>Ga0193954_1000006_pt1 | contig 127351 bp, 135 predicted proteins | sample BB_5_MG_FD_140340 | JGI IMG/M metagenome (GOLD analysis project Ga0193954, IMG submission 140340) | Microbial mat bacterial communities from the Broadkill River, Lewes, Delaware, United States - BB_5_MG | ecosystem: Environmental > Aquatic > Freshwater > River > Microbial mats | place: USA...
AACCCAGAAGCTAAGCCCCTCATCGCTGATAATACTGCATCTTTCAGGTGTGGGAATGTAGGTCGCCGCCTAGTTAATCAGTTTATTTTTTTTAACTCTTACAACTAGCTACCTTTCAATCAACTTTTTTTACATACATCAATCATACAACTTATATTTACATAACTCCGTATAAACAGATCTATAACATCAAATGTTCTTATTTTATTACTTCTAAGTCCTAATATAGATCTATATATAAAAATTGTGATAAAAATGTTACAATATTTCTCATTGTGATAATTTTATAATTTTTTTTTATATTAATGGAGTTCTATTAAATAAATAATAGATATTAATTCAAGTTATTATATTATATGATTTATTGATTTACATATATATCTATTATTATAAAAATATATTATACTAATAACTCATCCATAAAATATAAATAATATAATAAATTATTATAATTGTTAATTTATTTTTAAGTATTTATTAAATTACTCTCTCTTATAATCATTGAAGTCGAAATAGTTTCGCTATTTAATTACATACTCTGAGGAGAGAAAATGAAAAAATCTATAAAATTAGCACTCAGTGCTTCATTACTTTTAGGTGCTACATCTGTTTTAGCTACAAATGGATCTACTTTAATAGGTGTTGGTGCAAAGGCACGTGCCATGGGTGGAGCAACAATTGGTATAGGACATGGTGCAGAGTCTGCTTTATCAAATCCAGCTTTAATTACAAAAATGAAAAAAAATCATGAAATATCATTTGGAGGTACTGTGTTTATGCCTAGTGTATCTGTAGATAACACTCTTTATAATACTTCAACAACTCCACCAACTCCGTTTAATGAATCAGTGGATAGTACAGCTGATTTATTTGTTATTCCTACTGTATCAATTGCTAATAAGGTTAATGACAACTTTTTTTGGGGAATTGGTATCTGGGGAACAGCGGGTATGGGTGTTGATTATAGAGATGCTAAGTCAATAACAAATGCTGGTACCACAATGCAAATGGTTACAAATGTTCAAATTATGCAATTTGGATTACCTTTAGCTTATACTACAAATAATTTTAGCATTGCTATAACACCTATATTACAGTATGGAGCATTAGATATTAATTATGAATATCCTGGTAATCCTAATCCTAGTGCTCCAGCTGCTGGAACAAATTTTGGAACGGGTGTAGGGCAAGATTTAAAAATGGGTGTGAATGTAGGTATAGCTTACGAAATTTCAAACTTAACAATCGGTGCAGTATATAAATCTCAAATTGATATGGACTATGGAAATGTAATGTCGAAAACAATTTCTCCTTTTACACAAAGTGGATATACAAATGAAAAGCTTTCAACACCTGCCGAAATTGGTGTAGGAGTTAGTTATACTATGGATCAGCACACAGTTGCAGTTGATTATAAAATTATTCAATGGGAAGATGCAAAAGGCTACCAAGATTTTAATTGGGCTAACCAGAGTTCAATGGCACTAGGATATCAATATAGTACCAAAGGCTGGGCTGCCCGATTAGGATATAATTATTCTGCATCTCCTGTAGAAGATCAAAAGCCTACTTTTGGAACTACTGGTGCTGAAACTAATCCTCCTAATAGTTCGGGTATCTCTGATGGTACTGCTAATACTTTTAATTTACTTGGGTTTCCTGGGATAATAGAATCACATGTATCTATAGGTGGTACATATGAGATTGATGATACCACATCAATAGATGCAACGTATGTATTATCACTTGAAAACACTGAAAAATTTAAAAATTTTGCTGGTGCAAATATAGAAACAAGTCATTCTCAGAATGCAGTTACTCTTCAGTTAAATTACGCATTCTAAAATTTAAACACAATTCTCCTAATAGTGTCGCGTTTTGCGACACTATTTTACAAAATAAATTAAAATTGCTGTAGAAATTAGATTTGACTTGCAATTATAATTATTTATGATAAAATATTCGCCAATTATGTGATAACTATGTGATAAGTGTCACAAATAATAATATTAAGGTTTAATTATGATTAAGAAATTACTAAAGTCAGCTTTATCGGTTGCATTGGTATCATCAGTAGCGTTTGGTGCTGAGGGAGTAAGATTTAACGTAGTAGAAGGTGATGCAGAAAAAAAATACATGCACATGCTTGAATCAGGTTTAGAGAGTACGGGTTTTGTCTTAAGTGATCCACATGAGCGTATTAATGATGCGTATAAAGAAAAGTATGGTAACAAAGAACATCCAGAATACGATAAGAACTTTAAAGTAACCCTAGACAACTTAGGTTTCTTTACAATTTCTCATGATAAAAAAATGAATGCTTTATTAAAAAAAGCTCCACAACTTGGTGGTTTTTCACCATTTAATCTTCATACATACAAAAAAACAAATGAAAATAAAACATATGTTGGACATATTGTACCTGCAACAATGCTCGATATTGTTGGTGTAAATGATGCTTCAGTTCGTAAAGAATTTTCAAACATGTTTACAGGATTAGATGCGTTAGTTCAAAAACATATTGGTGGGAGCGTAGAAACAAGTACTTACGCTAAATTACCAGCAAAAAAAATGATGACTTTTGAATATGAATTTGAAAGACCAGCTGATTTTTCTGAATTTACAGATGAGTTTCAAGAAAATTTTGAAGCTGCTTTTGAAGATAAAAAATACATCATTGCTGGTTTTAAAAACTACAAAGAAACATACGAAGATTTAGAAATGGATTTTGATGAGTTTGATGCGTATTGGACTTATTCTTTATGTCATTTCACATACTCATATAACATTTTTAACAAAGGTCGTCCAGATGCAGGTGCTTTTGCTCCATGTTCAATGTACATGTATGTTAAAAAAGGGACTAACACACTTGTAATTGGTATGCCAATGCTAAGTGTTTGGGCTTCAGTTATGAATATAACAAATCCTGAAAAAGTTAAATGGGTAGAGTCTTTAGATAAAGAGATTATATCTATTATGAAAGAATTAGGGGCTAAAGAGATTTAGTTAATTATGCAATAGATCTGGATCACTCAACTGGATCCAGAAGCTATTAGGGATACTCATGGGAGATAAAATGAAGAAAATGGTTAAACTTATTTACGCTCTAACATTATTTTTTGGATTAAGTGCGTTAAACGCAGACGATATGATCAGTGCATATTTAGTAGATAAACATATTAGTGTGAAAGATGCAAAGGTAAAACTCCAAGATGCGGGTTATGAGATCATTGCTGAATACTCACCTGTAAAAGATGGTACAACTTTAGTGTTTACAAATGAAGCACTAAAAGCTCAAGGTGCAAAACCTAAAAGAGCACATGTTTCTATTTTACGTATGTTTATTGATGATAAAGAGAAAAAAATTAGTATTACTAATCCAATCTATTTTGGACGTGCTTTTATGCAAGATTATTATAAAGAAGAAGTATTTGTTGAAGAATACGAAAAACTTTATGCTGCATTTCCAAATGTTGAAGGTTCAAAAGATGCTTTAGAGTTTGATGATTTAGCAGATTTTCATTTTATGATGGGTATGCCTTACTATGAAGACCCAGATGAGTTAGCAGAAGGAAGTAATGAGAAATTACTTAAAAAAGCACTTAGATATAAAAAAGGGAAGAATGTAATTTTTGAATTAAAACTTTCTAAAAAAAGTACGCTTATAGGATATGAACTTGGAAAAAGAACTAAAAAGTTTGTAAAGAAAATTGGACGTGCTAATGCGGCTGTTTTACCGTATTGTATCTCTATTGAAGATGGTAAAGCTACTTCTTTAGCTGCTAAGTATTATTTAGCGGTATCATACCCACTTTTAACTATGGGTGAATTTATGACTATTTCAACAGTTCCAGGAGCTATTGAAAGCGATTTGAAAAAAGTATTTAAATAGATTTTTCAAATTATAAAACAGTTATGGTTTAAACCATAACTGCTTCACGTGTTCCTTCTAAAACTTCTCCAATTAGGTAAGAACCTTCAGCTTTTGATAAAACAGTGTCAACATCTTTATCTTCAACTACTAAAATCATACCGACACCCATATTAAATGCTCTGTACATCTCTTCTTGGGCAACATGTTCACCAATTAGATCAAAAATTGGAAGTGTCTTAATTGCATCTTTTTTAACTTCAGCACGTAAATTTTCAGGAAGTACACGAGGAAGATTCTCAACGATTCCACCACCTGTAATATGTGCCATGGCTACGATCTCTTTTTTAAGTGACTTAAATGTTTTAACGTAGATATTTGTGGGAGTTAACAGTGTTTCAATCAAAGTTTTACCATTAAAATCTTGGTTAAAATCTAAATCCATTTTTTCAAAAAGAACTTTTCTTGCAAGTGAGAATCCATTTGAGTGTAGTCCAGAACTTGGAAGTGCAATGAGTTTATGTCCTGCACGTACAAGAGATACTCTATCCATTTCAGATTTTTCAGCTATTCCCACAGAAAAACCTGCAAGATCATAATCATCTTCTGAATACATTCCAGGCATTTCTGCTGTTTCACCACCAATCAATGCACATTCACTACGCTTACAACCCTCAGCAATACCTGCAACAACATTTGTAGCAATATTTACATCAAGCTTTCCTGTTGCATAGTAATCAAGGAAAAAGCTAGGTGTTCCAAAGTTACAGATCAGATCATTTACACACATTGCTACTAGATCTATACCTACTGTATTGTGTATGCCACTGTCTATTGCTAGCTTTAGTTTTGTACCAACACCATCAGTTGCCGCAAGCATTACAGGTTCATTAAAACCTTTAGGTAATTCAAATGCACCAGCAAACGAACCGATTCCACCCATAACACCAGGGATCTTAGTTGATTTTACAAGTGGTTTGATATTTTCAACAAAATTGTTTCCTGCATCAATATCTACACCAGCATCTTTATAAGAAATTTGACTCATTTATTCTCCTGTTACTTAGGTAAATCGCATTTTTTTGAGACAATGCAAAGTGGACAAAAGTTTACTAAACCAGCAAGTAAAGGTATAAATCCTAAAAAGAACCATCCAGCACCATCAAACGCACCATATTGTACAACACCGATCGCAATCAATACTAATCCGATTATTACACGAAAAACTCTACAAAATTTTCTTATTTTGTTGTAATCCATAACATACCTTTATGTTTTTATAAATATAACGCAATTATATCAAATTATTAAGAAAAATTAATCCAAAAGTGGTTAAAATCGCAGTAATTGAAAAGGATATATATAATGAAAGATTTTATTTATAACGAAATGATGGTCCATGTACCACTATGTACACATAAAGAACCAGAAAATATTTTAATAATAAGTGACGATAGCGAAAAATTAGAAAATGAAGTAAAGAAACATATTAACATTCATTCTAAAGCTATAAAATGTTCTCTTGAAGAGATCAGTAAATTAGAAGAGAATACCTATGATGTTGTTGTAACACAGGCAAACACAGATCCATTGTTCGCTTCTCAAATCAACCGTGTTTTAAAAGAGGATGGCATTATGGTTACTGTTCATCCAGATCTAGAACAAGTAGAGGAGAATAAAGCATTGATTAATACTTTATCTTCTTATTTTAAAATAATTATGCCATATAATTTAGGGACAGGTTCTACGGCATTATTTGCTTCTAAAACATACCATCCAACAGCAGACATTATACTTCAACGTACGGATATGTTAGACAACTTGGATTACTATAATTGCGATGTTCATCCAGCTGCATTTGCCATGGGTAACAATGTTCGCAAAACTTATTTAGGGATGCTAAAAAATTAATGGCTTTTAAATACGCAATAGCTTTAACTGGGGGAATTGCTACTGGTAAAAGTACGGTAGCATCTCTGCTTGGCTTAAATGGAATGCGTGTTATAGATGCAGACACTATTTCACATGAAATATTAGATGCTTCTAAAGAATGGGTCATAGACAACTTTGGGGCGCAATACGTTAACGCAAACAAGGTAGATAGAACTAAACTAGGAAGTTTAGTTTTTTCCGATAAAAAAGTTAAAGAGAAACTAGAAGCGTATTTACATCCAAAAATTCGTGATGAAATAGCAAAACGCAGTGAAAAACAAGACACTTTTAATTTTCCATACCTAATAGATATTCCACTTTTTTTTGAAAATAACTCTTACGATATAAAAGATTCAGTGGTGGTTTATACACCTGCTAATGTACAACTTGAACGTTTTATGAAGCGTAATGGGTACGACAAAGATGAATCAATACGAAGAATAGAATCTCAAATGCCCATAGATGATAAAAAAGCTAAAGCTACATGGGTAATTGATAACTCTAAAGATCTGAAGCATCTTCAAAAAGAGGTAGAAATTTTTGTAGAAAAAATAAAGGAGAAATACCTATGAAAGTAGCTAAATACAGCGCTAATGGGAATGATTTTGTGATTTTTCATACGGAAGATAAATTTGATGGTACCGATCTAGCTAAGAAAATTTGTCACAGACAAGATGGAATCGGTGCTGATGGTTTGGTGATTTTGGTCCCACATGATCAATACGACTTTCAATGGCAATTTTACAATTCCGATGGTAGTCATGCAGATATGTGTGGTAATGCTTCAAGAGCAACAGCGCATTATGCTTACCATAATACAATAGCTTCTAAAAACATGCAGTTTTTAACAGGTGCTGGGGTGATTGATGCAACGGTTGAGAGTGGAGATGAAAAAAAAGGTATGGTATTAAGTGAATTAACACCTCCTGAAATTCTCAATACAGATATTCAATACAATCAAAAATCTTGGTGGCTTATTAATACGGGTGTGCCTCATCTTGTAAGTTTTACAGATAATATAGAAGAATTTGATATACAAGAAGCAAGACAACTGCGTTATAAATACAATGCAAATGTTAACATAGCTTATATAGAGGGTAAAAACTTAAAAGTTAGAACCTATGAGCGTGGTGTAGAAGATGAAACATTGGCATGTGGAACGGGTATGGCTGCTTGTTTTTACAGAGCTTTTAAAGAAGAACGTGTTGGAAATAAGTCAGAGGTGTATCCAAGAAGTGGTGATACTTTGTATTTAGGGTTTAATGGATCAACGATTACTTTTAAGGGTGAAGTGAAAAATACTTTTAATACAGACTGGACACTCTAAAGTCCAGCTGCTTCAACAATTTTAGCTTGAGTATCTGCAATAAGTGGATCAATAATCTCATCAAAAAGACCACCGCCCATTATCTCATTTAATCTGTAAAGTGTAAGAGTGATTCTGTGATCACTTATACGATTTTGAGGATAGTTGTATGTACGAATACGTCCACTTCTATCACCCGTTCCTACTTGGGCTGCACGTTCGGCTGCATTTTCAGATTGTTGTGCTTGCATCTCTAAATCATAAAGACGAGATTTAAGGACTTTCATCGCTTTATCTTTGTTTTTATGTTGAGATTTTTGATCTTGATTGGTTACTACTATACCCGTTGGCAAGTGCGTAATACGTACAGCGGAATCGGTAGTATTTACCGATTGTCCACCACAGCCAGATGAACGCATAACATCAATTTTTAAATCATTTTCATTGATCTCAACTTCTACATCATCAACTTCAGGCATGATAGCTACTGTTATTGCTGAGGTATGAACACGACCTTGAGATTCTGTTGCGGGTACACGTTGAACACGGTGTGTACCACCTTCATATTTCAACCTGCTATAAACCTGTTCACCTTTAATAAGAGCAGTTACCTCTTTAAAACCACCCGCTTCAGATGCAGAAGTGGAAATAAGTTCTATTTTCCAACCTTTAACATCAGCATAGCGAGTATAAGCTTCAAATAAGTCACCAACAAAAAGAGCTGCTTCATCACCACCTGTTCCTGCACGAAGCTCAACAATAATATTTCTATCATCATTTGGATCTTTTGGTAGTAAAAGAAGTTTGATCTCCTCTTCAATCTCTGGTAATTGAGGTTCTAGTTCACGTAGTTCCTCTTTTGCCATTTCACCCATTTCAGGATCACTCAGCATCTCTTTTGCTTCTGAGATCTCTTCAATGACCGATTTGTACTCTTTTGCTTTTTCAACAATTGGTAAAAGTGAAGATTGTTCTTTTGAGAGTTCTGTCATCTTTTTGATGTCAGAGGTGATTTCAGGTGAACTTAGCATGTTGCTAAGTTCATTATAGCGGTTGATAAACGGTGTAAGTTTATCTGATAACATTAATAGTTACCTGATTATATAGCGTTAACGGCTTTGTTAAGACGACTAACTTTTCTTGAAGCTGTTTCTTTTTTAAGAACACCTTTGCTTACAAATTTGTGAATTTGCTTGTTTGCTACTTTGAATGCTTCTGTAGCTTCTTCTTTGTTACCTGCTTCGATTGCAGAATTTACTGATTTTACAATGTTTTTAAGACGAGTTCTATAAAAACGATTACGTTCTGTTTTAACGATCGTTTGGCGAATTCTCTTAATCGATGACTTATGATTTGCCATTTAATGAGTCCTTGTTGCGGGTTATTTATGTTGCCCGTGAAATTTTAGTGCGCAATTCTAGCTTAAATATAATTAAAATTAAGTTAAACCAAAGTCTTATTAGTGAATATTACCTAATTATGTTTATTTGTGCTAAAATGCTAACAAATAAAATATGGACAATTTAATGAAATTATTTGGAACTGATGGTGTACGTGGTGAAGCAGGTACTTTTTTAAATGCCTCGTTAGCTATGCGTGTAGCAATGGCAGCTGGAATTTACTTTAAAAAACATTCTAAAACCAATAAAATATTGGTTGGTAAAGACACTAGACGTAGTGGGTATATGATCGAAAATGCGATTGTAAGTGGTTTAACTGCTATTGGTTACGATGTTATTGAAATAGGTCCCATGCCAACACCTGCAATTGCATTTATTACAGAAAATATGCGATGTGATGCTGGAATAATGATAAGTGCGTCGCATAATTCATATGAAGACAATGGAATTAAGTTTTTTGATTCTAATGGAGATAAACTTTCAAGTGATGTTGAAGAAGAGATAGAGTCAATCTATGGTGATGAAGACCTTATTATTGATGCGCAAGCAAAAGCAAAAGAGATTGGTAAAGCAAAAAGAATTGATGATGTGATAGGACGTTATATAGTAGCATTAAAAAATTCTTTTCCAAGAGAGTTGACTTTAAGTGGTATGAGAATAGTTTTAGATGCTGCAAATGGAGCGGGTTATAAAGTAGGGCCAACTGTTTTAGAAGAGTTAGGTGCAGACGTTATTGTTTTACATGATAAACCCGATGGTTATAACATTAATGAAAATTGTGGAGCATTGCATACAAAAGATCTATGTGAGAGTGTTGTTAAGTACAGAGCAGATCTAGGTATAGCACTTGATGGTGATGCAGACAGACTTGTTGTTGTTGATGAAAAAGGTGAGGTGGTTGATGGGGATCAACTACTGGGTGCTTTGGGTGCATATATAAATGACAGAGGTCTTTTAAAAGGTAAAGGTATTGTAGCAACGGTTATGAGTAACCAAGGTTTAGAAGATTATTTAAAAGGGCTAGATCTACAACTACATCGTTCAGCAGTAGGTGATAAAAATGTTTTAGAAATTATGAAACGTGATGGGATTAACTTTGGTGGTGAACAAAGTGGTCATGTGATCATGCACGATTATGCAAAAACAGGTGATGGCTTGGTATCGGCTTTACAAGTGTTGGCACTTTTACTGCATAAAAAACAAAAAGCATCTAGTGCACTTCGTCCTTTTGATCTATATCCTCAAAAATTAGTAAACATGAACATTAAAAACAAAACACCTTTAGATTCCATAGAAGGTTTAAAAGAGATATTAGCTGAATTAGAAAGTAAAAATATACGTCATCTTGTTCGCTATTCAGGAACAGAAAACAAATTAAGAGTATTGTTAGAATGTCAAAATGCAAAAGAGATGAATAAAGAGATGGACAAGTTGGTCGATTTTTTTACAAAAGTGCTCAATGGATAAGGTACATATAAAACTAAGTGGCATTATTTTTCTTACTTTAGTTGGAATATTTATAATCGATCAAAACATAAAAATGTTATTTGTAGATGGTTTTCGTTATTATACGGAATGTATTGATCTAATTTTGGTTTACAATAAAGGTGTGGCATTTTCAATGTTTGCATTTTTGGATGAGTGGTTAAAATATATACAGCTAGTTATGGTTGTAGGTATTTTAGCCTACATAATCTATTTGAAAAAGTTATGTTATGCCATTCCCGCAGGCTTATTATTGGGTGGGGCATTTTCAAACGTATATGATCGATTTATTCACGGTGGTGTAGTTGATATGGTCTATTGGCACTGTGGATTTAACTTTGCGGTATTTAACTTTGCAGACGTGATGATAGATCTAGCAGTTGTATGGTTGCTTATACTTAATTTTAAACCTCATTTATGCAAAAATTAACGTATTTTTAGGTATTATTGCTCAAAATAATAGTTAAAATAAACTATATAAGTTATATATTAAAGGAAATTAATGGAAATCAAATCAAATAAAATTGATGGCGCTAACGCTGAGATTGAAGCTACAATATTAAAAGAAGTTGTTGATGCTAACCTAGAAAAGATTGCTAAAGAGATTGCTAAAACAGCAAATGTTCAAGGATTTAGAAAAGGTAAAGTACCTGTAAATGTTATTAAACAACAATACGGTGAAAAACTTGTTCAAGATGCAGAAGCAGAAGCTTTAAGAACAGTTTTAAATGCTGGCTTAGAGCAAATGGAAATTGATAACAGTGCTTTAATTGGTGAACCGACTATTTCTAAGTTTGATAAAAGTGATGACAAAATAGAAGTAATGGTAAAAGTTGCTATGCGTCCTGCTATTGAATTAGGTGATTATGCTGCATTAGCAAAAGATTTTGACAAACCACAAATCAAAGACAAAGATGTTGAAGCACGTATTAAAGATATTGCTGAGTCTCAAGCACCACTTCAAGACATTAAAAGAAACCGTAAAATGAAAGATGGTGATACTGCTGTTATTGATTTTGAAGGTTTTGTTGATGGTAAAGCTTTTGATGGTGGTAAAGCTGAAAACTTTGAATTATTATTAGGTTCAGGTCAGTTTATTCCAGGTTTTGAAGAACAACTTGTTGGGATCAAAAGAGATGAAGAGTTAGAGATCAATGTAACTTTCCCAGAAGAATACCAAGCTAAAGACCTTGCAGGTAAAGAAGCAATGTTTAAAGTAAAAGTAAACGGTGTTAAAGAAAAAGAAAAAGTTGAGGTTAATGACGAGTTAGCTCAAAAACTATTAAGTCAAGAAGACGCAACAGTTGAGACATTAACAGAACAAGTTAAAACTCAAATGGAAAATGAAGAGTTAGGTAAACTTTACAATGATGAATTAAAACCTGCATTGTTAGAGTCTTTAGTAGCTGAAATAAAATTTGATTTACCAGAATTTGTTGTTGAGCAAGAGATCGATATGGCACTTAACAAAAAAGCTCAAAGCATGAGTGAAGATGAAATCAAAGAATTACGTGAAAGCGAAGATAAATTAAAAGAGATTCGTGAAACTTTCCGTAGTGATGCACAAGAAAGTGTAAAAGCAACATTTATTATTGATTCTTTAGCACAATCTGAAAACATAAAAGTAGAAGAACAAGAAGTGATGCAAACTATTTATTATGAAGCGATGCAAATGGGTCAAGATCCTCAAAAAGCATATGAGCAGTACAAAGAAGCTGGATATATTCCTGCAATTCAAATGTCAATGGTAGAAGATAAAGTTCTTCGTAAAATTTTAGATTCAAAGATAAAAGAGGCATAATATGAGTTATATCCCATATGTAGTTGAACAAACTGGACGTGGTGAACGTTCATACGATATATATTCTCGTCTTTTAAAAGATAGAATAGTAATGCTAAGTGGTGAAGTAAATGACGCCGTGGCATCATCTATTGTTGCGCAACTACTATTTCTTGAAGCAGAGGATCCAGAAAAAGATATCTACTTCTACATCAACTCTCCTGGTGGAGTTGTAACAGCGGGAATGGCTATATTTGATACAATGAACTATATCCGTCCTAATGTATCGACGATATGTATTGGTCAAGCTGCATCAATGGGAGCTTTTTTACTTTCAAGTGGGGAAAAAGGGAAGCGTTATGCTCTTCCTCATGCGAGAATTATGATACATCAACCATTGGGTGGTGCACAAGGTCAAGCAACTGACATTGAGATCCAAGCAAATGAAATATTACGAATGAAAAAAGAATTAAATTCAATCTTGGCTAAAAATACGGGTCAAACTGTAAAAAAGATTGAAAAAGATACAGACCGTGATAACTTTATGAGTGCAGAAGAGTCTGCAGAATATGGAATGATAGATAAAGTTTTGACTAAAAACGAAAAAGAGTAGGGAAAGGGGTGTTGCATGGCTAGTTCGTTGAGAAATAGGGGAAGAAGAGAAACGAGAAGAGAGACTTCTGTAAACACAGAATCCATAAGAGATGCTGCTAGCATAACTGCAAGTGAACCGGCAAATGAGCCTAGTAGTGATCTTGAACTTTATGCAAAAGAGGTTCTCTCAAGCCTAATGAAAGACAACTTACCACCAACACCCAATAATTATTCTTTGTATTTTGATAGACTTTTAGAAGACAAAAGTGAAAACTTTCGTAAACAAATTATGTCTATGCTTGAACTTGAAGAAAGTAATGATGCTGAAAATACCATCATGCTTGAACAAAGTTTAAAACAAGGTTTTACCTCCGTAAAAGGTATTTTAAATGTTTCGGCATCTTTGTATAAAAATATTACTCTAATGGGTAAGATTTTGAAAAAAAGACGCGATGAACTAGAGCTTAACAGAGATAATAGTGGAGTCTCTACAAGTGTAATTACTGCACTTGAAGGAGATGTAGCTAAGTTAAACGGAATACTTAGAAAACAATCAGTAACACTAAAAACTCAGTATGATGAAACAGCAAAAGTGGTTAAAAATGTTGAAAATGAAACCATATTTGATAATAAATACGGTGTATATAATAAACGTTATTTAATGACAAAAGTTGAACAAGAACTTGGACTTGTAAAAGAGTTTAAGCACAGTTCTTCTCTTATTATGGTTGAATTAAGTAAGGAACTTGTTGAGAGTGTAAAAAATGAAAAAGCGATTGTTTTAATGACTAGAACCATTGCAAGGCTCTTGTTAAAAACCTCAAGAAGAAGTGATACAGTTGCTTATTATGGTAATGGGCAATTTGCAATGCTTTTAAAACATACAGATCTTGAAAGTGCTAAAAAAGCGAGTGAGCGTTTAGCGGAATTAGTTTCTAACTCTAACTTTTTCTTAGCTGATAGAGAGATCCAGTTAAAAATAGCTATAGGTATTACAGATATAAATCCAACTTACTCAGTGGAAGAAACCATTGTAAGTACTATGGATGGAATTGAGAAAGCCTATCTAAATAAAGACAGTGATTATGCTGTATCATTAAAAAATATATCATAGAGATCTAAATGAAATTAAATATAGTTACTTATCCAGATAAAATATTACGTAAAAAATCGCTAGCCGTTGAAAGCTTTGATGAAGATTTACATGATTTACTGGATGCGATGTACCCTTTTATGATGCAAACCAATGGTATTGGTTTAGCAGCAATTCAAGTGGCACATCCAAAAAGAGTTTTAATCATCAATATACCTGATGAAGATGATGTTCAAAGCGATGAAAACCTTATAGAGATGATAAACCCTGTGATTACACAAAAAAGCGGTACGACTTCTTATCAAGAAGGTTGTTTAAGTGTACCATCATTTTATGAAGATATTAACAGATTTGAAGAGATTAGAATAAATTTTCAAGACAGATTTGGAAGTACAAAAACTTTGGATGCTAATGGTCTTTTGAGTATTGCAATTCAACACGAGATGGATCATTTAGATGGGATTTTATTTATAGATAAATTGTCTTATTCACGTAGAAAAAAGTTTGAAAAAGAGTACAAAAAGTACCAAAAAGAGAACAAAGCCAAACAATAAGTTTAGCCTTGTTTTAACTCCTATTTAGTTTCAATACTTAGATGTTTAGTATTACCATCTAACCCACATCGACAATCACTACCACATTGACAAGGTTTAGGACATTCACATTTAGGATTATTACAAACACCTAGATCCATACTACCCACTTTGGTTTCATTAGAACCACAACCATTAAAAGATATTACTATCATAAGTGTTGATATTAAATACACAAATAATTTCATTTATACTCCTCATAAATATCATATATTATAATATATTGTTATTAAAATTTAATTAGCATATTAAAAAAAATTATACTTTTTAAAAAAATGTTACATAAATATGTCAATTTGCAATATTTAAACAATTTGTTTTTATTTTTTTATATGATAAATAAATATAAAGGTAAAAATATGAAAAAAATAGCATGTGCAACCTATGAAGGGCTTGATGCAAAAGTAGTCTATGTAGAATCAACACTTACAAAAGGTTTACCATCTTTTAGTATTGTTGGAATGGCATCTTCAAGTATTAATGAGAGTAAAGAGAGGGTTAAATCAGCATTATTAAGTAATGATTTTAAATTTCCGCCTAAACGTATAACTTTGTCCTTGGTTCCCTCAGACGTAAGAAAAGATGGTTCACACTTTGATCTAAGTATTTCACTTATGATAGCGTTAAATTCACAAGAAGAGGATTATTCAAAGTGGTTTGCTTTTGGAGAGTTAGGTTTGGATGGATCGATACGTGAAAACAGTTATTTATACCCACTATTGTTGTCTTTAGCAAATCAAGGAAAGATCGAAAAAGCCTTAGTTCCTTATGAGGCTTTAACAAAATTGCAAAAAATTCCAAATGTAGAGTTTTATGGGGTAAAAACATTTAAGGAAGCTATGTCGGTTTTAGAATCAGACACCCAAGTACAGCCTAGTGTATCGCAACAAGACTTTGATTATCCCAGTTATATGTTGGATCAAAAATATTATGTATATAACAAATACGATGAAGATTTTATTGATGTTAAAGGGCAAGAAGTAGCTAAACGTGCGGCTTTAATATCTGCGTGTGGGATGCACAATATACTCTTAGAAGGCAGTCCAGGGAGTGGTAAAAGCATGATAGCACAAAGGCTTCGATACATTTTAGCACCATTAAACCAAAGTGAAATATTGGATATTGCAAAATTAGAATCACTTGAAGACAAAGAACCCAGTTTTAAGCCACTAAGAAACTTTTCATCGCCTCACCATACATCAACGTCAGCATCGATATTTGGAGGTGGATCGCATAAAGCAAGAATAGGAGAAGTTGGTTTGGCACACAATGGAATACTTTTTTTTGATGAATTACCACATTTTTCAAAAAATATCCTAGAGGCTTTACGTGAACCTATGCAAGATGGAAAAATTAAAATATCACGGGTAAATTCAAAAGTAGTGTACCCAGCAGATTTTTTATTTGTTGGAGCGATGAACCCTTGTCCTTGCGGAAATCTTTTGGATCAAAACAAAGAGTGTCGATGCAATGAACTTGAAATACAGCGTTATAAAAACAAACTTTCTGATCCATTTTTAGACAGGATAGATCTATGCGTGGTGATGTCGAGTGTCAATGTTGATGACAAAGCAAGCATAGATTCTCGTAAAATGCACCAATGTGTTATTGATGTTCACCATATCATTAAAAATAGAGGTCAAGACACATTTAATGCAAAACTTAGTGATGCGGATATTGAGAAGTATTGTATCTTAGATCCACAAGCAAAATCAACTTTAGATCTAGCAGTCAATAGATTTGCACTCTCATTTAGAAGTATTAAAAAGGTTCAAAAGGTTGCACGTACCATTGCAGATATTGCCTCAAGTGAAGTGATAGAAAAAGAGCATATTTTGGAGGCGTTGAGTTATAGAAGGAGATAGAGTATAATTTTACATGAAAAAATATATTTTATTTGATAATGATGGTGTTTTAATAGAAACAGAGATCTGGTACTTTGAAGCAAGTAAGCGTGCGTTAAAAGAGTTTTTTGACTTAGAACTTAGTTTTACTCGGTACATGGAAATTATGGCTAATGGTCAAAGGGCTTGGGTTATAGCTGAGGAGATAGGGATTAGCGAAGAAGAGATACTTGTCGCAAGAATAAAAAGAGATGAGTATTATCAAGAGTATATAAAAACAAAAGATATATCCATAAATGGTGTACAAGCTATCTTAAAAAACTTGAGCAAAAATTATAAGATGGGAATTGTAACTACTTCACGTAGAGTTGATTTTGAGTTAGCCCATTATGGACGTGGTATAACAGAGTATATGGATTTTGTTTTATGTGTAGAAGATTATCCCCGTTCAAAACCACATCCCGATCCATACTTAAAAGCAATGGATCTCTTTGGTGCGTCTAAACAAGAGTGCATCATAGTAGAAGATTCAAAACGTGGACTTAGTTCCGCTGTAAATGCAGGTATTGAGTGTGTTATTGTTTATAATGAATTTACTAAAACACATGACCTCTCAGCTGCAAGTTATAAAATAGATACTCTTTGGCAACTCCCTAAGTTATTAGGGAATCTTTAGACATTGTAGTAAGTGGCATTAGGGTGGTAAACCACCAATGCTGAAGTTGATTGTTCAGGGTGGATTTGAAAAGTTTCACTAAGTTCAATCCCAAATTCTTCAGGTTTAAGTAGATCAAAAAGAGGGCGGTTAAGTTCTAGATCTGGACAAGCTGCATAACCAAAGCTGTAACGGCTTCCTTGATACTTGTTCATTTGAACATCGCTTAGTTTACTTCCCTCATTTTCACTTATGTTTAGATCCAACCGTATCTGTTTATGGGCTATCTCTGCTAAAGCTTCGGCTAGTTCTACACCTAAACCGTGAAATTGATAATATTCTGTATAGTTACCCTCATCATAGATCTGTTTTTCAATCTCACTTAACTTAGCTCCCGCACTCACACAAGTAAGAGCAATACAATCGTGACGGTCAGTATGAAAAAAGTCACTTAGTGCACGGTGGGGCTGTTTAGATTGTCTTGGAAAACTAAAGTGTTTAATAGCACGTGGCATAACATGTTCTAGTGGTTCTATATTTATCTCAGAATCAGAGTTGTATCCCTCTTGTTCATCAAAAATGAGTAAGGAATTGTCATCGCTTCTACATGGCCAATAACCATAAACAATGGTAGGCTCAAAGAGTTTTTCTTCTAAAAACTGACGCTTTAGTTTTTCATAGGCTGGCCAAACCACTTGGTCGAGTTGTTTCTCGTAGGCTTCTTTACTCATCCCTTTTGAACTGTATCCCCATCGAGATTTAAACAAAATTTTGTGATTGATCCACTCAAATGCCATCTCAATTTGTGTTTCATTTAGCTTAATCTCACGACGTCCCCAAAATGGAGGCGTTGGAACTTTTACATCACGAGAGGGCATTTTTAACTCTTCAAACGGGGGAATAATAACTTCTTTTTTCTCTTTAACAACTTTTTCTACGCCATCATTGGGGTGTAGATTTGTGTCAAAATTACCTGCTTCTATACGGCTCATAGCGGTGACACCATCAAAAGCATCTTTACAGTAAAATATAGGTCCATCATAAAAAGGGCGACAAAATTCATCAATAAACTTTCTTGTCAGTGCAGCACCACCTAAAAGAATGGGGATTTTAATATCTTGTTCTTTTAAAGCTTCGAGGTTTTCTTTCATTACCTGAGTCGATTTAACAAGTAGTCCACTCATCCCAAAGGCAGAAATATGTCCATCTTTTGCTGCTTGTATAAAGTCTTCAAGTTCAACTTTTATGCCAAGGTTATTGACCTTAAAACCGTTGTTGGTAAGTATAATATCAACTAAGTTTTTACCCACATCGTGAACATCCCCTTTTACGGTACCAAGTGCTAAAGTAGTATCAACCTCTTTTTCAACTTTTGGCAAGTATGGGTTTAGATGATCAACCGTTTTTTTCATTGTTTCAGCAGATTGTAGTACAAAAGGGAGTTGCATCTCCCCATTACCAAAGAGTTCACCGACAACTTTCATAGCATCAATTAGAATCTCATTTACGATCTTTTCTGGAGCAATGGTATGACGAACTTCTTCAACAAGCGGTATCATTCTTTCTTTATCGCCATCCATCAAAAGTTTGGCAATTTTTTCTTCGTTACTCATTGCTAAATACTCTTCATCAACAGCATCTGTATCTATGGCTTCTTTGGATGAAAAATGTTCAATAAAATCAAAAAGTGCATTACTTGTTTTGTTAAAAATAAGATTATTACAGATCTCTTGATCTTCTTGGTTAATTTTATTGATAGGGATAATATGCTTTACATTTATAATAACGCTTGTTAACCCTGCTTCAATACAGTGGTGTAAGAACATAGAGTTAAGGTATGGACGTGCATCTTTATCAAGACCAAATGAGATGTTTGAAAGACCAAGTGTTGTGTTGACTTGTGGATGTTTTGTACGAAGTGCACGAATAGCTTCTATTGTATTTATTCCTGCATCTAGCCATTCTGTATCTCCGCTTCCTAAAGTAAAGGTAAGCACATCAAAAATCAAGTCCTCTTTTTTAAGTCCATGTCTGTTGGTTGCAAGGTCTATGATTCTATCGGCTATTTCAAGTTTGTTCTCAATGGTTTTTGCCATTCCAATTTCGTCTATTGTTAGGCACACAAGCGAAGTTCCAAATTTCTTTGCTAAGGCACAAACTTCATCAAATTTATCTTCACCATCTTCAAGGTTTACAGAGTTTACAACAGGTTTTCCCCCAATATGCTTTAAGGCAGTTTCTAGTCCTTTTGTGGAAGTAGAATCAGGCATTAAAGGAAGGGGTATTTTTTGGTTATACATACTCATAACGTTGGTCATATCTTTTGTTTCATCGCGACCTGCAAATCCAACATTGACATCTATAAGATGGGCTCCTGCACGAACTTGTTGTTGAGCAACACTAAGGGTTCCCTCGTAATCTTCTTCTAAAAGAAGCTCACGAAAAGCTTTTGAACCCGTTGCGTTTGAGCGTTCACCCATTAAAAGTGGGGCAGGTTCTTGCATAAGGGTAGTTGAGTGAAAAAGCGATGCAACCGATGTTGGATGGCTTCCTTTAGGCTCCTTTGGCTTTGTTGAAGACACTCTATCAACCAAGGCACGAATGTGTTGAGGTGTAGTACCACAACATCCCCCTAAAAAACTGACCCCATCATAGTTTAAAAATTTTTCTTGATGCGAGGCAAATTCATCGGGTCCCATTGGATAGTATGTGTAACCACCACGGTTTTGAGGAAGTCCTGCGTTGGCATGTACGGAGATTGGTTTATGCCAAAGTTCACTTAGAGTTTTAACATGTTTTAAAACTTGTTCAGGTCCTGTTCCACAGTTAAAACCAAGACTTAAAATATCAAAAGGTTCAAGTATGGTTGCTATGGTTGTTGCATCGGTACCAATGAGCATGGTTCCGCTTAATTCTATGGTGGTGCTCACCATAACAGGGATGTTAGTATGTTTGTTAGCGTTAGCGGCTTCACAAGCATGAAGTGCTGCTTTGATCTGGAGTGGATCTTGACAGGTTTCGAGTAAAAAAACATCAACCCCTCCATCTATAAGTGCTTCACAAAAAACAGTGTAACCTTCTAGCATTTCATCGTATGTGATGTGACCTAAAGAAGGCAGTTTAGTTCCAGGTCCAACAGAACCCAAACAAAAACGTGGATGCTCAGGTGTAGAAAATTTTATACATTGTTCTTTTACGAGTTGAGCACCCGCACGTGTCAACTCATAGGCGCGATCGCCGATCTGATACTCATCGAGTACCCAAGAAAAAGAACCAAAGGTATTTGTGGTGATTAGATCCGCACCACTTGTTAGGTAGGCACTGAAAATCTCACTCAACACCTCAGGGCAAGTAACATTTAAAAGTTCATTACACCCCTCATTTCCTTCCCAAGCTTCTAGTGGGATCTTATCATCTCGTTGTTGAAGTTGTGTACCCATAGCCCCATCTATAATAAGAGGACGCTCTTTAATGGTTTGTAGTATGTATTTTTTTGTATCTATCATCATTTGATTTCTTTTATAAAAGTAGTTTCTTATTTTAGCTAAGATGAGCATAAAAAATACTTTCACATTTTTTTTACATTTATATATAATAAATTAATAATCAAATTGACATAAGAGTATATTATGTTATAATCTTATAAGAACAAAATCATAAAAGGAGATTTTAATGTTAAAGAAAATTATTGCTAGCTCATTGGTAGCGGCGACATTGGTATTAAGTGGATGTGGAGATTCGGACAGTGCTGGTGAAGACAGATTAGCAGCGCAACATGCTATTGACAGCGGGGATGCAGCAAAGGCTATTTCACTGCTTGAGCCAACTGCATTTGCGGATCTAAATTCAACTCAAAGAACAGCTTTTTTAGCAAGTATAAGTGACACAGATAAAATGACACTGGCTTCAGCTTATATGAAAAAAGCAGATGTAAGTATTATGGATATTGTTTCTAAGCTTGATACAAAAAAAGATAAAGATGGGAATGATGTAGAAACTTCATTTGCTTCAATAGCTGAAGATATTATTGGTGAAGGTAATACTACAGCAAAAATAAATGCAATTGATACGGCTATTGCTTATTATGAAGCGATGGGTAGTAGTCCTACGGTAGCGGGAGCACCATCATTTAAAGCAGCTAGTGTTAATGATGTTAAAAAAACAGTAGAGGGGGCTAAACTTTACCTGGGTATGGCGTACTTTTCAAAAGTTACGATGCTTCTTTCATTTTTTGGAGATGTAGCAGCATTAGAAAAAGATAATAGTAAAGATTATAACGGTACTTATGAAGATAGTTATGACGCTACGCAAGAAGCAATCAAGTGTATCTACAATAGTGATTGTACAACAGCTAATTTTAGTATGGATTATGAATGGTTAGTTATCGGATCGGCCGCTGTATTTAGTGTTGATGTTAATGGAAAAACTTTTTACCGTTTTGCAACTACTGGAACTACTGAAACAAATAAAGGAAGCATGCTTATTTTAGACTATAAATATCTGGATGATAAACTCACTTATCAACAAGTTTCTGGAGAAATTGACTGGAATAGCATAGTACGTAAAACAGGGGTATTTGGTAGTGGCTATATATTTGAAGAACAAATTCTTAAAGCTTTAAATAGTGCATATGGTTTAATCTTAGAAACGGCTCCAGATGATGTTAAAGTAGATATGAAAAAAGATTTTGAAGAGATAGATACCGGAGATCTAGGTGGCGGATCATTTAATAATGGAAAGCCTAATGAGTATATATCAATGGACGAAATTCGTGCTTATATGGCAAAAGACTAGATAAAAAAAGGGAAAGTTAAATGAAAAAAATATTATCAATGGCACTTTTAGGTGCGACAACAAGTTTATTTGGTTTGTATGCTGAACATGCAAGTCTTTACAAAGATCCACGTATTATGGGTATGGGTGGAGCAAATGTAGCCGTTGGTGGTTACTCATCTTCTGTATTTTCAAATCCTGCGGGATTGGCACAGTTAAAAAAAGATCACGGTATTATTGTCGATCTTTTAGCCATAGGGGCAAATGTAAGTCCTGATGGTCAAGCGTTTGTGGATGATTTAAACGATGTAGATACAAGTGATGAAAACCCAAGTGCTAATACTGACTTAACGAAGGTGTTAAGAAAATACAGTGGTGAGCCTTTTCACATAGGTGTAAATAACTATACATCTATTTCTAAAAACTCTGATGCTTTTGCATGGAGCATTGGTTTACTTGCTGCAACTGAGTTTAACTTTATGCCTCACTCTGATGGTGGTTCACAAGGTTTACTTGCAACATCTTCACGTGGTTACGGTGGGGTTGTAGTTGGTGTGGCTAAACCATATATGTTAGAGATCGGTCGTTTAGATGTGGGTATGAGCGTTAAGTATATCACTATGCAATCATACGAAGGTACACTTGATATTACTGATCTTTTAGTTGATGGAGATGAGGATATTGGCGATACTTTACAAGACAAATACGAAGAAAAAAATTCAGGTGTTGGTGTTGATATTGGTGTGAATTATCATCCATTTCCTGATGGTTTTTGGAATATGGCATTTGGTTTAAGTGTAATGAATATTGGATCAATAGATATGGATGAGCAATACGGTGGACAACCAATGACTGTGAATATTGGTGCTTCTATCTCTCCAGAAGTGAAATACATTAGTCACTTTACCCTTGCGGTTGATTATGTGGATCTACTTGAAGCAAATAAATTACGTATGTATGATATATCTTCAGATGAGGTAACATACGAAGATTACGATGAAAGTGATCTTATGAAAAGAGTTCGTTTAGGTGTTAGTCTTGGTCTTATTGACACGCAGTTTTTATCGACAACTTTAAACGCAGGGCTTTATCAAGGAACATACACAGCAGGTGTAGATCTACAACTAACGGTATTGAAACTGAATGTTGCAACTTATGAAGAACAACTAGGTACAGGTAGTATTGATATCTCAGACAGAAGATATATGGCTCAACTAGCTATATCTTGGTAAAATAAATATGGATTATAACTAATATAATCCATATTTATAATAATAGTTTTAGATTTATTCAGATATAATTTGATTTATATATTAAATAAGGAAGAATTATGGAAAATCAGAAAACTGAAACAACTTCTCCATGGAGAATCAAAAGATACTATGTTTATGTTTTAATAACATTGGTATCTTTAGGATTACCATGGATAAAAATAAATGGTAATCACTTCTTTTTATTAAGTTTTGACAAACTTAAACTTCATCTCGCTTTTGTTCAATTTGACATGCAAGAATTATATCTTATGCCTTTTGTACTGATGCTACTTTTCTTAGGTATCTTTGGTATGACAGTAATGGGTGGGCGTGTTTTTTGTGGTTGGGCGTGTCCTCAAACTATTTTTCGTGTAATCTACCGTGATCTCATTGAAACAAAGTTACTTGGTATGCGTAAACGTATTAAAAACAAACAAAAAGAACCTGATATGTCAAAGGCTGAGAATAAAGTAAAAAAACTTGTAGCCGTAGCTTTATGGACAGTTTTAGCACTTATTGCAGCAGCAGACTTTGTTTGGTACTTCGTACCGCCTGAGGATTTCTTTGCTTATATGGCAAATCCATCTGAGCACATGGTTATTGTAGGAACTTTAGGAATTATTGTATTGTTTTTAGTCTACGATGTTGTAAAACTTAAAGAAGATTTCTGTATTTACGTGTGTCCATACAGTCGTGTTCAGTCGGTTCTGTATGATGAACATACGGTAATGGCAATCTACGATCCACACCGTGGTGGTGCAATTTATGATGAACATAAAGATAAACTTCCAAGTAAGACTCAAAAACAGATCCAAGAACGTGAAGAACATGCAGAGTGTACGGCTTGTGAGAGCTGTGTAACCGTGTGTCCAACGCATATTGATATTCGTAAAGGTCTTCAATTAGAGTGTATTAACTGTTTAGAATGTGTTGATGCTTGTACAACTGTTATGGGTAAACTTGGAAAAGAATCTTTAGTTAGATGGTCAAGTGATTACGAAGTAACAGAGCAAAAAGGAAAAACACAACTTTTTCGTACTAAAATAATTGCTTATATTGTCTTACTTGTGGGTGTTATGATTGCACTTGGTATTATGAGTACGAAAAAAGAGCACATGCTTTTAAATGTTAACAAAGAAAATCGTTTGTATTCTATTAAGAAAATGAGCGATACATATAGAGTGGACAATGCTTATGAATTTTTACTACAAAATACTAAGCAAAAAGATATGCAGTTTTACTTTGAAGTGATCCCGCCAAAAGGAATGGAAGGTAAAATTTTTATTCAAAAACCTGCAAAACCGTTTACTGTTGTTCCAGGTGTGAAAAAGAAAAAAATAGTTGTACTTAGAACAACTGAAAAATTAGTGGACAATGCTAGATCTGATACCGTAATTCCAATTACTATTAGAGCATATGCACTAGGGCATGAAGATAAAATAGTGGTTTTTAGAAACTCAACATTTACTTATCCTAGAAGTGACCTTTTAAAATAAAAAGTAATCTCTCCTTATATATTAATCCAGAGGCTATTTTCTCTGGATTAACTTCATCTGTGTATAATCTCAATCTATAAAACATCTTTTAAAAATCATCGGTTTTATAATAAGGATATTTAATTATGCCTTTTTCAAAAGAAAAAAGAAAAGACACGCTTAGTGGTGTATTATTTGTAGCTATATTTGCTTCAGCAGCTACTATGATAGCAAACCTCCCTTTTATGCTTTCATTAGGAATATCGCCTTTGGTTGTTGGTATAGTAATGGGAATTTTTTATGCCAATACCTTACACAATAAAGTTCCAAGTGCATGGGATGGTGGTATCACTTTTTCGGCTAAAAAAATACTGCGTTTTGCGATTGTATTTTATGGTTTTAGAATCACTTTTAATCAAATAGCAGAGGTGGGACTTGATGGTTTTATGGTTTCACTTATTATGCTTAGTACGACCTTTGTATTGGGTACGTATTTAGGTTATAAAGTATTTAAAATGGACAGAGATACCTCAATGCTAACAGCTTCTGGTGCTTCAGTTTGTGGAGCTGCTGCTGTTTTGGCAACAGAACCAGTGGTTAAAGCACAAGAACATAAAACGGCGATTGCTGTTTCTATGGTTGTATTATTTGGAACAATTGCAATGTTCTTATATCCGGTTCTTTATACATCGGGTATTCTTGATATGAGTGCGCGTGAATTTGGTATTTATGTAGGTGGAACCATACATGAGGTAGCACAAGTGGTTGCTGTACCTGCATCTGTACCTGGACTTCCTCAAGAGGCTGCGGATGCTGCGGTCATTGTTAAAATGACAAGAGTTATTATGATTGCTCCAATGCTTATTTTACTTGGTATTTATTTGTCATATTCAGATCGAAAAAGTGGCAGTGAAGTGGGTAAAGTAGGTTTGGTTATTCCATGGTTTGCTGTTTATTTTATTGGTGTGGCAGGTTTTAACTCTTTAGCCTTGGTACCTGAAAATATTGTAAGCATTATCAATGAAATTGATACTTTTTTATTAACAATGGCTATGACTGCTCTTGGTATGGGAACACGTTTTTCAAAATTTAAAGGTTTAGGACTAGCCCCATTATACACAGCAGGCGCAATGTTTATTTGGTTGGTTGTTGGTGGATATTTTATCACTAAATGGGTTGTTGCAACATTTTAGTAATTTGCAGGAGCTCACATTTGTAGAATGTGAAGCCCGTAAAACTATTTTTTCGTTGCCACTTTCTTGTTAAGTTCGTCAAGTTTTGTGTTGATCTCTCCTGCTAAATTTCTGTATAAAATAGCCAAAGCTTTAGAAGAAAACTCTAAATTTTCTTGATCTATTTTAAATGCAAGTAAGGTCGCATTTTTACTTGAACATACTACCGAAGCATTTCTTTGTAAACCAAAAATAGCACCACTTTCGCCAAAAGAGCTACCTGGAAGTAGTTCTCCTATTTTAAATTTATTATGAAAAACATGACATTCACCATTGATAATAAAATAGATAATCTCACTGTGGGTGTCTTGTTCTACAATGAGGTCTTTAAAGTTAAAACGCATAAACTTTAGATCATACACAATGGCTTTAAGCTCAGATGGTTCAATGTTTTGAAAGACTTTAATTTTATTTTGAACACTTAAGAGTTTTTGCATTGTTTGTGATTCTATAAGTGATTCTTCTTCGGAGTTTATTTTTAAAAACTCTTCCACTTCTTCAACGGTGTATATAAAGTCATTCATCGGTATACCTTTAAGCATTTTTCTAAATATTTGTATTCATTTGTGTAGGGACGCATGATCGACATAATGAATTTTAAATAGGTTTCAGAGGAAAACTCTCCCTCCATTTTTCGTATTTGCATATGTTTGACAATGTTGTATGAACGTTTAGCATATTTCCATAGCAAACGATCAAAGTAAAATAATTTCGTGTTGATACATATTTTTAAGTTGGTATGAATATTTGCACTGCTCTCATGGAAATAATCTGTAAACATTGGAGCATAGATCTCTTTTAGTTTTTCATAGTTTGTTTTAACATGTTGCAAATCACTTGAGAGAATATTACTCGAATAGGATTGTTCTTTTTTTAACATTAACATCGCTTTTGTGTAGTTATTAATAATTGGTGAGTGCTTGGAAAACTTACTAATAAATATATCATCAATATTTTTTGACTTTTTTTCAAAGTTTTCATAAACTTCAAGAAGAACATGAATATCATCTTTTAATTTTTCAACAACAGAAGTTACAAAAGTGGGATCCAAGATAAGAAATTGTTTTAATGTATTGGATAAATATTGATAATGTTGCGTGTAATCAAGTTTAGGTAAAAATAATTTATTGTTTTCAATAAAATCTAAATTTTCATCAATTAATGATAACTCTTCATCAAAATATTCATCAATAAAATCATAAACTTCATCTTCAATGGTTTCTTTATTCATACCGAAGATTATATCACTTATTTAATAAAACTCTATAAAAGAAAACTATATAATCAATACTAGCAAAACTACTCAGGGATAATTTAATGTCATATTTGCCAAATACTTTAAATTCTTTTTGGCTTTGGAAAGAAGTTTCATCAAAATTGGGAGTCAGTAATCCAGCATATAAGTACTGGAAAAATACGCCAAACATGAAACTTAACAATAAATATGTCTTTGTAAAAAAAAATACCCTTCCTCAAAAACATCAACATGTTGAATCGATTTTAACCGATATATCAGGGCACCTTCCCATAAAATTTGCTTCGGATCAATTGCATGTTAATGAGCATATATTTTCTTATGAAAAAATGAAACTACACAGAGAGTTTGAGTATAAATTTGTAGAAGATGTGAAGTTTGTGAATATTAAAAAGTTTTTTATTGAAAATGGGATCTATGTACCGAAAAATTCGGTGGTTCAACTGGGTAAGTTAAAAGATTTGGATCTAGCCTCTTCAAGTGCTTATTACAGATTAAAAGATGATTACGGGGTAGTAGTGTACGAATGAACAGTTTTTTTATAGAATTTCACGACCCTTTATTTGGGATAATTATCTTTTTTGTTATTGTGTTTTTGATAACTATTTTTTCTTATTGGTGGGCAAAATACAAAAGTAAAGAACACACAAAATCTTTGGATAACTTTATTAAAGATTTTAAAACAATCCCTTCATCAAAAGATATGAATATGCTTATATCAAAAGGTGATATGAGTGAAAAATCGTGGATGTTACTTGCAACACTTTATTCTAAAAATGGTGATTATGAAAAAAGCATTGAGATCTATTCTGAATTGTTAAAAATAACAGAAAAAGAAAATGAAAGAGAGTTGATGTACTTGCTTGGACGCACGTACTTTAAAGCAGGATTTTTGGAACGATCAAAAAAAATCTTTTTAACCATATTAAAAGACAATCCCCGTTCCCCTTATGTTTTGCATAATTTACTATTGGTGTATGAGTACATGAAAGATTATGACAGCGCACAAGAGGTTCTTGAACCTTTGGATGAGTTAAAGAGTGATATAGAGTTGGATGCGCAATACCTAAAAGCAACAAAAATTATCTATTCAACAGATATGAAAAGTGATGAAAAATCCAAAGAACTTTTAGCAATACATAAACTCAATGGAAATTTAACCTATATGATCTTTGATTATTTGTTTAAACATGATCCAGACCTAGCATGGAAAAACTTAGACAGTTCCAAATGCGAATACTTAAGCGATATATTTTGGAGTCTTCAAAGAAAAGACTTGAATTTTGATATAATTTCAAATAATGGGTATCTCAAAGAGCTTTATTGCGCCAGAGGGGATATTTCGGGTGTAACTAAAAGTAATATTTTTGAGTTTGATGTATTGATTAATTTAGAGAAAAAAAGTGGAGCCACATTAAAGTTTGAGTATATCTGTGATAACTGTAAGCATGTTTTTCCATTTGCCTTTAACAGGTGCAGTAATTGTCACTCAATAGACACCTCAAACATAGAAATATCATTGGTAAAAGATTTTAACAGGGATTTTTTACAAGAGAACAACTCTTTTCAATGATACCTGTGGATTATAAAGCTGAGAAGCAAAAAGAATTATTGGAGAAGAATTAATGTCAACAGATATTAAAAGTTTAGAGAAGGCTTTAGGGTATAGTTTTAAATCTTCAAAGCTCATTACCGAAGCGCTGACACATAAAAGTTATAAACAGCCCTACGATAATGAGCGTTTAGAGTTTTTGGGAGATGCGGTCTTGGATCTGATCGTGGGTGAATTTTTGTACAAAAAATTTCCTAATTCAGATGAGGGTACTTTGTCTAAAATCCGTGCTTCATTGGTGAATGAAGATGGGTTTAATAAGTTGGCAAACTATTTAAAATTAGGTGAGTATATTTATCTCTCAAAGGCAGAAGAAAAGAATGGTGGAAGAGAAAAAACTTCACTACTCTCAAATGCTTTTGAAGCAGTGATGGGAGCTATCTATTTAGAAGTTGGGTTGAAGCAAGTTGAAGAGGTTGCTTTATCACTTTTAGAGAGAAATTACGAAACCATCTCTTTAGATAACCTTTTTAAAGATTTTAAAACCTCTTTACAAGAGATCACACAAGCACGATTGGGAATAACCCCAGAATACAAAGTGATAGCTTCTCGTGGACCTGATCATAAAAAAGAGTTTGAAATAGCGGTTGTAATAAACGATAAAGAATACGCAAGAGCAGTAGGAAAAAGTAAAAAAATAGCGCAACAAGAAGCGGCAAAGATAGCTGTTGGTATGTTGAAAAAGGAAAAAAAGTGAACAGTTTTGGCGAAAAATTAAGATTTTCAACCTTTGGTGAATCACATGGAAAAGCACTGGGGTGTATTTTAGACGGTGTTCCCGCTGGATTAGAGATAGATGAAACTTACATACAAAGTGAACTTGATCGTAGAAAACCAGGAAAAAGTGAATTTGAAACTGCTCGAAAAGAAGCCGACAAAGTAGAGATCTTAAGCGGTGTGTTTGAAGGAAAAAGTACAGGTACACCAATAGCTATGGTGATCTACAATACCAATCAAAAGTCTAAAGACTATTCAAACATAAAAGATGTTTTTCGTCCAGGTCATGCGGATTTTACTTACTTTCACAAATACGGATTACGTGATTATCGTGGTGGCGGTAGAAGTTCCGCACGTGAAACTGCCGCACGTGTGGCTGCTGGAGCTATTGCAAAGTTAATGATCAAAGCTTTGGGAGTAGAAATTCAAAGCGGTATTTGCGAAATTGATGGGATTAAATCAAAGAATTTTAATTATGAGAGTGCTAAAAAAAGTATTATTTATGCACTGGATCCTAAGATGGAACAAGAACAAAAAGATGCTATTTTAGAAGCTAAAAATGATCACGATTCAGTAGGTGGTGTAGCACGTGTTAAGATCAGTGGAACGCCTGTTGGTTTGGGTCAGCCATTGTATTATAAGTTAGATGGTGTTTTAGCCGATGCGATGATGGGAATAAATGCGGTAAAAGCAGTTGAAATAGGGGATGGTATATTGTCTGCTTCTTCTAAAGGTTCTCTTAACAATGATGAGATTAGATCCAACGGATTTGAGAGTAATCATGCAGGTGGGATTCTTGGTGGAATCAGTAATGGCGACACTATCATCTTAAATGTTTATTTTAAACCAACCCCTTCTATATTTAAAGAACAACACACCATAAATACACAAAATGAAGAGTTAGACTTTTCACTAAAAGGTCGCCATGATCCATGTGTGGCTATTCGTGGAACGGTAGTATGTGAAGCGATGGCTGCATTGGTGATAGCTGATATGTGTTTGTTAAACATGGGATCAAGTATGGATGGCGTTTTAAAGTATTACAAATAGGATATTGGTTTGAGCAAAGAAGAAATAACACAAAAAATTATTGAAGATATAAAACAGTATGTTAGTGATGGATCCAATGTAAAAGCGTATGAGCAAAGTATGCAAGAGATGGACAAATGGTTAAAGGCAATAAAAAAGTAATGAAAATTTTAGCAACCAACACCTATGAGCAAGAACTGAAAAAAATTTTAGAACCTATGGCAATTGAAAATCTTGAGGATACAAAAAAGTTTAAGATCTATCTTGATACTATTATTATTAATATTCCTACCAAGTTTTTCAAATATGAAAAATCTCAGTATTTTGACGATGATTACATTAGAGATGTAGAATATGAACATTGCCGTGTTGTGGTTTATTTTGATGAAATGAACAATAATTACATAATCTTATCCATCCTCGAAAAATAAGCTATTTATATTATATATAATTATACTAAATATTAATATATATGATATGAAATAACTTCAAAGAAATATACCCTCTTACAAACTTTCATTTGTATCAATAAGTAACAAGAAGTATCACATTTGTATCACTATATCGGATGATAAAGAAGAGTACCATGCGAAAAAATGGTACAATATCGAGTTAAATTTCACTATTTAAAAAAATAATGACTGAAATTATGAAAATAAAATTATAAATACGAAGGAGAAAGTATGGATAATAAGAAATCTGAAAAAGATTTAGAAGTATCTAGCAGAAGAAATTTTTTCAAGAAAACTGCTGTTATGTCAGCAGCCGCTCTTGCGGGAACAACTCTTTCTGCATCTGAAGATGACCATGCTATTATACATCACCCAAAATGGGGACAAACATGGGGTGATCCTATCACTAAAAATCTTTACGGTGTCCCATCAAAATATGAGCATAACGTAACTAGAAGATATACAAAATTACTTGCTTCTGGTAACTATAGAGCATCAATCGCTGTTACACCAATACATGAATCAGAAGGTATCATTACACCAAATGGTCTTTTCTTTTCACGTTCACACGGTGGTGTGGCTCATGTAGATCCAAATGAATTTCGTTTAATGATCCATGGAATGATGAAAAAACCAATTGTACTTACATTGGACCAGTTAAAGCGTTACCCAAGTGTAACTCGTACTCACTTCATTGAGTGTCCTGCAAATGGTGGTCAAGAATGGCGTGCACCACAGTTTAACTCTTTACAATTCTCTAAAGGTTTTATGAGTTGTGCTCAGTGGACAGGTGTTTACATTAAGACGATTCTTAAAGATCTAGGTCTTGATATGGAACAAGCTAAATGGATGTTAGCTGAAGGTTCAGATAACTCAGAAATGGGTCGTACATTACCAATTGACAAAGTTTTAGACGATGCTATGATCGTTTGGGGTCAAAATGGTGAAGCACTTCGTCCAGAACAAGGTTATCCAGTACGTCTTTTAGTTCCAGGTTGGGAAGGAAACTTATGTGTTAAATGGTTAAAACGTTTAGAGTTTTCTAATGAGCCATGGTATGCAAAAGAGGAAACTTCTAAATATACTGCTCTAAAACCAAGTGGAAAAGCTATCCAACATTTCTATGCAAATGAAGTTAACTCAACAGTAGTTAAACCATCTCCAGAGAAGCCTTGGACAGACTTAAAAGCTGGTGATGTTGTAGAAATTGAAGGTTTAGCATGGTCAGGAATGGGTACTATCACTAAAGTTGATTTATCATTTGATGGTGGTAATAACTACGTAGAAGCAAGCCTTAAAGGTTTAGTATTACCTAAGTGTTGGACTCGTTGGTCTTACCTTTATACTATACCAAAAGATTTCAGACACAATGGAAAACAAATGATCCTTACATCTCGTGCTATGGATGATGCTGGTTATATTCAACCAACTGTTCAACAAGAAGTTGATGTAATGGGTGTTGAATCTGTTTACCATAGAAATGGTGTTGAGTCTTGGGAAGTAAATGAAAAAGGAGAGGTGAATCATGTTCAAATTAGAAAAGTCTAAATTATTAATCTCTGCTTCTGCCGTTAGTTTAGCTGCACTTTTTGCAGCTGGATGTATGGGAAATGCAGCACCTAGTAATACTAGTTATGCAACAGCTGGTGATATAGCTGGTGGTGTTGTTTATCCAATTAAAAATGGACAAACTGGTCCATATGCTGTAAATGAAAAAGCACTTGATAACAGTGTTTACCAAGGTCGTGTACCAACTGCAAATGAGCTAAAAGCTTGGGATAAAGATATTCAAGCTGGTGGTGTTGGATTACCTGAGGGTGAAGGTTCTGTTGAAGAGGGTGAAGAGATTTATGAGTCAAAGTGTGTAATGTGTCACGGTGACTTTGGTTCAGGTGGTGGTGGTTATCCATCATTATCTAAAGGTCCTGCAGCTGAAGGTCAAGCAACATTAACAAATAACAGATGGAAAGATCCAGAAGCTGATGGTCCTTCTCGTTACTTTGGTTCATACTGGCCAGAAGCTAGTACAATGTGGTGGTACATCAAAGATGGTATGCCTCATCCAAAATCAAAAACATTAACAGACAATGAAGTGTATGCTTTAACTGCATATATGTTAGCTATTAATGAGTTAAGTGTTGGCGATGTAAATGTTGGTGAAGATGATGAGTTTGTTTTAAGTAAAGACAACTTTAAAGATATTATCATGCCAAATAAAGACGGTTTTGAACCAAAAGTTCATGGTAAAGACGGTCTAAATAATGTTCGTAAATATTTTGCTGTTCCTGAAAACTTTGGTGCTATCAAAGTTAAAGAAGATGAGCGTTGTATGACAAATTGTCAAGATACTGACAATATTGTACGTGTTGCAAATGGTGGTATCAGTGATTTCCATCCTCCAATGTCAGTTGAGAGATCTATGCCAAAAGAAAATCATGGTATGGCAGTTACAACGAAAAAAGATCCTGTTGCAACATACAAAGCAAATTGTTCAATGTGTCACGATTCTTACCTAGCTCCTGGTTCATCTGAATGGGCTGCATATACAGGTAAAGGTATGGATAAAGTTTATGCAAATGCAATCGCAGGTACACCAGGTGGTATGCCAGCTAAAGGTGGTTCATCACTTTCAGATAGCGATTTCAAATTAGTTGTTAACTATATAGTTAGCGGTAAAGTTAAATAAATAAAAGGACAATATTATGGATAGAAGAAATTTTTTAAGTTTTACACTAGGTTCATTAGCATTAGCAGCAATTCCTGCTAGTGTTAAAGCTGAAGATTTTAGAAAATCAAGCCCGTCAGTTTGGACAGCTCATACAGTTGAAGATGCTATTAAAAACCTTTATGGAAGCACAACTCTAATTGAAAAAGGTGTTAAACTTAAGACTCCTGACGTAGCTGCTAATGGTGGTGCAATTCCAGTTGATTTTTCAACTAAGATTCCTGCTAAAACAGTAGCAGTATTTCAAGATGCAAATCCTGAAGCTGCTGTAATTGTTTACGATGTTAACCCTTACGATATGACTGATTATTCTATCAAGATTAAAATGGGTAACCCTGGAACTATTACGGTAGTTGTTCAAGGTCAAGATGGTAAGCTTTATGCTGCTAAAAAATCTTTAGACGTTGCAAAAGGTGGATGTGAAGGTTAATCCTTCAACATCTATTTTTAAGTAGAAATACATAACACAAAAGGAAAATTATGAAAGTAAAAGCAAAATTAAAAAATGGTGTGATTAAAGTTAAAGCTATGGCTAAACACGCTATGACTACATATAACCAAGCTGAGAAAAAAACGGGTAACAAAGATGATGCAAACTTCATCACACACATTACTGGTGAAATTAACGGTAAAACAGTTATTGATATGTCAACAAGTCAATTTTTATCGAAAAATCCAATTTTTAAATTCAAAATCAAAGGTGATGAGTTTAAAAAAGGCGAGAAGTTAAAAATGAGCTGGGTTGACCGTAAAGGTGGAACAGGTAAAGGAAAAGGTAAAATTAAGTAATTAATTTTTCTTTTCAAGCTTAATAAGGAAACGAATATGAACCGATCTATTTGTGTCTTCCTTATTTTAGCTATTTTTACAATCTCTTTATCTGCAAGAGAGATTAACCTCAATCAAACATTCAATACAATCAAAAACTCTGATAAACATCTTCTTATTTGGCTTCACAAAACAAACTGTGGGTATTGTGATTCAATGCAGATAAATACACTAAAAAATAATCAAATAAAAGCGTATATTGATGAAAAATTTCTTTTTGTACATATAAATATTAGTGACAATGACAAGGTCATCTATAAAAAGTTTGTAGGTAGTGGAAGGGATTTCGCAAAGCATATGGGATTTGATTTTTATCCTACGTCGTTGTTTTTCACTCAAAGATCGCAACTGATATACAAAGCAATAGGGTACCATAATGAGATTTTATTTGGTAAAATACTAAAGTTTATTGACACGCAGTCATACCAAAACATGGACTATGACACATTTGAAAATAACAACGATTTTAAAGAAGAATTATAGGAAATAAATTAGATGCTACAAGGCAAAGTAATAGAGTTATTTATATCTAAAAGTGGAATAAGTGATAGACAAAATAAAGAAGAAATTTTTTTAGATGAACTAGGTATTAAAGAAGATAAATTTTATAATAAAAAAATAGATAGATCTATTTTAATAGCTTCACAAGAGAGTTATAAAATAGCTCAACAAAATGGTATAGATGCACCTTATAGTTCTTTGGGTGAAAATATTTTAATAGATATTAATCCATACGGTTTAGATCCAGGTGATGAGATCGAAATAGGGGAAACAATTTTGCTGATTACCAATAATTGTACCATTTGTAATAGTTTGGCCAAAGTGGATAAAAAATTACCACAAATCCTTGCAAATGACAGGGGTATATTCGCAAAAACTTTAAAAGGTGGGAATATTAGAAAAGGTGATACAGTAATTATCAAAAAATATTAGATATTTTTATACAATTTGATTAAAATGTGATAATATTGTGTGACAAATTCAATTCTCAAAAAGGACAACGAATGAAGAAAATATATAGTATGTTTATCGCTGCAGTTTTAGCAGTAGTAATGACAGGCTGTTTAGCTAGTACAGATGTAAAACCAGCAAAGGCAGAGTTTAAACCAGATACACCTCAAAGTGTACAAGTTTTTAGTGCTAAAAATACAGATGGTAAAATTACTCCAAAAACGATTGATGCTGCATTTAATGCAAATGGATTATCAATGGGTGGTAATAATGATATGAATAAGCCGTTCAAACTTAGATTTAACAAGGTTAATTACAAAACATACCATTTAGCGATGTTTCGTAATGATGCTTTAAGTGTTAAACTTGTTCAAAAATACCCACGTTTTGGTAGATTGGTTCCTTTAACTATGTCTATTTGGTCAGATGGCGATACTATGAATATTTCTACATTAACATTAGATGGTATCTCAAGAGCTGCTAATATTCCTACTACGGATGCAGATCTAATAGCTTATGCTGCAATGGTTAAAAAAGCGTTAAAAGCTGCTATGCCAAATGGTGAATTTAAACCTTTAAATCATAAGGTTCTTGACCCAAAAGCTACGTATGAGATCAATTACACGGCTGAGTTAGAAGAAGGAACAGAACCAGATGACTGGAGAGATGATTTCGAGGGTGAGTTTGAAGGTGAAATGGAGCCTATAGGTTTCTTATTTCCTAACTACACAAATATGAATGAAGAACTTTTTGAAGCTGCGGGTATTGATGATTTTGATTTTTATATTACATACTCTATTTGTAAATTTGATGTAATTTTCCCAGTATCAAAAGAAACACCAGAAGCAGGTGCTTATGCTCCATGTTCTATGTATGCTTATAAGAAAAAAGGTGAAAATACTGTTCACATTGGTTACTTAGGTGTAGATAACTGGATCAAAACATTAGATATTACTGACAAACATGCTATCTCAAAACTTAAAGAAGCTGAAGGTATGATCAACGATATTTTAGCTGAGCTAACTGAGTAATTTAATGATTACAAATACTTTTAAAGTTTTTTTTTTAGTACTTTGTATCAGTGTTACATCAACATCACTTGGAGCAAATGAAACTTTTGCACCGAGTGATAATAAAAAACTTGCCGTTGAATATACCTTAGTTAATTCATCTAAACAAACAGATGAAAAGTTTTTCAAATTTACTAATGATATAGAAAATATTGGTTTTTGGGTAAGTAATCCTCACCACAACGTACACGATGTATATGTTCAAAAAAAATTAGGAAAGACCTATTTAGAACAACTCTCTTTTTCATCAATGATAAACGATGATAAAGCTAGACCACTTTTTAATAAAGACCCTAGACTAGCGGGTTTTACTCCATTTAACTTAGTTATTTACAGAAAACAATCTGATTCTAAAACGGTATTAACACACATTATGCCTGAAGCAGCACTTGATATATTACAAATTACAGACCCAGAGGTTCGTAATGAGTTTACAAATATGTTTGTGCCATTAGATGCAGAGATTGAGAAGAACTTTAAAATAGAGAAAAAAAGTTATACAAAACTACATGGATATGCAAAAGAAGGGATGATGAACTTTGAAATCCCTTTTGAAGATCCAGAAGATTTAGATGATTTTTTTGATGAATTTCAGGAGAAATTTGAAGCAACTTTTGAACACAAAGGCTATATTATCGCAGGGTTTTATGATATGAAATTTTCTATTAATACAGAAAAAGATGTCTTACCTGTATTTAGTCATTTTGTGGTTTGGTCACTTTGTCACATCCCTTTTTCTTATACTATTTTTGATGGTAAAGAAGCGATACCAGAAGCTGCAATGTTTGCTCCTTGTTCAATATACGCTTATATAAAAGAAGATGAGAAAAAAATAGTGATTGGTATGCCGACGCTAAGTGCTTGGGCTGCTGCGCTTAATATCACGCAAAAAGATAAACTTCAAAAAGTGTCTGAATTAGACACAGAAATTCCAGCAATACTTGAGAGTATGGGTGCTCTTAGAGTTGGAAGTGAAAACCCTTTAAAACACTAAGAAGTTAAGCCAGAGGCTTACTTCTTATCCATGGCATCTTTGGCACTCTTTATAGCAGTGCCAAGTGCATCTTTAGCAATTCCCCATGCTTGTATTCCCATTTGTTTTGCTTCTTTTGCCTTATCACTGTTTAAGGCTTCATCTGCTTTTTTAACAGCTTGTTTTGTAAAGTCAGATACTTTTTCTTTAACTACACCTGCCGTTTCTTTAGAGATCTCAAGCAACTCTTGTAGATCCAGATTCATGGTTTGGTTTAGTTCAACGAGGATCTGTCTAATATGAGGAGTTGATTCATTGGCTTGTACCTGTACCACTTGAGTAAAGAGTGTATCAACTTGGTTTAGATCTTGCATAATGGTGTCATAATCTTCTATAAGTATGTGTTTGGCTTCAAGAGGCATAAATGCAACGCGACGCTTAAACCTTTCAATGGAGTGGAGTAAGCCACTACGCATACCTTTTAAAGTTGGCGACAAAAGATGAGCGCCATTGTTTGGATCTGCTTCTGCTACAGTGATTACTGAATGCAATATAGTAGATAAAATCTTTCGAGTACGAATAGAGTTTAAAGACCCTTCTTTAATGGCTTGATACGTTATCTCTGTAATTATCACTTGGATATTGTCATTTTTTTGAATATCTGTTGAGCGTTCTTGCGCGGTTATAATAGCTGACTCTACTGTTTCACTTAAGATGTCGTATATATCAATAGATTGTAGCTTTATTTGATGGAGTTTAGACACACTAGAGGTGTCATCTTCATTAAGTTGTTCTTCTAGGGTATTAAAAATAGCGTATTTAATATTTTGAAGTTCTTGTTTTTTATGTTGCAGTTTGGACTCTATGGCCTCTTTTTGTAAAAGCAAGTCTTCAAGTTCATCGTGTGTTTTTTCACATTCTAGATCTACGATGGTATTGGACACAGTTTTCATCTCATGCAAGCTCAGTAAGCCAAAGTCTATATCTAAGTCCTCTTTGGCTTGTTTTAGAGCATAAGATACGCGTTTATTGAGTGAGTGGTATCGATGGTTATACAGTTTTTTTATAGCAACTTTCGTTTGTTCTAAATCCATAATATACTCCTTATATATTAGATCTATAAGACCATTTTTATATTTTGGTGTGCCTTTAGTGCTTCGTATATAAAATTTCTATCATCTTCATTATGAACTAAAAGTTCTAAATTCATGCTTACGTATTTGCCTGTTTTACTATTATTTGAATGATTAAGCTTATGTTCACGCTCAAGTATTACATCATGGATAGCACTTTTAATTTGCTCTTTTGAAAGAGAAATTAGCTTATATTTCCAACTTACTGGGTATTGCAGTTCAAGTTTTTGCTCACTATCGTTTAAAATCACCATTTTTTCCTCCTGATTTTTCTTCTAGTTGTATCTTATGCAGTACCATCCCTTTATCGATCGCTTTAACCATATCATAAATGGTAAGTAAACCTATTGATGTTCCTGTTAGTGCTTCCATCTCAACACCTGTTTGTCCTGTAAGTTTAGCCGTAAGTGTTAGTTTAAATCCTGGTAGATCGGATAATTCTTCCACATCGCAATTAATACCACTTAGGTTAAGGGGATGACACATTGGTATAAGGTCACTTGTTTTTTTTGTACCCATTATGGCAGCAATAACCGCTGTTTGTAAAACGGGACCTTTTTTTGTTTTCTCACTTACTATGGCATCATAAGCATCTTGTGACATCTCTATGATACCACTTGCTACTGCCACTCTGGTTGTTTCATTTTTTTCTGATACATCGACCATTTTTGGTCTTTGGTTTTCATCTAAATGGGTAAGATTCATTGTATCCCTTGCATAAATTGATATTTTTGTAATTATATCTATAATTAAATAATAATTTAGTGAAGGGCGTTTAAGGCCTGTTGATAATCTTGGGGTTTATTGAGGTTTAAAAAGGGTGTGTCGTCTTGGAATTCTATGATCTTTGTTTGAGTGTTTTTTAAAAGAAAACCAAGTTTATGGTTGTCTTGTTCTAGCATTTGTAAAAACGAACTTTTTAAAGATTGATGGTAGATCCCACACATGGGTTGTATTCCAAAAGGTGTTTTGGCAACGGTTGCATCGAGTATCGGATTGTCAGCATCTATTAATCTCTTAATGATTGATTCATTAACAAACGGGGCATCAACACTTAGGGCAAAAAAACTTTCACATTGAAGGGTTTCAAAAACAGCTACAAATCCAGCAGTGGGTGCATAAACATTTTGTGTTTTTACATCTTCAATAAAATTTGCTTGAAAATCAAACTTTTGTTTTGTTTTACATGAGATATAAACATTGGAAAATATTTTTGAGAGTTTATTGAGTTGAAATTCAGTGAGTGTTTTAAACTCACCAAATGGAAGAAGTGCTTTGTCTTCTTGCATACGAGAAGATCTACCACCTGCAAAAATAACGCAAGGGGTATTTGTTATCATTATCGTGGGTCTGTAATATATCCCGTGATAGCTGAGATTGCAGCAACAGCGGAATTGGCTAAGTATACTTTTGAACTTCTACTTCCCATACGTCCAACAAAGTTACGGTTTGTTGTAGAGATTGCCACTTCATTATCTCCTAAAATACCCATATATCCACCTAAACAAGCACCACATGTAGGATTACTTACAACACCACCCGCATCAACAATTATGTCGATGTATCCAAGTTTATTTGCTTCACGTAAGATCATCTGTGTACCTGGCGTAACAATAAGGCGTACATCTTCGTGTACTTTTTGACCTTTTAAGATCTCAGCTGCTACTCTTAGGTCTTCTAAACGTCCATTGGTACAACTACCAATAAATGCTTGGTCAACTTTAATATGATCTTTAACTGCTTGGTTTACAGAATGACCATTTGATGGTAAAAATGGGTAAGCAATTACAGGGTCCAAAGAAGCAACATCTATCTCTAATACTTGTACATACGAAGCATCTTCATCAGAATAGTGTATCTTTGGTTCACGTGCTAAGTTTTTATCAGCTAAAAATTCTTTTGTAACATCATCGTAGGCAACGATACCATTTTTAGCACCTGCTTCAATGGCCATATTACACATAGAAAATCTATCATCAATACTAAGGTGCTCTATTGTACTACCTACAAATTCTAATGTTTTGTACAAAGCACCATCAACACCAATCATACGAATAATTTCTAAGATAATATCTTTACCTGTGGTGTATTTTTGTGGTTTACCACTAAGTACAACTTTAATAGATTCAGGAACCTTAAACCAGTTTCCCCCTGTGATCATTGCGAATGCTAAATCGGTTGAACCCATACCTGTAGAAAATGCACCAAGTGCACCGTGTGTACAGGTGTGAGAATCTGCACCAATAATTACATCACCTGGACCAACAAGACCTTTTTCAGGAAGTAGTGCGTGCTCAATTCCCATGTCTTTTTCATCAAAGAAATTTTTTAATTGGTGTTTTTTAGCAAAATCACGAGAAATTCTAGCTTGATTTGCCGATGCAATATCTTTTGCTGGAATAAAGTGATCAAGTACGATAGAAAATCCATCTGGATTTGCTAGTTTTTGTGCACCACTATCCTCAAATGCTTTAATAGAAATAGGAGTAGTAATGTCATTTCCAATAACCATGTCAATGTTAGAACGGATAATTTCCCCCGCATAAACTTTTTTTGAAACATGTTCAGAAAATATTTTTTCAGTTATAGTTTGACCCATAAGAATAACCTTTAATAGTTAAGTATTTTCGAAATTATACCATTAAAGGTTTAAATTTCGTATTTTAAAGCTTTTTTTGTAAATTCATTTGAACAAAAAAAGATAGCCACAAAAATCGGATTAATAGAAACAAAATCATCTTCAAGTTTGTCAAAAACTTTGAAGCTAAAGCCTTCTGGATAGTCTGTATTTGTAGAAGTGGCAATAAATTCTAAAGGGCTTAATGTTTTAACCATATTGAGTATTTTTTTTGCTTTTTTTGTATTTTCTTCTTCTAAAATATTAAAATTATACCCTTCAGAACTCTTTTTAGAATGGATAATTTCTTCAAGGATGTCAAACTTGTCTTTAAAAACAATTTTATTCCATTCAATTTTTGCTTCTTTAGAGAATACTTTCTTTTCACCTAAAATAAGTGCATTTGGTTTTTTCTCTTTTATTGCTTCAATAAGATTAAGTAAAAAATTTACTCCGCCAATATTTTCACTGGCTTTTTTCATATACAGATGGATAAATGATTTTGCTTCTTCGCTATGTTTGTTGAAATTACACATTTGGGTGTCCTAATTTTAAATTATCGATGTTCTCTTTGTAGAAGGGTATTTTACCCCCTTTAGGCATAAAAGATTATAAAAGTAAGTTTAAGTAAAGTACTAAATCAGTTTGCTTTAAGCGTATCGTAATAACAAAAGCATTATGATGTCGGAATAAAGAAGACAATTTTAGTCCGAATTAAAACTAGAAAGAATAAAGAAGGTAAATCGATGCAAGTTTATTTAGATAACAATGCTACAACAATGTGTGATCCAATAGTTGTAGATGCTATGATGCCATTTTTTAGTGAAATGTATGGTAATCCAAACTCATTACACAAATTTGGTACAGCAACACATCCAGCAATAAAAAAAGGGATAGACCAAGTTTATACCGCTTTAAATGCGAGTGATAATGATGACATTATTTTTACATCTTGTGCTACAGAATCAAATAACTGGGTATTAAAATCCGTTTATCATGATCTTATTCAGCACGGTGAAAAAAATCACATCATCACAACTGAAGTAGAACATCCTTCTGTATTAGCGACCTGTAGAGCGCTAGAAGACGATGGTGTAAAAGTAACTTACCTACCTGTAAATGAAAACGGTGTAGTTGAAGCGCATACGGTTAAAAGTTTTATTACAGAGCGTACTGCATTGGTTTCAATTATGTGGGCTTCAAATGAAACAGGTTCTATCTTTCCTATTAAAGAGATCAGCGACGTGTGTCAAGAAAAAGGAGTACTTTTTCACTCTGATGCAGTACAAGCCGTGGGTAAAATACCTGTAGATCTACAAGATGTGAAAGTTGACTTTGTATCAATGAGTGCGCATAAGTTTCATGGTCCAAAAGGTGTAGGTGCTTTATACATTAGAAATTCTCGTAAATTAAGCCCACTCTTAAACGGTGGTGAACACATGGGTGGTCGTCGTTCAGGTACACTAAATGTTCCTTTTATTGTTGGAATGGGTGAAGCCATAGAATTAGCTACAACAAACATAGAAGAAAAAATGAGTTCTATTAGAGAAAAAAGAGACAGATTAGAAGATGCTATCTTAGAATTAAGTGATACTTTTGTTGTCGGTTCTCGAGAGAATCGTACACCTAATACAATTTTAATTTCTATTAGAGGAGTTGAGGGTGAAGGTATGCTTTGGGACCTAAACAATGGTCAAATTGGAGCATCAACGGGTAGTGCTTGTGCATCAGAAGATCTAGAAGCAAATACGGTTATGTTAGCGATAGGTGCTGATAATGAGCTTGCTCATACAGGTATCAGACTTTCACTTTCACGTTTTACTACCGATGAAGAGATTGATTATACAATCAACCATTTTAAAAATGCGGTTGCTAGACTTCGTGCGATTTCAAGTTCATTCGCAAAACAGCAACCAACTGAGGGCGGAGAGGTTCAAGAATGTGAACTTCACCACCACTAATTAAAGAAATAAAGTAAAGGAAATACAATGGCAAAAGCAGATTTATTTGGTGAATCACTTTGGGATGCGTATTCTAACAAAGTAACGACACTTATGAATAACCCTCAACATCAAGGTGAGATTTTTCAAGCCGATGTTGATGAAAGAGGAAACAAACTAATTGTTGCGGATTTTGGAGCAGAAAGCTGTGGAGATGCTGTACGTCTTTATTGGGAAGTTGATCCTAAAACGGACAAGATCATTAATTCTAAATTTAAATCTTTTGGATGTGGTACAGCGATCGCATCATCAGATGTTATGACAGAATTATGTATTGATAAAACTGTTCAAGAAGCAGTAAAAATTACAAATATTGATGTTGAGATGGCACTTCGTGATGACCCAGAAACACCAGCCGTTCCACCTCAAAAAATGCACTGTTCTGTTATGGCTTACGATGTTATTAAAAAAGCAGCAGGTATGTACTTAGGTGTTGACTCTGAAAGTTTTGAGACAGAAGTTATCATTTGTGAATGTGCGCGTGTATCTCTTCAAACGGTTCAAGAAGTAATTCGTTTAAATGATTTAACTACGGTTGAACAAATTACAGATTACACAAAAGCGGGTGGTTTTTGTAAGAGCTGTATCAAGCCTGGCGGGCATGAAGCAAAAGATTATTATTTAGTAGATATTTTAGCAGACGTTCGTCGTGAGATGGATGAAGAAAAAATGAAAGCTGCTGCGGATGCAGGTATTGATGGTGATTTTGAAACAATGACATTGGTACAACAGATCAAAGCAATTGACTCTGTAATAGATGAATCTGTACGTCAATATTTAGTGATGGATGGTGGAAATATGGAAGTTATTGATATTAAAACCAATGAAGAAAACATCGATGTATATATTCGCTACCTAGGTGCGTGTAATGGCTGTGCTAGTTCAACGACGGGTACTCTTTATGCAATCGAATCAACATTAAAAGAAAAACTATCTAAAAAGATAAGAGTTCTTCCAATCTAAATTATGATTGAATATATCAAGCTTGGTGCAACACTGTTTGTACCAAGTACCCACAAAAATCTTTCTCAGATTTTAAAACAAGAAAAATACCCAAACCTTAAAAGCATCGTTATAGATCTAGAAGATGGTATCAAAGATGAACAACAGACCCAAGCAACAAAGATTATTCAAAAGATACTTTTAACGTATAAGAAAAACACGCTTTTAGTGTTTATTCGTCCTAGAGATCCTAAGCACTTAGAAGAACTTCTTAGCTTTAAGAATATAGAACATATTGATGGTTTTGTGTTGCCTAAATTTTCCCTTTCAAATGCAGAAAATTATTTGCTGTCTTTAAGCAACACACAGCACTGTTTTATGCCAAGTATAGAAGGTGAAGAACTCTTTGATATGCTTGCTTTAAAAGCATTAAAACAGAAATTATTGATCTACAAACAACGCATTGTATTGTTGCGTTTTGGTCTTGAAGATATGTTAAGACAACTTTCTATGCAAAGAGGTCCTCACAAGAGTGTGTTTGATTATGCCGTTTGTTCTAGTGTATTGGGAAACTTTTTAGCTGTTTTTAAAAGTGCTGGTTTTAAAGTAAGTGGTGGGGTGTATCCCTTTTTTAACAACAAAAAGGGTTTTGTTCTAGATCTACAAAGGGATCTTAGTGAAGGTTTATTTTCTAAGACGGTCATACATCCCTCTCAGATAGATCCAGTGCATGAACAATACAAGGTAAGCAAAAGTGAATTTGAAGAGGCTAAGAGCCTTTTAAATGAATCCTCTGGTATCTTAAATATTAACAATAAGATGGGTGAAGTTAAAACCATGAGTCCCTTTGCAAAAGAGATACTCTTACGTGCTAAGATCTATGGAGTGAGAGAAGACTAAGCCCTCTCTAGCATCTCTGTTGCACGACCTTGAATAATATGAATATCTTTTTTCTTAAGTTCTGCGTAGGTATCCATATCCATAACGCTTGTAGCAATTAATGAAATCCCTACGGAATCTGTAATTAGTCTAAGTGCAGCTAAACCTTGTTCACTTTGGTTGAGGTAATAATCGGCTTCACCTTTAATGTATGCAGGGCGTAGGTCTTGAAGGTATTGATAATCACTGCTTTCGCCAATAAATTCAAATACTGCCATTTCAAAATTAAATTTTTCTAAAAGTTCTTTGTAAAGTTTGATTGATTTAGAGTTTTGTGAAATCAATTTATCGGGCATCTCAATAATGAGTTTAAAGGGTAGTTTTTGCGCATAAGAATGAAAAAGTTTGTACATATGATCATAAGTTTCTTGTGAATCTAAATAGTCATAAGGAAGTCTAAGAGAGCAGGTTGAGTTTTGTAATCTCATATCGGGTTGAGTAAACATTAGATCCAATATCTTTTTATAGATATTTTTACCAAGTCCTGCTTGATTTGCTGGTGCCATAAACTGCCCAAAGTAGTAGGTTTTATTTTCAACGTTCATTGAGATACTAAGGGCATTATGAACATCTTGTTTAGTTTGGGCATCAACCGCTTTGTAAGAAAGAAAGTCAAAACCATTGTTCGCAATTGCTTTATAGATGATCTCCCTCCAAGCATCTTTACCCATAACTTCAGTTGCATCTTCTGCCCGATCAAGATGGATCTTGGTATCGACAAATTTTGCTTTTGCAAGGGCATTGTCAGAAAGCGATAAAAGTTGACCAATGTTTTGGGTGTAGTTGTATTGATACAGTCCAATAGAGATATAGGTTATCTTTGTATCAAGTTGAGCATTTTTAATAGAGTCATTTACACTATTGTGGATACCTTTTGCAAGTTCTAAACCATCTTCAACACTACAATCAGGTAGTAAAATGGAAAATTCTGTACCATTCATACGCGCAACAATGGAATTAAAATAATTACTTGCATGTGCTTTAAAAATCTCTGCCATATCGTTAAAAAGTGCATCAACTTCTCTGTGACCTATTTTCTCGTTGGCTTGGGTAACCCCTGTAAAAGCGATCATCATATTGATCCCACCTTTTGAAGAAGCATCAATTTTTAAATATTCTGGAAGTTTGTCAATAAGGTATTTTCTGTTTTTTAGTTTGGTGGATGGATCGATGTATTCTAATTCTTTTTGACGTTTGAGTTCTTCATTACCTTTATCAAACATCACTTTTACTTTTTGAACCATGGTGTTCATCCCAATAACAACGTCTTTAAACTCTTTTGTATTTGGAATTTTAGATTGTGTAATAAACACATTTCTTGCAACGGCTTCGGCTTGAAGTTGAACCTCTTTAAGTGGTTTTAAAACAGCATGAATCAAAAGGTTTACAATGATCAAACCAATAATGGTTAAAACCGTAAAAGAGATAAGAAGGTTTTTTAAAATTGAATAAAGCTGAATATGGGCAAAAGAGATGTCACTTTGTACATTAAGAAGTCCTATAGGACTCCATCCAGCAGAAACATTGGCACTGGCTATGGGTGCTGTTATGTCTAAAAAGTCTATAAACCATTGGGGTACATTGGTTTCTTTGCTTTCAACTTCTCGTTTGAATAATATATTTCTTTCAATATCCTCAAGAGAGATAAACTGGTAGTTTCCACTGTCAAAATTAGCATTGATCATGGTTGACATCATTGTGATATCGCCATTGGCACTACCTAAAGACAAACTCAAAGAAGTTGCTGTATTTTTAGCATCTTCAAACAATCGTTCTTTAACACTTTCATTGGCACTTTGAAAGTTAAGGACCAACACAGTGGACAAGATAATGATTAAAAAAATAGATAACATGATTGCAATTTGTTTAAAAAGTGTCATAGCTTAATACCTAGTTTTTATTTAATACAGTGAGATCATTTTATCAACATAATGCTTAATCGTGTTTGATAAGGAATCTTTCTTAAAAATAGCCACTGCTTTTATGGCAACATTTTCATCCACACACAAAGTAAAACCAAGTAAACAAGGCATCTCTATTTTGTAGTCTTGGACATTGATTGTACTGCTTGCATCGATACTCAGCGTGACTTCATCTTGGGTGATGCGTGCTTTAAATTCAAGCGGTTGTTTCACTCCGTGAAGTTCTAATTCACCTTGAAGTAGATAAAGATTAGGTGTTTTGGTCGCAATTGTACGGTGAATAGTATAAGTGCTGTATAGGTATTTGTCTATATTTAGCGTTTCATACATATTGGCATCTCTATCGGCTTTGTCACTTTTAAACAAAGCCATCTCCAAGCTTACTTTACCTTTTATTGAAGTAATATCACTTCCATCCATTAAAAGTTTGGTACGCAAGTGCTCATTTTTTGGATCGATGTTTGAGTCACCTAAAACACTTGTATGAGCAGATACAGAAGCACTTTGTAGTTTCAATTCTCCTGCTAACAAAGAAAAAGTGAGCAGAAAGTAAAAAAGTAAGAATTTCATATAATTTCCTTTTAATAATATTTTATTATAACATTAAAAAATTTTGCTTAGTTCCTCGGTGCTACTAATAAATGAGATGGTTTTAACTTTTTTGTTCTCAAATGTAACTACACTGATTTTAGCATTTTGTTTAGGTGCGATTTTTTCAAATTTATCTCCATAGTGAAGGTAGATAAGATGTTTAAATTTTCGTAAATTTGGCAAGGCAAACATATTGGTAATCACAGTGGGCATTTTGTGAATATCAGCGATATAAATTGCTTTGTTTCTTTGTAAAAAATACTTATTTTTTTTGGATAGAAAATCGTTTACGAGTTTGCCTGTGTCTTTTTCATAAGCAATAATAACCGTCTTTGTATTTAAAGGAACCTTCATTTGGCGTGACTTTGGTGTTTCATACTTGTAGTTGTTCAAAAGAGTAATATTTGAACCAACTTGTATGCTTTGAGCATTTAGTGAGATAAACGCCATCAATAAAAATAAAAAAAACTTTTTCATTACTTAACTCCTTTGTAAATATGTGATGCCACATATTGTACCCATTGATCTATAGGTGCTTTTAAGTCATCTAAAGTAAGATTATCCCCACTAAGAGTTAGAGGTAGATCTTTGACTTGGTGCAAAGATTCGATCAGTGTATCATGGGCATTTTCAATACGGTATTCACCCACCAAACGTACCGATTCATCTAAATAAGCATTGAGTGAAACAACAGTGATTCCTAGTGCTAAAGGGGAGAGTTGGTTCCATTGTTTATCTTCAAAATGAACTTCACATGCAGAGATGGCACTTTTCATGATCAAAACATCTTTTGATCTTTTCTCACTGTTTGTAAATTTCAATGCCTCTTTTAAACGGTTCGTTGCATAGGTTGAGATCTCTTTGTAGAGTTTTTTTTGTTGAATGGTTTGTTCTTGTTGTGGTATTGCCGACAATACAGTGACATCTTGTACATAAATTTTTTTATCTTTACTCAAAGTACCCATTTTACTGAGTGTTTGTGAGTTGTTTTGAAACTGTTCATAATTTTTAAAAAAACCAGAGTTTTGTGGTGCTTGCATTTTTGAAACACATCCTGAGAATAAAATCATAGTTGTTGCTATGAAAGCAGAGAATAAAATAGGTGTTTTCATTATATTTTCCTTTTGGTCATATTGACTTTGAGTTGATCCCACTTTTTGTGAGACTTTTTCTTTTTACCTGTTTTTGAAAGTATTTCTCCATTGAAGTTATAGATTGGTTTAAGATCTTTTCTTTTGGATGCCTTAAAAATTCTGTGATTATTATTATCTAAAATCAGAGGTTCACTACGGGGTGTTTTAAAGTAAGTGAGCACCATATGTGGTGCTTTGAATTTTGTAGAACGAACGTAGGTGAAAAAAAGTTTTTTGGGACTCATTCCCAAATGTCTTAAGGCAAAGTACTTTGCAATGACATAGTCTTCGCAGTCACCTTGATCTTTTCCTAAAAATTCATAGGGAGTCGCCCAATAATCTTTTTTTTTATACACCTTCATATCTGAAGAGTATCGAACCCCATTGTAAAACTCATTAACGGCATTGAGCTTTTCCAAATCCGATTTATTTGCCACACTTTCTAAAATTTGCTCTTGAAAGAAAAATCTTTTCTTCGCAAACATTTTATATTTTTTTCCTATTTTTAGAAGTGTTTCTTTATCGACATAGGGTTGTTTGGCATCTGTTATTGAAAATAATAAAACTATTAAAAGGATACTTTTCAAAATCATTTGTACATTATAGCAAATTAATGTTGTCGTTTATTAAATCCTGATGTTCCCTCTTTTGCATTAATATTAAAGTCACTAGAATAGGGCTTTAAATAGTGAGGAATGGCACGCCCTTTTAGTTTCATCATATCATTAAGCATTGCCTTAGTAAAGGTATTTGGGTCAAGTTTTTTTACCTCTTTTAAGTAAGTGAACAACAGTTCTCCTAAGCGAACGAGTGAGATCTTATACGTTGAGTCTGTCTGGGTATAGATCCATAAAGAAAAATTATAAAAATTTTCATAAACACTTTGGTCTTTCCATAAATAGGATATGGAATTTTTAAAGTTACCACTGTTGTACGTCAGATCCCAAAATCGAGCAAACCTTTTCATTATTTGTATATCTTTAAAACTAAGTTGATTGTTTTTTAAAATATCATAAGGAGGGTAGTCACTGTAAACCATTGCATGTTCTATATCGTGTCTATTTATATAGGTTCCTGAGAGTTTCTTAAGTATCCCTATTTGAATTTCACAAGAGCTTAATGAAACAAGTTTATTTAGATTTTTTCCAAAACTTTCTAAAGATTCTCCTGGCAATCCTACGATTAGATCTAGGTGAATATGTGCTTTTGTTTCTTGTTCTAAAAATGCAATGTTTTTTTGAATTTTATCCAGTTTAAGATTACGAGATATATTTTTTGCTACTTCTAAATTTAGGGTTTGAATACCTATCTCAAACTGAAGTGCACCTGCTGGAAATTGTTTGATTTTTTCTTTGATGGAATCTGGAAAATGATCAGGTATAACCTCAAAGTGAGCAAAATAGGGTTCCTCTTTAGCTAAAAAGAAATCAAGTATTTTATTGGCTGTTTTTATATTGATGTTAAAGGTTCTATCAACAAATTTAAAATTTCTTGCACCTCTTTTCCAAAGCATTTCAAAAGATTGAAGGGTTTGTTCAAGATCAAAGGTTCTTACTTTTTCATCCATAGAGGATAAACAAAACTCACATTCAAAAGGGCATCCTCGTGAGATCTCTACATAAAGGTAACGGTTTTGAATATCTTCATCGGTGTAAAATTGATAAGGAGATTGTAAAGTTTTAAGATTTGGGACAGTTTGTTTAATAATCGTTGTTTTTGTCGGTGGTGTTGGATCACTTTTAATCGTCTTACAAAGTTCAAAAAAAGCAAGATCGGCTTCACCTTGTACAATATAATCTGCATCTGAATAATCAACGCGCATTGGTTCGTGCGATACCTCAGGCCCTCCTAATACGACGATGGTTTTTGGAGATGTTTTTTTAATGATGTGAAGAAGCTCTTGGATCTCTAAAGCATTCCAGATGTAGGTACCTAAACCAACAATATCGGGTTCTTCATCAAGAATTTTTTCCGCGATGGTTTGGATCGCGTCATTGATACTAAATTCTAAGATTTTACTGCTTGGTTGAAAATCACCAAGGTTTGCATAGAGGTGTCGAAGTGCAAAAGATGAATGGGTGTATCTGGAGTTTAGTGTCGATAAAATAATTTTCATAATGGAAGTTTAGCAAAATAAAGTATGCGAAGTTAAATATACTTCAACTAAGTAGATAAAAAAGGGGAAAAACTTAGTTGAAGTCAAAATAATAAAAAAATATTATTCTGTCTCTTTTATGTAAAAAAGGGGAAACATAATTGAGATAACAGAATTATACAATACAAAAGTAAATAAAGGATTAAGTTATTTGTCTAAAAAATAAAACTTATCCTATAATAAATTTTACTTTTGATATTCAACTAACATATCATCGAGTAAAGTAAATAATATTTTAGAATTACTCTCTAATTGTCCAAAGAGTTTTAGAACTTTATCTGGATTATCACCTCTTAATATATTTCCTTTTTGGATCATTTCACGAACAGAGAGTACAGAATTGTGTACATGACTGTGAGGTAGATCTATGTCTTTAAAAGATTTTAAATGCCCAAAACGTTCTTTACCATTTGTTAGGTACCATTTACCCATTCGACAGTTTTTATGATCCGCGGCCACATACTCTTTGTTTTGTTCTAAAGTAGCAGAGTAAGCATTTGACTTAAATAAGATATGATCAACTTTAACGAGTGTGGTATAAAGCCCATTTTGTATATTAACAGCAACCGTTGAAGAGTTTTGTGCAAATTGATTAAGCTCTCTAAAAGTACCTTCAAAGTTTCCAATTACATCATTGGTACTTTGTGCTATTTCTGAAATGTTGTCAGAATTTGAACGCATATCATTGGCTTGTTGTTGAAGAGTGGAGATATTTATCTCTATTTCACTGGTTGCTTTTTGTGTACGTTCTGCTAATTTCCTAACTTCATCCGCAACAACGGCAAATCCACGTCCATGTTCACCCGCACGAGCAGCTTCTATGGCTGCATTTAAAGCAAGAAGGTTTGTTTGATCAGCAATATCTTTAATCAGCTCAACCACATCAAAGATCTCTTTACTTCTACCTTCTAAAGATACAATCGCCTCATGAGAAGAAGCAATAAGTTCTACAAGGTTGTTTAAACGATCACTTATCTCTATAACGCTGTCTAAGCTTTCTTTTGATTTATTGGCGGTGTTATCTGACAAAGAAACAATTTTCACCGCTTCGTCTTGTGCTTTGATAATGTCGTGTTGTATCAGATCCAGACCCGAACCAATACCTCCACCAAGTCCACCTAGTTTTGCTGCAAGTTCACCTCTAAGCTTCGTTTCATATCCCGCAGCAATAGATGATATAGCCTCTTTAAGTGATTGAGCCGTTGTTTTAAAAGAACCGTGTAATCCTGATTGGTAATTTTTTCGATAACTGTTACCAAGAGAAGCATGTTTAATAGTGGTTTGTGTGTCACGCATAAATGCTTCGAGTTGGTCTAAAACATCATTGACATCCCAAGCAAACTGTGAAAATTCCGTATTGTCGTCTGGTATGTATGTAATACGCTTTTCGAGTTTTCCAGCAGAAGCATCTTTAAGGACCTCTGAAGCTAGTTTAAATAGATCTGTATTGTGTTTATTCGCATCTTTTTGCGGAATAAATAAGGCTACTAACGCCATAAAAAGACTTACTCCACTGAGTATAAAGTCATCTTTGCTAAAGCCGTAAACGCTAATGGCAATTAGTGTGATAAATACTACACTAAATTGATTAGTCCTGAAGAGAGATGACAAGTTCATCGTAAGATACCCCTTTTTCATTTAATAAGTTTTCTAATAGTTTAGTAGATGCACCTACACCAGAAGTTCTTTCAAGTTGTACCATCTGCTCATACAGAGGTTCAATCGTATTGATAGCATCTAAATTTGGTTTTCTTCTTACTGAATAGTACCCCAGAATATTGCCTTGTTCATCAAGTGATGTGGTAACATTGGCATAGACCCAGTAGTCGTTATTGTTTTTTGTTCTGTTAAGTACAAAAGCAAATACTTCTTCTTTTTGTTGTACACGGTTCCATAATAGTTGAAAAACTGCTTTTGGCATTTTTGGATGTCGTATAAGACTGTGAGGTTTTCCGAGTAGTTCATCTTCTTTGTACTCAGCCATTTCCATAAAGATTTTATTAACGTAGGTGATTTTCCCCTTTGTGTCTGTTTTAGAGACAATAAAATCCTCATCTTTCATTTGTTTTAGCATTAAATCCCCCTTAGATTTAAATTAATATTATTTTAAAAATTTATATTAGCATGATTTATTTTATAATTTTATTATACGTGCATATCTTAGTTATAATTCGCCTATGCAAATATTATTATCTTTATTTTACTTTTTCTACTTCGCACTGATAGGTGTGTATATTATTTTTATGCCAAAGGTACTTAACCTTAGTGGCTACTCAGCAAGTGACATAGGCATTATTTTTGCAGCTGCACCTTTGGTACGTTTTGTGGTGCCTTTTTTGTTTATACGGGGTTTAAAGCTCGATACACGAAGTTTTAACATAGCTTTGATCATCTTAGTAAGTTCATCAACATCTTTTTACTTTGCTCTTGATAGTTTTTACAGATTATTATTTTCAAACATTGGTATAGGAATAGGGTTAAGTTTGGTTTTGCCTTATGTAGAGTTAATCTCATTAAATATTTTAGGAAAAGAACGCTATGGGAAGATACGCCTTTTTGGATCAATAGGTTTTATTTTAATCGCTTTAGTTTTAGTCAAGTTCCTTTCACAACCCGCGACAGCACTGGCTTATATGTTGAGTTTGAGTGTTTTTACCGCTTTGAGTTCATTTATTATTGTGCGTGGACAAAAAGATATTTTAAACAAAACTTCTAAAGAAAACAACGATATAAACATACTAAAAGATTGGAGATTATGGGCAGGATTGACACTTATGCAAGTTGGTTTTGGTCCTTTTTACAATTTTTTCACCATTTATGAAACCGATGCAGGTATTACACTAGATATGACAATTTACCTTTGGAGTTTTGGTGTTGTTGTTGAGGTTTTTATGCTGTTTTTTCAAGGGAAATTTTTAAGAAAGAATCTTTTGTTAGTGTTACAAATAACCACACTTGCTACTGCCTTTCGATGGTTTTTGGTCTTTTTATTTCCTCAAAATCTAAGCATACTCTTTTTCTCACAAGCCATACATGCACTTAGTTTTGCTTTGTTTCATTCCGCAGCAATATCGTTTTTGTTTACTTTGTATAAGCATAAGTCTTTAGCCCAGCAGATGTTTTCAGGCATAACTTATGGATTTGGGGCATTTTTAGGGGCGTTGTACAGTGGGTATGTGTACGAGTATATTCCAAACTATTTATTTTTAAGTGCTTCTATTATTGTTGTTTTCTCAAGCTGGTTTTTGTACAGTTTTGAGAAAACAAGCACTAAAAATTAGTAATCTACAATAAGATTTGCCGTTAGGGTGCGGTCAACTCTTTCTTTGTTTGGATCTACTTCATTTGTATAATCAAGCTTATAGCTTAAACCTGCCGATACATGATCAGACACTTTAGCACTGATTGTTGATTTTCCATATGCGAAGTAAATATCGGTATCTTCAACATTATTTCTGTAGGTTGCATCTTGAGAAAACTTTAGATTTTTAGAGATTTGCCAGCTGTATTCCATAGCTAGACGTGCAGCTTGATAGTTATCTGTTTTATCCGTTATCGTATTTTTGTCTTCTGAATAAAGGTAGTTAAGCGCAAAGTTTAGGTTATGTACTTTACTCTCATGAAAGGCAATATACTTTAAACCGGGACCCGTGTAGAGTTGATAGTCAAACGATGAAAACTTATCGCTTTTGTAACCTAAGAGGTAGTTAAAGGCAAAGGTTTCTGAAAATTTGTAATCGTATTGTGTTTCAAAAAGCCAGTTGTTACCTGTTTCTACTTTATTTTCTTCATTGTATTTACCTTGCAATAAAGTAGTAGATATTTGTTTTTCCCATTCTTTTTTTAGTTTCATATCTAGGGTAAGTGTTTCATTTTCTGTATTACCACTGTTTTTAATAAAACCCAGTTCTGTATGAGTAACAAGCTCACCTGCTGAGATCAGTGTTGAAAATGCTAAGGCACTTAAAAGTATTTTTTTCATAGTTAGAATCCTTTTTTCTTGTGATTTATGATTGTAACTTAGAATGTTTAAGAAGAAGCTTTTTTTGTATCAACTCTATTTTTAAGAAAATGCTGTAGTAATTATTTAAGGTTGTGGTATTGGTTTTGAACAAAAACTGACGATACTTTAAGTAGGTTTTCCAAGGGGTTTTACTTTGTGTGGATCTACCGCGTTTGATGAGTTCAAACGACACAGCGGCATTTATAAAACCTTTTAAAAGTTTGACCTCATTGCAATTTTCAAATCGTTTAGGATACCAAGCTTCTTCGAGCACTTCATGTGCTTCAAAAAAAAGTTCTTGATCCAAGGCGTGTAAAAAGTCTGTTACGTGTTTATTCGTTATCATCTAAAACCATCATATTTTTTCTCCAATAACCTCTACCACCTTTAAGTGAAATACAGTGGTGGTATGGAAATTTTTCCTTATACTCTTTTAGTCTGTCCAAAGTTGCTTTACCAGAATCGCAATAAAAGACAAAAATACTGCCTTTTGGATATTGGCTGAGTTCATAAGGGTTATAAACAACAGAGTCCGCTTTATCAATAGCAGAGAGAATTGTATCAACTAGGACTACCTCAATACCTTCTTTTTTTAGTTTAATTTTATTTTCTAAAAATTCTTTTTGAGTCCATTCGTTAGGATAGCTCATAATTAAGCCCTTTATTTTATATACTTAGGATAGAATTATACTATGTCTAAGAAGAATAAAAAAAACACAAAAATAAATCAGAAAATAAAAAAATATTTTGACGATGATCCCTTTGATGTAGGTATCCAACGAGTTGATACCCAAACATTAAGTGATTTGTTTCATTATCTTGGTATTTATGAGATCTCACATTCCAAAGAGGTGCTTATAAAAACAGCACGTATGGTTTGGAGTGAAGCAGATGGTACTATCAGAAGATTGGTTCTGGATTTTTTTGTAAGCAATGCAAAAATATATGTATCCGACAGGGTTAAAGAACCAGAAGAATTAAGTTTAGATAAGATTGATGAACTGCTTCAAGATTATACCGTTACCAAAGAAGAAACAACACAAATATATGGTGAGTTTGCATCTGTTAAAGCAAAAAAAATTACCGCAGATAAAATATTTTCAAAACTTCAGTATATTCGCCATGAACAAAAGATGATGGAGATTCAAAAAGAGGTTGAAGGTGTCTTTGATATAGATGATTCTTTGGAATTTAATGCAGATATTCATTATATATTATTGGGTCAAAGTTTTCATAAAATTCACACACTAAATACAAAAAATTATGAGTATTCCCATCTTTCTCAAACTGATTCTGAAGAGTTGATCAAAGAGATAGAAGGTGACAAAGAGTTTGCCAAACAAAACTTTCAAAATCAGATCAATGAGTTTATTGAAAATATACCTACTCCTCACAGTGTGTTAAGTGATAAAGAGATTGTGGCATCGCTTCGTTCATCTCCTCCAAAATCAACACTTCAATACCCACTTATAAAAGAAGATATTTTAAAAGAGGTTATTTCGAAATACCTTAGCCTTGTTTCTATTGAAATACATAATGAAGAGTTGATGATAGGTGTTGAGGAATATATCCAACTTCCTTTTTCTGAGCAACGTTTTAAGTATCAGCTTGAACTTCACGTTGAGATAAACTCATTTTTACAAACTATCTGGAAAGATGAAGAACTGGATTTTTCCCAAATATTACACAGTGCAAAAATGGAACATGAACGCCATTTTTTAGAAGAGTTTGATCTACTTGTAGATGAGTGTAAAAAAATAGCAAGCAGTTTAAATCTAAGTGACGATGAGATCCATCAAAAAGTGTATGAGCATATTGTAGATCTTCTTCCAATCTCTTTATTGATCACCTCAAAAATAGCTCGAAAAGTTAAAAAACGTTTCATTTACTCTATTCAGGGTGAGATTATTAAAGCGCAAAAACACGCACTTTTAGCGCAAACAATTAGAGATTTTAAAAACCTTTTTCCTTTGGCTAGAACAAGCAATAGAAAGTTAACTTTACATATAGGACCAACCAACAGTGGTAAAACATATCAAGCGATGCAAGCTTTAAAAGAAGCCGATACAGGGTATTATTTAGCACCGCTAAGATTGTTGGCATTAGAAGGTTATGAAGGCTTAAAAGAAGAGGGTGTTGATGTATCTTTGATCACAGGAGAAGAGCAGATCCTAGATGAAGATGCGACGCATATCAGCTCAACCATTGAGATGCTTAACTTTGATGTGGACGTGGATGTATGTGTGATTGATGAAGTTCAAATGATAGGTGACAGTGAGCGTGGGTGGGCATGGGCAAATGCCATTATTGGTGCCCCTGCAAAAGAGATTATTATGACAGGATCTCCAAACGCTAAAGATGCCATAGTTGCATTGGCTCAATACCTTGGTGAAGAACTTGAAATTATAGAATTTGAGAGAAAAAATCCGCTTAAACTCCTTGATGCACCAACCGATGTAAAAGAGGTGCAAAAAGGGAGTGCAATTATTGCATTTTCAAGAAAAGATGTACTTCGTTTAAAGCAAAACTTTTCAAAGTATTTTGATGTGAGTGTTGTTTATGGCAATCTCTCTCCAGAAGTTAGACGTGAAGAAGCAAGACGATTTCGCGAGGGTGAAACTGATCTGCTTATTGCCACGGATGCTATTGCTATGGGTCTAAATCTCCCTATTAAAACGTTACTTTTTTCTAAAGCTATTAAGTTTGATGGGAACAACGACCGAGAGCTAAAAGCAGGTGAAATTCATCAGATCTCAGGACGTGCTGGTAGGTATGGTCTTAAAGAAGAAGGTTTTGTTGGTGCACTTTACAGCGATGTTTTAAAAATAGTACAAAAAAACTTTTACAAAGAAGCAAAAACAGTAGAGATACCTTTTAAAGTGATGGCAAACTTAGGACATATCCAGCTTGTAGCAAATATACTTGAAGAAAATTCACTTTTTGAGATATTGAAATTTTTTGTTAAAAATATGGAATTTAACGGACCTTTTATCGCCTCTAATTTAGAAGATATGCTAGAAGCTTCCAAAATACTTGATACCTATGACCTCGATATTGCCACAAAGTATCATCTTTCATGTGCTCCTTTAACTCTAAAGTCACCTTATATTGTGTCGGTTTTTGAGAGTTATGTTAGAAATATAGAACAAAAACGTGCCATTGAGTATTACCCTCCACAACTAATGGGAAAATATGCGCGAACGACGCAAGACTTATTGTTGGCAGAAGACATGGTTAAGGAGATCTCTCTTTATTTGTGGCTTTCTTATCGTTTTACAGATTATTTTTTAGACCAAGAAAAAGCCAGACGTTATCGCGCGACTATTAATAAATATATTGAGAGTTCTTTGCATCAAAGTGGTTTTGTTCAATCGTGTAAAATGTGTGGGGCTTCACTGGCTCCAAATACAAAGTATAATATTTGTAATGCGTGTTATAAAAAGAATTTTGGTGTAAAAAATAGACGAAGAACGAAGAGGTACTAAGACCTCTTTTAGCTTTTAAAACGGTTGATGGTTGAGTCAAGTTGAGTTGCTGTTTCAACCAAGCTTTTAAGTTCATCCTCAATCGCTTTTGTGCTGGTGTTATTTGAGCAAGAAAGTGCTTCAATATCGTTAATATCGTTGATTATTTCTGTAATGTTCTCCGACATTTTACGAGAATTTTGTGCAGAATGCGCAGCAATAGAGTTAGAGTGTGCAATGGCATTTGATGTGATGTCAATTTTGTCTTCAACATCGTGAGAGATACTAGAAAGACTTTCAATCTTTGTGGCATTGGTTTGCATCTTATCACTTACATCGTTGATCGATTGAACAATGGTACTTACATTTAGATCTATCTCACTTAAACTTTTAGTGGTACGTTCTGCAAGTTTTCTAACTTCATCCGCAACAACAGCAAATCCACGTCCATGTTCACCTGCACGTGCTGCCTCAATAGCTGCATTTAAAGCAAGTAAGTTTGTCTGTTCAGCAATGTCTTTAATTACATTTAGGACATCTTTAACACTATCAGCATCGGATTTTAAACCAACAAGCTCTGTTGCAAGTTCATTTTCAGATTCTACAAAAATATCAACTTCATTTGAGAGTGAAGTTAAGGAATCTTTTGCGGTGTTTAGTTGATTTTTTGTTTGTTCAACATTCTCTTGTGTTTCTTCCACACCTTCAATATTTTGTTGGAGCAGTTCTTCAATGGTTTTTGTTTTTAAAATCGCTTTATTTATGATCTCACTCTCTTTAGAAGTGGTAACTTTAATAACACGTGAAGATTTTTCAATCTCTAAAGAGATAGTATAGTTCTTTTCCCCTAAGGCTTTAACTTCATTAACGGTTCCTTGAATCATCTCAATAAAGTTATTCATCTCGTTGGCTGTGGCACCAAATTCGTCATCACTTTTGTGTTCAACTCTTTTGGTTAAATCTTTATCTCCACTAACAAGTTCAGCGACTCTTTTAGTTAAGTTTTCTAAAGGTTGAAAGATCTCTTTTGAAAAGAAAATAAAAGAAACAAAAATAAATAAGATAGAAGCAATGATCAGTGTAATAATAAGAGTAATATTTGTGTCGTTGATACTTTGATCAACTTCATCAAGTGAGATAACCAGATCCATCGCTCCAAGTACATAACCTACTTTAGCATTGTAGTGACAAGATAAACATCTTTCTTCTGCTACCATCGGTTTGATCATTCGAATACTGTGATGAGTGTTGTTACTTGTTTCAAGTACTTTGGTTGTTTTATTTTCTAAAACATCACGAATAAGTGGATCTTTTGTATAGGTATTATCAGGAGCATAAGTTTCTTGAACCGCTTTTGACTGATAGATCTTTAGATTTGCAATACCTGAAATATTTTGAGCGTCTTTTAATGTTTGTTTGACAATAGTAGAATCTCCCATCATCATACTTGTGGTCATTGTTTGAAAGATAGACTTACTCAACATATCCAAAGATTTTTTGGATGTTGTATTTGAAACACTGTTTAGAGTACTAGAAAGGTATGAACTCATCCCTATTAAACCAACAACACTGGCTAATAATAAGGATATTATAACTTTAGATTTAATTGTATTTAACATGCTCAGTTATCCTTTTGTAGGTGTTTAGCGTACATTAGGGAATATTATATGCTTTAAAGACTTTAAACAGTATTAAAATCCTCTTGACATTATGTGATTATTTTCAAAATAAGAATTTTTTATAAAACGCGTAGTCAACTTTTTTTGAAAAAGCATCCTTTAAAGGTATCTTTTCATAGGTACTATAAAATGTTTTGATAATACCGCTGTGAGTGACAACAAGTACGTTGTTATAGGGTTGTTTTTTTAAGAAATCGAAAAAAAATGATGACACTCTTTCTTGAACCGATTCAATACTCTCACCATCGAGTGCATCGATCCATTGTTCAAAGTTTTCATAAGAAATATTTTTATTATGGCAGATCTCATCATAGGTTTTTCCTTCATCTTCTCCCCAAGATTTTTCTCTTAATTTATCTGTGTAAATTACATTATCTAAATTTTTAAAGTACTTAATACTCTCTTTTGCTCGTAGTAGATCTGAACAAAAGACAGCGTCAAAATGTTCATTATGCAATGTTTTAGCTAAGTGTTTAGCTTGTTCGTAACCCTTTTTTGAAAGACCTATATCGATGTGTCCATTGTAACATCCATGATAGGCTTCTTGCACTTCACAGTGGCGTATTAATGTCAGGTTCATACAAGTCCAAACACAAGAATATTTAAAAGTACAAGCTCGCTTACTTCGATGATAAATCCGTAAATATCACCACTTAATCCACCGTAGCGTTTGATAAAAAATCTTTGAAGAACTAAAAGTGTAAGTATCGATCCAAGAACAAGTACCCATGAAAAATACACACCAACTGTGAGAACAAAAAGCGATGCAATCAGAAGTTGTGTTTTACTAAATTCCTCTTTAGCAAGTCCTGCCATCCCTCCGCCAATGTAACTAAAAAAGTAAATTGCCAAGAGGGCATTAAAACGAGAAAGCATTAAAATAACACCCAGTAAGTAAAATGAATCGATGTGAACAAATGAAGAGGCTTTAAAGATTAAAAAAGAGGCCGTTACAATCATCCCCATAGCACCTAGGTGTGGATCTGCCATCACTTGCAGTGCTTTGTCTTTTGTAACATAAAGCCCATCGATAGTGTCGGCAAATCCATCAAGGTGTAAAGCTCCTGTGAGTAAAACCAAAAGAACAAAGATCAAAATGCTTAGATGCGCAGGATCCACATAAGGGCTTAGTACAAAATGAACACCCATGAGTATGGTTCCTAAAATCAATCCAATAAGGGGAAAAAACATTACGGCATAACCGTTTATACCTTTAAAAAAATCATGCACTTTAAAAAATGGTAAGGTTGTGAGCATTGAGAGTGCGAGCGCGAAACCTTTGAGTATTTTCACTATTTTATCTTTGTACTTATGCCAGCGATGGTGTGAAAAACATCTTCACATTTTGGGGCAATTTTTTGGGCGATGATCCCGCTTAGATCTATAAATTCTCGGGCTAGTTTATTTTCTGGAATGACCCCACCACCTACATCGTTTAAAACAAATACTAGATCGTTTTTAAGTGCAAGAAGGGTATCTATCTCTTTAAAGATCTGCTCATGCGTTTTTTTATGATAAAGCATGTTGTTGATCCACATACTAAGACATTCTACTAAAACAACATCATCGCAAGAATCTATTTTTTGAACCAGTTCCAAGGGTTCTTCAAGGGTGATAAAGTTGTCTTTTCTTTGTTCTTTGTGGAGTTGTATTTTTTTTTGCATCTCTGTATCTATAAACTCAGTAGTAGCTAGATAATAGGGCTTTTTTTTCGCATGTTTTAGGGTATAGGTTTCTGCATTTTTACTTTTACCACTTTTAATTCCACCGATAAATAAAGTTTTCAACTATATACCTTAATATTATTCAAACATATCACATTGGTCATCTTGTTTATTCACCCAATACTTTCGCTTACTTTTTAATTTTCTTATTTCTACGTTATTACTATTTTCCCACAGTATATCAACTTTATGTTCTTTTGGTATAAACTTCCAGATAAGGATTTTATATAAATGTCTATTATTGTAAGAATATCGTTTGACTCCACCGGTATTCTCGTACCAGTGGAATACTTTTGTACCTCTATCTTGCGCTTGTATGTTTTCTAGTTTTTTTTGTATATATTTTGAAAGCTTAAGTTTACATATATCTTGTGGTTTGACTATCTCTTTTTTGCAGCATTTAAAATTTCCATAATATCCACAAGCGCCCATTAAAATATCAACAATTTGATGTATATAACTTGTTTTACTATCAATAAAATTTATTTTTACATTAAAGGAATTGTATAAACTTTGTACATAGTCCGATAAGGTTTTCTTTCTATGTTTATCAGGGTAATCATCTAGTTTGAATAGTAAACTATCTACTTCTAAAGCTTTGAAATACTCACTGTCAAAACCAAATGAATGTTTTAAAAATTGATAGTAAATCATAAAAAGTATATCTTTAGAGTTTCCATCACCTGTGTACTCGTATTTTCTATCTAAAAACATCTGTCTATATTTTAGTTCTTCATGTTCTTCCCAAAAGTCAAAAAAAGTAACTATTAATTTTTTATAATCAGTAAAATATCTAGCATTAAGTCTTGACCATTTTATTTCATTCTTGTGAGGGTGTTCAAAGTGATCATTACAAATTTTTAGTTTTTGTTCAAGTAATGATATAGTGTCAGAAGGAGCAAATAAAGAAACAAAAAAGTGATGATAACGATTAGGAGGATTATCTAAATGTGTCCAACCTTCGTCAGCTAATATCTGATATTGTTTCACTGCCCAACTCCAACTTCATAGTACGCCGCTAGATAAGTTCCAGAAGCTTGCTGTATGATGGGCATTGAAACAACATCGGTTAAAATTATATTATATTTTACACTTTTTTTCAAGTATGGAACCTTTTCTTGTTGTAAATTATACATAATTTACTTAAATATCACATCATCCCATACATTATAAGCTCTATTGCTTCTACTACTTCTTTGTTCGAGCGAGTGTTAGCAGCAGCATAGGCTAGGGCAGCTCCTGCTCCAACACCCTCTTTAGCTTCACCTTCGTCGTATTTTTTAAGTATGGGTATCTCTGCATCTGCGAAAGATAGCTCAGTATAAACTGCGTGAGGTGTATAACTTAAAAAACCAAGTAGTTTTTGGATATCTGAGTTTTTATCATTTACTACCCATTGAGTTGTAGCAAGCGTTAGGTTGTTAGAATTGATACGCATAAGTACATCTTCACGTAGAGCATCGGCTATAAGAAGACAAGCTGCCATCTGAGTTCCACCACCTAAAACCACATGAAAACGTTTCGTGGCTTCTAGTAAAAATCCAGCACAAAAGATAAGCATGTTGTCACTGACAATTCCGAGTTTTTCAAACTTTGTCATATCTGGATCTACTAAAGAGAGTGCTTCATTTATAGTCTTTTGTCTTATGTCATTTGGAACATCTTTAAAGCTTGAAGAAAAACATCCCTCCGCCTCGTAACCCAGTGCCAGTATAGAAGCAGTGGCGGTTGTAGTTCCACTTGGAGTACTCTCACCAAGTATGAGGTAATTACCCTTTAGCTCATAATCTCTTCCATAAGCCATCCCTTTTGCAAAAATCTCTTTGGCATTTATATTTGCACCTTTGTTAATGGCTTGTGATGCCAAAATATGAAAGTTATGTATCAAAGTATTTTGAGGTTGTGTTGTTAGTCCTAGATCTAAGACCTCTATGCTTGTGTATGGATCTAGGTTATGACTTGCTCTTGTAATAAGTGCAGGGGTAGGAATACCTGTTGGCGTTTCGGCAACTTCTGTTATGGAATAGACTTTTTCAGTGCTAAGAAACTCCGCATCAAGGGTGGGAGTAAGAGGAATAAGCCCAGGGATTCCAGCTTGTGTTATTCCCTCTATCTCACATGTTTTTGTTACAGATGCAGCGAGTAAAAAATCGGCTTTACCCTCTGGCAATAAGTCTGTTTCGTTTGTAAAAATATTTTTAGTTTTCAAAGCTTATTCCTTGCATGTTGCAAATATTATATTTTTGAAATTATACCCTCTATTGCTTGAAGATACGAATATTAGTTTTAATATTTAAACTCATAAATACAAGCTTGACCACCTTTTGTGATGAATTCATGTAATGGAGAAACAAAGTTTTCTAAATGAGTAAATCCAATTTTTTCGTAAAAAGCACTAGCCCCAAGCTTATTTGTCTCGACTACAATCGAAGCTACATTGGATTCAATACAGAAATTTCTAAAGCCAATCCATAAATTTCTTCCATACCCTTTATTTTGATATTTTTCATCGATTACAAAAAGTATTATTTCACTCTGTTCATTTCTAACAATTTGATTTTTGTTTTTTTCATGTGTAGAGATGGCTTCGAATAAGCTTTTTTTATCAGGTTTGATATATCTAACAAATAGAAGCTTCCATAGTATTTGTAAAATAAAGAAAATATCTTTTTTTGGTTTTTTAACATTTTCATTTAGTCCAAAAATGAAGCCAACAATTTCACCATCCATCTCAACAACTCTTCTATAATTACTACTTGTTATAGAACCTTTTGTGTAAAGAAGCTTAGCAAAACTTGATAGTGATTTTGGATTAAATACTATATCAAAAGACCATGCTTTAGCAACTAGTTTTTCACATTGTTTATAATCAGTGTTTTTATACTCTCTATACAATTCTTTTATATTATTTTCCTTCAATTTAGTAAATAGGTAAAAATCATTATTTTTTAAAAGTTTTTGATTGTTCTATATAATAATCAGTAATTTTTTTCTTACCATATTTGTTGGTATACATATCCATTGCCATGACATGAAGAAAAAATTCAACAGGTCCATATATTTTTTCAGTTGTAAAAGTATATAAAAATCGTATCATTACTTTAGTGAACCATAGAGGAATATAACTAATATGCACATCTGTGTCTATGGATTGAAAAGCTTTTTTAGCTAGTTCATTATGGGTAAGAATTTCTGGTCCTCCAATTTTTATTTCTTTCTCATTATTGGTAATTGCTTCAACACATACTTTTGCTAAATCTTCACCATCAATTGGATTTGCCTTATAATTTCCATTACCAAAAAGGTATATGCGACCATTCTTCGCCATATGTAAAAGTTCACGCATATCTGAAAAAAATCCACTTGGTCTTATGATAGTTGAAGATATATCTGATTTGGTTAGTTCTTCAACAAACAGTTCTTTTGCTTCACATATTTTTAAGTGTTTTAAATCTTCTCCATGAAGTACAGAAAGATATATAAATTTTTTAACTCCTGCAAGTAAAGCCTCCTTTAAAACTGTTTTATTTATTCCATAATCTACATCCATGTATGTTAGTTTATCTTTTTGTTTTGTGATACCTAATGTGGATATAACTGCATCTACATGGTGAAGTTGGTGTTTAATGGTGTTCTCATCTAACAGATTTCCTTCGATGATCTTATCTATAAATTTAATGTTTTGTATGTCTATTTTTGATTTATTTCGGACAAGTACAGTTATGTTAAACTTTTGTTTAATAAGTTCACGGAGTATATATGAGCCAAGATAACCAGTTGCACCTATAAGTAATACATTTTTCATTATTTCTCCTTTGATATATTAAAAAATAGATAGCTCATGAAAAAAGCTAATGGTGTAAACACAAATAACTCAAACTTACTTTGAGCAAAAAAATTAGCAATACCGTTAATGAATAATATTACAGAGTAAAGTAGATATATATACTTTGATATAAAATTTGCTTTATTTATTATATTAAGTAGCATAAAAACAAGCACAAAAATCAATAAAGAAATTGATGCCAATTCATGTCTTAGTATTTCTTCACTATTTTGTAGTCTACCTAGCCAAACATTATCAGCAGATAATATTCCTGTAATTATTAATGTATGGTATATTAATAAACTAATAACTAATACTAATATCGTATAAAACGCTTTTGTATTTCTTCTCGCCATTTTAAATCCTTCATAATTAAACTTTTAAAATTCTAAAGAAAAAAATAGGGAAATAATAGGGATTTTATTTTTTTAATAAGCCTATTTTTACCCTATTAATTTTTTTATAATTCTTCTACATGTTTTCAAAGCAAAATTAATACAAAGGATAAAATCATGAAAACAACTGTAAACAAAATCTTTTTTTCTCTTCTTGGACTTTTAGTTGCTTCTTCATTAAGTGCATTTGACGATAATAGAGAGGGCTTATTTCTATCTTTAGGCGCTGGGATTAGCCAAACATCTTATGAATCTCATAATAATAGTAGTTTTAAAACAGGTTTTGGAACATCTCAAAAAATTGGGTATGGCTTAACAAGTCAGTTTTTACTACATCTCTCGCGTGAAGATTCATGGTTTCGTAAAGATAATGATTTGCATATTAGTTGTATATCTGGTCTTGGAGCTATGTATTATTTTAGTGAAGAGGCGGGATCATTTTTTGTATCTGGAACTTTAGGGGTTGGTACATTTAATAATGTAGATGAAAAAGATGAAAATTTTGGAGAGGGTATTTCACTTACATTAGGCTATGAAATGTTAAAACATTTAAATACTGAGCTTACTTTTATGGCTGTAGATGTAAACATAGAAAATGAAGAAATTAATCCTATTGTATTTAAACTTGGTGTAAGTTATAGTTGGTACTAAGGTCTATAGATTCAATTGGATATAATACATTTTATCGTGATTTAAAAGGATATAATTTGCACTCTCTAAAAAATGTGAAAATATTATATATTGAAGATGATGCTTTTATTCGAGAGAGTGCAGTTGAGTATTTATCTTATTATAGTGATTTTATTTATGAAGCGATTGATGGTGTTAATGGTTATGAAAAGTATCTAGAATTAGCACCTGATATTATCATAAGTGATATTAAAATGCCAAAGTTAAATGGCTTAGAACTGATACAAAAAATTCGTAAAAAAAATCAAAAAACTCAAATAATTATAATTACAGCACATGCTGATACTGAGTTTTTATTACAAGCTGTAGAACTTAAACTTATTAAGTATCTTATAAAACCGGTCAGCGAATCAAAACTTCTTCCAATACTCAAAGAATCTTTAGAATATTTGGATAGTGAAACAAATAATGTACTTATATTATCAGATGGTTATAAATATGATTTACTTAACAAAAGCTTATTTGAAGGCGAGATCTACATAAAACTTAATAAAAAAGAATCTCTCTTTTTTGATTTATGTGCTCAAAATACAAATCGTGCAGTAACTTATTCAGAGTTTAATATTTACGTATGGGAAAATGATATGAGCGAATATGCTTTAAGTTCTTTAGTAAAAAGTTTACGTTTAAAATTGCCTCCTAAGGTTTTAGAAAATATATCAGGTATAGGATATAAATTAAAAATATCATGTTAAAGTATATAGTTGTAATTATTTTATTGAAGATAAATGTATTTTCATTCTTTATACAAAGTAGCTCATACTCTACAGAAGATAATACTACTTTTATTGAAAGCTCTTTGCCTATTAAGTTTCATGATTCTAAAAATTATGTTATAAAAATTGATATAAATAAGACAGAGATAGAAATGGGCAATGAGTACTTATTAAAAGTATATACTGAACATGGAAGAGATTATATTAAATATCCAAGTGAATACCCGAGCGATGTTTTAGAAAAAAATTTATTTCACTTAAGTGATTCAAATCTAAGTTCATATATATTTGAAATAAACAATATGACTAATTCCATATTTTTTGATGCAAAAATTGTTAAAAAAAGAGAGTATTTTAAAAAAAGAGAATTAAAGAAATTGCTCTATGGAATCTCTTATGGTGTAATGTTGAGTGCAATTTTGTATTATTTGGCATTTTATATATACAATAGAGATAAGTCATATATATATTATTCGCTAACACAGTTTTTTATGCTCATTATCCTCATCCTCATTACTGTAAAAAGTTCAGGGTCAAATGATGAGATATTATTTGCTATACTTTTTGCTTTTTATATAGTTTTTATATCTTTATTTACAGCAAATTTTTTACAATTAAAAAAATATGCCCCTTTTTATAACAAGTTGATAGCTGTTAGTGGATTTATTCTTGTGTTTGAAGCATTTACAAACTTTTTTACAAAGTTACACATTCCTACCGCTGAGTTAATGCTTATATATATAATAGTTTCTATAATAGTATATGTAAAAACCAAGCATAAGTATATATTATTTTACTTGCTTGGATGGGGAATTATGATATCTTCATTAATATTTATTGAAATACAAACACTTTTATTAAAAAGAGATATTTTGTTTGCTGATGATATTTTACATATTACTATTCCTCTTGAGTCTCTCATTTTAGCTTTTGCTTTATCCTATAAAATGAAGTTATTAGAAGAAGAAAAGCAAGAAAAAGAGCAGATGCTTGTTCATTATGATAAAAAAGCTTCTATTGGAGATATGGTGGATAATATTGCTCACCAATGGAGACAGCCATTAACTCACATAGGGTATCTTGTTATGAATATTTCAGCAGCTATAGCAAATAACAAATTAGACAAAAAACTATGGAACAAAAAACAAAATGAAATTAACTTACAACTTGAGTATATGTCTAAAACTATAGATGATTTTCGAGATTTTTATAATCCAAATACACCAAATATTGAGTTTAGAGTTTATGAATGTATTCATAAAGTGTACCAGATTATAAAACCAACGTTAAAGCTTCATGAGATAAAGTTAAATATTAAAAATAATGAAGAAGTTATTTTATTCGCTAATGAAAGTGAGCTTGCTCAAGTGATACTTAACCTTATTTCAAATGCCAAAGATGCTTTTGAAAAAAACAATATAGCAAACAAAAAGATAGAGATTTTATTAAATAAAAAATCAATTGTGATTGAAGATAATGCTGGTGGTGTTGATAAAAAGATAGAAAAAGATCTATTTTCTATATATAAAAGTACTAAAAAGAACGGTGGTGTAGGGTTATACATGTCTAACTTAATTCTAGAAAAACACTTTAATGCAATAATTGAATATACCTCTATAAAAAATGGTTCAAGGTTCAGTATAAATTTTTCAAAAATTTAAAGAATCGTTAGAACCCTATTTTATCCCTATTTATTTTTTTATAATTTTTTATCTTAAAAGAAAAGGTTCAAGATGAAAAATTTAAAAAATATTACTATAGTATTTATGGTACCGCTACTTCTAGGCGTAACTGGATGTGGAAGCTCTAAAAAAAAGTCAGATGTTTTTAGCAATGGAGAAGTGGGTGATGGAAGATTAGAAAAAGTTGTAGAGCATTATAAAGACAAATACAATTTACCTGCAATGGCTGTATTGACAGTGGATAATAACCAGATTATTGAACAAGCAAGTGTAGGTATTAAAAAAGTTGGAGAAAATGAGCAGGTTGCAGATAATGATACTTGGTCGATTGGTTCTATTACTAAGTCTATGACAGCTACGTTAACAGCAGTATTGATCGATAAAAACTTTCTTACATGGGAGACTACACTTTTAGATGTTTTTCCAGAGTTAGAAGATCAGATGCATGAACAATACAAAAGTACAACAATGGTAGAGTTACTTTCTCACACAGCAGGTTTTGCGCAAGACGATGATGAAGTATGGGAAGATTATGTTGATAGTGACGATTCATTGCCTGAACAACGTTATAGTTTAACTCAAGACGCATTAATATATCCAGTTGAAAATATAAGTGGAACATTTTTGTATAGTAACGTTAATTATGTAGTCGCAACTTCTATGCTGGAAAAAATTACAGGGATTAGTTATGAAGAGTTAATACAAGAGTACTTATTTAATCCATTAAATATGCCAAACTCAAATGTGACAGCATATAATCAAGATACAAATATTTGGGGACATAAGTTTATTGGTGGGAAATATAAACCATTTCACCCAACAGTTGAAACCACAGATAATGCAAAAATTGTAGCACCAGCAGGAAGTAGAACTTTTGTAACTTTGGATGACATGTCTGAGTATTTAAAAACACACCTTAATGCAATGCAAGAAAATACTTCATTCATACAAATTGAAAACTCTCAAAAACTTTATACAAAAGTGGTCGATGCAGATGAAGATTTGGGTTATTCTCTAGGTTGGTTTACTGAAGGTACATATGGGGTACAACACAGTGGTAGTAATGATAGATGGTTCGCAATTAGTTTTATAAATGCACAAACAGGGTATGCTTATTTTGTTGTAATTAACTCGTATAAATTATATGATTCTGAAGAAGCTGCATTTAGTATGATAAAAGCACTAATTGAAAGAAGTGTTTAAAAAGTTTACCTTATTTATTCTATAATCTCATTATGAAAAATTTATTACTAGAAAAAGCACCAGGAAGAATGTTTCAATCAATTAGTTCAAAATTGATAAAAAGATTAGAAAAAGAGGGAAAACAGTTTGGACTTACCACTTCTAACCAATTTGGAATATTAATAATATTATCAGATGGTTCTATGTCTCAAAAAGAGATTGCAAATAAGACTTTCTCGGATGAGCCAACAACGACAAGAACACTAGAGAGAATGATTAAAAATGAACTCATTGTAAAAAAAAGGTCTACGGAAGATAAAAGAAAACAAATTGTTCAGATGACAGATAAGGGGAAAGAGCTTCTTGAAAATATTTTTCCTATTGTAGTAAATATAAATAAAGAGATAAAAGATATGCTTGAAGAGGAAGAATTTAATCAATTTATGAAAACAATGAAAAAGATAGACGAAAATTTTTTAATTTAGAGTCTATTTAAAACATAGTCCATATCCACATGGGCATCTACATGTGAGGCAAAATCTTCTATGGTTTTTTTCTTATACTTTTTGAAATTATACCCTTTATACTTTGGGTTAATGTGATGAAATATTTTATACCTTATTTCATCGCTGTCAAAAAGTCCATGAACAAATGTTCCGTAGTAGTTTTTCTTTTTTTGGTGGATCTCTTTGGTCACGCCGTTGTGGATCTCGTAGCCTTTTAGTTTGGTGTTAAAGAGTTTGTATTTTCCTTTTTTAAGGATTTTTTCCTCTTTGAACTCCACCACCCCTTTAAAAATACCAAAGCCTTTTGTCTTTTGTTTGCAACTTTCAATCTCGTCTGGATCGAGAAGGTACTCAAACATCATCTCATACCCACCACAAATACCTATAAGGGTCTTTTTAGTTTGTTTAATAGACTTTGAAAAGTTGTTTTTTCTTAGCCATGTTAGATCTGCTTCAACCCGTTTGCTCCCTGGTAAGATGATGGCATCGCAGGAGGCTAACTCACTCGCATTTTGTATAAAACTCAACTCAACCTCTGCATCTGCAACAAGCGGTTCATAGTCTGTAAAGTTTGAAATATGGGGAAGTTTTATCACACCCACTTTTAGTTTGGCTTTTGAGGTGTCTTGCGTATAGCCCATAATCGACTGGCTGTCTTCAAATCCGAGGTTAAAAGGTTTGTAGGGAACCACACCAAGCACTTTAAGTCCAAAATCTTTTTCTATGATAGTAATCCCTTTGTCAAAAAGGGTGGTATCTCCGCGAAATTTATTTACAATCACCCCAATAACATTTTTTTGGAGCTTTTTAGGCAAGAGGTTGTACACCCCGTAGATCGAAGCAAACACCCCGCCTCTTTCTATATCTGCGACTAAAATTATTTTAGTATTAAAGGTATCGCCAATGTAGATATTGGATAAATCTTTATCCATCAAGTTTAACTCAACTGGGCTTCCAGCTCCTTCAGCCACAATGCAGTCGTACTTTTTGCTTAAGCGCTTAAAGGCTTTTTTGACATGAGGCTTTAGCGTATTTATATCTCTGTAGTATGACCAAACATCTTTGTTACCTACGCTTTTTCCATTTACTATCATGTGGGCTTTTGAGGCTCCGCCAGACTTTAAAAGTACGGGATTGATGTCGGGTGTGGTTTTCATCCCTATCGCCTCGGCTGTAAAATACTGAGGGATGGCAACTTCTCCACCTGCATCGGTCACCTGTGAGTTATTGGACACATTTTGTGCTTTAAATGGGACTACTTTCATACCACGTTTATGGAGTAGGTAGGTGATGGCAAAAGAGAGAGTAGATTTTCCAGCATCGCTACTGGTTCCAAAAATACTTAGATGATTAATATCGCTTTCCTTCACACGCAATAAAGTCTTGTTGATCCAGATCCTCTACAAGGCTTTTAAAGTTTTTAAGGCTAAAGAGTCTTAGATCTGCACCTTTGAGTGTTTTAAGCTCGTTTGAGAAACCATTTTTAGAGATCACTACATGAATATCGGCTTTTAGTTGGGCTTTTTCACATTGTTCTTTTAGTTTTGTGAGTTCTGTTTTTTTTGCTTTAGCGTTAGAATTTTTGCAGATCCCTGCTACGATTTTTCCAGACTTTGTGATGGCGAGTAGATCTACTTGGGTATTTCTGTCCCAGTAGCTTCCCACTTCCGCAATTGGATCGTGTTTAAACCCTTTTTTTAGAACCTCTTGAGAAAGTTTTGAAAAAATAAGTTCTGAAAACTCTTGTTGACGGTTGGCAAATTTTTCTTTAGCTTCTTTGTAGTCGCCCTCTTTGATCCCTTTGAAAAAAGGCGATATAAAAGAGAACCAAAAACGCATAAATGGTGTGGTGAAGTTTAGCTTTTCATCTATGTTATCCTCTTCATTTGGTGAAGACTCTAAAGAAAACTCATCTTCAAGTAATCCTCTTTCAAATAGATCTTCTAGGGCGTACTCACCATCCGAACGTGATAAACGTGCTTTTTTCAGTGCTGAGTGAACACGACCATCTCCTAGAGCGATTCCTGTTAGAATAGCGTGAGCGTGTTTGTTACTTTGAGTGATCTTTGTGATGTCAGCGTGGATGTACTTGTAGTTGTTTAGGACTTTTTTTTCTATGAGTTGATCTAAAGGCACGCCTAGATCTACCTCCCAACTTGTCCCACCAAACACAGCAAAGTATTTTATGGCTTGTTCCATATCCGTAGCTTTGTTTTGAAAGTAAAAAGAGCGGAACTGTTCTAGTAGTGTTGGTTGCTTTGCCATGATGAAGCCTTTGGATTGTTTTTGGAATTATACAGCAATAATATAGATGTGGTATTTACTTGGTGATTTTAGACTAATTTTAATTCCTCTGAAATATCTTTGATTAGTTTACTAAAAGGCTTTTTTGATAAATCTTCATCCGCATCTATCAGATTGAAAATATCTTTTTTTATCTGTTGAAATGGGATGCCTGTTAAGTCTTGGAGTTCTTTTAGTCTACTCTCTGGATATAGTTCGGCTTTTGTTATCATGTCATAGACGATGTCTTTATGAGCTTTGTATCTCTCGTTTAGTTTAAAAACTTCTATGTATTTTTCATACTCGTTTGAATAGTTTTCTTTTAGGTTTATATCTATATCTGTTTTATCTTTGACGTGTAAATCTTTACAAGATTCATCTAGTAAAAGTTTGAATTTTACTTTCTTATTAAAATAAAAATTTTCACTGTTTGGTGGTTCACAAGTTCTAAAACAGTTTTCACTACCTTTTACTTTTTTAGAGTTACAAGTTGGACATGATGGAATCAAGTTGTAAAAACTAAGAGCCAAGTATGGATAAGTGTCTTTATCGTAAAAATGATCTAACTGAAAAGTTGATACTTTTTTCTTTGATTTAAAGTTTGTAATAAAATCTTTGTTGCAGTAAAAGCAGGTACGAAAATCAAAATTTTTTGTAAAAAATGGGGTTATTGCAGAGCTTTGGTATTTTGTTGCGTAATTGAAAAGATATTTGACTTTGTTGTTTAGATTTTTAGTTTTTCTTTGTGTTAGTTTAGATATCCGAAATTCAATAACATCAACTATATTTTTCAACTCTTCAGTATTTGCCAAAATAATTTCTTTTAAATCATAGCCTCTGAAAATATTTCTAAATGTAGCATTCTTTTTATATCTTTTATATACTTGTTCTATATTTTCTTTTGTACTAAATTTTTTGCTTTTTATATCTGCATAATAGTTTTCTGTAAAGTCAAAATCTTGAACTTTTAAATAGTTTTGATATTTTAAGTTAGTCATTTAGAGAATCCAAATGTTTTAGTAACTCTTCTTTAGTAAACTGACTAAGAAGTTTTTCTTTTTGCTTCTCTTGATAGTTGTCTTGGTCAAAAGTTTGTTCAAGCTCATCTAAATAATTTCCAATAACAGTTTTTAAAAATGGTTCGCCTATGATTTTGTGAATGTTTTTAAAATCATCTACTTTTTGAAGATACTCGTCTTTTAAAGCTTGTGGGTTTTCACTCTTTTTTACTTTGTCATAAAAGTTTTTTATTTCTTCTATCTTGCTTTTTGCAAATTCACCCATAAGCCCATCTTGCATAAAAAAACCGTGAGATAAAAGAGTGTGAATATTTGCTCCAAAAGGTTTTATATCTACTTCTTTACTTACATTTTCACCATTGCCATTTTTATCATTTTTTAAAAATATTATATTTTCTTTTGGTAAATCTGAAAGTATAAAAGGAGAATGGCTAGTAAGTATTAGTTGTACAGTTTTAGCTAATTTATTTTTTGTAAAAAATTCAATATAGTTTTTTACATAATCTTTTTGCCAACTAGGATGTAAAGTTAACTCCCCTTCATCTATAAGAACAATCAGGTTATCAGCTTTTATTGTAAATGGAGTGCTATTTTGTTTAAAGTCTTCTAAATAGTATCTAAATCTTGCAAATTGATACAAAAAAGATTCTTCACCTGAACTTAATTGTTTCGACCAACTAAAATCTAAAAAATGTTCAATATAAAAAACTATTTCTTTATATAGATTAATAAATTCTATATCTAATTTTTCTATATTTAAAGTAAGTATATTATCAATTAAGTAATTTTGTTCTATAGTATTGACTTTTTCTATAAACTTTTTTATTTTTTTTAAAAGATTAGGTTTATCATCATTTGAAAAAGTAAATGTGTATGAATGAATAATTTTATTGATTATTTCTATAAAAGAAGAATTAGTCATATTAGTTAGTAAACTTGTTATGTTTGTGTTTTTTTCTTCATAGCTTTCAGTCCCTAATCTTTCTACAGATAACATGAATCCTATAATTATATTTTTTTCTAAAGCTTTTAAAAATTCTGATTTATCTTTATTATTTGTATACTTTAGTTTAATATTAAATAGTTCTTTCTTTAGTTTGTCGTCATCACTATGTAAATGTTCGAAAAAGTCTATATTTTTTACAAATAATTCTTTTGGAACTGATAATGGTAAAGTCATACCTTTTTTTATTAACATTAAGCTCAAAATTATTTGATGGATTTCATAAGATTGATATACTTTTTGAAAACCAGTTTTTGAATAATCACCGTAATTAAATTCTCTTTTTCTTGTTGGCTTTATATTGTTTAACATACTAGCTGTTGAAATATTTTTAGGATAGGGTGTATTAGACTTCCATTCTCTGTTTTTTAGGTTAATACTTAATGAATTCAATATATCTGAATAAAATAATGAAACTACTTTTTCAAATTTATTACTATTTTTTTCTAAACTTCCACAAATATAGTTTGCATTATTTATGATAATAATATCATCGCATTTTATATTTGAATAGTCCATGTTATCTGTATCTATATAATTATCATTCGCTATATATAGATTGTCAGAAAAATAGATAGAAAAAAATTTGATCTTTTTTTTTGAATATTTGTAATTAGAATCTTCATGTTTATTAGAAATCATTTCTAAAATAGAACTCTTCCCACTTCCATTCTTCCCAACAATGGCAGTAACATTTATATTTTCAGGAAAGATACTTACATAATCCTCTTTTTCATCTATAGTAAGCTCATTAGTTTTTTCATCATAACTACACTCAAACCTAGGCGAAAAATTAAACCCTTGTTTTTGTATATTTTTATACCCCTCAACCCACAGATAAACCAGTTCCATACTTTCCCCATATAAATTATTTAGATTTATTGTAACTTTATTTATATTAAGTATTGTTTTTTGATGTGTGTAAAGTTTTTAAAGCCCCAAAAGAGCTTTCATACCAGATTCTATTTTTTGCATCTCATCTGCATCTACACTGCCCAAAGAGTTTAAAATTCTTTTTTTAGATACACCTCTGACTTGTTCTATCATCACTTCGCACTCTTTTTCTAGTGCATCTTTTGGTTTTAGGTTTATGCGAAAAAGTCCGCTTCCTAGTAGGTTTGTCGTGCAGGGGATGATTGTTACTAAGTCTAGTATCTCATTTACAACACTATCAGATACCACAACACAAGGAGTGGCTGGATTTAGATTGACTAAGATTATTTCGCCACGTTTATACATTATCAAGTCCATCATCTAAACTTGCTTCAAGCTCTTCGTATTCGTCTTTTTAGTATCTCTATAGAATCTCCAACATGTAGAGATAAAAACTTTAGTATATCGCTTGGAAGACGAATAGCAGCAGAATTACCCCATTTAGAAATCTTAGCAGTCATAGTCCATCCTTAAATGTATATCATAATAAAATACTCTTCATGTCATTACGAAGTGTAAACCAACTTCTCGAGAATATTTCCATTGTTAATCTCAACATAGCGCATCGGGTACATGTCTAGATCCAGTGGACGAATAAAACCACGTGTAGCAATAACTTTTGTGTTTTGGATCTGTGTAACGGAGTCTATGTGTTTGTGACCTGAGAGAGTTAATATGAGGTTAGGGTACTTAAACAATTTTTCTTGTACCTCTTTGGTGTTGCCTAGTACATATTTTTCTATCTCTTTTTTCTCCGTTGCTTTCCAGTAATTTGTGTAAGGATGGTGGTTTAGGATGATGGTAGGTTTTTTACTCTTTAGTGCATTTTGAGCAAAGGCAATTGTTTCTTGGGTATAAGCACCGTTGTTGTGTTTTTCTATGGAACTGTCAAGTCCTAGTATTTGGTAACCTTTTGTTTGCACCATCCAGTTTTTAGAACTTTTGTGTAGGTTTTTGTCTTGTAAAAAGAGAGCATCAAAGTCACTGCTTGTTTTAGCGTACAAAGAAGACTCTTTGTTGCCTCTTACAATATAGTAAGGGCAGTGAAGTTTTTGCACGATCTGTTTAAACATAAGTGCGTCTTTATCATCTAACACGTTGTTGTTGTAGTTGTCCCCGCCAAAGAGAACAAAATCTAACTCTTTATGCTCATTGTTTATAAACTCAACCATAAGTTCCATTGCTTCTACACTGCTTTCATCTGCTAGATCCATATGGGTGTCTGTTGCATGGATGAACTTGAGTGTTTGTGTATCGTTTGCTGTTACTTTGGTTGAAACAACGCCAGAGATTCCTAAAGCTAAAGAGCCTTGTAAAAAGTTTCTTCTCGATATTGTTGACATGGCGGACCTTTTTATTTTTTTTGGTCTATTATAGCACCTAGATCACAATCTTGCATCATCTCTTTCCAGTCATATTTAAACTTATCCTCTACATATTTTTGAACATGAGGTACATCACAGCCAGAACAGTTTTGGTGGATTGCATCTCCATATGTTGAGAGTTCACCTTTTTTAGAGTCGATGCTACAAAAACTGTATTTTGTTTTTTCATCAACTTTTTCAATCCCCTCATCTTTAAAACGAAAGTTTGGGCACGCACATAAATAGCAGTTAAGTTGTTTCATATCGTGACATTTTTTATTTTCAACATAAAGGGGGCAAAACTCTTTTTCCATTTTTACCATGTTATCAAAGTCAAAATATTCAATAATTTGTTCTTTTGTATAATCTCTCAAACGTAGCTTTTGAACGATATTTTTATGCTTTTTAGCGTGGGCATTAAACCAAGATGAATAGCTCATAAATAAGGATCTCCTTTTAAAAAGTTATTTTATCACTAAGAGGCAAAAACTAACTTGTATTTCGCTTGTTTGGAAAAATATGTTAAAATTGGTTTAAGATTAAAAATAGTTATATTTAATATATCACAAAAATGGGGAAAAAATGGGGACAAATAAAAAGGTACTGATCGTAATAGGGATGCTTTTAGGTGTGTTGTCTTTGGCAACAATAGGAAATGTAACGTATAACTTTATGAACTTTGGGGAAAGATCAGCGCAAAAAAAAGCACACTCTATTGCAGAGTCTGTACGTGATAGTTTAACCTCTCACATGGTTAATGGAACAATGGAAAATCGTTTTATGTTTTTAGACAACATGATGCGACATCAAGAGGTAAAAAACCTTCGAGTTTTGCGGGCTAAAAACGTGATTGACCAATTTGGACACGGCAATTTAGATACGTACGAATACGATGAAATAGAAAAACAAGTGATAAACAACGCAAAAAGTTTGACAAAAGTGTATGAACACCAAGAAAATCTTTTTATGCGAGTGACTATCCCTTATGTGGCTACAAAATACTCCAATCCTAACTGTTTAAGTTGTCATTCAAATGTTAAAGAGGGCGATGTTTTAGGTGTGATCAGTATGGATCTAGACATAACCGATGTAAAATACGAAAGCATAGATGTTATTTTACGTATTATGGGGATCACTATTGTCTTTTTGATTATTGTTCTTTTAGTTGGAAATCGCTACATAAAACCTTATGTAAAGTTGTTCGATGATCTAGAAGAAGGTATTTCTAAAGCTTACCGCGGTGACTTCTCCCATCATGTTTCTACTGATCTATCCGATGAAGCAGGGGAAGTGGCACAAAGACTTAATGAACTTTCTGAGATCTTTAGATTTAAAAAGACCATAGAACTTGATATTGACAAAGAGGCAATCTACCAGCGACTTGCACATGTTTTAAAAAGTTTATTCCATATTGAGCACTTTGTGTTTATGGAAGTGGATATAAAAGAAAAAGAAAGAAAGGTGATCTACGAAACACAACATGAGTGGGGCGATGGTGTGTATGGTATTTCGGCAATGAATTGTAGAGCTTTTAGAACAGGTTCAAGTGTTATATCAAGTGACTTTGAAAACATTTGTGAGGTGTGTTGTCAAAATGGCTGTAATTTTATTTGTTTAGAATTTGATATTAACGACTCTTATGAACTTATTGTTCATATTCAAACATCATCCGAAGAAGAACTTAAAAAAATCCAACAACATATTCCGATCATTACCAACTATTTTGAGTTGGCAAAACCTGTTTTAGAAAGTAAGATTCTAATGGAGATCTTAACTAACTCAACCCTTAGAGATCCAATGACTGGGCTATACAACCGTCGCTTTTTGGATCAGTTTATTGAGGAAAATTCAAAAGAGGTTGAAAGACAATTTGCTATTTTAATGATCGACGTTGACTTTTTCAAACAAGTAAATGACAACTATGGACACGATGTTGGGGACAAAGTGCTCCGTACATTGGCGGATGTTTTAAAACAAGAAACAAAAGGTTCAGATCTAGCCATACGTTATGGTGGGGAAGAATTTATGATACTTCTTTTTGATGTTGATGCACATAACGCTGTTGTTATCGCCGATAAATTACGTATTGCTTTTTCTCAAAAACAGTTCAATGCCAAAGAAAAAGTGTTTAACAAAACATTGAGTGTGGGTGTTTCTCTTTATCCTGATCAAATTGCTACACCATGGCATGCGATTAAGTACGCGGATGTAGCACTTTATGAAGCTAAAAACACAGGTCGAAACAAGGTCGTAATGTTTGAAGATAGTATGTATAAAGAAGAAGAATTTTAAGTTTTATATAGAAATTTTTAGCTAATATTTCCTGAAATTAATTTTGGGGAAAACATGGGGAAGTTTACAAGTGATTACACAAGAACAACCGTTGATTCAAATGGGGTTCGACGAACACAAGAGTATAAAGGTCAGATAGATCCAGCAGCCATAGGCGGAAGTGCTGTTGGACCACTTCTGATCTTAGCAATGGTGGCATTTGTTGTAATAGCAGCCCTTCCTGCTTTAGTCTTTTTACCTTTAATAGTTTATTTATACTACCCATACAACACACTAAAAAGAATCTTTAAAAATCACGATGACATAAAAGAATATGAAAATGAAGTATTAAAAGAACAAGGTTTTAAAAATTTAGGACACCTTAATAGCAATACTAAGATAAAGTTTTTTCTATTTTCATTACTTATTTTAAGTGTGATTGTTTATATTGATTATTCTGTTTTTTCTGCTTATTCTTCAAAATATCATAACCTTATGGACAAAGTTGTTATGGTGTCATTGTCTAAATCGGCTTTGTTTGGCATGATAATTTATCCTTTGTTTGGGGTACTGATGCACAAAAATAGAATCGCTTTACAAAGTATAGATGATAAAAAAAAGTTAGCAACTAAGACACTATCTGTGATCTTATTTCCAATAACTTTTTTAAAAAAGAGATCTAATCGGTCTTTTCAAATTTTAAAGACATTGTTTTTAGCATTTATATTTTACTTAACAATATTGATAGTGGTTGAAAATTACAATAATTATGCCATAGAAAAATATGAAACCATTGTGGAAGGATTTAGTTATAACCAAACACGAAAAGAATACCTAAGTGAAGCTCAAGCCTACATGGAAGATAATGAATTGGGAATAAATGACAGTATTGGTGGGGTTTATGGGATCTACTCCATTACTAAATTTTTAGAGCCTTTTGACCCATCAAGAAATATGAGATACCTAAGAAGAATTTCTCAAGGTAGCACGGTCTTAGAAGAAGTTTCTAAAACACTGGGGATGATGAAAAGGAATGACTCTTATAAACAAACATACCCTTTTTGTTTAAACCTACTGAAAATTTATACAAAAAATGGTGGTGATCTTCAAGTAAGAAATGCCGTGAGTGATATACCTGCCATTGCCAAGGTAGAGAACATTGCTTTTTTCGCAGCGATGAAAAAACTTGGTGCTTCGACAGAGGGCTACGACAAACAAATCTTTAAAAATATGTTGCATTCACTTCAATTTAAAGATGAGGGGTTTTCTAAAAAGTTTGCTAAGATTGTAAGAGAATCAGACCTTACAAAAGAAGAAGCAATAGCATTTTATAATGAAGAAAAAAGATGGATGGAGTACTATAATCAAATCTCCCTTTTAAAAGAGATTAAAAAAATAGCAGGGATTAAGTAAGCATTTTTTGAACATCTTCTTTTGTGATATGTGAACGGCCTTCTCCAAAATGGGGTTTGTGTTTGAGTTTAGAAAAGTAGTAGGTATCTCCTCCAAGCTTTAGATCCAGTACCAGTGCCATAGCTGTTATTGGATGTCCTGCATTTGGGCTTTCGTGTTTTTTCCCATCTTCGTAAAATCCAAACAATCCATATTTTTCTTTGGCAGTTGAATGTGTCATCATGATCAAAACAGCGGTTAGTCTTGATGGAATATAGTTTAGTAGATCATCCAACAAAGCAGCAACCTTACCGTAGTTTTCATACCTTTCATTTTTGTACCCCACCATAGAATCCATAGTGTTTACAACCTTGTAGATCACAATGCCAAAAAGTCCAAAAAACAAAAGATAAAACAAGGGTGCAACCACTCCATCACTAAGGTTTTCTGCATAGGTTTCAATGGAGGCTTTATATATATCACTTTCATTCATGTTTTTAGTATCACGACTCACAAGCATCGATATGGCATGTTTTTTGTCTTGGGCTTCTAGTACCTCTTTAACGCTTTGTTTAAGCATGTTATGCGCTACAAAAATGGATGCTAATACAGAGGTGACAATGATGTCTAACACCTCGGGTAAAAAACTTAAATACGTTTGTATACTAAGGGTTGCAATCCCTATACAAAACAACATAAAAGCAACCAAGTATGCTCCTCGTGAAATGGAATCTTCATAATATTTATCTTCAAAATATTTGATCATATCTCCAAAAATAATAACGGGGTGTTTTATAAATCTAAATTCACCAAACTTTTTGTCAATTAGGTAGGCAAAGATAACTACTATGAGATTACTCATGAAACTCCTTAAGTGCTTTTTTTAAAAGGGTGTGTGATTGTTTGTCTTTAATGGCAAAACGTAGGTATTTGTTGCTTAAAAAATCAAAACTCCCACAGGTTCTAACCAGTATCTTATAGTCTAAAAGATGTGTAAAAAGTGCTTTTGCATGTTTGGTTTTTACAAGAAAAAAATTGGAATCACTTTGATGGATCTTAGAAAAAAGATTGGATGATTCGAGTATGTTTTTTAACTCTTTTTTTTGTAAAGAATGGTATTTTTTAGAATGTTTTACAAAGGCCTTGTCATTGAGTCTTTGCGTTAAAAAACTTGCATCAAAAGAGGAAATATTCCAAATAGGCTGTTTTAGCTTTTTAAGATTTTTCTTATGTGAAAATACCGCACCAATACGTACACCCGCACAAGCGTAAAACTTTGAAAAAGATTGGATAATATAGAGCTTTTGGTAGTTGTTGATCTCATGGACAAAGGACTTAAGTGTTTCAAACTCCAAAAAAGATTCATCCAAAATAACCTGACAGTTTTGTTTTTTCCAAATTTTAAAAAGCTTTTTAAGATCATAATATTTTCCATCGGGAGTGGATGGGTTTACAAATACGACGGTTGAATTTTTTTGAGGGATAAGGTTTATGTTTTTAAAACGGTTTATTTTTATTTTATTCACATGTTTAGGCAGTGCATTTTCATACTCCCCATACAAAGGAGCATAAAGGTAAACCTTGTCCAGATCTAAGGTGTTGAGTAGATCAAAAATAGCAGATGTCGCACCGTTGTAAAGGGCGATTTGAGATTTTTTTACAGGGTAGTTTTTGGCTATGCTTTTACGTAGATCCATGTAAGAAGTATCTGCGTATTTTACGATCATTTCATTGTCTGGATCTAGGGTGGTTTTTGGCTGATAAAGATTTATGTTTGATGAAAAGTCGATGACCTCTTTAGCATCACATCCAATCTCTTTGGCGTATTTGTATATGTTCGCACCGTGTTTCATAGTAACTCTTTTGCTTTTGTTGTTGTTTGGTGCTCGTTTATTCGAAGAAGTGCGTAAAATTTAGAGGCTATCTCTATTTGATCCACCAAGATTTTTTTTGTTAACTTCTTAGGTGTATGTTGATTGTAGGTATTTAAAAATAGATTGATGAAGTAGTTGTTTTTCTTTTTGATACCAAAGCCCACAAGTGCAACGCCACTCTCAAACGAAAAACTTCCAGACCCTGAGTCTATAAAATCAAATACCCCTATCTTCGCTTGATGAAAAACAGTGTTGTCTTTAAAAATATCGCCGTGTATTAAGCCATCGTTTTGCATCTTTAAATTTTGTAAAATTTGGAGCTTTTTATAATAAACATAGTGACTTGACTTTGTTTTTTGTAACAGAGTTTTTGGATCATACTCATCTAAAAAAGCGTGTGGAAAATCTTTTTTGTAGCTGTATTGATGCAAAGAAGCTAAAAAACGTGCCAGTGCTTGAATGTGAAGTGTGTTTATATTTTTAGGGTTTACACCTTTGAGTTTTTCATAAATATACCAATCCTCTTTTTCATCCAAACAAACAGATACATTTAAGCCATAATGTTTTAAATCTTTTAACAGTTTTTTATCTAGATCTACTTTGTCTTTTATATCACGTTCATATTTTTTTAGGATATAACTTTTGTTTTTTGTGTGAGCAATGTAGGTGGTGTCCATAACCCCATCACTCGTTGGATCCAGCGATGTAAAATTATAGTTACTAAAGAGTGTATTTAGCGTTTTAACAGTGATCTGTGTTTTTACACCCAAGGCTAAACTCTTTTAGAACGGCTAATAATAAGGTAGATAAAAAATGGTCCACCAATCAATGCGGTGATGATCCCAATGGGGAGTTCACTTTGCGTTTGAATAACCCGAGTAAAGGTGTCACACATTACTAAAAAAAGCCCACCAAAAAGAGCAGTTTTTAATATACGGTTTTTAAGAGTGAGTGGGTAAAGTTTGGTCACAATATGGGGAACAACCAGCCCAATAAAACCAATAGGTCCACTAATACTTACTAAAAAGCCAATAGAAAAAGATGAAACAATGAGGAGTAAAAGGGTAATGTTTTTGCTGTTAAGCCCTTTTAGGTGAGAACCTTCTTCACTGACATTTAAAAGTTCAAGCTCATATCGGTAGAGGTAAACACTCAAAAATAACACAAGAAAAATCAAACCTAATATAATAGGATTTTGCCACCCAATAATAGATAAACTTCCCATTGTAAAACGAAGAAGCATGTCATTTTGAATGGTATCGCCCAGATAAAAAACGATCATCAAAGCAGAGGTATAAAAAAGTGAAAGAGCAATACCGAGTAAAAGTAAACTTTCTTGATGGGCACCTTTTAAAAAACGTGAAAGATACAAGAGCAAAAATACGGTTAAAATTGCTCCAAAGAAGCCAAAAACGCTGACCATACTAATACCAAAAATAAGACCTAAAAATCCAAGTTTAATAGCAATTCCCGCACCAAGAACCGCTCCGCTTGATATACCTAAGGTGTAAGGTGTCATAAGAGGATTTCTAAAAAGTGTTTGAAACACTAATCCGCTAAGGGCTAAGATAGAGCCTGCAAAAAAAGCAAAAAGAAGTCTAGGCAAACGAAGTTGCGTAAAAATAGTATTATGCAATGAGTTGTTTAGAAAAATCTCATTTATCTCAAGTGTGACTGAGCCAAAAAAAGGTGATACCACAAAGACAACACTAAGTGAGATCCATAAAAAATATTTAGTCATATTCGGGTACCAATGTTTTAAAATCTGTGTTTTTATCATAGCATTGCAAGGATCGGTTTTTAACAAAAATAGCACCTATCTCAAGCGAAGAAGCGAACTCCAAATCATGGGTAATAACCAAAATATTATGGGAATTTTTTAATTGTTTAATATGAGAAGCGATTAAAAGGGTGTTTTTTGGATCAAGGTTTGCGGTGGGTTCATCAAAAATGATCGTTTTGCTTTGTTGGGTTAAGGCTTGCGCAATTAAAATCAGTTGTTGTTCTCCTGAACTTAGCGATTTTACACGGTGTTTTTTTAAATGAGTAAGGTTTAAAAAATCTATGTTTTTTTGGACAATGTTTTTGTCCTCTTTGGTGTAATCAAAAAAACTTTTTTTATGCGCATAGCGACCTAAAAGAACAAACTCTTCTACATTGATAAATTCATCGGAAATGCTAAGTTTGGTAGGAATATAGACAATCTCTTTGGCAAGTTCTTTAGGCTCATAGGTGTTGATGTTTTTTTCATTTAAAAAGATCTCACCTTTGTATTTTGTAAGTTTACAAAGTGATTTTACGAGGGTACTTTTTCCACTTCCGTTTGAACCGAGTATGATTAAGTCTTTGTCGATTTTTAGGTTGATATTGTTTAAGATATTATGCGTACCAAAAGTACACGAGAAGTTAGAAAATTCTATCATTTAGAGTCCCGTAAATTATTAAGTGAAGTATAACATTAATTATTTTATTTAGAAGTTTGCTTAGGCTATAATGTGTAAATATTCTGTAATAAGGTTAGTCATGGATCATCATCAAATAGCATCTCAGCTCAAAGGTTTAAGCTTGTTGTACATAGAAGATGATCCAGAGATACAAGGTTATATAGCTGAATTTTTGGGTCGTTATACCTCTGATTTGCATTTGGCACAAAGTGCCGAAGAGGGTATGGAACTTTACAAGAGTATTCAGCCTGATATTATTTTACTTGACATAAATCTACCAGGTAAAAGTGGTTTGGAGTTTGCAAGGGAGCTACGTAGGGATGATCATAGCACCCGTATTATTATCTCTACGGCTTACACCGACCAAGACTTTTTGATAACGGCGGTGGAGTTGGAGCTAACCCGTTATTTGATCAAACCAATCACAAGCAAAGAACTTACAGAAGCTTTGTTAAAAGCACTCAAAGAAAACCAAGTACTAAAACCCTTGCAGACAGTAGATCTAGGTGAGGGGTTTAGCTATGAAAAACAATCAAAAACCTTACTCCATAACAAACAAAAGATAGATCTACGTAGAAAAGAACTTCAGTTGTTGGAATACTTTATTTCAAACAGCCATCGTACTTTGCCTTATGAAGTATTGCAATATGAAGTGTGGAAAGATGATCCTATGAGTAAAGATGCAATTCGTGCACAAATACGCAACTTACGAAAAAAGACACATCCTAAACTTATAAGCAATATCAATGCGGTGGGGTATAAGTTTTATGAGAAGGGGGCGGAGTGAATACTTTAAATTCCATAGCCCATACAAAAGGGTTTTCACTTGAACACAGTGTGAGTATTGAACAAGCGATGTCTTCAATGCTTAAAAACAAAAATGGATCGGTTGTTTTGTTAAAAGAGAATATCCCTGTTGGTATTATTACGGAGGGATTGATCTTAAGTGTTTTAGAAAACGGTGCAGATATTAAAAAACCTGTGAATGTGTTAGTTCAAAAAACCGTTGTTAGTGTGAACCAAAATCGTCCCATAGAATCGGCATTTGACCTTATGGTTACAAACAATATTCGCCGTTTGGTTTTGGTTGATGAGGAGGGTTTTTACAAAGGACTTATCTTACAAGAGGACCTGTTTGAATTTTTAGAAGAAGATGTGTACAAGGTGGATCTAAAAGTATCGGATCTACTGACGCAAGATGCAGAGATCATTACGGTAAAAATAGGTACTTCTTTGCAAGATGTTTTAAAAATAATGCGTCAAACACAAGTGGGATCGGTTATTATAAATGATCAAAATAATGCGGTTGGGATCATAACGGAAAAAGATATTATCTCCGCTGGCTACAAGAACATACACTTATCTCAAAAAGTAGAGCTTTTGATGTCTTCACCTGTGTTGAGTGTCAATACTCAAGATGCGATCAGTGATGTTATAGACCTAATGAAACACTCTAAAGTAAGACGGGTGTTGGTAATCGATGAAAACAACAAGATGCACGCACTCTTAACCAACCGAGATATTTTTAAACATATCAAGGGAAATGTAGCACGTATGTTGGAGATCAAACTTCGTCATGCCAAAGAGATTATGAATCTTTTACCTGAGGCCATTATTGAAATATTTGATGCAGATACCCACCAAATAATCCATTGGATCAACAAAAAAGCAACGGAGCATTTTGGAGAAAATCTTTTAGAGCAATCACCTAAGGTTTTGTTAGGGGCGGTGTGGGATGATTTGTACAAGATATTACGAAAAAATGGGAGCGTGGAAAACTTTTCGGTGTTGATAAATGCCCGAAACTTTGAGGTTTCTGGAACCTTGTCTAAAAATATAAATACAAGGTATATTAAACTTATTGCCAAAGATATAACTGAACATGAAACGATTAAACAACGTCTTCAAGATGAGGTAAACGAAGAAACAGAATTGCGTCAAAAACAAGAATACTTAATGATGCAACAATCAAGACTTGCTTCTATGGGTGAGATGATAGGACATATTGCTCATCAGTGGCGACAACCTCTGGCACAACTTGGGGGTATTTTAATGAATTTAGAATCTGCTAAAGCTTTTGGTGAACTTGATGATGCTTACCTTCATAAAAAAATCACCAATGGAAATGAGATCATAAAATATATGTCGCAAACCATTGATGATTTTAGATTGTTTTTTACCCCAAATGAGAGTGATGAGCGTTTTGACGTGGTGACAATGTTGCACCAAGCTATAAATATTGTTTCCGCAGGGCTTGATTATCACCATATAAAAATACAAGCACAGCTTGAAGAAAATACTTTTTTTGCACACAAATATGCGAGTGAATTTGCACAAGTTATTTTAAACCTTTTATACAATTCAAAAGATGTCTTGGCAGGATCTACACAAACCCAACGATACATAAAAATATCGCTTTGTCAAAAAAACAATGAAAATGAACTTATTTTTTTAGACAATGGCGGGGGGATAGATCCAGAGATACTTGAAGATGTTTTTAAACCCTATATAAGTACAAAAAAAGATCAAGGTGGTACGGGTATTGGTCTTTATATGGCGCAGTTGATCATAGAACAAAAAATGTTAGGCACCATCAAAGTTCACAATGAAAAAGAGGGTGCGTGTTTCGTATTGCGTTTTGCGAGTGCATAAATTGTTGTTTTTGAGATAGATTTCACAGTTCTTACATTATTTTGTAATAAGATTGTCTCTGCAAAATAGTATATAACACTTTTAAAGAAGAAATATGAAAAAGAATATGGACCAAGTAAAGGTACTCTTAGATGCCCTTCCTTACATAAAACGCTACTCCAATGAAATCTTTGTTATTAAGTACGGTGGATCGGCACAAACATCCCCTGAACTTAAAGATAAATTTGCACGTGATATTGTTTTAATGTATTTGGTAGGGATTAAGCCTGTTATTGTTCATGGTGGTGGTCCCGCTATTGGGAGTATGCTTGAGCGGCTTCAAATTGGAACGAAGTTTATCGATGGATTGAGAGTGACAGACGCACAAGTGATGGAAGTGGTTGAAATGGTACTCTCAGGGAGTATTAACAAAGAGATCACAGATCTTTTAAATGAACACGGTGCACACGCTTTGGGTGTTAGTGGAAAAGATGCTTCAATGTTAAAAGCAAAACCCATAGATATGGAAAAATACGGTTATGTGGGGGACATTACAGAAGTTGATCCAAAAGTGATATCAAATTTGATAGCTGAAAAGTTTATCCCTGTGGTCGCTCCGATTGCTACGGGTAATCAAAGTGGACACCCTGGTTTTAATATTAACGCAGATATTGCAGCAGGTTACATAGCAGCCAGTTTAAAAGCGCGAAAAATTATTTTTATGACAGACACACCGGGGGTGATGAATAAAGATAAAGAGATCTGTCACACACTTAATGAAGAACGAATCAACGATCTAAAAAAAGAGGGAACAATTGCAGGGGGGATGATACCTAAAGTGGATGCTTGTTTACGAGCAGTTCACGGAGGTGTTAAAAAGGCTCATATTATTGATGGACGTATAGAACACGCCTTACTTTTAGAAGTATTTACAAGTGAGGGTGTGGGAACGGTTATAAAACTTTGAGTCAACAAGCTAATAATTCAACACTCACTTCGCCTCTTCTGTTAAAGCAATGCGAAGCAATCGTTGAAGGGGAACTTGAAAACTTGCAAAAACTTTTTCGTGCTTTGGAATTAATACAAGAACAAGAACTTTATAAAGACCAATATGAAGACTTTATGTCTTATTATCAAAGCAGATGGAACATCAATGGAGCTCTTGAACTTCAGGGGGAACATATATTTAAATTTAAAATAAAGGACAAAAATGAATTACCCAAACTTTCCTAAGGACTGTAAGTCTTTACTGAGCAAACACTTATCTCAAGAAGTGTTTGAAGAACTAAAAAATAAAACAACATCAAATGGTTTTACATTAGAACAGGCGATCAATTCAGGTGTTCAAAACTTAGACAGTGGGATCGGTGTTTATGCTGGTGATCAAGAATCATACACAACATTTGGACCTTTGCTGGATCCTATTATTGAAGAGTATCATGGATTTACAAAAAGTGACTCACATAAGAGTAACTTAAATCCTGATGATCTAAATGCTCCAAACCCAGATCCTGAAGGAAAATACATTGTGTCAACACGTATCCGTGTTGGAAGAAACATGGACAATATGCCTTTAGGACCTGCTATTTCAAAAGAGCAACGTGATCAAGTAGAAGCAAGCGTGGTTGAAGGATTAGCAACATTACAAGGTGAGTTGTCAGGTAACTACTACCCACTTCTTGGTATGTCTAAAGAGGTTCAAGACAACCTTATTAAAGATCACTTTTTATTTAAAGAAGGGGATCGTTTCTTAGATGCGGTTGGGCTTAACCGTAACTGGCCAGAGGGTCGTGGAATCTACCATAATGATGATAAAACATTTTTAGTATGGGTTAATGAAGAAGATCAACTTCGTATTATCTCTATGCAACAAGGTGGGGATATTAAAGAAGTTTTTACCCGTTTAGTAAATGCTATTAAAGGGATTGAAACTAAAGTACCATTTTCATACAGTGAGCACTTAGGTTTTATCACTTCATGTCCTACAAACCTTGGAACAGCAATGAGAGCAAGTGTTCATATTGCCCTGCCAAATCTTGCAAAAGATATGGACGCATTTAAAGCGATTACTGATAAGCATCACTTACAGATCCGTGGTATTCACGGTGAGCACTCAGAGAGTGAAGGTGGTGTTTATGATATTAGTAACCGCCGTAGATTAGGGATCACTGAAGTTGAAGCGGTTCAAGATATGTACGATGGTGTAGTAGCCTTAATAGATGCAGAAAAAGCACTAAGTTAAGGCTTTTTCTTTAGCGGTCCATCACCTCACACAATCTTTGTATGGTGAGGGCCACTCTATGAGAGGGTATATGCAAATAGCTGTCATTTACTATGTGAATGTCATTGTTTTTTGAGGCAAGTGTGGGTATTTTCATCCATGCTTGATATGCTTTTTTAACATCAATATTTGCACCCGTTGCAAGGGAGTGTAAAATAATAATTTGCTCAGGATTTAAAGCAATAATATTTTCATAACTCAACACAGGTTGAGATAAAAAAGCTTGCTTGTAAGCGTTTGTATTTCCACACTCTTTTATAATGTCTTCAAAAAAAATATTATGTCCTGCTATATAGTTTCCACTTCGTAGATCTTCTCGTAACCCATAAACAATCATAACACTGTGAGGTTCCCTTGTTCTAGGAGCATTTTTAATGGCATCGTCTATATCTTTGATCAGATCTTTAGCCTTATTAGCCTTAAGTTCATTATTTAAAAGAGTGATGGAGTGTTTAATGTTTTTAAGTTGTTTTAGATCAAGAGCAAGGGTTTTAACCTTAAAGAGTTTTAGTTTTTCTAAAAGCCCTTTATTAAAGCTTTGTCCAACTACAAGAGTGGGTTTAAGGGCTAAGATTTTTTCAATATTTGGATTTTCATAACCACCGACTATTGGTAGTTTTTGTGCTTCTTTTGGATAAAGTGAGTAAGAACTCACACCTACAAGATTGTCCCCTTTTTCAAGTGCAAATACAATCTCTGTAATAGATGGACTAAGAGAGATAATCCTCTCATTTGCCCATAGATTTAGTATGAAAAATATAGATAGTAATAAAATTTTCATACTTTTTTCCTTTTAGTATTTTAACTTTAGTCCAGCCATAATAGTTCTGGAGAAGTTTATTGGATAGATGCTGTTATCTTTAATCCAAATTCCATTTGATACATCAAATATATTGTTTATTTTAGCGAAAACTTCCCAATTCTTTTGTGTATAAGTTGTAGATAAGTCAGTAGAATTATATGCATCTTGTTTTTGAGAAAAGTTGTTATTAAAATCGTTTGCTGCATAAGCTTTAGAACGATAAACCTGAGTTAAAGAGATGATTGTATTAGAAGTTGGTAAGTAATTTAATATAGCTTTTATATTATGGTTACTTACACCTGGAAGTTTCTTGCCAGCATAGTCCTCTCCATTCTCTTTTTCTTCATCTATTTTTGCTTGAATGTAGTTATAGTTAAAGATAAAGTTGAATTGTTTACTTATAATATATTTGTCATAGAAGTCTAAACCATATTTATGAGATTTATCTATATTGGTATTTTTAGAGCTTACATAAGTTGGATCTGAATAGTAGTAAATTTCATTTTCTAGTTTTACATAGTATGCAGATAATTTTAATTTGTTTGATGAAAAAATATAGTTAAAACCTATATTGAAATTATCAGCTTCTGAAGGTTTTACATAACCATTAAATGCACCAGTTGAATAAGAAAAAAGTCTATCTAAATCAGCGCTTTGGTAAGAATGAGAGTAGTTTAAAAATACAGACATATCACTATTTAAACGGGTGTTATACCCTAGTTCTATTCCCCATAGTTCATCATCTTGATTATCACCACCATCACTTTCAAACTTTATATCTTCATATCTAAGACCAGCTTTTATTGTCGCATTTGAAAGATTATATATACCCATCAAGTAAGATGCAGAACTTTTTTTAGAAGCAGAATTTGAACTAGTATCTCTAGTAGAGTCATAAAAGTCATAGCCAGCTAAGATATTTATGTCATTAAGATTGTAAGTTATATTTGTTTTCGCTGAGTTATATTTATAATCAGCTTCAGATTTAAAAGAATAAGTTACATAATTGTACTTTGAGTTTTTATCTTCTTTGTAGCCGTCAATATTAAACTCAATATCATCGTTAATGAAATAGCTTAAACCTAAGTTTAAATTTTGAGTTGAGTATTCTTGAATAGTAGTTGAAGAACCTTCTTGCTTTGGACCATTTTCATATTGTTCTTTAGTAAGTGAATCTGAATATATATTGTCTGCATTTGTAGTAGATCCATTTACTCTAAGCTCTAGTGAATCAGTTGCTAAATAACTTAAGTTTAAAGCAGCAGTTGATAATTTGTTTTCCTCTTTTGGTGATGAAGGGTTTATCTCTCTTATACTATCTTCTTGTTGATGTTCTCCATTAAAAGATATAGATAATTTTTCATTGCTATAGCCAATGTATGTAGAACCATTAATTAGTTTATTTGAACCAGTATATAGTGTTAGCTCCTTGTCATTTGTTTTTTTTGTTTTAATGTTTATAACACCAGCATTTGCTCCATCTCCTCCAACAACAATGCCAGAAGACTTGATGATCTCTATTTTCTCTATTGAAGAACTAGGTATAGAACCAAGTAGTTGAGGTACCATGTCTACATTATTTAATCGTCTACCATTTATAGTGATTACGATATTTTGATATCCATCACCAATCCCATATCCACGCATATCTATTTTTTGCATATAACTGTTTCCATATCCTGGCATAGTTGTAAGTGATGTATTTTTATTTAAAAACTCATACACATCTTTTACTTTTGCTTCGTCAATATCTTTTGCAGTATAAACTTCTATTGCATCCGTAGATTTTAATTCATCAGTTTTTATAGCTGTTGAAGTGATTTTAAGAGGTTGAAGTGTTATCTCTTGTGCTAAAAGTGTTGAGAATAGAGATGCACATGCGAGTGATATTTTTATAGTTTTTTTCATTATTTTATTTCCGTAATTATTTATAGTAAATCAGTCCATAATAGACACAAGGTTTATATTTTTAAATAATTATGAAGTAGGAGGAGAAGTTATTTTTATAGTTAGGGGTTTTCCGCTAAGAGTTGAAACGGACGTACTAAGTGCTGCAACTTTTTGTAAAGATACATAGGCTTGAATAGCAATAAGTGAAAAGTAATTACGACCAAAGCCTCTTACGTGCACAAGCAGTTCCTCTAATTTTTTTGCAATTATACCAAATTAGATATAATCCTTTTATGAAACTCTCACACTTAAAACAGATAAAAGATTATCTTAAAAAATTTAAAAAAATATCCGCTATATACAGAGTCAGTGACACCATTGTTAAAATCGCTTTTGATAAAAATGAAGAGATCTACTTTAATATGCAACGCTCAAATTCTTCCATATTTAGATGCACTACTTATGCAAGAAGTAAAGTTTACAATGCTCCTTTTGATGTTGTTTTGGCAAAAAGATTTATACGGGCAAATATTGAGTCGGTGGATCTACTCAATGATGACAAAATCATTTGTTTTAAAACAAAGATGGCTTCTGCGTATAAAGAAGAAGTAAGTTACCTTCAGTTTGAATTTACAGGTAAATACACCAATGTGATTTTACTTGATGCACAAAAGGTTGTTGTTGAAGCGTTACGCCATATAGATCTATACAGTTCATTTCGTGAAGTGAGAGTGGGACAAAAACTGTTAGATGTACCTGTGGCTCCATTTGTCGCAAAAGAATACCCACTAGAAGATGTTGAAGGATTTTTATACGAGGTGTATGAAAAAGAACAATCTCAAAAGTTAACTATCTTAAAAAAACAAAAAATTTCACTGTTACAAAAAAAGTTGAAAAAGTTAACCAAGTTGTATGCAAACCTTGAAGATGAAATAAAACTCAAAGATGAGGTAGATCTGTTCTCTCATTATGGAAATCTAATTCTTTCAAATTTACATAATATTAAACCTTATGCTACAAGCTTACAACTCCTAGACTACGATGGATCTATACTAGAGATAGATCTGGACAAACAGTTTTCTTCCGCGTCGATGATCAGTGAATACTTTTTTACTAAAAGTAAAAAGGCAAAGCAAAAAGCATCAAAGTTGTACATACAAAAAGAATCGTTAAAGTCGAAAATTAAACACACAGAACTCTTTATACATACGGTTGAGTATGCCAAAGAAAGTTCAAAAATTGAGTTACTTTTTCCAAAACAGCCCAAAAGTAAAAAAATAAAAATAGATGATTCTATTGAAACATTTTATGTTGAGGGTTATAAGATCCAACTGGGTAAAAATGAAAGAGGAAACATAACTTTACTTGGCAATGCAAGAGCCAGAGATATTTGGTTGCATTTAAAAGATGCTCCATCAACGCATGTTATTATAACTACCGATAAGCAAAATGTACCGATGGGGATTATTGAAAGTGCTGCAAGATTGTGTGTCGATTTTACAAGTACTTCAAAAGATCGCTATTTGGTCGATTATACTCCTAGACGTGAAGTAACTATACAAAGTGGGGCTAATGTTTTGTACAATAAATACAAAACCATAGAAGTTGACACTAGATAGTGCTTTTAATAATGATAGCACTGTAAAATCTTTTTCTTAGAGATTTTCAGCATACAAAAAGGAGACCTTTTATAATGGCAATTGGACCAATAGGAAATGCAATCTTTGTTAATCAACAAACAGCAGCAGCATCAAGTGTTCAAAATGCGCATAATAATCGTGTTGAATTTCAAAATATGGTGGCACAATCTTTAGCCAATGAAAAAGAAAAAGAGGTGATGGAAGTTCGCCCTACCGAAGAAAATCACCAAGTAGATCCTGATCGTGAACATCAACGTCAAGAAGCAGATGAAGAAACCAAAAGAAGTGAACCTCAAGAAAAAGAGCTCGAAGAAGAAGAAACTACCCAAAACGAATTTCCCGTTCATAAGTTAGATATTAAAGTTTAATTAGATACAATCACATTAATAAATACTATAAAATTATGGAGTATGTAAGTGGCTGTTTTTAGTGATAAAGAAAGGGTAGTAACAGGGTTGGCACTTTTAGTGGCTGTTATCATCATTGGTTTAATAGACAACTTTTATGTGATGTGGGCAGTGTTTGGCGGTATCTATCTCTTAGCATTTAATGAAGCACAAAAATTGTATGGTACGCAAGAGAGTGATATGTTCAAGTATGCCATTGGTTTATGGTTGGTGGCATTGATCTATCCTTATGGGGATGATCTTTTTGTGTTAGCGGGTATTTTTTATGCTTCTGCTGTGGCTTACAATCCTGAAATAAAATGGAAAAACTTCCTTCCATTTATCTATCCTACGGCAGGTATGTTGTTTATTTTTACAATGTATCAAGAGTATGGAATTATGAGTTTGGTATGGCTTTTAATTGTAGTAGCAATGACAGATGTGGGTGCTTATAGTGTTGGTAAAAGCATGGGTAAAACACCTTTTTGTGAAACAAGCCCCAATAAAACATTAGAAGGTGTGGCAGGTGGAATTGTGGTTGCAACTCTAAGTGGTATGTTTGTTGGACTTGGGGTAGTGGATTTACTTAGTGCTTTTGTGATCTCTTTAGCGGTGTCGGCATCGTCTATTTTTGGTGATCTATATGAAAGCTCACTTAAGCGTGCGGCCGATGTTAAAGACAGTGGGGATATTCTTCCTGGACATGGCGGGGTGCTAGATCGTATAGATGGGTACCTCTTTGGGGCAGTTGTTATGCTTGTACTTTTAAGAGGGTTAGTCTAGTTTGGTAGTTCTTGGATCCACAGGTTCTATTGGGGTAAATACTTTAGAAATTGCTAAAAAGTTCAACATAGAAATTGAGGTTTTAGTGTGTGGAAAAAATATCAATCTTTTAAATAAACAGCTTGAATTGCATAAACCAAAAGTAGTTGTGGTTGCCGATGAAGATGATGTTTCAAAGGTAAATCATAGCAATGTTTATGCAGGAGAGGAAAATATTTTAAAGGTGATAGAAGATTCTTCAAGCGAATTAGTGGTTAATGCACTTGTTGGTTTTATGGGACTTCGTCCAACTTTAAAGGCCGTAGAATGTGGTAAAAAAGTAGCCCTAGCAAACAAAGAGAGTTTGGTCGCTTGTGGAAACTTTATAGATACCTCAGTGATTCAGCCAATAGATTCGGAGCATTTTGGATTATGGTATCTTTTACAAGACAGACCTGTAAGCAAAATGATTATCACTGCCTCGGGCGGTGCGTTTCGAGATTGGGATATTCAAAAGATAAAAGATGCTACTTTAGCCGATACTCAAAAACATCCAAATTGGTCAATGGGGCAAAAAATAACGATTGATTCTGCAACCATGGTAAACAAGATGTTTGAACTTCTTGAAGCAAGATGGCTTTTTGGTGAGGGGACTTACGACGCTGTTATTGAAACTAAATCACTTATTCATGCACTTATTGATTTTAAAGATGGATCAACAACCGCTCATTTTGCTCATGCAAATATGCAACTCCCAATCTCTTATGCAATCTCAAAGAAGATGGAAGAAAACATACTTCAACATGTCGATTTGCTAAAAGTAGGGACATTGAAGTTTAAAGAGATTGAAACAGCACGTTACCCTGTTTGGGAGATCAAAGATGAGATCTTAAAAAATCCTAATAAAGGGGTGATTATAAACGCTGCAAATGAAGTGGCTATTGAGAAATTTATAAATAAAGAGATAGGTTTTTTAGATATTCACAAAACAATATTAGATGCGTATGAACGTTTTGATACTCAACCAAAAAGTGTTGAAGACGTGTTTGAAATAGATGCAAAAGTACGTAAAGAGTTAGGTAGATAGAATGATTTTAAGTATTGAGAGTTCATGCGATGACAGTGCGATCGCAATTACTGATATAAAAACAAAGAAACTTATTTTTCACAAAAAAATAAGCCAAGAGCTTGAGCACTCTGTTTATGGTGGGGTTGTTCCAGAACTAGCAGCACGTTTACATGCACAAACCCTTCCAAAAATACTTGCAGAGTGTGAGCCATATTTTAAAGATTTAAAAGCAGTAGCCGTTACGTCAACTCCCGGTTTGGCCGTAACTCTTGTTGAAGGTGTGACAATGGCAAAAGCAATTTCTATCTCTTTGGATATTCCCCTTATCGGTGTCAATCATTTGGTGGGTCATATTTATTCTTTATTTATAGAAAAAGAAACAAAGTTTCCTTGTACAACGCTTTTGGTTTCAGGTGGTCACACACAAGTGATGCAAGTTGATTCTTTTGAAAAGATTGAAACAGTGGCTAAGAGTATGGATGATTCGTTTGGTGAGAGTTTTGACAAGGTAGCTAAAATGATGGGACTCGGTTATCCTGGTGGACCTTTGATCCAAGACTTAGCAAAAGGTGGAGATAGAAAAAAACATAACTTTACTATTCCTCTTTCTCAAAGCCCTTTAATTGCCTTTAGTTATTCAGGACTTAAAAATGCCGTACGTTTAGCGGTTGAAAAAGCAGAAGATAAAAGTGAATACAAAGATATAGCTGCATCGTTTGAGCATATTGCAACTGCGCATTTGACTCAAAAGCTAAAAAAATATTTTAAAACTAAGCCACCCCAAAGATTTGCTATTGTTGGTGGAGCATCGGCAAACCTTTATCTTCGTAAAGAGATAGAAGCATTACTAAAACCACATAAAGCAGAATTGCTTTTAAGCGAGTTGCAATATTGTTCAGATAATGCCGCTATGATAGGGCGAGTAGCACTGGAAATGTATGAGAAAAAAGATTTCACAGACTTAAATGAGATAGAAGTTTCACCTAAGTCATTGCTGTAATCTTAAGAAAAACTTAGTTAATTAATTAGTAAGATGTAAATAAGAGTAAAATTATCCGCTTTTATGTAAACTTCTTTCATTCAAAAATAAAACATAAAAAAAGGAGCCAATATGGCAACTACAAAGTTCAAAGGTACAGACGTAGAATTATTAGGAAATGAAGTAAATGTAGGTGATAAAGCACCAGCAGTTACTGTTGTAAACTCAGATGGTTTAGGTGATGTTACAGTTGGTGGAGCTCAAGGTCACAAACAACTTATTATTGTTGTTCCTTCATTAGACACAGGTGTATGTGCTACTGAAACTCGTAACTTTAATGCTAAAGCTTCTTCTTTAGATGGTGTTAAGCCAACTATCGTTTCTCTTGACTTACCATTTGCAGCAGGACGTTTTTGTTCAACTGAAGGTATCAATGATTTAACTGTTACTTCTGACTTCAGAAACAAAGACTTCGCTAACGCTTATGGTGTATTACTTGGTGGTTCTGTACTTGCTGGTGTTACATGTCGTGCAATCTTCGCAGTAAACGAAGAAGGTGTTGTAACTTACAAAGAGATCGTTCCAGAAATTACTGAAGAGCCTAACTACGACGCTGCAATCGCTGCAGTAAGCTAAGCAATTTTTAACTTAGATCTATTATTCCTTAAGCAAGATAGATTTTCTTCTCACCTTCGGGTGATATATACTCTCCTATATTAGAGCATTTGCTCTAATATTTTACTTTAAGTATTCTCATTTTTTAATTGGCTATAATTTTCGTATAAATTTTATATGGAGATAAATATGAAAAAATTACTTTCAACATTAGTATTGGCATCTGCCGTTGCGACAACAATGTTCGCTGATCTATCAAGAGTAGAAGCGGGTGTAGGTACTTGGAATCAAGAGCCAACATCTTCAGGTATAGCAAGTACAGGAGATAAAGAAAACGATATGTATGTTTGGGCGTATGCAAAACATCCAGTGCCAGTTATCCCAAACTTAAGACTTGAGTATGTTACAGCAACAGCTGGTTCTGCAATGGAGTTTACTGAAATAGACGTGATCCCTTATTACAATCTTTTAGACAACACAGCTTGGATTACTTTGGATCTAGGGCTTGATTTCAAATCACTCTCAGCAACGAATACTATAGGTTCAGTTGAAAAAACGGATGATGTTGTATTACCAATGATTTATCTAAGAACTAGAGTTCAGCTTCCATTATCAGGTTTAGGCGCTGAGGCAGATGTAAAATATGTTTCTTATTCAGAAAATACAGTGTACGATGCACGAATCAAACTTGATTATACTTTTGATATCACGCCAATTATTCAACCGGGTCTTGAAATTGGGTATAGAATCCAAAAAATTGAAACAGATGAACTCTTTAGAAATGAATTAAACTATGAGTTTTCAGGTGTTTATGCAGGTTTAATGGTACGTTTCTAATATTATTACAAATACTAGATAAAGGCTTTGTCTAGTATTTGTACCTCTAATTCTAATTTTATTCCAAACTCTAGATCTACCAACCTTTGAGCCTCTTTGATCAAATAAAGAGCATCTTCATAACATCCTTTACCATGATTGACTAAAAAATTTGCATGTTGGGTGCTAAATTCCATATCACCTATGCGTTTTCCTTTGAGTCCAACGGCTTCTATGAGTCTTCCTGCATAATCATTTTTAGGATTTTTAAAACAGCTTCCCGCACTCGGAGTATGAGGTTGATTTGAACGCATCTTTTTAAAGATCTCAACCTTGCTAGGATCAAACCCTTTTTCGAGTTTGAAGCTGGCTTGAAGAATGGGAGAGTTAATATCTGTAAATCGATAACCGTAGTTGATTTCATTTTTTAAATAATTTTTTGTTGTTGTAAGTAAAGAGATAAGATTGTTAAAGATCTCATACTCTTTTAAACCTGCATTCATATAGACAAGCCCGCCTAATGTACCCGGAAGGTGTGACACAAATTCAAAATTTGCGATGTCATTTTTTTTACAAAATGAAGCAATTTTTCCACTAGGAGTCGCACCTCCTATAACAAGCGTATTATCTTGAATTTTTATAAAATCGTATTTTTTTGAAAGTTTCATCAAAGGGGGAGGATTATTCCCCACTAAGATGTTGTTACAAGCACCGATAAGATAAGCATCCTTTGGTAGATCTTGATCCAGATCTAGGAGATAAACATCCAAAATAGGACCTATTTTCATAGAAGAGTATTTAGAGAAATCTATTTTTTTAGTGGGCATTATTCGACAAAGGTAGGGATCATGTTAAACACATTTAAAGAGAAGTCTGTCATGGCATTAAGCATCCATGGCATTGTCATAACAATAACAATTACAACGCCAATTATTTTTGGAATAAAAGATAATGTCATCTCGTTTATTTGTGTAGTTGCTTGAAAAATAGATACCGCAAGTCCAAGGAACATACCTGTAAGTAAACCAGGAAGAGCAAGCATAAGTGCTATTTTAAAGGTATCAACTCCAAGGGCAACAAGTTTAGCTTCCATCCTTAGCCTTTACGTAATTGTTCATATTCAGTTGGAATCATGTAATCCTCAACTTTTACCAATGCTTCGTAAAAACCATGCTCAAATCCAAGTTCATAAAGTTTATTGATAGCTGTTATTTGAAGTGGGCTTAGGGTGATAGATTCATCATTGGCATAAAGTTCTAAGTATTTGTCCAAAGTAGGTGCATCAATACGAACAAGATTTCTCTCTATAAGCATTTGAGAGAGTTTTTCTTTATGTTTACGCGCCACATCTACCGCTTTGGTAAGAGTTTTTTCATAATTAATGGCTTTGTTTAAAGGAATAGCACGACTAATAGCCATACCACCAAGTGGAAGAGGAAGATCCTTTCCTGCTAATTCTTGCCAAATATCCCACATCTCTATCTCTACTTCTAAAGCTTCATCGTAGGTTAAAATACTCTCATGTATCAGTACACCTGCATCAACTTTACCATCAAGTACCGCTTGTTCAATCTCTAAAAAATTCATATAAGTAATGCGTGCATCAGGGTACTTTATGCGAAATAACATTGCATTTGTTGTGTGTTCACCACTAAGTGCTACTTTAAAGTTTCTTTTGAGTTTCGTCCCTTTTTTCTTAATAACTTTGGGTCCATACCCTTCTCCAAAGCTAACAGCAGTTCTTAAAGGTGCGTATTCTTCTTTAATATGTGGATACAGTGCAAAACTGATTGCAACGATTTCGTATTGAGATTGTAAAGCTTTTTCATTAAGTGTTTGAATATCTTCTGCGATATTATCAAAAGTGGTATCTTCCATGTCAACCCAGCCAAATTTAATGGCATAGTACATAAAAATATCATCAGCGTCTGGTGAGTGTGCAATTAGTGTTGTTTTCATAAATTGGATTATAACAAATTATTCCATAACTTTTCTCATGAAGCATAAGAAGAGTTTAGACAATCTTTTTTGATCTAAACGAAACACTGTGTATGAGTTAAAAGTCAAAGATGAAATATTAAGTTTTATTATATATAAATATATGTAGAATATTTAATCTTTCATTAATTTGTTACTAAGGATGATTCATGTTTAGTTTACACAATAAATTTTTATTTCTTTTTATTAAGGTAGTAACACCTGTTTTGGGTGTTATATTTATTTTTAGTCTTTATCTGTTTGATATGGCAGCCAATGAGAAAAAAACAATGTTATATGAAAAAGCTATTGTCGTTTCAGATATTTTATCCTCCATAGCTCAACAAGATACTCTTTATTCATCGATTGAAGAGTTTTACAAAGAATCAAAAAAGTCAACGGTTTTACAGGTACAAAAAATATTTGAAAATTTTGAAAAAAAATCAAAAATCAATTTTAATTACTATTTGCTGGCAAAAGAGGACTCAAAAATAAAATTTTTGGCATACACGGGAAAAAAACCTAAAGATATTGTTGAGCAAAAAAATGAATTTGTTGTACTAAAATCTTTAAGCAATACAAGTGGTGTTGAGATTGGGTATAACCATGAAAATAAAAAAGTATTTATAGCTTATGCTAGAGTAGAAGGTACTCCTTGGGGTTTAGTAATAAGCCAGCCTTACAATGAATACATAGAACCTTTTCAAAAATTAACGTTATACATGGGTGTGACTGTTGTTTTTGTTCTTTTCATTTTATACATTGTTTTGTCGTATTTTGAAAAGAAAAATACGGCTTTGATACAAAGCAGTGAACAAAGATTTAAAAGCTTGGTTGAGAGTACGCATAACTGGGTTTGGGAAGTTGATAGTAAAGGTGTTTACACTTATTTAAGCAAGCAAATTGAAAATGTTTTGGGCTACACAACAGATGAGTTAATAGGTAAGTCCCCTTTTTCTTTAATGACAGATGAAGAAGCGCAACGTGTTGGACAAATTTTCTCACAACATTTACAAAAACAAGAACCCATAATTAACCTAAAAAGTACCAGCATTTCAAAGAACGGCTTAGAAGTGATTTTACTGACCAACGGAACACCTTTTTTTAGTTCAGCAGGGGAACTTTTAGGTTATAGAGGGATAGATAAAGATGTGACAAAGACTACCAATCAACAAAAAGAGATAGAAAAATTAGCATATTACGACTCTTTAACCTCACTAGCAAATAGAAAAACAATTATGATTCGTCTTGAAGAAGAGATCAGTTTTGCTAAAAGAAACAATACAATTTCAGCATTGGTGTATCTGGATCTGGATGGATTTAAGGCAATAAACGACACACTTGGTCATACTCACGGTGATCAAGTTCTAAAAATTGTTGCAACAAGATTAAAAAAGTGTATAAGAGATTTTGATGTAGCAAGCCGAGTTGGTGGTGATGAATTTATTCTTCTTATTCGTGGCAAAGAGAAAGATTGTGAAGTTTGCAAAAAACATTTAAAAGAACTTATACACCGATTGATTATGACAATTAATCAACCACTAGAGATTGATTCTCAAATCAATTATGTTGGAGCAAGTATAGGTATTGCCTTTATTGCAAAAGATGGGGACAATGCCGATGAATTAATTCAAAAAGCCGATCTAGCGATGTATAAGGCCAAAGATAAAGGGAAGAACTGCGCCGTTTTTTATGAGAGTATTTAAAATATAGTGATATAATTTCATTTATGAAACTAAGAGTACTCCTATCATTACTTTTTATTATTGTTAGTACTTTTAGCGCGGTTCATGAACTTGAACATATTGAGGACCAACACAGCGGTTCATCGTGTTTGGTTTGTACCTTAGCGCATAATTTAGTTTCACCAGACAATGATTTTGACCTTTTATCGCTTGAGTTAGAGTATGAAAAAGAGATCCAAAGCACTCATGGATCATCAAATATTGATTCTAAAAAAAATGACAACCACTCCCACGCTCCACCTCGACTTTCCTAAACACCTCATAAAAAATTTATAAACACACAACAGACTAGGAAAACAATGAAAAAATTAACAATGATCACTGCATTAGCAGTAATGGCTTTTGGTATGGACTCGATCCCTTTAGAAAAAAGACAATTTAGTGAATCTAAATTTGTACCTGATATTTCTTTGGTGCTTGATGCTTCTTATGTAGACAGAAACGTAAAAGACGATGAAGTAGGACACTTGGAGCTTGATGGAATTGCACATGGACTTCTTGGATCACATGCGCATGGTGAACACGCACACTCTAGTAACAATGCAAACAATGGGTTTAACATTAATTATGCAGAGTTGGTTTTGTCAAGTTCAGTTGATCCATTTTTTGAGATGGATGGTGTGTTTCACTTTTCAGAATCAAGTGTGGAGATTGAAGAAGCGTACATTACCTCTACGGCATTAGATTATGGACTGCGTTCAAGAATAGGTAAGTTCAATTCTAACTTTGGTTATTTAAACGAGCAACATCATCATTATTATGACTTTAATGATATGCCACTTGTATATGAAGGGTTTTTAGGGATGCACGGTATCAATGAAAAAGGTATTCAGCTTCAATACACTGCCCCTACAGATTTCTATTTAATGGCTGGTATTGAAATATTAAATGGTGAAAATGAGCAAATGTTTGGTAATGCAACTATTGGTGACGTTGAAGCACCAATCGCTGAGGGTGAAGATGGTTCAACACTGACAATAGCGTATGTTAAAACAGCATTTGATATTGGTGACACAGCAGTTTTAACAGGTCTTTCTTATGCCGATGGTGTATCAAGAATTGATCACAGTGAAGATGAAGAATCTCCACATGCTTTTGCAGGTGACTCAACTTTGTATGGCTTTGATTTTGTGGCTAAACATTATTTTGATTCATACAGTTTTATAAAGTTACAAGGTGAAGTTCTACATCGTAAATTGAAAGGTAAACAAATAAACCTAGATGAAAATTTAACGGTATTATCTCAAGTAGATCTAACAAAAGAGCAAACAGGTGCTTATGCACAACTCATTTACGCACCAAACAAAACATGGGCTATGGGTGTTAGATATGACACTATCTTTAAAAATGATGTTATTGCAAATGGTAGCAATAAAAATAAACCAGATGATTATGCAAAATACTCAATTATGAGTGAATATAAAACAAGTGAATTTGCACGATTTCGTTTACAGTATAACCGTAATGAATCTTTTACTAACGAAGATGGACAACGTGTTGATGTGAACACGGTTATCTTATCGGCAAATATTTCTATTGGAGCACATGGGGCTCATTCATTTTAAAAGGGCCTTAGATGTATAAATACATAGTTTTATTACTTTTGCCCATAGTTGTCTATGCGCAATTAAAAATAGCAGTTACTTACCCTTATATAGGAGCTGTTGTTAAAGAAATAGCTCAAGATAATGTGGATACTTATGTCCTTGCCAAGGGAAATTGGGATCCACATTTTGTGGTTCCTAGACCCTCTTTAATTGCTAAAGTTAGGCGTGTAGATGGTTTGATAATAAATGGTGGAGAACTTGAAATAGGGTGGTTACCACCACTAACACGACGTGCTTCTAACCCTAAGGTAAAAAATGGTTCTAAGGGTTATTTGGATCTATCTCAGTATATAGCGTTTTTAGAAAAACCAAAAGAACTTGACCGTGCCGATGGAGATGTTCATCCCGCTGGAAATCCTCACTATCATTTGGATCCAAACAACATTTTAATCTTGGCCAATGTTATACGCGAATATTTAACCAAGTTGGACCCAAAAAATGCTGAGGCATATGCAAAAAACTTCAAGAATTTTGAGCGTATGTGGCATGATAAAATAAAAACTTGGGCAGATAAGATGAAAAATAAGCAAGGGATGAAAGTGGTTCAATACCACAATAATCTTGCGTATTTTAACAAAGCGTATGGACTAAAAACCATTGGTACCATAGAACCTTTACCTGGCATACCTCCGAGTTCACGTCATACCATTGAGTTAATTAGTTTAATAAAATCTGAAAAACCAGCGGCAATTTTACACGATGTGTATCATTCGACAAAAACAGCTAAATTTATCGCTTCTAAAACAGGCATACCCGTAGTAATCATGCCTCATGATATTGAAGCCTTAGATGAAATACAAGACCTAATCTCTTTGTTTGACTACTTAACAAGTGCCATAAAATGATAGATATTTTACTCACGCCTATCGCTCTTTTAATTGTCCTTGTAATGCTTCATGCTTATTTTGGTAAAGGGATACTAGAGCGTGGTATTATTTTTACGGATCTAGCCATTGCTCAGTTTGCAGCACTTGGATCTGCAATAAGTTTGGGGTATTTTCATGAAGAATATTTCTATGTCTTAACTTTATTGTTTGCATTAATTAGTGCATTTTTAATTGCATTTGCTTCTATGAGAAAATTAAATTTAGAAGCTTTTATTGGGCTGTTATATGTTTTGGGCGCGAGTGGAATTATGATGGTTTTGGCTCATTCTGCTGAGGGGATGGAACATTTTAAATCATTATTGGCAAGTGATATTTTATTTACTCCGCCTGAGGATGTTTTAAAAAGTAGTGTGATTTATGCACTTATTGGAGCCTTGTTATACTTTGTTTATCCAAAAACAAAGGGATTTTTTAAAGAATTAATGTTCTTCACTCTTCTTGCAATAACCGTTACATCTTCGGTATCTTTAGCGGGTGTATTGGTTGTGTTTGTATTGTTAATTGCTCCTGCATTGGTTGCTAAAACATTGAATAAAACATTGTTTTTTGCTTTTATTTATGGATGGTTATTTAGCATTATTTCTATTTTAATTTCATATTATTATGATCTACCCACAGGCTATACCATAGTCTTTTTAGGGGCACTTTTAAGTGCTTGTACTGTTTTACTTTATTCAAAACGTGCATAAATTTTAGTAAAAATATGGCAATTTGACATATTTTTACTAATGAAAGTATTTTTTGTATATAATTTCTTCAATATAATAAAATACTTAGGATTCAGGAAAAATCATGGATGCAAATAAACAAAAATCATTAGACTTAGCTATCAAGCAGATTGATAAAGCATTTGGTAAAGGTGCATTGATGCGCCTTGGTGACAAAGAAATAGAACCAATTAAAGCCATTAGTACTGGATCTATTGGTCTAGATCTAGCACTTGGAATTGGTGGAATACCTGAGGGACGTGTTGTTGAAGTGTATGGACCAGAGAGTTCAGGTAAAACAACTTTAGCATTACAGATCACAGCTGAATGTCAAAAGAATGGTGGTGTGTGTGCTTTTATAGATGCTGAACATGCTTTGGATGTTATTTATGCTAAAAATTTAGGTGTTGATATTGATAATCTTTTAGTGTCACAACCTGATTATGGTGAACAAGCACTTGATATTGTTGAGACGGTTGCAAGAAGTGGAGCGGTTGATCTAATTGTTATAGATTCGGTTGCAGCATTAACTCCAAAATCAGAGATAGAAGGTGAAATGTCGGATCAAAACGTGGGTGTTCAAGCACGTTTAATGTCTAAAGCACTTCGTAAACTTACGGGTGTGTTACATAAGATGAATACAACGGTTATTTTTATCAATCAGATCCGTATGAAAATTGGGATGATGGGTTATGGTTCTCCTGAAACAACTACGGGTGGTAATGCACTTAAATTTTATGCCTCTGTACGTATTGATGTTCGTCGTATTGCTTCACTAAAACAAGGTGAAAGCCAAATTGGTAATCGTGTAAAAGCAAAAGTTATTAAAAACAAAGTAGCTCCACCGTTTCGCCAAGCAGAATTTGATATTATGTTTGGAGAGGGAATCTCTAAAGAGGGAGAACTTGTTGACTACGGTGTTAAACTAGATATTGTAGATAAATCGGGTGCATGGTTCTCTTACGGTGAGGGAAAACTAGGACAGGGTCGTGAAAATGTTAAAGCTAAGTTTAAAGACGAACCTGAACTTGCCTTAGAAATAGAAGGAAAAATTAAAGAAGCAATGGGAATGAGTTCATTAATGACAATGGATACATCTGAAATTGCTGAATCAGATGCTTAGTGATTCCAAAGACTAAACCAATTTTTAACAATATTTAGATAAAATTGCGTAATTAAATGTAAAAAAAGGCAGATATATGTTTATAGATAACATTAGTGCAATTGAAGTTATGGATTCTCGTGGAAATCCAACAGTTAAAGCAACAGTAGAATTAAGTGATGGTACTCGTGAGAGTGCGATAGTGCCTTCAGGTGCTAGTACTGGTAAGCGTGAAGCTTTAGAATTACGTGACGGTGGTGATCGTTATATGGGTAAAGGTGTATTACAAGCAGTTGACAATGTAAATGGTCCAATTGCGGATGCACTTATTGGGTACTCTCCATTTAATCAAGCAATTGTTGATGCAACGATGAAAGAAATTGATGGGACAGAAAACTATGGTAACTTAGGTGCTAATGCAGTTTTAGGTGTATCTATGGCTGTTGCTCGTGCAGCTGCTAAAAGTTTAGATATTCCATTGTATCGTTACCTTGGTGGTGCTAACGCTATGGTTATCCCAACACCTATGTTAAATATTATCAATGGTGGATCTCACGCTGATAATTCTGTTGATTTTCAAGAATACATGATTATGCCAGTTGGTTTTGAAGACTTTGCAGAAGGTTTACGTGCATCTGCTGAAGTTTATCATAATCTAAAAGCTATTTTAAAAGCTAAAAAACATAATACAGCACTTGGTGATGAGGGTGGATTTGCACCGGATTTATCTTCTAATGAAGAACCAATTCAAGTTATTATGGAAGCAATTGAAAAGGCTGGTTATAAAGCAGGCGAGCAAATGGCGATCGCTTTAGATGTTGCTGCAAGTGAACTTGTTGTTGATGGTGGTTACAGACTAGAGTCTGAAAACCGTACCGTTACTTCAGAAGAGTTAGCGAACTACTATGTTGATCTATGTTCTAAATACCCTATTGTATCGATTGAAGATGGATTAAGTGAAGATGATTGGGACGGTTGGAAAATATTAACTGACAAATTAGCAGACAAAGTGCAACTTGTTGGTGATGATCTGTTTGTAACTAATGTTAATATTTTAAACGAAGGTATCAATAAAGGGATTGCAAACTCTATCCTTATTAAGCCTAATCAAATTGGTTCAGTTAGTGAAACAATGTTAACGGTTCGTTTGGCACAAAGAAATGGTTACACAACAGTAATGAGTCACCGTTCTGGAGAGAGTGAAGATGCGTTTATTGCTGATTTTGCTGTTGCTCTTAACTGTGGACAGATCAAAACAGGTTCAACTGCTCGTGGTGAAAGAACAGCGAAGTACAACCGTTTACTAGAGATAGAAAATGAAGTAGTGTATGGTGAGTATTTAGGTTCTAAAATATTTAACTAAGCACTGGCTATGAATAATCAAGAACTTTTTGAAGAGATTGATAACTCTCAAAGTATGACCGAAGAATATTTCGGTCTGTCTTTAAAAAAGTTTCTTTTTTTATTATCCATTGTATTGCTTTTAGGCGTTTACATTGGCGTACTTTTTTATGGTACAAATTCCTTAGAAGTTTTGTTTGATTTGCAAGATTATGAAAACTTTTTAGAAACTGAGATAACAAGACTTAAAAGTGAAAATGCTTCTTTACAAAAAGAGTATTTTGAACTTAAAGAAATTTCCGCACCTATTAATGGCAAAGAAAAATAATATTTTGCTATAATATTTCCCATGATTAAATTTTTTATACTTTCACTACTTTTACTAATAAATATGGATGCTCGTGAGAATCCTTTTTTTCCATCCATAGGTGAAAAAGACCTTCCAACCACATCAAATAAAGATCAATCTCTAAGCCCATTAAAAAAAGCGACATTGTCGTTACCATCGAGTGCTAGAGTACTTCAAAAAGTGACATTAACCTACAAAAATTTGGATGGATCTATTGAAAAGCGTTCAATAGAACTACAAAATTCCATTGATTGGCATTTACCTGTATTTGTGTCACAAAGTATGGGTGGTATGAACATAAAAAATGTTTCAAGCCAAGTAAAATCAAGCAATCAAAAAAAAGTAAAATTCAAACATCTGTATAGTTCTAAAAATGTAAAATTTTATCAAAAAAACAAAGCCTTAAAGATACTCACAAATGATAAACTAATAAGAAGTTTTTTATTGAGTAAACCTTATCGAATTGTTTTGGACTTTAAAAAGGATGTTAATTTAAAGAGTGAAGGCAAAACATTGTCTTCTAGTATTTTTAAAAATATCAGTATTGGTACACACGATGGTTATTACCGAAGTGTTATATTGTTAGATGGTCAGTACAAATTTACTAAAACAAAAGAACAATACGGTTACATGCTACAACTGCGTTAATAGATTTAATCTGCTATAATTCGCTTTATGGATAAACTACACGAGTATATAAATTCTCATTCTGAAAGTGAGATGCACCCATCGGATCTAGCACAAATTTTAAAACAAATGGATGACAATGAGTTTTCCAAATGTATTAAGTATATACCCAAAAATTTAATTGGTGATGTTGCGCTGGCTTTGCCTGATAGATTTTTTGATGATGTAGTAGAAAACCTAAGCGTTGACGAACTTTCTTACGCGGTTACAGAACTTGAATCTGATGACCAATTAGAATTTATGCAAGAGCTTGAAGAAGTTGATGAAAATGTAGCAAGTGAAGTTTTTGAAACACTTGATATAGATGATCAACAAGAGATTACAAAGCTTCAGACTTACAATGAAGATGAAGCTGGCGCGCATATGCAACTTGAAGTTTTTACAGCAACTAAAGATGAAATAGTTCAAGATGTGATCAATAGATTTGCACAATTAAGAAAAGCAAATGAGTTAGAAAATGTACAAAATTTATTTATTACTAACAGTGAGAATAAACTTAGGTATACTATTGGGCTTGATGATCTATTGATTTTTGATTTTACGAAAACACTTTATCTAAATATACAAAATAGCGGTGAAAAGTTTGAACCAAAATGCGCACGGGATAGAGAAGATATAAAAGACGTTGTACATTATTTTGAAGAGTATGATCTATCTGTTATGCCAGTAGTCAACAACTATGGTATTTTGATAGGTCGTATCACTTCGGATGATATATACGACATTATTAACGAGCATGCAACGGAACAAATGTATAATCTTGCGGGTGTTGATGATGAGGCTGAAGAAGATGAAGAAGTCTTAAAAGCAGGTAAGAAAAGAGCGTCTTGGTTAGGCTTAAATCTAGTAACTGCTATTTTAGCTTCAGTTGTAATTGGAATGTTTTCTGATACACTTCAAAGTATGGTTGCGCTTGCTATACTCATGCCTATTGTCGCTTCAATGGGCGGAAATTCAGGTACTCAGTCGTTAACAGTTGTTGTAAGACAACTTGCTTTGGGTGATATATCTCAAGGCGATGCCTATAGAATTATAAAAAAAGAAGTTTATATCTCTTTGTTAAACGGTATACTATTTGCTGTTATAATGGGACTGATTGCTTACTTTTGGTTTAATATAGATAAGTTAGGCATAGTGATCGCTTTAAGCATGATAATAAACTTATGTATGGCTGGTTTATTTGGTGCTGCTATTCCACTTTTTCTTAAAAGATTAAGTATAGACCCAGCCATAGGAAGTACAGTTATTTTAACAACTGTAACAGATGTTGTAGGCTTTGTTAGTTTTTTAGGGCTTGCAACATGGATTTTATTATAACATAAGGATTTTTTTAATTTAATGGATTTACTATTAATATATTTTGCTTTGGCAGTAGGAATATCATTTATTTGTTCCGTGCTAGAAGCAGTTTTACTCTCTGTAAACATGTCATACATCTCAGTACTTGAAAAAGAAAACCCAAAAGTGGGAATGCTTTTACGATTACATAAAACAAATATCAATAAATCAATAGCGTCAATTTTAATTTTAAATACCATTGCTCACACAATAGGTGCTGCTGCTGTTGGTGCACAAGCTGCAAATTTATTTGGTAATGATGCGGTGGTAATTATATCTGTGATTATGACTTTTGCTATATTATTTTTATCAGAGATTATTCCAAAAACAATTGGTGCTATTTATTGGAAACAGTTAGCACCAATGTCAGCACATTTTATAAGAATTTTTATTTGGATGACTTACCCTATAATAATAACAACTTTGTTTATAACGGATAAAATTTCAAAAGGTAAAGATGACGCTAACTCTTTAACTAAGGATGAATTACTTGAGAGTATGCTTTTAAGTGAAGATGATGGTGTTATTGATGAAAAAGAAAGTGATTTTATAGAAAATATTTTAAGACTTGATGCAGTAAAAGTAGGGGATATATTAACGCCAAGAAGCGTAGTATTTGCGCTTGATGAAACAATGAGTATTAAAGAAGTTATGAGCACTCAACCTGCTATTTTTAAGTTTTCGCGAATACCAATCTACAATCAATCTATCGAAGATGTTACCGGTCTTGTCTTAACTAAAAAGATTTTTAAACAAGCTCAGATTGATGACAGCGTGTTATTAGAGAGTATTAAAAAAGATATATTCTCAATTAATGAAAACATCCCAGTATCAAAGGCACTTGACCTTTTTATTGCAAAAAAAGACCATATGTTTTTAGTGATGGATAATTATGATCAAACAGAGGGGATTGTAACTTTAGAAGATTGTGTTGAAACCGTTCTTGGTGTTGAGATCATGGATGAAAGTGATACAACAGAAGATATGAGAGAACTGGCAAAAATTAAAATGAAGCAAAAAAGAAAAGAAAGAACAGCATAGAATAATATGCTGTTTAGGTATTTACAATATCTTTCATTTTAACGCGTTCACCATTTTCCAAAACAAGTTTATCTAAAAGTTCAAAGAGTTTATTTGAATGTTCTTCTGCTTTTTTAAAGTTTTCAATTATCATATCTTTTTTTTCATTTTTAGACATACAACTTCCATTTAAAACACAATCTAAATTATCATTGATCAACTTATGGTAGTTGGTGTGGTGCACTTCTAGATCCACAAAAGATTTAAACTGTGAAAAATGTTTTTTACCCGTAGAGTAGTACCAAGCTCCAAAACCACAAGCGGTATGATCTTTTTTTAGACCCTCAGATACAGTGCCGTTAACCACAGCAGAATAGGCATTGGACTTAAATAAGATATGGTGCAATTTAAAAGTAGATAAGTAAAGTGCGAAACTACTTCGATTTGAGCGCTTACTGGTTTCATTAAGATTTTGAGTAAAGCCATCCATGGTAACAGAAAAATCTTGCATTGTGTCACTTGTGGTACTGGCTATATCACTCATCGATGAAGCATTTTCACTAATAGAACTTGATTGTTGTTGTAAGTTCTGGATAGTCATACTGATCTCAGTTGTGGCTTTTTGCGTTCGTTCTGCTAGTTTACGTACTTCATCTGCAACAACAGCAAATCCACGCCCATGTTCACCTGCACGTGCTGCTTCAATAGCTGCATTTAATGCTAATAAATTGGTTTGGTCTGCAATATCTTTTATCAGTTCAATAACAGTTGTAATATCTGCGACATTGGTGTCCATATTGTTAATAGCTTCACTGGTATCAATGACCAATTCGCTTAATGAAAAAATTTGTTCATTTGTTCTTGATACGGCTTCATACGTTAATAAAGCAGATTCTGAAGCATCAGCTGTTTGAGTGGTAATATCGGAAAAATCTTTTTGGGTGGTAAATATGTCATGACTAATAATATCAAGGTTACCTTTCATACCACCATTTAATGTATTAAAATCGGTTGATAACTGTCCCATGATTTTGTACTTTTCATTTGCTTTCATTGAACTAACAGCTTTTTGAATAGATTCAGCTGTGTCTTTAAACTCACCTTGTAATCCAGATGGAAACATACTTCTGTGCATATTCCCCTCACCAATAGCGGCAATGGTATTTCTTGTTTCACGAAGAATAATTTCCATTTGATCCAAAGAGTTATTAATATCCCATGCTATTTTTTCCATAGGGGTTTCATTTTTGTATAAGATTATACGAGAAGATAGCTTTCCATTTTTTACATCTTGGAGAACATCTGATATTTGTTTGACAAGTTCGGCATCTTTACTTGCATTGGAATTTTTAAAAAAACTCATACAGTAGCTCCTTTTTGAAGATTTATAATGAGTTCTTCATACGTAGTATTGTGTTGTTGTAAAAAATCATTTAAGATTTTTTCTGATCCTTGTACACCATTAGTATTTTGGGCATCTAGTAAAAGTTTATAGATGGGTACAATGGTGTCTATTGCAGATTGTGGTGGTTTTCTTCTAACTGAGGTATAACTGATAATATTTCCATTTGAGTCTAAGTCAGCTGTGATATAAGCAAATACCCAATAGTATCCACCATCGGCACATAAGTTTTTTACAAATCCAAAGAACTCTTTTTTTTTCTGAATAAGGTCCCATGCAATTTTAAAAGCAATTTTTGGCATATCAGGGTGTCGAATAATATTGTGATTAGTCCCAATTAACTTACTAGGAGGGTATCCAGCCATATCTGTAAAGATCTCATTACAGTAAATTATTTTTCCAGATTTATCTGTTTTTGATACGATAAAATCATTATCCCCAAGTTGTTTTTCATTGTTATTTAGTGTCTGCATCGACTCCCCTTAAGCCTATTGATCTTATTTCTATAATAGCTTAATTTTTTGTTAATAATATATTTTAACATAATAATTAAGAATAATGTCATTTTTTGTTACAAAAATATACAAGTTTAAAATTTATGATTATTAGTGGTGATTGTAGTGTAAGTTATCTAAAAAAAATATGATAAATGAGATTGATTAATACTTTTAATGATGATATTTGCCATAAAGACAAATATCATAATAGCTTAGTATGGGCGGATACGAAGATGACAAGATGAACATTGTTTAACTATTTGTACATAATCTTCCAAAGCTTCATCCATATTATTTTCATTTACAGAAGCAACAAGATCATCGGCATACATCTCGATCATTCTTGCTCTTTTGTTCGCAAATTTTGCAGCATTTGACTTACTTTCAGGAAGGTATTTTGAGGCATCAGTAGACTCCAAAGAAACAAGTCCTTTTTTTAGTTTTTCAACACCTTTTCTCATCATTTCAGGTTTTGAGTAAAACCCACCTTTTTGAATCAGTTCGACAGCTGCTATCATGGTACGCATATCAGAAGCCAATTTTGCTCTGTCTGTTTCATTTGCACTAAGGCCTACACTTAATAACAATAACATGAATGTTAAAACAATTTTTTTCATTTAAAACCCTTTTTAGTATTGAATAATTTCTTTAGTATATTGTGCTAATGGAACCATTGTTGCACTGTCTTTTACTTTTTTCTTCGCTTTTCTTTTACCATTGTAATATTTTTTAAACTCTGGTTTGAATGCTTTAAAGTACTCGTGGAACTTATCAGGACCCAAAACTCCAACTGCATAGATTGTGTCATCTTCTGCAACTTCTAGTATAATAGAGGCTAGTGGTTGCGCTGCTGGACCTGAAATATTTTTACAGCCTTTTCCTGCATCAAAGCTTGATAAGTGAGATGAACAAACCATTACACCACCATGGTCACATGCCATTGTTTTTTTGTCTTTTTGAACATATTGTAAAAAACTGTCATCAGGTGTGGGGTGAGCAAGTTGGTGAGAACATATAGCACTGTACGCAACAATAGTACGGTTTTTTCCAACGCCACCTTTCCAAATATATTCATCACCACATTCAGAATGTAGTTTTATATCTTTGGCTGTTGTGTCTTCTAGATCCAATAAAATAGAAGGGGAACCTCTAAATGGGTAATTAAAAACGTAGTTTGTTTCTTTTTTTAGATCAGCGAGTTTAATCGCTACTCCATCAGCATTGAGTAATTGAACTTTTTCATAAGCTTGAAACAAAGCACCGTTTAGATCGGCACTGGCATAAAGTTTCCCAGAGATTGTTGAGGGGGAGATCGCTATTAACGCTCCTGTAGCACCAGCTACACGTAAAAAATTTCTTCTATCCATACATTTATCCTTTTTTTTTAAATAAGTACTTTACAAAGACCCCCTCGAAGGAGGTAAGCGAGGGTCTTTAAAAATACTATTTACGATTAAGCAAATAGATCTCTCATGATTCCACCATACCAATCACGAGTTGCTTTTGCTGTACCTTTAGAACGGTATTTACCATCAGCACCTTTAGGAACATTTCCTTTACCTTTGATAACCGCACCCGTCCAGCTAAAGTCATGAGTAACCATAATAGCTTCTTCAGGTTTGTCACCAACCATAGAGTAACAAACATTACCTGCAGCAACTGCATTTTTCTTAACTGGTAATTCAAATGTTTTTCCATGTAAACGGTAAGCAATTTCAGCTGCACATTGTTTACCAGCCCAGTTTGCTGTTTGACCACTTGGTGGAATACCATGACCAACAACATCACCTACTGCATAGATGTTTTCATCTGTTTTAGTACGGAATGAACAACCGTTCATTTTAACTTTACCAAATGAATCTTTAGTCGTTTCAACACCACTCATTGCTACAACAGGGTTTGCTTTATTGTTAGGGATTAAGTTTAGAACTTGGAAACTTTCTGTTTTTTCAACAGCTTTTCTAATCGGATCACCTGTATCTGGATCTTTTTTACCAGTGTCTACCATCTCAGTGTATGTTACTTTACCTGGTGCAACATCTTTAACCGTACAATAGTCACGGTGTTCAACGATATCTGGATATAACTCTGACCAAGCTTCTTTAAATGCTTTACCTTTAGCTATTTTTGCAGAAGGATTTAAGATAATAACTTTACCAGCTATTTCCTCTTTTTTCATGTAAGCTGCTATCATACTTGCACGCTCAAAAGGTGCAGGAGGACAACGGAATTTACCTGAAGGAACAGTGATAATTACATTACCATCTTCCATATCTTGTAAACTACGGTCTAAAATTACGTGTTCTTTACCTGGAATTAGTGCACCTGGAGCAACACGCTCTACATGAGCAATTTTCTCTTTAGACCAAGTTGGAAATTGACCTTCATAGTTGTAAGCAATACCCGGTGACATTACTAAAAGATCGTACTCAACAATACCTTTAGTTGTATGAATTTGTTTATTTGCTCTATCGATACCTGTTACTTCTGCTTGAAGCATTCCATAACCATGCGCCTCTACTGGTTGAGCATAATCATGGATAAAAGTGCCAAGATTAACATCATCTAATCTACCTAAGTAAGAGTTTGAAAAAGGACAAGACATAAAAGTTTCATTTTTTTCTATTACTAAAACATCAAACTTAGAATCTTTCTTCTTTAGTTCTTTAGCAACAGTTAAACCACCAAAACCACCACCGATGATTACTACTTGATGTTTACCTAAAACACTTCCTGCTCCTGCAGTACCTTTAGAAGCTGGTTTAGCCCCTTCATTACAACCTGTTACAGTACTCATTGTAGCTGCAGCTGCAACACTTAATGCACCTAATTTTAGTGCTTCACGACGATTCATTTCCATTGATTCTCCTTGTATTATATAAGAAATCCAAATTTTAAGGACTGTAAGAATATTAATTGTTTTCATATTACGGAAAACTTAAAGGTAGAATAATATATAAGCTTTTCAAATGTTTAATATGGAAACCTTATAAGTTTAAGTTATTAAAAGATCCAAAGATAAATTTCTTTTTATTATCTATCTCCCTATTTTTGGGATTATGTTAGAATAAGATTTAGTTAAGTCGGTTTTATATATCACATATTTGTGATGTTAAAACATATTTATATAAATTTGTCAAATATTGTCATAAAATTTTGATTATGTGTAATTATGTAACAAATTTTGTGGATATTTGTATTATAATACGCTCTATGAATAGAATAAATATAAATAAATATACAAGCTTAGAAATATTAGAACAATTAAAAAGCCCTGAATTAGCTAATGTTGTTGAATTTGAATTTGAGCTAAGTGAAAATAGATTTGAAAAAATGGGTATTAAGTCTTTTGTAGATCTAGCACAGATCTATTTTTTTAAAATCAAGACTATATCACAAGAGAGTGATAACACTATTATTGGTTTCAAAAGATTAAACCAACAAAGCAGTTTTCATAAAGAACTTCCTTCAAATGAAAAGTATGGAACACAGAGTGATTTTTTTGATATAGATAAATTGAGTCAATTCTCTTTTTTACATTATTATATAGAAGCGTTAAATTTCGTAAATCTATCAAATAAACAAAGTGTATTAAACATAGGGGTTAATAAAGGAGATGAATTTAGTGCTATAAAAGATCTTCTTTTAAAAGATACGTTTAAGAGTAAGTATTTCAAAGGGATTGATTATTCAAAAAGTGCTATTGATTATGCAAAAGAACACTTTAAAGAGGATTCTAATGTTGATTTTAAATGTGGGGATATTAATAAACTAGAGGAGATGGATCTACAAAAGTTTGATCTTTTGATCTCTATTGGGACATTGCAGAGTTCAAACATAAATTTTAATGCTAAGTTTATGGAGTTATACCAAAACCATTTAAACAAAAATGGAGCGATTATTTTGGGCTTTCCAAATTGCCGCTGGATTGATGGAGAGATGGTTTATGGAGCCAAGGCACCGAACTACCCATTTAATGAGATGAGCTTGGTTTTAAAAGACATACATTTTTGCAAAAAATACCTTCAACAAAAAGGTTACCGTGTCGTTATAACAGGTAAAGATTATCTTTTTTTAAGTGCTAGAAAGATCCATATTTAGTACTTTAGGCTATAATCTTACCCTTAAGGATCCCACGATGAAATATGATTTTTCAAAGTATTTTGATGAAGATAATACGATATTAAATAAGTTTATAGAAAACTATACAACCTATATTACCAATGAAGATGATATGGCGAGGCTTATCAGTATTTACAAAACGATTTTAGAACATTTTTTAGAGCCATTTGAAGCACAAACGCTTATAGATCTAAGTACGAAACTTGCTGATTGTGAGATTGGACTCGACAAACCTTATGCTATTGTTTCCAATGAAATATACTCTTTACAAAATCTTTTAATTCAACACATGGTTTTGGTCCGTTCTGATCTGGATATTTTAGGTTTTTTAGATCTATTTAACAAGATTGACAACAACATAGCAAGTATCTATTTAAAAATGTACATTGAAAAACTTTTGTCAGTAAACAACTTAAGAATAAATTCTTTGAGTGATCTAATAGACAGAAATATCATAAAGTATTACGAAGCGCATTTATCATGGTTAAGTGATTTAGCAAAGTATGTAAGTGATCCTAGTATCCACGTAAAACCAGAGTTAAATGAGCAAAAATGTGGTTTTGGACAGTGGTTGCAGACAGATGGTAAAAGAGTGATTAAGAATAATTCAAAATACAAATCGATCACACATCTTCATAAAAATCTTCACATGTACGGGGATAAAATACAAGACTATTTACAAACACACGAACAACATATTGTTATTACTTACTTGGAAAAATGTGAGTTGCTTTCGTTAAGCATAGGAACGGAGCTTGCCCTATTGGACAATATTATTATGAATAACAATGTTATAAAAGACCAACTTACAGGAGCACTAAACCGTCACGCTTTAGAGAATGTTTTTGCCAGTCAATATGAACTTTCACTAGCCACTAAAAATTCATTTGTACTAGCGATGTGTGATTTGGACTTTTTCAAGTCAATTAATGACACTTATGGTCATATAGCAGGAGATAAAGTTTTAAAAAGTTTTGTGGCACTTGCAAAAAAATATCTTAGAAATTCAGACATGATTATTCGTTATGGAGGGGAAGAGTTTATTATCTTATTACCAGCTATTTCTAAGGATATGGCTTTTGAAGTGCTTGAAAAAATTCGTAAAGAGTTTTCTTTGAGTTATGTAGAACTTGATGGACAAGAAGTTAAAACCACGGTTAGTATGGGAATTGTAGAGATTGAACCTGAATGTCAATACCGAAAAGATTTTTTAGAAAGTTATTTAAATGTTGCGGATAAAAATCTTTACCGTGCAAAAGAAACAGGACGAAACAGGGTTATAAAAGATTCTTTTTAATCCACACACTTAAGACATAAAGTCCCCAGATATGGTGTTTAAAAGCACCGTTTTTTGCACCATGAATTAACTCTTTAAGGGCATGTTCTTTAAATAAATGGGTTTGTTTATTGACCTCTTGAATCAGTGATATTTTTTTAGATTCTAGCAAGTATTCCATGTAAGGATTTGAAAATCCTTTCTTTTTCCGTGTTAAGATCGAAGGGTCTAGTTTGGATTGCATCATCTGTTTTAAAAGCGGTTTTGTTCCCGAATCAACATGGCGTAGGTTTGGATCAAGTTGAAAAACGGTTTGTACTAAATGGTGGTCTAAAAAAGGTGTCCGTGATTCGATAGAGTTTGCCATGCTAACACGATCAAGTTTACTTAAAAAATGCTCCCCTTGGAAAAGTTGTAGATCAATGTAGGTGTACCATGTAGTTGCATCACTATGTTTGGATCCATTAAAAAGGTCTTGATAGTTTTGTATGTATTTAAGAGATTGGTTGTCGGGTAGATTTTGAGTAAGTAGTTGGTTTTTTTGTTTATCGGTAAATTTTTCACCCGAAGTACGAAAAAGGGTGCTTTGTTCTAAAATTCTTTTGTACCATTCCCATTCTCTGTTTTCATCAAAGTGGTTTAAAAAATATTTTTTTAGCCAGTTTTTATTTTTAAGATGTTTCATTTGTTCAATATCAAGGTAGTTAAAATAGTGTCTATAACCTAAAAAAAGTTCATCACTTCCCTCACCGCTTAAGACAACTTTGTAGCCGTCTTTTTTGATCTCTTTAAAGAGTAGATCCAAAGGGATGGCAGCAGGATCATTTAAGGGTTCATCAAGATTATGCAAGATCTCATCGGCATGGGTATTGTAGTCTTTTAAAGAGATTTTAACGCATTTATTATCTATACCAAGAGTGTGGGCACTCGCTTTTGCATCAAGTGTTTCATCGTACTTTTCATAGCCTTGATAACCCAGTGTGTAGGTGGGTAATGTATGGTTAAGTTTTGAAGCAAAATAATTAATAGTGGCACTGTCTATACCTCCTGAAAGTAAAGAAGCGGTAGGTGCTTTGGTTTGGAGTTTTAGATCTATTGATTCTTGGAGTTGTGCCTCTAAAAGGGATAAGGCTTCTTCTTTATCGCTTATGGCATTGGGGCTTGTATCTAAAATATTGAAATATTGTTTTATCGTTATTTTGTTGTCTTTTAGTACTAAGTATTCACTTGAGGCGAGTTTTTTAATCCCTTTAAAAAAAGTATAAGGGGGTGTAGGTGCTAAGAATGAAAGGTAAGACAACAAGGCATCTGGATCCATCTCTTTTTTAGTGACATAAGGAAGAAGTGCTTTTATTTCTGAAGCAAAAACAAAGGATTTTTTATGAAGATAAAAGAGTGGTTTTTTGCCTAATCTGTCCCGAAAAAGATAAAGGGTGTCTTTGTCTTTAATAGCAATTGCAAACATACCTCGAATTTTTTGTACAAAGTTTACTCCCCAATGTCTATAAGCATCGAGTAAAACACCCACTTCATCATTAGGAAAATAGCCAAAGCCATTGAGTTCTTTTTGAAGCGCTTTGTAGTTGTAGATCTCACCATTAAATGAGAGATAGATCTGTTGATGATGTAAAGGTTGTTGGCTAGTATTATTTTGTATATTGAGCAGTTGATGGGCAAAAAAGAAATCTTCTTTTGCTATGGCATGGCTTTGATCTGGACCACGGTGTAAAAGTGTTTTAAGTGATTTTTCTGCTTGTTTTAGATCATAAGATCCAATGATTCCAAAAATAGCACACATTATTTTTCAAACTTAACGCTAATATCGGCATCAAGATAACCATCTACAAAAGTCACTTTTTTAACATTGAGTTTGTTCGCAAACTCCTCTATTTGTTTACGGCTCAGGTAGTTGTAGGTTTGACTCTCTTTGTCACCGTGTAAAATATTGAAAATAAAAGCTTTTTTACTTACTTCAAAACACTTTTTCATAAATAAAAAAGATTCATAGGCACTTAGAGTGTTCATCGCACCACTACATATTACATAGTCGGCTAAAGGAAGAGAATCTTTGATAATATCGAGGTTATATATACAACAACCTGTATTATTTGAAGCAATACTTACCATATCATCATGACAATCTATGCCCTCGTAAGAAGAGGGGAGTTTGTCTGTTTTTTGAAGATAATGGTAAAGATCACCAAACCCACAGCCTGCATCAAGGAGTTGGTATTGCTCAATATTTTGGGGAAGGAGTTTGCAAATTATTTTAAAACGTACATTTTGAGTTGAAGCACTATTCCAGTTGACCCCTTTTGCACAAACTCCGTATTTTTTTATAGCAGAGGAATAAAACTGATGGTTATCTATTTTTGGCATTTATGGCTTTGTTTAGTAGTCTTTAAGTATACATGGAATGTCAGATTCACTTTTGATCTCATCAAACTTACCTATTTCATCATTAATTGCAAGTGCAAAATTTTCTATGCTTTCATCGAGCTGTTTTTTTGCTTGGTCAACCAGTTTTTGTTGTTCTTGTTCGGTATCTCTAAACTGAGAAAATATTTTAAAGAAAAACTCTTTGTTGTCTGTTAGTAAAATTATATCTTCACGTTTAACCCATTTACGTTCAATTTTTCCATTTTTTTCAAATTCAAAAATGACATTTTTATTATTTTTTGCAGCAATATATTTATTGACAGCAAATCCCATAAAGTGTTGTAAAGGTGTAGCGTGTTGTTTTTTAATTACATAATACATTAGTCTTCAAGTTCCTTCGGTAATGAATAGGTGGTTGTTTTAAGGATGGATGGATCTCTTTCACTAATAACTCCATCGGGTGTAATAAGTTCTATTTCAAGCTCACAATCTAAGTATTCTGATGTACAAAGAGGGGTGAAGTTTGTGTCTTCAAAAGCAGCTTTTTTTGCATTAAGTATAATACTCTCAATTAAGTTTGTGGCTTGATCTTGTTTTGAAGATGAACCTCTTAGTGAGTTTTTTAGATAGATTCTTATGGTAGATGCTATGTTCTCATTTAAAAGAGGATATTGTTCAACAAGTGCTTTTTTATCGATACTTCTTTTGGCTTGTAAAACTTCTTGAATAGAGTCACGAGCAAGTTGTAATAAAACGGAACGAGCCATGTAAATCCTTCAATTCTTAGATATTTTGAAATATTATAGCGTATTTTTTTCTTTATAGTTGTTTATAAGTTTTATAACAATCATTACACTAATCACTTGAAATAAGGCAGCTAAAATAAAGGCAAAGTAGTGAAGTTTGTCAACAGAATTTGCATGATATGCCAGTGTTGCCATCGCAATAAGTAGAGTTAATGGCATTGAGTGTGAGAGTCCCATTAAGATAGAATCAATGACCCCTAATTCTTTAATAAAAACCAAAGATGCTAATACACGCATCATAATCATCACTAGGGCAATTAAGAGTGCCTTATAGATCAGTCCATTCATCGCAAGTGCTTCTAGGTTGAAAGTGGTACCAATATGGATAAAGAAGATGGGGATCAAAAATCCAAAACCAAAGGATTCTAGTTTATGAGGAAGTTCCTCTTTGTGTGGAAAAAATGTAGGGATAAAAATACCCGCCAAAAAGGCACCAAAGGCAAGCTCTAGATCTAAGGCAAGCATTGAAGCGACCAATAAAAAGAAGATTCCCATAGATAAGCGTATGTCTTGTTCAGCCCTATCTTCATGAGGCATTAAAATGGTTGAAATACTTGGAAACCACCACGTTAAAATAGAGATGATTCTAAAGAGGACAAACATAAACAATAAAAATAAGGTCAAGGCTAAGACAGTTTTAAATAGACTGATCCCAAGACCAGAATGTAAACCCGCCGAAGTAATGGTTAAAACAGCAATACTAACCACTTCGCCAATCCCTCCACTTGTCATGGAAAACTCAAGCCACGGTGTTTTACCATATTCTTTTGAGAGTGTTGCAACCAAACCAACCGAAATAAGTGGCAAAAGAACCATGAATATTTTTCCTAGATCTAGGTACAAAGAGAGCGAAATTGAAAAAGCATACAAAATAACCGTGTATAAAAGTACTTTTTTTACAATATGAACAGGGGTGTTAAAAACATTTTTTAGATTAATCTCTGTTCCTGCAATAAACATAAGATACAAAAATCCAAACTCTGCTACAAGTTCAAATATATGTTCATTATGTAACAAACCTGCATAAGCGAATAAAGACCCAAAAATAATTTCAATAGGTGTACTAGGAAGGTTTAGTTTTTTAGCAAAAAAGGGTGAAAATATAATAATGAGTGATATTGTTGTAATAAGTACAATAGTATCATTCATCGTTTTTTCCTTTATTTTACGCTAAGTGCGATTTCTAAATCTAAAGATTTTAACATATCGAGATCTTTACTCATTATTCTACCTGAAGTTGTAAGGTAGTTTCCTATGACAATAGAGTTAGCACCGTATTCAAAGATCTCATTTTGTCGCTCTTTAAACATAAGTTCTCGTCCGCCAGCTACCATAATACGTTCTGCATCAGCTAAGGTGTGACGTGTAAGTTTAATAAGTTCTAAGGCCTCATCGGTTGTGAGTGAATTTGGTTGTAATTCAAGTGCTTCATTGTGGTGGTAAAAGTTTACAGGAACACTCGCAGGATTGAGGGATTTTAAAGATTTTAACATACTGATTCTGTCTTCTTGGGTTTCACCTAAACCAAAGATACCTCCACTGATAAGTACAAGTCCTGCTTTGTTGACATTTAAGCAAGTTTCATAACGCTCATCCCAAGGATGCGTAGTACAGATCTGAGGGTAAAATTCACGCGATGTTTCTAAGTTGTGATTGTATGCTTTTATGCCTGATTCTTTTAGTATTAGCAGTTGTTCAAGAGTTGCTGTCCCATTACAGGCAATAAGACGAAGTTCAGGGGTTTGTTTACGTAAAACTTTAGCGGTATTACATACAAATTCTAAGGTCTTATTGTTTAAACCTTTATCTGCCGTTACCAAACAAAATCCAAGGGCACCATTGTCCCTTGCTGTTTTTGCTTCTTTGATAATCTCTTCAATATCTTTTTGTTTATAACGTTCTATGTCTGCTTTGTAGCGTACACTTTGAGAACAAAATTTACAGTCTTCTTTGCATGTTCCGCTGTTAATATTACAGATTGAGCAAAGGAATATTTTATCTTTCATAGTTGTGTACCTTTTGTAAAAATTCTTTTGTTGCATTTTCTCGTGTACAGTGCGTAACTATAAAGTTATGCTCTGTAACATCTAAAATAGCACATTCTGAGATAGGTTTGCTTCTAGCACAAACTTCACCAGGATTTAAAAAGAGGGTGTCGTTGTTGTATTCACTGTGAAAAGTGTGAGTGTGACCTGATATAACCACGTCTGAATCGGCATTCATGTAAAAAGGTAAGTGCATAAGTTTAAATTTTAAATTAGCAAGTTTAAAATAATAGGGTTCTTGAACCAAGTTATACTTGTTATGATACTCCGCTAAATGGGCATCATTATTTCCATACACGGCTACGTACTTTTTACCAGATTTTTTGAGGGTTTCTAAGACCTCTACTTCACAAATATCTCCAGCATGAATAAAAAACTCAACACCCTCTTTTAGTAGAAAATCAATCGCTTTTTTGGCTTTTGTAACTTTCGTATGGGTGTCTGAGATAACGCCAATCTTCATTATTCTTCTATCTCTTCTTTGGGTGTACGTGCTTTACACTTTACACATTCATAAACCTCTTTGTTACGGTAGGTTCTTGGAGCTAAAACACCATCACATTCGGATTCTTTACATTTAATGGTTGTAGGTTCGAATTTACTGATAAATTTACAATCAGGGTAGTTTTCACATCCCCAAAAAGGACCACGACGAGAATTTTTTAAACTGAGTTTTCCTCCACAATCTGGACAAGGTGTTTTACTTAGTTTTTCTTCAACTTGAATGCTTTTTGTATTTTTACAATCAGGGTAACCACTGCACGCTAAAAACTGTCCGTTACGTCCTGTTTTTACGATCATCTCTTTTCCACATTTGTCACAAACTTCATCAGAAATTTCTTCTTTTTTCTCTACTTTGTTACCTTCTTCATCAACTTGTTCTGTGTATTTACACTTTGGAAAACCTGAACATGCCACAAAGTTACCAAAACGACCACTTCTTAAGAGGAGTTCTTCTCCACATTTAGGACATTCACGCCCAAGTGGTTTTGCCAGTTTAAGTGAAACTATGTTTTCTTTTCCATCGGCAACTTGTTTCATAAATTTAATATAAAAATCACTTAAAAGCTTTTCCCAATTTTCACCATTTTCAGCAATTTGATCGAGTTCTTTTTCCATGTTTGCTGTGAAGTTAATATCTACAATATTGGCAAAATTTTTCTCTAAAGTTTCTGTAACAGTAAACGCCATTTCTGTTGGAATAATTTGTTTTTTTTCAATACTTACATAGGTTCTTCCACTCAGTGTTGCAATGGTTGGTGCATAGGTAGAAGGACGTCCTACCCCTTCGCTTTCAAGTTTTTTAATCAAAGCAGCTTCAGAATAACGAGCAGGTGGTTCTGTAAAGTGTTGTGTTGGTTTTATACTCTGGATCTGAGCACTTTCTCCCTCTTTTAGTTGAGGAAGAAGTTTGTCTTTGTCTTCTGCACCAGTTAGGGCATAAAAACCATCAAACGTAAGTTTTCTTCCCGATGCACGGAAGGTTGAATTTGTTCCTGCAAATGTAATACTTTGTTGCTCAAACTCTGCATCCATCATTTGACATGCCATAAATCTCTCATAGATCAGACGATAAAGCTTAATCTCATCGGGTTTTAAAAATTTTTGAGCCACGTCAGGGGTAAAACTTAAAATAGTAGGGCGAATTGCTTCGTGAGCTTCTTGCGCACCTTTTGCTTTTTTCGTATATACCTTTGCTTCTTTTGGTAAATATTTAGCGCCAAATCTGTTTTGTATTACACCACGAACCATACTAACCGCTTCACTTGCTAAATTGAGTGAATCGGTACGCATATAAGTAATAACACCCGATGTTCCATCTGGCGTTTTTACACCTTCATAGAGAGCTTGTGCTACCATCATTGTTTTTTTCGGTGTAAATCCAAGCTTACTAGAAGCAGTTTGCTGAAGGGTAGATGTCATAAAAGGTGGAGGTGTTTTACTTTTTCTGTTTTTTGTTTCTATTTTAGAGATACTAAAACTATCTGCTTTAACACTTGCGTCTATATTTGTTGCTTCGTCTTTGTTAGAAATACTAAGCTTTTCAATCTTTTTACCTTCAAAGGTAATAAGATTAGCATCTATGTCCTTTTCAAAGACAGTGTCAATTGACCAATACTCTTGAGGTACAAAGGCTTTGATCTCACGTTCTCTATCTACAATAAGTTTTAATGTTGAACTTTGAACACGACCAGCTGAAAGACCTTTTTGAATTTTAGAGGCCAAAAGAGGTGAGAGTTTATACCCAACAATACGATCGAGTAAGCGACGTGTTTGTTGCGCGTTAACCATATCCATATCAATACGTCTTGCATTTTCAAGTGCAGCCTTAATTGCTGATTTGGTAATTTCATGAAAAACAATTCTTGGCAGTTCAGCAGGGTCTTTTTTAATAGCATGAGCTATATGCCATCCAATTGCTTCACCCTCACGATCCTCATCGGTCGCGATATAGATGGTATCAGCTTTTTTGGCTAAGTCTTTGATCTCTTTTACTGTGGAAGCATTTTCTTTTGCAACTGAATACTTTGGAGTAATCTCTCCTGTTTCTTCATCTACTGTAATTCCAAAACGGCTTTTAGGTAGATCTCTAATATGACCTTTTGATGCAATAACTTTATAGTTTTTTCCAAGGAAGTTTGTGATAGTCCTGGCTTTAGCAGGTGACTCGACAATAATTAAATTCAAGTAGTATTCCTATATATAGTATATGGTTTTATTTTTGGAAGTTTAACACAAAAAGTATAAATATGATAAATGAGTAGTAATTTATAAATTTGTAAAACGGGCTAAAGTAATTTATATTCTAACCGATATTATAAGTATCAAGGCAAGGAAGCCAAGATAAAATAATTTTAGGGCGCAAGGCTCTAACCCGAAAAGGATTTATTATGGGTTTTAGAATTAACACAAATGTAAGTGCAATGAACGCACACAGAAATTCAGTTCAAACAAACTTAGGGCTAGACAAAAGTCTTAACTCGTTATCTTCAGGTTTACGTATTAATAAAGCAGCGGATGATGCTTCAGGAATGGCGATTGCCGATACACTTCGTCAACAAGCGCAAGGTCTTGGTCAAGCTATCATGAACGCGAACGATGCGATTGGTGTAACTCAAACAGCTGATGGGGCATTGGATGAGTATACTAAAATTGTTGATACAATAAGAACGAAATCAATCCAAGCGGCTTCTGATGGACAGACACTCGATACACGTCGTAAAATTCAATCAGATATAGACAGATTAATGGAAGAAGCACAAAATATTGCTGCGACAACTTCATTTAATGGTCAAACAGTTTTAAATGGTGCATTTCAAAATAAATCATTCCATATTGGTTCATATTCTGGGGAAACAGTAAAATTATCGATTGATAATACTCAAACAGATAATGTTGCTAAATTTGCTCTT
>Ga0193954_1000009_pt1 | contig 105831 bp, 100 predicted proteins | sample BB_5_MG_FD_140340 | JGI IMG/M metagenome (GOLD analysis project Ga0193954, IMG submission 140340) | Microbial mat bacterial communities from the Broadkill River, Lewes, Delaware, United States - BB_5_MG | ecosystem: Environmental > Aquatic > Freshwater > River > Microbial mats | place: USA...
GCATGGTAATTTCCAATTTCCTTAGTTAATTCTTGATTTAAACTTGGAGTTAACGGGTGTACTCTACTCTGTATTCCTGGTTGGAAAAAGAAGGTGGAATTACTTCCCATTTCATGATGATCTGTTAAAATATTGGGCATCCACTTTGTGTATGTTTCAATTCTTGCTCTTGAAACAGCCAATTGTGCAGGCAACCAATCTCTATTTAAATCGAAATAATAATGATTGAATCTACCTCCAGGCCAAACTTCGTGAAACTCTCTATCATTTGGATCTACATTTAAATTATCGCTTTTATGTATGTTTGCCCAATAAGCAAAACGTTGAAGACCATCTGGGTTTAAAGATGGATCTAACAAAATAACTGTAGAATTTAACAAGGCTTCAATTTCAACACCTTCAGCAGCGGCTAAATAATACGCCAAAATTAAAGCGGCATTAGATCCGCTTGGTTCATTTCCATGTATTGAGAATCCTTGATAAACAACCAAAGGCATTTCAGCTGTATTTAACTGAGCACTTAAATTATTTTCTGTTAATTTTAAATGTTCGGTTCTAATTTTATCTAAATTTTCATGATTTTTTGGTGAAGTAACTTTTAACAATAATATTGGTCTATCTTCATATGTTTTCCCTCTATTTTCTATAGAAATTCTATCAGAAACCTCTGCCAGTTTCTTCATATACTCAACCAACTTATCGTGTGTTACGTGCCACTCACCAACTTTATGTCCAATTACACTCTCTGGGGTAGGAATAGTTACATTATAAGTAATGTTTTCAGGTAAATAATATTTTAAATCAAGGTTATTCTGTGCAACAAATTTTATTGAAATTATTGCAAATACAAAAAATAATAGTTGTTTCATGTTAAAAAGTTTGAAAACAAATATATCAATTAATATTTAAGTAAAATGTAACTAGTATTTTGGTGTAGATACTTATAAAAATTTCTTGTTTAAACAAAAAAAGCTGCATCAAAATTGATGCAGCTTTAGATATTATAAAAGTTGGAAATTTTATTTTCCTTCCATTTTTTTCTTTAATGCAGCTAAATCTCCACCTAAATCTCCAAGAGTAGTTTTATCGGCAGTCTCAGCTTTTTTCTGAGCTACTTTAATGTTTTTCTCTTCTTGTGCTTTAAATATTGATGTATGAGAAGCTACAACTCTTCTAAATTCTTTGTTAAATTCAATAACTTTAAATTTATCTGTATCTCCTTTAGCTAATTTAGTTCCATCTTCTTTAGCAGTAAAACGGCTTGGCACAAATGCCTCAACTCCGTCTTGTAAAGTAACGATTAAACCTTTATCACTTTTATCTTTTACAGTTCCTTCGTGAATTGAATCGATTGCAAAAGTAGCTTCGTGAGCATCCCAAGGGTTTTCAGTAGTTTGTTTATGACCTAAGTTTAATTTACGTCCTTCAACATCTAATTCTAATACTTCAACTTCTAATTTATCACCTACAGAAACAAAATCTGATGGGTGCTTAATTTTCTTAGTCCAAGAAAGGTCAGAAATATAAACTAATCCGTCAATTCCTTCTTCTAACTCAACAAAAACACCAAAGTTTGTATAGTTACGTACAGTACCTGTGTGTGTTGAACCAACTGGGAATTTTTCAGCAATATTATTCCAAGGATCTGGGTGTAATTGCTTAATACCTAAACTCATTTTGCGTTCTTCTCTATCTAAAGTTAAAACTTGTGCTTCAACTTCGTCACCTACAGATACGAAATCTTGTGCAGAACGTAAGTGTGTTGACCAAGACATTTCAGAAACGTGAATTAATCCTTCAACACCTTGTGCTACTTCAATAAATGCACCGTAATCAGCAAGTACAACTACTTTACCTTTTACTGTATCACCTACTTTAATAGTATCGTCTAATGCTTCCCAAGGGTGCGCATTTAATTGTTTTAATCCTAATTGAATTCTTGTTTTCTCATCATCAAAATCAAGAATTACAACGTTTAATGTTTGATCTAATTCAACAACCTCACTTGGGTGGTTAATTCTAGACCAAGATAAATCTGTAATGTGAACTAAACCGTCAACACCACCTAAATCAACAAATACACCATAAGAAGTAATGTTTTTAACAACACCTTCTAATACTTGTCCTTTTTCTAATTTACCAATAATTTCTTTTTTCTGAATTTCAATATCAGCTTCAATAAGCGCTTTATGAGAAACCACAACGTTTTTAAATTCTTGGTTGATTTTAACAACCTTAAATTCCATTGTTTTTTCTACGTATTGATCGTAGTCTCTAATTGGTTTCACATCAATTTGAGAACCTGGTAAGAATGCTTCGATTCCGAAAACATCTACAATCATACCTCCACGAGTTCTACACTTAACAAAACCGTTAACTACTTCACCTGTTTCGTGTGCATTATTTACACGATCCCAAGCTTTAATAACTCTTGCTTTTTTGTGAGATAATACTAATTGACCAGTACTGTCTTCTCTTTTATCAACCAATACTTCAACTGTATCACCTACTGCCAAATTTGGGTTGTAACGAAATTCGTTTAAAGAAATAACACCTTCAGATTTTGAGTTGATGTCAATAATTGCTTCTCGATCAGTTTTTCTAACAACAATTCCGTCAATTACTTCTCTTTCATTAACTAAGCCTAAAGTACCTTCTAAAGCAGCTTCAAACGCTTTAATGTTTTCTTCATCAACTGCTTCAATACCTTCTTCGTATTTGTGCCAATCAAAGTTTTCTAAGAATTCTTCAGGACTCACCTTAACTTCTTCTACTTTTTCTTCTTCAACTGCAGGTGCAGCTGCTGTTTTTTCTTCAACTGGAGCAGTTGCTTCAGTATTTTCTACCTTAGGAGCATCAACTTGCTCTTCAGTTTTTTTTGTTTCTTCAGACATATTTGCTGATGATTAATATTTGTATCTTTCTGTTAATCAGATTTTTAAACGATATTAACATTAAGAGAATATTTATATAAATTTTTTATAAAACCCTTTTTAAATCTGTTCTCGTAAAAAGGAGTGCAAATTTAATGAATTTATTTTATTATAACAAAAAGAAAATGAAGCAATTATCTATAAAAATTAATCTATCCAATTTTTAAAATCCTTAACGCGCTCACGACTTACAATTATTTCAGATTCATTATAGGATTGTAAAATTAATTTTAAACGGCTATTTGTGTAGGAAATAATATCTTTAATTGCGTTTATATTTATAATGTATTTTCTGCTAACTCTAAAAAAGGTTTCTGGTTGTAATCTCTGTTCTAAATTATCTAAAGTTTCATCAATTAAATAACTTCTATTATCTATTGTATGAATATTTGTAGCTTTATTTTCACTATAAAAACACTCTATAGAAGCTGTAGAAATCATTTTTATATGTTGCCCTATTTTAACTGTAAAACGTTTTTTATAATTAGTTACATTTTCTGAATTATTTGAAAGAATGTTTTTTAGCTGATTTAAATCAAAAGTTATATTTTCTTTTGTATTGTATAAGCTTTTAAATTTTTGTACTGCTTGTTCCAACTCATCGGAATCTATCGGTTTTAATAAATAATCTACACTGTTAAGTTTAAATGCCTTTAAAGCATATTCATCATAAGCTGTTGTAAAAATAATGGCACTTTTTATCTCAACCTCATCAAAGATTTCAAAAGATAACCCGTCAGATAATTGAATATCTAAAAATATTAGATCTGGATGTTCGTTTTTTAAAAACCAGTTAACGGATTCTTCTACAGAATGCAACATTGTTAATGGCTCAATACTAAGTTCGTTTAACATACGACTCAATCTTCGAGCTGCTGGTTTTTCATCTTCAATAATAATTACTTTCATATTTTTTGTGCTATTATAAACAGGTTTCGACTCCGCTCAACCATCATAAACATTTAAAATGTAATCTTCTAACCAAAAAACTACTCCCAATATTGCTTCTTGTCTTTATCCATTAATTCCTTAATCTTTCTATCTTCCCAATTTTTTCCTAAGATAAAATCCATTCCAAATACTCCAAATGCGTGAAAAGCAAGTCCAATTCCCCAGAAAAACATGGTTCCGTACGAACTCCAATCTAATAATAGTCCAACTCCTTCTCCCGAGATCAGTCTTGCTAAAAATATGAATGCATTTACACCTAAATAAACAAATAAATGAACGTAAAAACCCTTTATTGCCTTAACTTTTTTTTGAGCTCTTATATATTTTTGATTTTCTAAATTATTATTTTCCATTTTTTAAAATTTATTGTTTGAATCCTTATCCATTAGCTCCTTAATTTTTCTGTCTTCCCAATCTGCTCCAAAAAGTATATTTTTTCCAAAAACTCCATAAGCGTGAAAAATCATACCAATTCCCCATCCTAACATTGGCCACCAAAACCATTGATAGCTTGGTGATGTCTTTAAATTTACAAATATTAAAAAAGGAATTACCAAACAATAAGATAATAAGTTCCAGTAAAATCCTCTTATTTCATCAACTTTCTTTTTAGCTCTAATATATTTTTGTTCTTCTGTATAATCAGTTTTCATAATATATATTTTAATTTTTGTTTTCAATCTTAAATTGCTTGTAGAAGCTTGTTAATTTAAGAATAAAATAATCATCCTTCTTTGGTTTCAACTCAGCTCAACTAAAATCAATTTTTACCTTACCTATTCCCAATACTCTTTCTTATCACTTTCCATAAACTCTTTAATTTTTCTGTCCTCCCAATTTTTACCTAAAATCCGATTGTAATTGAAGGCTTTAAATCCTTGAAAAACCATTCCAATTCCCCAACCTAGCATTGGAAACCAAAACCAATGAAATTGTGGAACATAATTTAAATTTATGTAAATTAATATTGGTATAACAATACAATATGCTATTAAACCACTATAAAATCCTTTAATTTCTTCAACTTGCTCAACTGCTCTAATGTATCGTGTGCTTTCTATATTTTCTGATGTTCTCATAATTTTAGTTTTTTGAGTTAGTAATGGTAATTTTACCGTAAATGTTTCTCCTGTTTTCTCTACAGACACTTTTTTTAAGGTTATTAAATTATACCTATCAATAATATTTTTTAGTCCTACTTTTGTCCCTTTTTCCATCACCGCTTTTGGACTAAAATTATTGGAAATTATTAAATATCCACTCTCTTCAACTATTTTTACAGTTAATGGATTTTCTTCGGAAACCACATTATGTTTAATGGCATTCTCTAACAGTAATTGAAGCGATAGCGGAATAATTTTCAATTCTGAATTACTTGCTTTTTCTGGAATTTCAAATATTACAGCATCTTCAAAACGCATTTTTAACAATTCCATATAGGTTTTTGCAAATAGCAATTCTTCATCTAGATCTATTAAATCTTTATTTTTTTGCTCTAAAACATAGCGGTAAACTTTAGATAATTTAGTTGTGAATTTTTCCGCCAATTTTGGATTTTCACCAATTAAAGATGTTAACACATTTAAACTATTAAATAAAAAATGTGGATCTATTTGACTCTTTAAAGATTCGTACTTAGCTGTTTCCGTTTTTGCAACGATCTGTTGTTCTGTTACTTTCTTTTCTGTTAGTGCTTTGTAAAAAAATATGGCATGAAAAATAAGACTTACAAACAATGTAACAACTAACCCAAATATATAATAACTTTTAGCATTTACATCGTATAAAAAACTTTCTAAAGGTTTGACTAAAATAATAACTAAAGTTACAAACCTTAACAAAACTAAGCCCAACATAGTTAACACAACAGATCCAATTACCCCAACAACTAAACGTTTTTTTGAAGATTCTTTCCAAGAAAATTTAGTTTCAATATAATTATAAAAAAAGCCATTAATTGAAGACAATACAAAAGCATACATAAAATGAATTCCGAATATTTTAAACAATTCATTAAATGGTAAATTAAAATCTCCTTGAAAAACCAAACGCTCCACAATAAATAATACAATTGCAATAATTATCGAGATTTTTAATAAATATTTAATGTTAGCCTTCATAGTAAAGAGAGTTACTTTTTTACACCTGCAATTTAAAATTTAATTTCTAAAGTTAAATCTTTATTAGTTACTTCAAACTTTGAACTATCAAATTGTGGAGGACCTAAATTAAATGGATTATTAGAGGTTCCATAGTTTTCTATAGGCATTCCATTATCTTGAAAATCCATGCGTTTATTATCATTTTCATCATGAAAGCAAATAATTGCATACATTCCTGCAGGTACGTTTTCAAAAACAACAGTACTTACTCCGTTTTTAATTAATGATGATTGAGCTCTTGAAGGCTCTTGTCTAAAATTTTCTTTATTAAAAAGTCCAAAGTTTATAGTTCCAGTATCATTTAATGCGTTTACAACTGAAACTGTAATATTAGCTTGTTTGTTTAAATTAGATGTTTCAACTTCCTGAGAAAACATTAGAGATGATAAAAATAATGCGGTGGTTAAAATTAAATGTTGCATAATAAATTGTTTAAAGTGTATACTATTTTTTTTGACACTTCAAAAGTGTGCCTTTTTACACAATTTGAAAATTTAAACTTACCGAATTGTATTTTTTTAAAGATGAACTGTGGTTTTTATTTTTTTAACCTTCAACTATCCATTTACAACCAAAATTTCACTTCAAACTTCTCACTTCAAACCTTAAAACCTAACATTCGTCATATTTTAAAATAAAAATCTTTGTAACTTTATAAAACTTTTTACAAAAACAGTTAGTATTATGAAAATATATGATGACAAACACATTAAAAATGTTGCTTTTGTAGGCGCAAATAAAAGTGGAAAAACTACATTGGCAGAAACAATGCTCTTTGAAGCTGGCTTAGTCAACCGCCGTGGTAGCGTAGAAAACAAAAATACTGTTTCAGATTACCACGAAATTGAACAAGAAAGAGAAACTTCCATATTTGCCACACCACTTCATACAGAATGGCGTAATTACAAAATAAACATTATAGACACTCCTGGATTAGACGATTTTATTGGTGAAATCGCCTCAACTATGCGTGTTGCAGATTCTGTAGTTACTGTAATTAATGCCCAACAAGGTGTTGAAGTTGGTACAGAAATAATTTGGAATTATGTAGATCGTTTTTCACTTCCTACCTTGTTTGTTATCAATCAAATTGACAATCCAAATGCAGATTTTGACGAGAGTTTTAAAAGTATAGTTAACTTAATTGGAAACAATGCTGTAAAAATACAATATCCAATAGTAGTTGATGGAGCGCAGTGCATAATTGACGTGCTAAAAATGAAGATGTATAAATTTGGACCAGAAGGTGGAAAACCAGAGAAATTTGAAATTCCTGAAGACCAAAAAGATATTGCAAATGAATTACATAATGAATTAGTTGAGAAAGCTGCTGAAAATGACGAAGCATTAATGGAACTTTATTTTGACAAAGGCTCATTAAATGAAGATGAAATGCGCGAAGGAATTAAAAAAGGTATGTTAAATCACGAGCTATTTCCTGTATTTTGCGTGTCTGCGTTAAACGACATGGGAACAGGTAGATTAATGGGCTTTATTGATAATGTTGCACCATCAGCCGCAGATTTAAAACCTGAGCAAAGTGTTGAAGGCGAAACTATAGAATGTAAACCAGATGCTCCAACTTCACTATTTATCTTTAAAACTTTATACGAACCAAATTTAGGCCAAATTAGTTTCTTTAAAGTAAAATCTGGTGAGATAAAACAAAATGATAAATTAGAGAACTCGAGAAACGAAGAAATTGAAACACTGAACCAGTTATACATAATGGACGGTAAAAACCGTGAACCTGTAGAAAAATTAAGCGCCGGAGATATTGGAGCAACATTAAAACTTAAATACACTGAAACTAATGATACGTTAAGGGTTAAAGGTTCTAATATTACAATAAAACCTATAAAATTTCCTGAACCAAGAATTACAAAATCTGTAAGTGCAATTGACAAAAACGATGAGGAAAAGTTAAATGATGCCCTTAAAAAGATTCATAGTCAAGATCCAACAGTTACAATTCAATATTCAAAAGAACAAAAACAACAAATTTTATCTTGCCAAGGTGAATTACACTTAGCTACAATTGATTGGACTTTACAAAAAGTTTATGGTATAAAAGCTGCTTTTGAACAACCAAAAATAACTTACAGAGAAACAATTCAACGTTCTGCAACCACAAGCTACAAACACAAAAAACAATCTGGTGGTTCGGGTCAGTTTGGTGAAGTGCATTTAAAAATAGAACCTTGGTTTGAAGGTATGCCAGAACCTGAAGGTTTTAACATTAGAGGAAAAGAAGAAGTAAATTTAGAATGGGGAGGTAAATTAATTTTCTATAACTGTATAGTTGGTGGTGTTATAGACACACGTTATTTACCATCTGTTTTAAAAGGCTGTTTAGAAGTTATGGAAGAAGGTCCTTTAACTGGATCTTATGCTAGAGATATTAGAGTTATGGTATTTGATGGTAAAATGCATCCAGTAGATTCTAATGATATTTCATTTAAAATTGCTGCTGCTCACGCATTTAAAGCTGCCTTTTTAAATGCAAAACCTAAACTTTTAGAACCTATTCAAGAACTAACGGTTAAAGTTCCTGAAGAACTTATGGGTAATGTTATGACAGATTTACAATCTAGAAGAGCAATTATATTGGGTATGGATAGTGAAGGAAAATACCAATCTATTAAAGCAAAAACTCCTTTAGCAGAAATGTATAGATATTCAACAACCTTACGTTCTATAACACAAGGTAGAGGTAGTTTTAGCACTAAGTTTTCTAATTTTGAATTAGTTCCAAACAATGTACAAGAAGCATTGGTAAAGACAGATTCTTAAACCTAAACAGAATATTAATATAGTAAAAAAGGACTCGTTATTTTTAAAAAATAACGAGTCTTTAAATTAGTAGTAATTCGATTAATACTTATTTAATTCAATCAATCCTAATTATACAATTTATTTAGTTGGTTTAATCTCTAAAAATTAATGTATAAATATTAACCATTGCTAATATAGCATTTTTTTTAAACAAAACAAGATAAACTTATTAACAATTAACATTTTATATGAATAAAATTCATTAAAAAACAGAAATTATTGCACAAAATTTAATACCAAACTAGATTTTAATTTCATTTAAAATTCTTTACCTTTGCAATTCAAAAAATACACTTAAAAAAACATTACACAATAGTTACTTTTTAAGTAAAAAATAAAGTAATAACTTTAAAAAAAACAACAATAAATCTCCATATAGATGAAATTATTATTTATCACATTAGCTTTATTAGGGTTAGGAATTGCTGGAATTGCAATTAAATTATGGGCAAAAAAAGACGGTAAATTTGCCGGTACTTGCGCTAGCCAAAATCCCCATCTAAATAAAAATGGAGAACCTTGTGGCTTTTGCGGTAAAACTGCTGACGAATGCGAAAATAGGTAACACATGCTCGAATATCTTTTTATTACTTTTATAGTAATTTTTTGTATTCAATGTATTTACTACCTGTTTCTTTTTGGAAATTTTGCTTTTTCAAAAACAACAATTGAAAATAATAATTTTACCCAAGCCATTTCAATTATTATTTGCGCAAAAAATGAAGCAAAAAATCTCAAAAAGAATATACCATACTTTCTAGAGCAACGCTATAACAACTTTGAAATTGTACTTATTAACGACACCTCTACAGATGCTACTTTAGAAATAATGAAGCAATTTAAAAGAGAGCATCCTTCAAAAATTAAAATTGTTGATGTAGCTCCAAATGAACAATTCTGGGGAAGTAAAAAATATGCTTTAACCTTAGGTATTAAAGCTGCTTCTAACGAATATTTATTATTCTCTGATGCCGATTGCAAGCCCGTTTCAAAAAATTGGATACAAGAAATGTCCAATAACTTTTCCTCTAAGAAACAATTAGTTTTAGGCTATGGTTCTTATAAAAAAATTGAACATTCATTTTTAAACAAACTCATACGTTTTGAAACATTATTAACAGCCATTCAATACTTTTCATATGCAAAAATTGGAATTCCATATATGGGTGTTGGACGCAATTTAGCGTACACAAAAACTACGTTTTTTAATGCAAATGGCTTTGTTAATCATATGCATCGTATTAAATCTGGAGACGATGATTTATTTATAAACCAGGTTGCCACTAAAAATAATACTACCTTTTGCATTTTAGAAAATAGTTTTACAGAATCCGCTCCAAAAACCTCATTTAAAACCTGGATTCAACAAAAAAGAAGACACATTTCAACTGCATCACATTACAAAACTATTCATAAATACTTATTAGGATTGTATTTTAGTTCGCAAGTACTTTTTTGGCTTTTCAGTATTATCCTATTAAGCTCTAATTTTAACCCAATCAGCGTTTTAACAATTATAACTTTAAGACAAATAATCTTATACCTATCCATCGGTTTTTCGGCAAAAAAGTTAAATGAGACAGATTTAGTACTCTTTACTCCTTTTTATGAAATATTTTTAATTTTCATTCAAATGTTTATCTTTATAAAAAATCTTATTTCAAAACCCACGCATTGGTAAAAAAAAATATTGATATTACAGAATTAATTGAAAAAGCTCGTAAAAAAGATCAAAAATCTTTTAATACGTTATTAAACACCTATTGGAGTGATGTTTTTAGATTTCAACTCTCAAAAACAGAAAACGAAGATGAGGCTGAAGATATTACTATAAAAACATTCTCAAAAGCTTTTGATAAAATTCATCTTTATAACGAACGCTATAATTTTAAAACTTGGCTAATCTCTATCTCTAAAAATATTTTTTTAGATCATTTACGTAAAGAACGTACTAAAACCATTTCAATTAACAAAAAAGAATCTGAAGCTTATAAAATTTTTGACGAAACTCCTTCTGCTGAAGATCAATTAATTAATGAGCAAAACTTAGCACAATTATTAAACTATCTAAAACAACTAAAACCTCATTATCAAGAAATAATAAATCTTCGTTATTTTAGAGAGATGAGTTATAAAGAAATGGCAGACAAGCTCAACGAACCAATCAGCAATATAAAAGTTAAACTACTAAGAGGTAAAAAGTTATTAGCAGAAATTATTAAAAAATCATCGAAAAATGATTTCCAAAATAAATAATTGGTTAAAAAAATTAGGTCCAGGATTACTATTTGCTGGCGCTGCTATTGGAGTTTCACATTTGGTACAATCTACAAGAGCTGGAGCCGATTTTGGCTTTGGTTTAATTTGGGCATTGGTATTAATTCATATTGTTAAATATCCCTTTTTTCAATTTGGACCAAGGTATGCAACCGCAACTGGAGAAAGCTTATTAGATGGCTATAAAAAATTAGGAAAAGGAGTTTTAACAACCTATTTTATTCTAAATTTTGCCACAATGTTTACCATACAGGCAGCAGTTACTATTGTTACTGCTGGATTAGCTGCAAATTTGTTTGGAATCACTACAAACCCTGTTATTTGGAGTATTATTATTACACTAATTTGTTTTTTACTTCTAATAATAGGAAAGTATAAATTATTGGACAACTTAATGAAACTTATTATTATAACACTAACAATAAGTACCTTAGTAGCTCTAACTATTGCCTATTTTAATACAAATACAACCGTAAACTTTACTCAAATATTACCAAAAGGAAGCATAGAAGTAGGTTTTTTAATTGCATTTTTAGGATGGATGCCAGCACCACTAGATGTTTCAATTTGGCAATCTCTATGGGCAATAGAAAAACAAAAAGACAAAACTATTAAATTCAACACAAAACAAGCAATCTTCGACTTTAATATTGGCTTTGCAGGAACCTTATTTTTAGGAACTTTTTTTGTTTCTTTAGGAGCCTTAATTATGTTTAATTCTAGCGAAACTTTTAGCAGTAGTGCTGTTCAATTTTCACAACAACTTATTGAATTATATACTAAAAACTTAGGATCTGGAATGTATATTTTTATTGCCGCAGCCGCATTTACAACAATGTTTAGCACAACATTAACAACATTAGATGCTTCACCAAGAGCAATGACAAAGACTTTTGATTTACTCACAAATAAATCTTATAAAAACATGTATTGGTTTTGGATCAGTTTTTTAGCCATAGGAACTATCACCATTTTACTATTTTTTATGTCTGAAATGGGTGTTTTAATTAAAATCGCCACAATACTCTCCTTTTTAACAGCCCCTTTTTATGCTATCATAAATTTCCTTTTGATATCTGGAAAACACACACCAAAACAATGGAGACCTTCTACCCCACTAAAACTTCTAAGCTGGTTTGGAATTTTGTTTTTATTAGGATTTAGCATTTGGTATTTATTCAGTTTATAAATTCTTTGTATTTTTGCATTCAATTTTGAATGAAATGAGCGAAGAAACAACAATACAAACAGATAAGAAAATACAAAAACCAAAATGGTTACGCGTAAAACTACCTGTTGGAAAAAAATATACAGAATTAAGAAGTGTAGTTGACAAGTACAAGTTAAACACTATTTGTACAAGTGGAAGTTGCCCAAATATGGGAGAATGCTGGACAGAAGGTACTGCAACTTTTATGATTTTAGGAAATATTTGTACACGTTCCTGTGGTTTTTGTGGAGTTAAAACTGGAAGACCTGAAACCGTAGATTGGGAAGAACCAGAAAAAGTAGCACACTCTATTAAACTAATGAACATTAAACACGCTGTTATTACCTCAGTAGATAGAGATGATATAAAAGATGGTGGTTCTATTATTTGGGCTGAAACTGTAAATGCAATTAGAAGAGCAAACCCAAACACAACTTTAGAAACTCTAATTCCCGATTTTCAAGGAAATACGACTAATGTTGATCGAATTTTAGCTGTTGCTCCTGAAGTAATTTCTCACAACTTAGAAACCGTAAGACGTTTAACTCGGGAGGTAAGGATTCAAGCTAAATACGACCGAAGTTTAGAAGTTTTAAAGTATATGAAAGACCAAGGGCAACGCAGAACTAAATCTGGTATTATGCTAGGCCTAGGTGAAACTGAGGCTGAAGTTATTGAAACTATGCAAGATTTAGCAAATGCTAAAGTTGATATTTTAACCATAGGACAATATTTGCAACCTAGTAAAAAACACTTACCCGTTAAAGAATTTATAACTCCAGAACAATTTGATACATATAAGAAAATTGCATTAAAAATGGGCTTTAGACATGTAGAAAGTAGCGCCTTAGTTAGATCTTCTTATAAAGCTCAAAAACATTTAGAGTAAAGTATATAACTTAATTTATTTAATAAAACCAAAGGCGATTAACAACCTTTGGTTTTTTATTTTACCTAACTTTTATTTTAAAGTAATAATTATTAATTTTAACACTACTATTAACAACAGACATTTATACTTTTCGCCAGCAATATTAGAATTCTAGTTTCAGAATTTTAATGGTTCATTTTAAAAGCTCTAAATATTAGCGTATTTTTTATAAAGTTTTTTCAAAAAAGAATTAAACTAATTACTTATCATAAGAAAATCATTTTCTTCAGCAACAACAAATAAAATTCATTATTTGAGATTCTCTATTCACATGAATTCAATATATTATTTAAAATTGGCTTTACTAACTCAAAATTTAAAACAAAATTTACAAAAAATATAATTGCTAAATATTTCGTTATTTTTTTATCAAAAGAATAATTTAATTTCAATTTCCTTACCTAATAGATATAAATAAAACGCTAACACTTCAATATTAATAATGAAAATTACACGTAAAAGTTTACCTTAACTTTTTATTAACAATAGTAATTATTTTTTGGCATAAGTATTGCAATTAAGTAAATGAAGCAAAGAAGTGGTTAGCTTTGTTTTCATTGTATAAATTGAGTTAGTTAATAAAAAAAGCGCTTTTAGCGCTTTTTTTTATTTTATATATTTACTATTTTATTAATACGCCTTCTTCCAATAAAATATCATAAACATAACCGTAACCAAAGTCTTTTTCTAAAGTAACTTTACCTTTAAAAGTAACAATATCACCTACTTTAATAATTTCTTGAGTTGTAACAGTAATACTTTTTTTGTCTTCAAATTGTGTACCATCTGCAATATGCACCCAATTCTTCTTCATTATTCCATTATTTACTTTTACAACTTTTCCTCTTAATATAACTTCTTTATCTACAAATTCTTTTCTACTAGAAAGTAATTCATTTATAGAAACTCCGTTCTTCGCTTTTTTAATTTTCACAACTTCTTCAACAGCAGCTTCTGCTGTATTAGTATGATTATGACTGGCATTCTGTTTTGTAGTTGCAGGTTCTTCAGTTAGTCTTATTCCTTCAACAAAAATAATCTCATCAAACACTTTATTTAATTGCTCACTTTTAAAATCCTTCATCATCATACCCCCATCATAATAGTAAGTACCTCCCTTTTTAACATCTATATTTGGTATTGCCATCCAATAACTTTCATTGTTTTCGGTAACTTTTAAATAAGCGTAAGTTCCGCCTCCAATAAATTCGTCAACTACAATTTTATGAACAGTACTTTTTGAAGCAGTTTGTGGTGTATCAATTTTAGAATAATTACTTTTCTCCTTACAAGAAAATAACAATAAAACACTGATAACTAGAGTAATAATTTTTATATTTTTTTTCATTTGAATTGATTTAATTTTAAATAAAAGTAACAAATATCACAAATAATACATATGATATAAATCACCAATTAATTTTAGGTAAATTGTTTTCTTGCAAATACTTATTTACACTACTAAAGTGTTTATTACCAAACCAATACCCTCTATTTGCACTTAAAGGCGAAGGATGCCCGCTGGTTAAAACACAATGCTTTGCAGTATCAATTTTTAAACCTTTCTTTTTAGCAAAGCCGCCCCAAAGTAAAAAAACAACGTGTTCTTGTTCTTCAGAAATTTTAGAAATTACTGCATCTGTAAATTGCTCCCAACCTTTTTTTTGATGCGATCCTGCATTATGAGCTCTTACAGTTAAAGTTGCATTTAATAAAAGTACACCTTGCCTAGCCCAACGTTCTAGGTTTCCACTCTTTGGATATGGAATATTTAAATCGGTTTCAATCTCTTTAAAAATATTTATAAGAGAAGGCGGGTGTTTAACACCATCATTAACAGAAAAACAAAGTCCATGTGCTTGCCCAACATCATGATAAGGGTCTTGACCTATAATTACAACTTTTAAATCATCTAAAGCACATAAATTAAAAGCCTCAAATAGCTTATTCTCAGGAGGAAAACATAAATTAGTTTCATATTCTTGTTTCACAAACGTTGTAAGCTCCTCAAAATAAGGCTTTTTAAACTCAGAGTCTAGTATTTTTCTCCAACTAGTAGCTATTTCAATTTTCATTACTTGTATTCACGTTAAATTTATACTTTTGTAATCCGTGTCAAAAGTAGCACTTTTTATGAGTAACATTTCAGAAAAAACATTAATAGATTTAGAATTCTTTACCATTTTAACATCGGTAAGTGAAAATTGTATTTCTGAATTAGGAAAAAATAGCGCTTTAAAAATTAGACCCTTTAACACAAAAGAAACGCTAATTACAGAATTGAATTTAGTTAATGAATATCTTTCTTCTTATGAGAATGATAACCGACTACCTAATCATTATTTTGATGATATTCAAAAAGAAATTCATTTATTAAATATAGAAAATAGTTATTTAGAACCTGCTTCATTTTTAAAAATTTCTAATAACGTAACTACAATTTTTGAACTTTTAAAGTTTTTAAAGAAATTAAAAACAATTTACCCTTCACTATATAATTTTTCCGAAGAAATTGATTACCAGAAACTTATAACTGAAAATATTAATTCAATCATTACTTCTTTTGCTGAAGTAAATGAAAATGCATCGGTTCTTTTAAAACAAATTAGAACTGAAATTAACGCTGTACGTTCAAAAATCGGTTCAAGTTTTACCAAGGCATTAAGCCAGTATAGTAGCTCTGGGTATTTGGATGAAATTAGAGAATCCGTTGTTGACAATCAGCGTGTTTTAGCAGTACAGGCAATGTATAGAAGAAAGGTAAAAGGAAGCCTTCTAGGGAGCTCAAAAACTGGAAGTATTGTTTATATTGCTCCAGAAGCAACATTGCAATTTAGCAGAGAATTACAAAATCTCGCCTACGAAGAACATCAAGAAATTGTTCGTATTTTAAAAGAATTAACAAATAAAATAAGAGTATTTGTTCCTGATTTAATTGCCTACCAAGATTTTTTAATTAAGTTAGATGTAATAGGTGCTAAAGCTAAATATGCTAAAAAAATTGAAGCGTGTTTACCAAAAATTACAGCTGAAAAAAAGGTATTTTTAAGAGATGCTTACCATCCAATTCTATTATTAAAAAATAACGAAAAGCACTTAAAAACAATTCCACAAACCTTAGAACTAAACAATAAACAACAAATTATTGTTATTTCTGGACCAAATGCTGGAGGTAAAAGTATTACCTTAAAAACCATAGGTTTGTTACAAGTTATGCTACAAAGCGGCATTTTAATTCCAGTACATGAACGTTCCTCTACTTATTTTTTCGACAAAGTTTTAACAGATATCGGAGATAATCAATCTATTGAAAATCAATTAAGTACATATAGCTATCGTTTAAAAAATATGCGCAGCTTTTTAAGAAGATGTAATGAGAACACATTGTTTTTAATTGATGAATTTGGAACTGGAAGTGATCCAGAATTAGGTGGTGCTTTGGCAGAAATTTTTTTAGAAGAATTTTATAATAAAAACGCTTATGGAATTATTACAACACATTACTCTAACTTAAAAGTATTAGCAAACGAATTAGAAAATGTTGCAAATGCGAATATGCAATTTAACGAAAAAACCTTAGAGCCTCTTTTTAAGTTATTTATAGGACAAGCTGGTAGTTCTTTTACTTTTGAAGTTGCTCAAAAAAACGGAATTCCTTTTAGTTTAATTAACAAGGCAAAAAAACGAGTTGAAGGAGAAAAAGTACGCTTAGATAAAACAATTTCTAAACTTCAGAAAGAACGTAATATTCTTCAAAAAACTTCAGAAAGTTTAGAAAAAGAAAAAAATATTGCTGCTGAAAAAACTGGATTTTTAACTGAAAAACAAGAAAAAATTCAAGAAAAACTAGAAAGTTTTCAGACACTTTACGACAGCAATCAGAAAATGCTGGCTTATGGAAGAAAAATTAATGAACTACTAAACAAATACTTACAAACCAATAATAAAAAAGAGCTAAACTTAGCTTTTAACAATTGGGTGACTTCTGAAAAAACAAAACATCTTAAAAAAAACCCGCCAAAACCAAAAACAAAAGCTCAAAAAAAGCAAGTAAAAGTTGAACAAAAAACCGAAGAAAAAAAATTAATTACAACTGAAAAAGAAGTGTTGGTTGAAGTAATTAAAGTTAGAGAACAAAAGAAAACTGAAGCTAAAAAAGTCGCAAAACAAAAAGCAGACTATACTTTTAAAGTAAACGACAAAGTTCGATTAATCGACAGTAATGCTTGTGGTACCATTGAGAAGATTGAAAAAAACAATGCATTTATTAATTATGGTGTTTTTACAACTAAAACAACTATTAATAAATTAGAGCTGGTTGAATCTGCTAAGAAAAGGTAACTACCAGCTTTAAATCACTATACAAAAGTAAAAGCACTTCAAAAAAGTAGTTTTGTAGAAACACAAATAAAGCTACTTAAAATTTCTATACTTTGAAGTTTCTTCAAAAATATGCTGTAAAATCCGTTGTTGCTGTGCATCAAACTCCAATCCTTTACGCTGAAAAACCAATGATGCAGTTCCTATTGCTTTAGAAGTTTGATATTCAGAAAAACCTGCCGCACCACCCCAACTAAATGAAGGAATAAAGTTTCTTGGAAAATTACTTCCATATATATTTGAACTTACACCAACTACCGTTCCTGTGTTAAAAATTGTTGATACTGCACATTTTGAATGATCACCCATCATTAACCCACAAAATTGCAATCCTGTTTTAGCAAATCTCTCTGTTTCGTAACTCCATAACCTAACCTCAGCATAATTATTTTTTAGATTAGAATTGTTAGTTCCTGCCCCCAAATTACACCATTCACCAATTACTGAATTCCCTAAATAACCTTCGTGACCTTTATTGGAATATGCCATTAAAATACTATTCTTAATTTCACCACCAACTGTACAATTTGGACCTATTGTTGTAGCTCCATATATTGTAGCTCCCATTTTAACAACACTTTCGTTACCCAAACTAAAAGGACCTCTAATAGCACTACCTTCCATAATTAAGGCATCTTTACCAATATAAATTGGCCCCGTACTTGCGTTTAAAGTTGAAAACAATACTTCTGCACCTTCTTCAATAAAAATATCTTCTTTATTAAGATAATTAACACCTTCTGGTATTGGTTGTGAAGCTCTTCCATCTGTTATTAAATCAAAATCCAATCTAATAGCAGCATCATTTAACGAAAATAAATCCCAAGTGTTGGTTATTTGCAGAACCTCGTCTTTAAAATCTATTTGCTCGTACTCATCAAAATTAACTTCCTCTTGATTTTCGGCAGTAAAAAAAGCAATTACTTCATTATTTTTATAAACTGCCTGATTATCTTTCAGTTCTCTTATAATTTCAACCAATGCGTTTGTAGGTAAGAATGAGGCGTTTATCATAACATTCTTGGCCATTTCAACCATTGGATACTTTTCTTCTAAATATTCTTCGGTTAGTGTAGTTGTGGTAAAACACAAGTGCTTTTCCCATTTTTGACGAATAGTAAGAATCCCTATACGTAAATCCGCAACAGGCTTTGTATAGGTAAAAGGCAGTAATGCATTACGCACAGAACCGTCGTATAAAATATAGTTCATTTGTCAAAATAATTTCGACAAAGGTACTCTAACTTTTTTTTTAGCCAAAAAAAATGTGATTTTATAAGACGCTAATTTTTCTTAGATAGGTATCAATACTATCTGCAGTATCAAAACAAGCACTTACAGAATTTATTTCTGAACAATACCTAGAATCAATTGCATGGTCTTTACATCCGATTGCATTTATATCAATGTTTTTAAAGTTTTCATCAATTAAAACACATTTATTGTACAATGTAGCAATAGTTTCTTTTTGAGCTACTTCAACTTCGTTTTTAATTAAAAAACCTTTCAGATAGTTTTCAATTGCAAATTGTGCACTTTTACAAATTGAATACGTTACAGTATCTTCAGAAGGTTTGAACAATTCGTTTTTTGCTAATTGTAAGTTTTTTGTTGCTTCATTAAAAAAAGCGGATGATCTTGATTTCATATTACTATCTTTAATTGGTTTATAAAAAAAGTGCCAGGTATACGAGATACCTAGCACTTGATAATTAGTTTGGTTTATAAATTTTTATAAAGCTCTAATCGCTCCCATTGAATATCTACTTGTTCTTGGGCTTTTTTCAACAACATTGCTCCTCGTTCTGCATCATCCTTAACAACTCTTGTAAATCGAGTTTCTGAATACATAAACTCTTCTAATGGAGCAGAAGGTGCTTTGGAATCTAATTTAAATCTCTTTCCTTTAGTTGCTAAAGGGTTAAATCTAAATAATGGCCAGTAACCTGTTTCAATAGCTTTTTCTTGATGTTCAGCACCATGTTTTAAGTCATAACCGTGATCTCCACAATGTGAGTAAGCAATAATAATAGAAGGTCCTGGATAAGCTGCTGCTTCTTCAATTGCTTTTAAGGTTTGCATATCTTTTGCTCCAATTGCAATTTGAGCAACATATACATTTCCATAAGAAACTGCTTGTAAGGCTAAACTTTTCTTATTACTTGATTTTCCATTCATTGCAAACTTAGCACTTGCTCCAATTTGTGTTGCTTTTGAAGCTTGTCCACCAGTATTTGAATAAATTTCAGTATCCATTACTAAAATATTGATGTTTTCACCTGATGCTAATACGTGATCTACACCACCGTAACCGATGTCATAAGCCCAACCGTCTCCACCAAAAATCCAAACATCTTTTCTACGTAAGTATTCTGTAAGGTTTCTTAGTTTTTTAGCATCGTAAGTATCTATGGTATCTAAAATTCCATTTAATTCGGCAATATCATTTAACTTTTGTTCTTTTAAAGCTTCATTATTTTCTGGATTATCAATAATTTGATTTACCAAAATACTACCAATTTTATCTTCTAAACCTTTTAATAAGTTAATAGAAATTTCTTGTTTTTTAGCTAATGCTAATTTCATTCCTAAACCAAATTCGGCATTGTCTTCAAATAATGAATTTGCCCAAGCTGGCCCTCTACCATCTTTATTAGTTGTATAAGGAGTTGTTGGTAAGTTACCTCCATAAATTGAAGAACATCCGGTTGCATTGGCAATCATAATACTATCGCCATACAATTGAGTTATTAATTTAATATAAGGTGTTTCTCCACAACCAGAACAAGCTCCTGAGAACTCAAATAATGGCTGTAAGAATTGAGATCCTTTAACCGTTGAAGTAGCTAATTTTTTTCTATCATAATCAGGTAAATCAATAAAGTAATCCCAGTTTGCATCTTCTACTTTTTCTACTTCTAACTTTTTATGTAAGTTAATTGCAAACACACCTTCAAGCTCTTTACTTTCGGCTGGACAAACGGCAACACAAAGGTCACAACCTGTACAGTCTTGAGGTGAAACTTGTAAAACATAACTTTCAGTTTCTTTATTGAAAGGTCTACCTTTTGCTGGTACGTGTTTTAATCCTTCAGGAGCATTTTCTAATAATTCATTTGAAACTACTTTTGCTCTAATTGCAGCGTGCGGACAAATATTAACACATTTGTTACATTGTGTACAAAGATCTGCATCATCCCAAGTTGGAACAGCATCTGCAATTCCACGTTTTTCATACTGAGTAGTACCTGTTGGAAACGTTCCATCTGCTGTAAATGCACTTACTGGAAGTGAATCTCCTTTACCTGCCAATATTGTTCCTAAAATTTCTTTTACGAAGTCGTCTGCATCTTCAGTCATCATAGGCAATAATGCGTCTTCGTTTGTTGTATGACGAGGATATTCAACTTTTTCTAAGTTTTCTAAAGATTTATCAACAGCATTAAAGTTCATTTGTACAACTGCATCACCTTTTTTAGAGTATGATTTTACAATTGCTTCTTTAATTTTCTTAATTGCTTCATCTTTTGGAAGCACACCAGAGATTGCAAAGAAACACGTTTGTAAAACCGTATTTGTGCGTTTACCTAAATTAGCTTCTTGAGCTACTTTTGTAGCATCAATAACATAAAAATCGATATTATTATCTATTATCTTTTTTTGCATTACACTTGGTAACTCTGTCCAAACTTTATATTTAGAATATGGAGAGTTTAATAAGAACGTTCCACCTTCTTTAATATGACCTAACACATCGTATTTATGAATAAAACTAAATTGATGACATGCAATAAAGTTTGCTGTATTAATTAGGTAAGTAGAATAAATTGGGTCTGGTCCAAAACGTAAATGTGAAACTGTTTGCGCACCTGCCTTTTTAGAATCATAAACAAAATAACCTTGTACAAAATTATCAGTTGTTTCTCCAATAATTTTAATGGAGTTTTTATTAGCTCCTACAGTTCCATCGGAACCTAAACCGTAAAACATACAATTAAATGTAGATTTTTTAGTTTGGAAAGTTGGTTTGTAAGATAAACTTGTATGAGTAACATCATCATTAATACCAATTGTAAAATGGTTTTTAGGTGAATTATTATCTAACTCATCAAAAATTCCTTTTACCATAGCTGGTGTAAATTCTTTTGAAGAAAGACCATAACGACCACCTGTAATAGTTGGCATATTTTCTCCCATTTCAACATAAGAAGTAACTACATCTAAATATAAAGGTTCTCCAGTACTTCCTGGTTCTTTTGTTCTATCTAAAACAACTACCTTTTTAACTGATTTTGGCATTTGCTCAATAAAGTTAGATACTGAGAATGGACGGTATAAACGTACAAATAATGCTCCAACTTTTTCTCCTTGTTCTACTAAAGTATCAATAGTTTCCATTACAGGACCTTGTCCAGACCCCATAACAACTACTACTTTTTCAGCTTCAGGATGCCCTACATAGTAAAATAAGCTATATTTTCTTCCTGTATGTTCATAAAATTCATCCATAGTATCTTGTACTATTCCAGGAACTTTTTCATAGTATGAATTAGCGGCCTCACGTGCTTGGAAAAACACATCAGGGTTTTGAGCAGTACCTCTAATTACTGGATTATCTGGATCTAATGAGTTTTTCTTATGCTTCATTATTGCCTCCTCAGGCATCATTGCTTTAATTACATCATCTGAAATTTCATCAATTTTAGAAATTTCGTGAGAAGTTCTAAATCCGTCAAAAATATTCATCATTGGAACTTTACTTTTTAAAGCTACAACTTGAGATATTAAAGCAAAATCGTGAGCTTCTTGAACAGAACCTCCAAATAACATTGAAAAACCTGTTTGACGAGCAGACATAACATCTGAATGGTCTCCAAAAATTGATAATGCGTGTGTTGCTAATGTTCTTGCGGCCACATGAATTACTGTTGGCAATAACTCACCTGCCATTTTATACATATTTGGAAGCATTAAAAGCAACCCTTGTGATGCAGTAAATGTTGTAGTTAACGCACCTCCTTGAAGCGAACCGTGAACAGTACCTGCAGCTCCTGCTTCACTTTGCATTTCAATAATTCTTGGAACATCTCCCCAAATATTTTGTTGTCCTTTAGCACTATAAACGTCCACATGTTCTCCCATGGGAGAAGCTGGAGTAATTGGATAAATTGCACATACTTCATTTGTTTTGTGAGCTACTCTCGCAACGGCCTCATTAGCATCACAAATTAATTTTTTGTTTTCTGGTTTCATCATACTTTATATTTACACTTAATAATTTGCGAAACCCATAACTAAAATGGAAATAAGTTGCAAACTATATAATTCTACAATTCATTTTTACGATGTAAAATTAGAGCTATAATGTAAAAGTTATGATGATATATATCAGTAAATATGAGGCATTGATTATTTATAATCGTTTTAATTAATTATTTTTAAACATTAAAAATTAGGTGGTTAACCAATTTGGTGCGCCAGATAAATAATTCTATGTAACAAAATTAACAAATATTTAATACTAAATAGTCTTCTAAAACTGTAGGGAATTCAAAGAAAAACACAAACTTTTTTCAATTATTAAATATTCAAAAAGCATTTTAAAAACTTAAGATACGTTGCTTAACAATACCTAAAATTCTTTTATTTAGCTGTTTTGTAGATTTTTTATAAAAAGTATACTCTTCTATTGAAAAATGACCAATTACAATTCCTTTAATTTCATTTTTTAATTGATTATCTTTTAGAAAAGCTGTTGTAATAAATTTATCTTTTTGTATAGCAGTTGCAGTAGCAAAATTAAACCTTTTTAAACTTGTATAATTCTGAAAGTAGTTAAATAGCAAATCGTTTAAAGATTTAATTATTGGGCGTATAGTTATGTTTTGAAATTTTTCTAACTCTTTTGTTGTGTCAAAAATTGTAGTATTTTGGCTCATTATAATTAAGCTTTAATTACTCTAAAACAATAGTATCTATAGTAAGTTGAAACTTTTCTTGCTTTTTATTTCCTATTAAGAAACCTATTTCTTCTAACTCTTTCCCAGAAAAATTTGGCAGGTCTAACACGTTACCTCTAAAAGTAGGTATAAAATCTGCTAAACTTATTTCAATAATTTGCCACTCGGTATTGGTTATAAAATGATATACATAAGAATATTGATTAAATCTAGACGGTTTAATTCTAAATTGATATTTTTTACCATCTCCTTTTAAACGAATTTTAATTGTTTTAAATTTAGAAATATCTAATTTATCAAAACGATGTCTTAATGAAGAAAATCCACCATTATTTTCTAAAGAAACCTCTCCTTTAAAAACAGCATTTCCTTCAGCGTTTAAACTAATTGTACTTGTAGATCTTCCACCCATAACAACATCATTCACAATAGTCCAATTATATAATTTACTATTTTTCGTGAAATTAAATATAGTATGATTTGTATTTATTATTAAAGACATAACTATTAAATATTTTAAAATTAACATTGTTTATGTTTTGTATTGACCAAAAAGTTCTATTAATTTTTTGGTTCTGTAATTAAAAATTTCAGTTAGTTTTGGTTTCACTAAAATTGGATGTATTAACCTCCCAAAAAAACCAAAAGGAACTTTATAATCTATAATATCTTCCATTTCTACACCACCCTCAATTTCTTTAATAAAATGTTTATGATGCCAAAGTGAATAAGGACCAAAACGTTGTTCATCAACAAAATAATGTTTATCTACTACGTGTGTAATTTCTGTAACCCAATTTGTTTTAATTCCTAAAACTGGTGTCACAATGTATTGAATTATTTGCCCGGCAAACATAGGTTTGTCTGAACCAGATAATATATCAAAACTCATATAATCTGGTGTAATTGTTTTTAAATTTTTTGGACTTGACAAAAACTCCCAAGCTACATCTGCAGTTATTGGTAATTTTTGTTTTGACGATAAACGGTAAACAATTCCTTTTGATGAAAATTTCATGTATTTATATTTATTTTTTTACAGTTCACCATTAAACATTTAGTTATACGATAAACTTTTTAACATACTCGATCTTTAAAGCATTAATTTTTTAAATAGGTATATGCATTTAAACTAGTGGCAATTAGTAACCATATAAAATAAGGTACAATTAGTATGGATTTATAACTCATTTCAAAAAGAAAATTGAATAAATAATACCCAACTATTATAGTAAGCAAAATTATTACAACCAAAGCAAAACCTATGGCGTGCTGATTAAAGAATATAAAGTTCCAGGATATATTTAGAAAAAATTGTATTATAAACAATACCCAAAATGCATTCGCTTCTTTTATGTTTACCAAATACGATAAGTATATTGAAAAACAAACCATTATACTTGTCCAAGCAACGCCAAAAACCCAACCTGGCGGTGTCCAGGGTGCTTTATTTAAATTTAAATACCAAGCAGTTTGCGGGCCGTTATTCATTAAATAACTTCCAATAGCTAAAGCACCAAAGTTTAGTATTAAAAATAGCAATATGTATTGCAACTGTGTACTCAATTTATTTTAAATGGTTTATTATTTTTGAGCTCATTGGTTTTGTTAATGAATAATAAAAATCGATATAATTTCCACTTTCATCAATCAAATATTTTTGAAAATTCCATTTTACTGAAGAACTTTTCACACCATTTAACTCTTTATTAGTTAACCATGTGTATAATGGATGTTGGTTATCTCCCTTAACATCAACCTTTTCTGTCATTAAAAATGTTACTCCGTAATTAACCTCACAAAAAGATTTAATTTCGGTAAGTGTTCCTGGTTCTTGTCCCCCAAATTGATTACAAGGAAGTCCAATAACTACTAATTTATCTTTATAGGTTTTGTACAGTTTTTCCAAACCTTCATACTGTCCTGTAAAACCGCATTCTGAGGCAGTATTTACAAATAATATCTTTTTCCCTTTAAAATCTTTTAAATCTATTGGCTCTCCTGAAATACTATTAATTGAAATATCGTATAAAGAAGACTGCTGAGTTTTATTCATTTTTTCTGAATTTGTTTCTTTTATAAAAAATACTGAAAGTATTATACTTGTTATTAAACCTGCTATTTTCATTCGTTTTATTTGTTTTATTTTTTATGATTAGTTTTTAAATGTAGTGATTCCACAATCCATTTCAAATATTTGTCCAGACATTGACGCTGATTTCTCTGAAATTAAAAATGTAGCCATTGCCGCAACCTCTTCAGGATTCAAATATTTTTTTAATGGATGTCTTTCAATCATTTGTTCTTTTTGCCGATCGTTTCTTAATAATTTTGAAGCCAAAGCTGTATCTGTAACAGTTGGCGCAATTGCATTTATTCTAATTTTTGGAGCATACTCAGCCGCTAACGATTTTACCAAACCTTCAATTGCAGATTTTACACTAGCAACACTTGCGTGAAAAGGCATTCCTAATTTAGAGGCAACCGTACTAAATAATAAGATACTTGCTTTGTCTGCTTCCTTTAAATTTGGCATATATTTTTGAATTGCTTTTACCGCACCAATAAAGTTAATTTCATAATCCGTTTTAAAATCTGCTATCTTTAAGCGTTCAAAGGGTTTTAAATTTATGCTACCTGGACAATAAATAAGCGAATCTACACTACCAACATTTGGTAATTCATCATTTAAAATATCGCAAGAATAATGTGTTAAATTTTGATGCGAAAATTCAGGTTGAGACCTACTAATGTTAATTACTTTACAGGTATTTAACAATGCAATAGCAATTGCCTTACCTATGCCTTTACTCCCTCCAATTATTAAAATTGTATTCATAATAACATTTAATATTTTAAACGTTTTTCAACTTTTTGTTTAATCACTGTTAAACGCTTCATAATATCCATTAATTCAGGGTTTTTTGTTTTTTTATAAACTTCATTAATTTCTAAAATCATTGTTTTTACTTTTTTGGCGGCAATAATTCTATCGTTTGTAGATTTTAATGAAAGTTTGCGCTGTTCAAATTCTAACGCTTTTTCAATTAATTCCATACCTATAATTTTAAATAATTTTGAAGTTCAACAATTTTTTCAGGGGCATTAAATACTCCTCCATAATAACTTGTAACGGTAGCAGAAGAATCATCTTTAATCCCTCTTGAAGCCACACATAAATGTTTTGCATCTACTATAACTGCAATATCTTTTGTGTCTAAAACATCAGAAAGTTCCATTGCAATTTGATTTGTTAAACGTTCTTGCACTTGTGGTCTATTCGCAAAATATTGCACAATTCTATTAATTTTTGAAAGCCCAATTACTTTTCCTGAGGAAACGTAAGCTACATGAACTTTACCAAAAATAGGCACAAAATGATGTTCGCAATTTGAATAAAATTGAATATTCTTTTCAACCAACATTTGATTGTACTTATATTTATTTTCAAACAATGCTATTTTAGGTTTATTGGCAGGATTAAGTCCTGAAAATATTTCTTCAATATACATTTTTGCAACTCTCTTAGGCGTTCCTTTTAAAGAATCATCTCTTAAATCTAAGCCCATTACTTCCATTATCTGCGAAAATAAAATTGCGATCTTATCCTTTTTTTCTTCATCAGAAATATCAAACGCATTTTCTGTTAAAGGTGTTTCAATCCCTGTATATAAATGATCATCTCCTATTTCATCAAAAGTATAACCATTTAGTTTTGTTCCATTAGTGGGGGAATTCAACAAAGTTTCTTGGTGTTTCATATAATTTAATTTTTAGTTCGTAATTTTCCTCAATAAGAGGTCTCAAAATGTTAAAAATAACAATTGCAATATTTTCTGCAGTTGGATTTAAATCTTTAAATGCTGCAACATCTAGATTCAAATTTTTATGATCAAATTTGTGAAGCACGTGCTCATTTATTAAATCTGACAACAGTTTGGTATCAATAACATAGCCTGTATCTTCATTTACCGTGCCAATTATCTTTACTTCTAATTCGTAATTATGACCATGAAAATTTGGATTATTACATTTACCAAATACTTTTAAATTCTTTTCATCAGACCAATTTTTATTATGTAACCTGTGAGCCGAATTAAAATGTTCCTTTCTTGATATCGCTACCTTAACACTCATTTTGTTTATTTAATTTAAGACAAAGCTAAACATTTTATTCTAATCCTTAGCAATCAACTATCAATTTAAATTATAATTTAATAAAGATTTAACATAATTATTAGAAAATAAAATAGATCATTTTGTTTAATTTATGTACATTTACATTAAACAAATAAATTAAATTAAATATGTCTAAAAAGAAAGAAATAAGTGCTCTAGAGATTATTACCTATTATATGAGTTATATTTTAGATCACAATAAAAAACCTAGCTCTGTTTATGCGTTCGCAAAAGAGAATAAATTTGAAGAAACTACCTTCTACAAGTATTTTGGATCTTTTGAAGCAATTGAAAAAGCAATTTTCAATACTTTTTTTGAAAACTCTACTAACATTTTAGAAAAAAGTGAAGAGTACCAAAATTTTGATGCTCGCAATAAATTATTAAGTTTTTATTTTACATTTTTCGAAAACTTAACAGCCAACAGAAGTTATGTTGTAGCAACATTAGATTCTGACAAGTTAGATTTAAAAAAATTAGAAGTATTATCTAGCCTTAAAACTAGCTTCACAAATTATATAGACAGTCTTGAAATTGAAACTATTGATTTAAAACAAAAGAATATTGCTCAAATTCAACAAAAAAGCATCAAAGAAACTGCTTGGATTCAATTGCTAATTACTCTAAAATTTTGGATGAATGACACTTCAGCTTCCTTCGAAAAAACAGATATTTTTATTGAAAAATCTGTCAATACATCTTTCGATTTAATAAACGCTACACCATTAAAGAGCATTATTGATTTGGGTAAATTTCTCTACAAAGAAAAAATGAACATAAACTAATTTACAATGTTAAAAACTATTGATACAATTCCGGTTTCTAAAATCCACAGAGCTTCTAAACTAGTACAAACTGGTGCTAAAGTTGGTATGAATTACCTAAAATATTACGGAGATAAATTAGTAAATACTGAAGATGAAGCTAAAGAAAAACTGAACAAAAATAATGCAGAAGATATTTATGATGGACTGAAAAAATTAAAAGGTAGCGCCTTAAAAGTTGCCCAAATGTTGAGTATGGAAAAAAGCGTTTTACCACAAGCATACGTAGAAAAATTTTCTTTAGCTCAATTTTCTGTTCCTCCGTTATCTGCTCCATTGGTTGTAAAAACTTTTAAAAAATATTTTGGCAAAAGTCCAAATGAAATTTTTGACACATTTAATGCAAACTCGGTTAATGCTGCAAGCATTGGACAAGTACACAAAGCCGAAAAAAATGGTAAAAATTTAGCTGTAAAAATTCAATATCCTGGGATTGCTAATAGTATTTCTAGCGATTTAACTTTAGTAAAACCTATCGCTATAAGTATGTTTAATATTAAAGGGAAGGATTCTGATAAATATTTTAAAGAAATTGAAGATAAATTAATTGAAGAAACCAATTATTTAATTGAAATTAAACAAAGTAAAGAAATTTCTGAAGCCTGCAAACACATCCCAAACTTATACTTTCCTAAATATTATGAAGAGCTCTCTTCAGAAAGAATTATTACAATGGATTGGATGAACGGCGAACATTTATCTGAATTTACAGCACATAATACAGATATTAAAAAATCTAATAAATTAGGACAAGCTCTTTGGGATTTTTATATGTATCAAATTCATACGTTAAAAAAAGTACATGCAGATCCGCATCCTGGTAATTTTTTAATTTCTAAAGAAGCTAATTTAATTGCCTTAGATTTTGGCTGTATGAAAACCATTCCAAATGATTTTTATATTCCATATTTTGAGCTAGCAAAGAAAGAAAACATAGACAACCCAGAACTATTTAAACAAAAACTATTTGAATTAGAAATTTTAAGAGAAGATGATTCTAAAGAAGAGTTAGCTTTTTTTACAGCAATGTTTCACGATATGTTAAGTTTGTTTACGCAGCCATTTCACAAAGAAGTATTTGATTTTTCTGATGCAAATTTCTTTACACAAATTGCAGAATTAGGCGAGCGTTATTCAAAAAACACAGAACTTAAAAAAATGAATGGCAACAGAGGCTCTAAACATTTTATTTATATCAACAGAACCTTTTTTGGACTTTATAATTTAATGTTCGATTTAAAAGCAACTGCAGTTCACATCAATAATTTTAAAAATTTATAATAACTCATTTTAACATTGATACAATTAATCAATTAGATCATTTATATAAAATTAACCTTATTAATAGTTGTGCAGGTTATAAATCTGCCAATCTAATTGCAACAAAATCAGCTAAAAACAATACAAATGTTGCTATTTTTAGCTCAATAATTCATCTAGGCTCCTCGCCTCCATTATTAGGTTTTATTTTAAGACCAACATCAGTTCCTAGAAATACGTATGAAAATATTAAAGAAACTGGTTTTTATACTATAAATCATATTCATAAAGAAATTTTAATGGATGCGCATCATACATCGGCAAAATATAAAAGTGAAATTTCAGAATTTAATGTCACCAATTTAGAAACCGATTATAAAAATAATTTTTTTGTACCTTTTGTGAAAGATTGCCCTATTCAAATTGCAATGAAATATGTTGAAGAATATAATATAAAATCTAATAATACGAAACTTGTTGTTGGAGAAATTCAAGAATTATATATTACAGATGAATTGATACAAAAAGATGGTTTTCTTAATTTATCCAAAGGAAATATTGCAACTATAAACGGATTAGATGGTTATGCTATTCCAACTTTAAAGGAACGTTTTGAATACCAAAGACCCCTAAAATAGCTGTCATTCTTGCGTACGCAGGAATGACAAAAGTTAAAAAAATCATTATAAAACACTATTATTCAACTTAACAATTAATGAAAACACTAGTTACAGGAGCAACAGGCTACATTGGAAAACGCCTAATACCATTGCTATTAAACGATGGACATACTATTATTTGTACTGTACGCGATAAAAACAGAGCTCCTAAAAACTTTGTAAACGACCCTAATATTAGTATTGCAGAAGTTGATTTTTTAAAACCCGATACTTTTAAAAATATCCCAAAAGATATTGATACCGCTTATTATTTAATTCACTCAATGTCAAATTCTTCAACAGAATTTCATACACTAGAAGAAAATTGTGCTCAAAATTTTAAAAACTATATTGAAACAACTTCTACAAAACAAGTAATTTATTTAAGCGGAATTACAAATGACACAAAACTTTCTAAACATTTATTATCTCGTAAAAATGTTGAAAACATACTTGCGTCTAATAATTACGCTTTAACAACTTTTAAAGCAGGAATTATTGTTGGTTCTGGTAGCTCTTCTTTTGAAATAATTAGAGATTTGGTTGAGAAATTACCAATTATGATAACACCAAAATGACTGAACACCAAAACACAACCAATTGCCATTAGAGATGTACTGACTTTTTTACAAAGAGCAAACGGAAAAAAACAATTATACCATAAATCCTTTGATATTTTTGGACCAGAAATACTAACTTATAAACAAATGCTCTTAGAATTTGCGGAAATTAGAGGCCTAAAAAGATACATAATAACAATCCCTTTAATGACTCCTAGACTTTCATCATATTGGCTGTATTTTGTAACTTCAACTTCCCATAAACTTGCAGCCTCTTTAGTAAATAGTATGGGTGTAGAAATTATTGGACAACCTAGTAACATCTATCAGCAATTAAAAATTCAACCAATTTCTTATAGAGAAGCTGTAAAAAATGCATTTGTAAAAATTCAACAAAACAGTATTGTTTCCAGCTGGAAAGACTCATTCATAAGCAGTGCTTTAGAAAGTGATTTACACAAACATATCAATGTACCAACCTATGGCTGTTATACAGATAAAGAACAACGGACTGTAGAAGATGCAACTATTAGCTTAGAAAAAATATGGTCTATTGGAGGAGAAAACGGCTGGTATTACGCTACTTTTTTATGGAAATTACGTGGTTATTTGGATAAACTTTTTGGCGGAATTGGCTTAAGACGTGGACGTACACACCCAACCAAATTAAATAACGGAGATTCTTTAGATTTTTGGAGAGTTATTTACGCAAATAAAAAAGCAAAAAAACTATTATTATATGCTGAAATGAAACTTCCTGGTGAAGCTTGGTTAGAATTCAAAATTGAAAATGATATATTATACCAAACCGCTACTTTTAGACCTCAAGGAATTGCAGGACGTTTGTATTGGTATGCAGTAACACCGTTTCATTGGTTTGTTTTTAATGGTATGATTTCAAAAATAGCTAAAAGGCAACTTTAACTACTACATTAATGAACTTTTTACAACATCTAAGTAGCGTAAACGGGCAAATTTATGTTCAACTATTTCAGGAATATTCTTATAATTTGAATTCCATTTTTTAATGTATTTAAAATCTGGATCAAATTTTTGCTGCTGTGTTGTTGGGTTAAAAACTCTAAAATAAGGTGCAGAATCACATCCTGTTCCAGCAACCCATTGCCAGTTTCCGTTATTTGCCGCTAAATCGTAATCTAACAATTTTTCAGCAAAATAAGCTTCTCCCCAACGCCAATCAATTAACAAATGCTTGTTTAAAAAACTTGCTACTATCATTCTCACTCGATTGTGCATATAACCTGTTTGATTTAACTCACGCATACCAGCATCTACAATTGGATAACCTGTTTTACCTTCGCACCACAATTTAAATTCGTCTTCATTATTTCTCCAAGGAATAGCATTGTATTTCGACTTAAAATTCTCCTGTATCACTTTTGGAAAATGATACAATATTTGCATAAAAAACTCCCTCCAAATAAGCTCGTTACAATACGTTTGATTTTTAGTTTGTGCATATTTAAATAACTTTCGAGTACTTATTAGCCCAAAACGTAAATATACAGAACTGTTAGAAGTAGTTACAAATGGAAGATCTCTAAAATTTTGATAATCTAAAATCGCATTTTTATTAATTTGCCTAACTTTTATGGCACTTTCTGTAAAACCAATAGCTTTTAATGAAGGAAAATCACAACTCGTTTTTACAAAATTTTCTTTATAATTTTCTGAAGGAAATAATCGTAAACTCTGTGAGTTAAATAAATTCCACCATTTATTTTTATATGGCGTGTAAACCGTATACGGATTTTCATCTGCTTTTAAAACTTCGCCTGGTTCAAAAATTACTTGATCTTTATAGGAATTTACTTCAACATTATTTTTAATACATAAATTAGCTATTTCTGCATCTCTTTTAATTGCATACGGCTCATAATCTTTATTAAAAAATACCTTTTTTATATTGAATTTATTTAAAAGCACTTCCCATACAGCTTTAACTTCACCTTTTTTAATATATAATGAAGAGTTGTTTTCTACCAAATCTGTATTTATTTTATTTAAAGTTTGATGAATAAAATTTACTCTAGCATCATCTTTTGGCAGTTCATCTATAATTACTTCATCAAAAATAAAAATTGGAAGTACAGGATATTTAGAATTTAACGCATAAAACAACCCTGTATTATCGTGTAATCTTAAGTCTCTTCGAAACCAAAAAACAGTAATTTCTTGTTTGCTTGTCATTTACTTTTTATTAAAAATTGGTTTAAACTTTTCAATAAGAACAGTTGCTCCATACAACATACTAAAAGCATAAAAAGCATCTTCAACCGGAACAGTTCCCAACCTAATTCCTAAAATCTCGGCATTGTTATACCAAACAACTTGATCTTCAATAAAACTTCCTGTTAATAGTCCGTTTACAATAAAAAACGGAATTAAAACAACCAAAAATGTGATGTAAAACGACTTTAAAATGGTATCTTTAGTAATTAATGCATAAATTAAAAGTGCTGCAAAAACCGAAAAATTTATAGAAGTATACCATTTTTCATAATTTAAAATTACGATTATGATAGCAAAAATAATGAAGCTTATTGTTAATCCTTTTGTTACATTTTTTGACAATTCTAAATTTGGAAAAAAATACAACAATGCATAATGTGTAAAAATGCTTGCGTATGGTATAAAGAAAAAGAATAATACTTCTTCAAAAGGTAAATTAACAATTGTTGGTCCTAATAAATAGGCTGGGTTAAAACCCCAAACACCCATACTTGTAAACCAAACATCCCAAATTAAAAATGGAATAGCAACAATTGATATTGCTAAAAACACAGATTTCCAATACTGAATAAATCGCATTTTCTTTTCAAAACTATACAAAAATGGAATTGAAAAAGATGCTACGTTAATTATAAAATACAAAGCGGTCATATTTTAAAATACTTAAACGGAACAAACAACATACCAAAACACTCACCGTGTTCTTTTCCTAAATGTTTATGATGAACTTTATGCGCTTTTCTTAAACCTATTAAATACTTATTAGTTGTTTTATTAAACCACTTAAAACGCTTATGAATTAAAACATCGTGCACTAAAAAATAAGCAATCCCGTACAGCATTATCCCCAAACCAATAAAAAATAAATAGTTTATACCTCTTTCTACACCAAAGTAAAATAACGCAATACTAGGAACTGCAAAAATTACGAAAAACACATCGTTTCGCTCAAACCAGTTTTGATATCGTGGCTGGTGATGATCTTCGTGAAAATACCACAAAAAACCGTGCATAACATACTTATGTGTCAACCAAGTAACACATTCCATCAACAAAAATGTAGCTATTGTAATTAAAGCAAATATCATAATTTAATCAGTATTTTATTAATCTTAGATTCTTCATTTATACTTAAATCATCAACTAATAACATTGTATTAAGCATCTTAATTTTAAAACTATTTTTTAAGTTTGAAGCTTCTAAATTATTACAAATAACGTTAAAATCTTCTTCAATATTTTTGTTATATCCCAGAAATTTAGGAATTTGTTTTTGCATTAAAAAACGTATATACCTAATTTCTATAATTTTAGGATACTTAGAAATATCTCTATCTAAAATTTTCTTTCCTTGTTTAAAAAATTTTAATTTAGTAAACGGCCCCTTCTCATAACGAGATTTCATTAAAATCATAGCAGCTATATACCCAACTGCTTCAGGTGAACTGTCATTTTTTAAGGCATCTAAAAATTTATTTGCCTGTCTCAACGATTCTATATTGGGAAATTGATCTCTTACATTTTCAAGAGGCGTTTGCACACTTAAAGACAGCAATAAAAAAACAACAATTCCAAAATAATTCACTATAATAAATTTAATTTATATACCACAAAAGATTTTGCTAACAAACTTATTTTTAAAGGATTAGAAACTCTAATGCGGGTATTTAAAATTTCTGAAGAAGGCGTTTCTCTAAGTTTATTTAGTAACCTTTTATAATAAACATAGGCTGTATAAACTCCAAACTTTGCTTCTAAAGGCAGTTTTTTTATTCCAATTAGCGCTTCACTAAAATCGGCTTCAATATCTGCAATAATTTCTGCTTTTTCTTCAGGATTTAACTCTTTTAAGTTAACACCTGGAAAATACGAACGGTTTAATAATTCGTAATCATCTTTTAAATCGCGTAAAAAATTAACTTTTTGAAAAGCAGAACCCAATTTCATTGCAGAAAACTTTAACTCATTATACTTTTCATCATCTCCATCTACAAAAACTTTTAAGCACATTAAACCAACAACATCTGCAGAACCATAAATATACTGGTTATATTCTTCAACTGTATTATAAGTTTCTTTATTTAAATCCGCTTTCATGCTTTTTAAAAACGATTGAATTAAATCGTCTGTAATATTGTATTTTTTAACAGTATGTTGAAAACAATTTAAAATTGGATTTAAACTAATATCGTTTTTATAGGCTTTGTAATAATCTGCTTCAAACTCATTTAATAGAACCTCTTTTTCGTGTGAATGAAAAGAATCCACAATTTCATCCGCAAATCGAACAAAAGCATAAATACTATAAATAGCTTCTCTAATTTTGGGTGATAACATATACACCGCCAAAGAAAAAGAAGTACTATATTTTCTGGTAACAATTTTACTGCACTTAAATGAAGTTTCATCAAATAGCTGTTTCATAAGTTATTTTTTTAGTTAGTAGTAGTATTATTTAGCATTTTTTATAACCATATCTGAAACAATTTTTCCAGAAATTATTGCGGGCGGAACTCCAGGCCCAGGAACAGTTAATTGACCTGTAAAAAATAAATTCTTCACCTTTTTACTTTTAATTTTGGGTCTTAAAAAAGCAGTTTGAAATAAGGTATTTGCCAAACCATAGGCATTGCCTTTGTAAGAATTATAATCATTTACAAAATCATTCACACAATACGATTCTTTAAACAACACTTGATCTTTTAAATTTTGTCCAGTTAAATTTTCTAAACGCTCCATAATTTTCAAGAAATATTCTTCTCTCACCTCTGGAATATCTGTTAAACCTGGCGCCAAAGGAATTAAAAAAGTTGCAGCTTCTTTAGAATCAGGAGCAAAACTAGCATCTGTTATACTTGAAAAACTTGCATAAAAAAGTGGATCTTTTGGCCATTTTGGATTATCGTAAATATCTTGTGCATGAACATCAAAACTGGTGTCAAAAAACAATGTATGATGTGCTACATTCTTAATTTTTTTATTAAAACCTACATAAAAAAGTAAAGCAGAAGGAGCGAAAGTCTTTTTCTCCCAGTATTGTTCTGAATACATTCTGTAGTTTTTATTCAATAATGTTTCCGTATGATGGTAATCAGCTCCACTTATTACAATATCGGCTTTCATAAAATTACCATTAGAAACAACTCCTTTTACATTACCGTTAACAACTTTAATCTTTTCAACATTTTGATTTGTCAAAATTTCAACACCTAAATCTTCTGCAAGTTTTACAAATCCTTTTACTACCTCATACATACCACCTTTTGGATGCCATGTTCCTAAGCCAAAATCAGCATAATTCATAAAGCTATAAAAACTTGGTGTATTTGTTGGTTTTGCTCCTAAAAACAACACTGGAAATTCCAATATTTGCCGAAGCTTTTCACTTTTGATTTTCTTGCGAACAGTAGAACTTATTGAACTGAAGAACTGATTAGCTTTAGACAAAGTAGTAAAATTAATCAACTCTGTAATAGATTCTCCTGGTTTATAAACTAAGTCGTTAATTGCTACCTCATAATTAAATTTAGCTGAATTTAAAAAAGACTCTAGATGCTTTGAACTCCCTTCTTCTTCTTCTTCGAATACATCGAAAATTTCATTTAAAGAGCCTGGAATTGTAATAGCGTTGTCTTTACCAAAGTATACTTGATACGCTGGCGTTAATCGTTGAAGCTGATAGTAATCTGAAGGTTTTTTTTTAAAATCTTTGAAAAATTTCTCAAAAACATCTGGCATCCAATACCAGGTTGGCCCCATATCAAATTTAAAACCATCTTTTTCGAACTTTCTAGCTCTTCCACCTATAGTGGAATTTTTCTCTAGGATAGTAACCTTGTATCCTGCATTTGCCAAATGACATGCAGATGAAAGTGATGAAAATCCTGAACCAATAATTATTATATGTCTCATTTGTTTAACAAATATATGAATTTATTAAACAATAACAAATTTGTTCAGTGTTTTTTACAATTTTTTTAACAAAAAATCTATTGATTCAAACAACGAGATGTTTGTTTTATTAAAATCTGGACTAACTTCAGCTAGTTTCCTACCCAACAACCAAAGTTCATTATTAGTATCTACTAAAACAGTATTATCAACTGTTTCAATGTATTCCAAAACTGACATTCTAGAAGGCTCAACGGTTAAATAACTAATAAAACATATATTGTCATATACTTTTTGAACATCGTTTAAATTAGCCACAGGAACACTTTGCCCCAAATAGATTGACTGGTAACCGTGCAATAGCAATTCATAATGCAAATACAACAAACCTAAATCATGTATTTCATTCATTGGCAAGTATAAAACAAATACTTTGTCAAAATTAGTAGGCGATGCTAGCTGCAAACGCTCAATATTAATATGAATTTTTTGAGATATTAAGTTAGTTATAAAGTGCTCATGTGCAGGCGTAATTGAATTTACTTGCCACAACAACCCTAAGTCATTCATAAATGGCAAAAAAACATTTTTAAAAACATCTCTAAGCGATGATTGAGCAATTAAGTTATTATACGTAATATTGAACAAGTTTTCATCAAAATTCAACATTGAAAGTTTAAATGAATTTGATGCTTGTGTATCTAATCCTTTCTTGGAAACCAATTCACGAACAGAAGCATTTATTTTAGACTCGGGCAATTCAGCAATTTTAGATATTTTTAATCCATTTGAATTTAAAAGCGATACGTTTAAAAGCTTTTGCAGATTATTAATATCATAATACCGAATGTTCGATTCAGTTCTATTTGGCTCTAAAATGTTATATCTTTTTTCCCAAATTCTAATCGTGTGTGCCTTAATTCCAGTGAAATTTTCAAGGTCTTTAATCGTAAATTCTGACTTAATATTGTTCAATGTAAATGTTTTTTATTTAAACAAAAATACAAACAAAAATAGATATAACCAAAAAAGAGCCCGAAAAGGAGCTCTTTTTGTTTTTTTGTTCTACATCTAATATGGATCAGTAGGAATATGATACCTCATTATTTTTTGATTTTCATAACCATATAAATCTCCTCCAAATAGGATATATAAGTAATCACCAACACCAAAAATTGTTTGGTTTCTTAATTTTTGAAGCATCCATGTTTTTTCAGTCCATCTTTTTGTATCAAAATTATAAGTGTACATATTATATTCAGGACTTCCATTCCCTAACCCTCCAGTAAAGTAAAGTTTGTTTTTATAAACATATAAATTATTTGCATAAAAATATAAATACGGAGTTTTTGGATGTCCAATATCTTCCCAGTTATCGGTAGCAATATCATAAACCATGATATTTTCTTGTAACAAATCCATAAATATTTTTCCATTACTATAATAAAATATGTCTCCTGTTATATTAGCATTTAACTTAGATGGTTGGCTTAAGGAAGTAATTTCATTAGTTGTCAAATTATATTTCTTAAATTCATAACCATTTGGACCACGTTCAACAAAATACATTTCTCCTTCATGAACCATACACATACTAGAATTATTAAATTTTTTTGTTATACTATCCCAAGTTTTACTTATCAAATTGTATGTATGAATTACATCTCCGTATGTAAAGTACAACGTATCATTACAAACTGAAGCATAACTTTGATGATTATTACTAAAACCATATTTAAATTCAGGCATATTAGATTCTACTTCAATCCAATTTAAACCTAATAAATTAAACTTGTAAATTCCATACCTATTAAAAAAATAAAGTTCCTGATTATATTCGAAGGAACAACTTCCTTCATAATAATTGGGATGACTTACATAATTATCTAACATATTGTAAGGCTCTATCCCATTAATTTCACCCACATCCATTATCTCTAGCCCATACCTCAATTTTAGTTTTGTTGAACTTGTTAAAGGATTAGAGTAAGGAAGACTAAAAGTTACTTCAGTATGATTACTCGATAATACAGAACAATATGCATTCGGATTATCTTCTGGGAACAAAGAATAACTCCCACTACTCTCTAAATTAATACCTCCAAATTTAAAAATATCTCTTCTTGTTCCCGTAAAGGGTTGAATCGAACCAGTTGAAACTATAATATCCTTAAGTTCAAAATCAATTTCATTTGACAATTGCCCCCCAGTTTCAACAAGTAATGTATAATTACCAGGAACATATGTTTCAGGTAATTTAAAATCTATATGAGTATTTCCTAGTGTGTAACTTGAGTTATATGGGTTATTTACCATAATTCCATCTATAAAAATTTTGCCCACATCTCTATAACCTAAATTAGTACCCTCTAGTTTAATGTGCGAACCATGAAAAAAGGATTTATTATTAATAGAACTTATAATTGGTTCATAAACCTTAAAATTTGTTGAGACTGATCCATAAGCTGTTTCTAAATCAATTTTAATTTCTCCTGTTGAATCAAACTCGTAATTCGGATAAAGATATCCTGCATTCAACCATTTATTTAATGGTATTGGAAAATTCCCGTCTACTTCAACCTTATCAAATGATTCACCTATTGCAATACCTGATTCACCTACTTTTACTTCATAAGAATCTGCTAAAAAATATCTAGTTTTAACGTTTACAGTATCATTTTCTAAATTATATTTTTCTTTATCGATTGATAAAATTTGAGGGGGGAGCATTTGTATTGCTTCATTCATTTCAAACTCCCCAATTATAACTTCTAATTTTGGATTTGAGACTCTAAAAACCCTATCAATCAATACACTTATTGAATCTCTAGTATATTTAAAAATTGACTGTTCCTTACCTCCTATTTTTAACTTTAAATCACGTTCAGGTTGATTAAAGTAATCTCCAATTATAGTTATTTCTTCTAAAAAACCAGTTTTATAATTGCTTAATTTTTCAATAAACGGTGTTGTACTTTGGTATATTTCTTCTTTTACAATAACTCTATCTAATACTTTTATTTTTAGATCTAACAATCCAGTAGGTAAACCTTGAGGTATTATTACTTCTAGTTTATCAATATCGGAACTATTTTTTTTAACTGGAGCAACAATATTATTAATCCATACTTCGCTAAAATTAGAATGAAAGTTTTTCCCATAAATAAACAAACTCTCTCCAACATAGGTTTCTTTTGAAGAAATTGAATCAAAAATCGGTTCATTAATTAAAAAGGTTTTATCAATAACAGTTTCAAAATTACAAGACTTTAAAACAGGTACTAATTTTGAAGATTTAATACTAGGACTAACAATTGCCTTTATCAAAGTATCTGATTCAAATATGACCCCATGAATAATGCCATTTAAGATTATTCTATTTTTAAAATCTGCACTTCCAACACAAAAATTCTTTCCTTTTATAGTAATTGTATCATATACAAATCCACTAGTTGGATAAAAATCTTCTATCTCTACATTTATATCCACGTTACTAATAAATGGAATTGTATCACCAGTTACGTATTTTTTATCATGGTAAATAAAAGGGTAAACAGTGTATTGCTGCCCTTTAATTAAATTCTTATTAATTACCGACTCGAAATTTTCAGTGTTTAACTTCCCTAAATTCTGTTGAATAAAATGCTTGTTATTCTGTAAAACAACCGTCCCATGATTTTCAATATTTGGATAAGGATTTCCAATAACATCTAATCTTGTAGAGGTAAAAACGCCTTCAGATATATTATCATCTATTGAAAAACTTAAAACTGATACCGAAGGATTTATTAAAGGTTTATCTACAACAGACTCTTCTTTTTCACAAGAAATAACTAAAAACGCAAGTAAATATATCTGAAGAAAAAATATTTTATTCATAGCAATAACATCTAAATTCAAAAAATAAATTTAATAATTATAAAAATAGTGCACTAATTTTTTTATATAAAAAAAGAGCTCCAAACGGAAGCTCTTTTTTATAATAAAGTTAATCTTATTTACTCAAATACATCTTTCTACGCGAGTACAATTCATAAAATTGATCATCCTTTAAGCTATCAATAAATAAAATGCTCTCTCCAGTCGATTTCATTTCTGGTCCTAATTTTTTATCTACATTAGGAAATTTGTTAAATGAAAACACTGGTTGTTTAATTGCAAAACCTTCTAATTTAGGGTTAAAAATAAAATCTTTCACCTTTTTTTCACCCAACATAACTTTAGTAGCATAATTTACATAAGGTTCTTGATATGCCTTTGCAATAAATGGAACTGTACGAGATGCTCTTGGATTTGCTTCAATTATATAAACAATATCATCTTTTACAGCAAACTGAATATTTATTAATCCCTTAGTTTTAAGAGCTAATGCAATTTTTTTAGTATGATCTTTAATTTGTTGCATTACAAACTCACCTAGATTAAATGGTGGCAATGTCGCATTTGAATCTCCTGAATGCACTCCACAAGGCTCTATATGCTCCATTATTCCAATAATATACACATCTTCTCCATCGCAAATGGCATCAGCCTCCGCTTCAATTGCGCCATCTAAATAATGGTCTAATAACAACATGTTATTTGGAATTTTTCGCAATAAATCTACCACGTGTTTTTCCAACTCTTCTTTATTAATAACAATTTTCATTCCCTGCCCTCCTAAAACATAAGAAGGTCTCACTAATATTGGAAAATCCAAACTATCAGCTATTGATGCTGCTTCGTCTGCGGTTGTAGCTGTTCCATATTTCGGAAAAGGAATATCTAAGTCAACTAATAATTCAGAGAAACGCTTTCTATCTTCTGCTAAATCAAGTGCTTCAAAGCTAGTTCCTATAATTTTAACACCCCATTTATCTAACTTTTCAGCTAATTTTAATGCTGTTTGTCCACCTAACTGAACTATAACTCCTTCTGGTTTTTCGTGTTCAATTATATCGTAAATATGTTCCCAAAATACAGGTTCAAAATATAATTTATCTGCAGTATCAAAATCTGTAGAAACAGTCTCTGGATTACAATTAATCATAATTGTTTCATAACCAGCTTCTTTAGCAGCTAAAACACCGTGTACACAACAATAATCAAACTCAATTCCTTGTCCAATTCGGTTTGGCCCAGAACCTAATACAATTATTTTCTTTTTATCGGTAACAATACTTTCATTATCAGTTTTAATTACTCCATCTGGAGAAATCATTTTATTTTCAAAAGTAGAATAATAATATGGTGTTTGCGCACTAAATTCGGCAGCACAAGTATCTACTAATTTGTACACACGATTAATATCTAATGCTGTACGTTTTGTTTTTACTTCACTTTCTAAACAACCTAACATATGTGCTATTTGCCTGTCTGCAAAACCTTTTTGCTTTGCTTCTAACAATAATTCATACGAAAGTGTTTCTAATTTATTAGTTGAAATTTCTTTTTCAAGTGCTAATAATTCTTCATATTGTCTTAAATACCAATAATCAATTTTCGTAATTTCGTGAATTCTACTTAAAGGAATTCCTATTGAAATTGCATCATAAATTACAAAAACCCTATCCCAACTTGCATAAGTTAATTTTTGAATGATTGTATCATAATCCTTCTCCCCTTTTCCGTCGGCACCTAAACCATTACGTTTAATTTCTAAAGATTGTGTAGCTTTATGTAATGCTTCTTGAAAACAACGGCCAATCCCCATCACTTCTCCAACGGATTTCATTTGTAAACCAAGAGTTCTATCTGAACCTTCAAATTTATCAAAGTTCCAACGTGGAATTTTTACAATTACATAATCTAAAGTTGGTTCAAATAAAGCTGAAGTTGTTTTAGTAATTTGATTATCTAATTCATCTAGATGATAACCAATTGCTAATTTTGCAGCAATTTTTGCAATCGGATAACCAGTTGCTTTTGATGCTAAAGCTGATGAACGTGAAACACGTGGATTAATTTCAATAGCAATAATATCTTCTTTTTCGTCTGGACTAACTGCAAATTGAACATTACAACCACCTGCAAAATCTCCAATAGAACGCATCATATGTATTGCCATATCACGCATTCTTTGAAACGTAGTATCACTCAATGTCATTGCTGGCGCTACTGTTATAGAATCTCCTGTATGAATTCCCATAGGATCCATATTTTCGATAGTACAAATAATAACTACATTATCATTACTATCTCTTAACAATTCTAATTCATATTCTTTCCAGCCTAATAAAGCTTTATCGATTATAACTTCGTGAATTGGTGAAGCTTCTAAACCTCTACTTAATAATTCATCAAAATCTTCTTTTTTATAAACTATAGAAGCTCCAAAACCTCCTAAAGTAAATGAAGGACGAATTACCAACGGAAACCCATATTCCTGAGCAATTTCTTTACCTTTTAAAAATGATGTTGCTGTTGTTGAAGGCGCCTGTCCTACTCCAATTTCTATCATTAATTTTCTAAACTGCTCTCTATCTTCAGTAATATTAATAGCGTCAATATCTACACCAATTAATTCTACGTTAAAATCTTCCCAAATTCCTTTGTCATCAGCTTCAATACATAAATTTAAAGCTGTTTGTCCACCCATTGTTGGCAGCACAGCATCAATTTCAGGATGAATTTTTAAAATCTCTATAATAGATTTTGTTGTTAAAGGTTTTAAATAAACATTATCAGCTAAAGACGGATCCGTCATAATTGTAGCCGGATTCGAATTAATTAAAGTAACTTCAATTCCTTCCTCTTTTAACGATCTAATTGCCTGTGAACCAGAATAATCAAACTCACATGCTTGACCTATAATTATTGGCCCAGAACCTATAATTAAAATTGACTTAATGTTTTTGTTTTTTGGCATTTGCTAGTATTAATTAATAATTTGGTAAATATCTATAAAATTCAAATTTTTTAAAAAAATAGTTTTAAAAACTTATTAAAAGGTCATAAAAAAAGGCGTTACTAATAAAAGTAACACCTTATATATAAAACTATTGTTTCATTATTTCTTTGGTCTTGGATCAGAAGAAACACTTACTCTTTTTCTTCCTTTAGCTCTTCTTCTTGCTAACACTTTTCTACCAGTTGCAGAAGCCATACGCTCTCTAAATCCGTGTTTATTTCTTCTCTTTCTTTTTGAAGGCTGAAATGTTCTTTTTGGCATTACTTATAATTTTTAAAATCGTGTTTCTTTTTTTCTTAATTTACTTTAAGAAGAAGTCTCCTTGAAAGCGTGGGCAAATATACAAATCCTTTTGTGTTTGACAAATAGAATTTAAAAAAAAATAAAAAATATTATTTTTCAAGCTAAATTTAAAAAAAAACCTATTTTTATAATAACCAAAAATACCGTTTTTATGCATCAAAAACCAATGTTAAAAGAAGGAAGTTTAAAAAGTCAAGTAATTGTTGTAACTGGCGGAGGCAGCGGTTTAGGAAAAGCTATGACTACTTATTTTTTGGAATTAGGAGCTTCAGTTGTCATAACATCTCGAAATATTGAAAAATTAAATGCTGTTAAAATTGAGTTAGAAGAAAAAACTGGAGGAAATGTTTTAGCTGTACAATGCGACGTTAGAAATTATATTGAAGTTGAAAATGTTTTAGCTGAAACTTTAAAAAAGTTTGGAAAAGTTGACGGTTTACTTAACAATGCTGCTGGAAATTTTATATCACCTACCGAACGTTTATCCGCAAACGCTTTTGACACTATTATTGATATTGTTTTAAAGGGAAGCAAAAACTGTACGCTTGCCTTTGGAAAACACTGGATTACAACAAAGCAAAAAAAATCTACTATTTTAAATATTGTAACTACATATGCATGGACAGGCTCGGGTTATGTTGTGCCATCTGCAACTGCAAAAGCAGGTGTGTTGGCTATGACACGCTCTTTAGCTGTTGAATGGGCTAAATATGGAATTCGATCAAATGCTATTGCTCCAGGTCCCTTCCCAACAAAAGGTGCTTGGGATAGATTGCTTCCTGGAGAATTAAAAGAAAAGTTTGATATAAAAAAGAAAGTTCCTATTGGTAGGGTTGGTAAACACCAAGAATTAGCAAATTTAGCAGCTTATTTAATGAGCGATTTTTCGGCTTACGTAAATGGTGAAGTTATTACAATAGATGGAGGTGAATGGTTAAAAGGAGCAGGTGAATTTAATATGCTTGAAGAAATTCCAGAAGAAATGTGGGATGTGCTAGAAGTTATGATACGGAAAAAGTAATACTATTTAAATTCACTTTGTTTAAGGCTCTTTTAAAATTATTGATGAGATTTATATGTAATAATTACCCCTAACCCTATCCAACCTAATGTAATTAAAACTAGACATTGACTACAAATAATTTCGACATATTAGGGTTAACAAACGAGCAGGTAATTCTTGCAAGGGAAAAATTTGGACAAAACATATTAAACTACAAAAAAGAAAACAGTTTCTTAGACACCTTAAAACATATTGCTAAGGAACCAATGACGATTTTATTATTAGTTGCTGCTTCTATTTATTTTATTAGTGATGAAATAGGTGACGGGATTTTCTTAGTAGCGGCTATCATATTCATCACGTCAATTTCTTTATACCAAAATTCAAGAAGCAAGAACGCTTTGGAAAAATTAAAAGATTTTTCTCAACCCCATTGCAAAGTCATTCGCAATGGTAAAATAGAAGAAATAAAAAGCCATGAACTAGTTATAGGCGACAGCCTAATTGTGGAAGAAGGAACCCTTATTGTAGCAGATGGAAGCATTATTCATTCCAACGACTTCTCGGTAAACGAATCCATACTTACAGGCGAATCATTAGCTGTTTTTAAGGATAAAACTAAGGAAGATAAAAGTATTTATAGCGGCACAACTGTGGCAAGTGGTTTAGCTATTGCAACAATTACTGCAATTGGTAACAAAACCAAATTGGGCAAAATTGGAATAAGTCTAGAAAGTATTATTGAAGAAAAAACACTTTTAGAAATACAAATTGCAGATTTTGTAAAAAAGATGGCAATTACAGGTGCTGTAGCCTTTCTATTTGTTTGGGCAATTAATTATTGGAATTCTCAAAGCCTTTTGAACAGTTTATTACAGTCACTTACTTTAGCCATGAGCATTTTGCCCGAAGAAATCCCAGTTGCCTTTACAACCTTTATGGCCTTGGGAGCATGGCGTTTAATGAAAAAAGGGATTGTAGTTAAGCAAATGAAAACTGTTGAAACATTAGGTAGCGCAACCGTTATTTGTACCGATAAAACTGGAACCATAACTGAAAATAAAATGAGTTTAGCAAAACTATTTTTGCTAAACTCAAATAAAATATCTCAACCCAACAACCAATTAACTAATGATGAAAAACAACTTATAGAATTGGCAATGTGGGCAAGTGAACCTATTCCGTTTGATCCAATGGAAGTGGCATTGCACCAGTCTTATAGAGATACTGCACAAAATGATGAGCGACCAAATTACAAACTCATACATGAATACCCATTAGATGGCAAACCACCTATGATGACTCATGTTTTTGAAAACAATAAAGGCAACCGAATTATAGCAGCAAAAGGAGCACCCGAAGCTTTGATGAATATTTCAAATCTCACAAAAACAGAAAAACAACAAATAAATGCAGCCATTCTATTATTAGGAAACGATGGTTATAGAATATTAGGAATAGGTGTATCAAATTTTACAGAAAATAATTACCCCTCAAAACAACAAGATTTACCATTTCAATTTAAAGGCATTATTGCCTTCTATGACCCACCCAAAAAAAACATTCAAAAAGTATTAGAAGATTTTTATACTGCGGGCATTACTGTAAAAATTATAACAGGTGATTATTCCGCAACTACTATTGCAATTGCAAAACAAATTGAATTTAAGGATTACGAGAAAAATATTACAGGTGATGAATTGATGAAATTAAATGATTCTGAATTAAAAACCTGTGTGATGAATACTACTATTTTTACCCGCATGTTTCCAGAAGCTAAATTAAAAATTATCAATGCCTTAAAAAACAACAATCAAATTGTAGCAATGACAGGAGATGGCGTAAACGATGGGCCAGCATTGAAAGCAGCACATATTGGTATTGCAATGGGTAAAAAGGGAACGGAAATAGCTAAACAAGCAGCATCATTAATTTTATTAGAAGATGATTTATCAAGAGTTGTTGATGCAATAGCTATGGGTAGAAAAATATATGCGAACTTAAAAAAAGCAATCCAATACATTATTTCTATACACATCCCTATAATTCTAACGGTATTTATTCCCTTAGCTTTAGGATGGATTTACCCCAATATTTTTTCACCCATCCATATTATATTTTTAGAATTAATAATGGGACCAACTTGTTCTATTATTTATGAAAATGAACCATCCGAAGAAAATACAATGTTGCAACAACCTAAAGTATTGACTACTTCTTTTTTTAATTGGAAAGAACTATCTATAAGCATTGTGCAGGGATTGGTGATCGCAGCAGGAACTTTATTTGTATACCAATATTCAGTAATTAGTGGTAACAATGAAGCTGTAACAAGGACAATGACTTTTACTGTTTTAATAGTCGCAAACATTTTCCTGACTTTAATAAACCGCTCATTTTATTATTCTATTTTAACAACGTTAAAGTATAAGAATAATATGGTTTTATATATCATTTTTATAACCATTGCTCTTGTAGCTCTTATCCTTTATGTTAACCCACTTACAAGTTTTTTTGAATTTGAAACTTTGAATTTGGTACAATTATTAGGCTGTATTGCAATTGGTTTCATTTCAGTACTTTGGTTTGAAATTTTTAAAATGATAAAAAGAACGAAACCAAAGCAGACAAAGAAAGAATAGCAATTAAAAATTTATAAAAAATTACTAAAATTAATTTTAAGAGCATTACACGCCACTACTATATATGTTCTAAATTAACCAAAAAACACTAAAAACTTAACTAAATGTTCTAAAAAACACATTTTCAAACATAAATAAGTTAAAATATTACAGATTTAAAATAACACAAAGACTTAATTTTGTATTCAATTTTTTAAAACGAACGAACCTATGGTAAATGAATATAGTAAATGGCATCACCCGTACAAACCAACAAAAAAATATGACAAAAAAGTAGCATATTTTAGTATGGAATTTGGTATTCACCAAGCATTAAAAATTTATTCTGGTGGACTAGGTTTTTTAGCTGGTTCGCACATGCGCTCTGCATATGAATTAAAACAGAATATGATAGGGGTTGGAATGCTTTGGAAATACGGATATTATGATCAAGCAAGAAACGAAGACCGCACACTTAGAGCCGATTTTATTGAAAAAACATATAACTTTTTAGAAGATACCGGAATTGAAGTTGAAGTACCGCTTCACGACAATCCTGCAGTAAAAGTTAGAGCTTATATTTTAAAACCTGAAATTTTTGGCTGTGTACCTATGTACCTTTTAAGTACAGACGTAGAAGGTAACGATCATTTATCAAGAACTATTACAAATCATTTATACGATTCAAACGAACTTACGCGCGTTTCTCAAAGCATAATTTTAGGTATTGGTGGAGCTAAAGTTGTTGAAGCTTTAGGAGGTGCAGATATGTATCATTTAAATGAAGGACACGCATTACCTGCATTTTATTATTTAAGAGATCAAGGTGTAAAAAAAGAGCAATTTGCTTTTACAACACACACGCCTGAAAAAGCTGGAAACGAAGAACGTGACGCTAGACATTTAAATAGATGTGGCTTCTTTGGAAGAACACTTCCCGAAGAAGAATTACGACAAGAAATGGTAAATAACGGTATGTTAAACTATACTGTTGCTGCTTTAAGAATGGCTAATAAATCAAATGCCGTATCAAAACTTCACGCCGTAGTTTCTAATGATATGTGGAAAGGTTTCGATGGTATTAACGAAATAATCCCTATTACAAACGCACAAAATCAAAACTTCTGGCAAGATGAAGAAATAAAAAAAGCCTGGAAAACTAAAAGTGCTAAGAAATTTAAAGAAAGAAAAACGGAATTAAAAAATGAGTTATTTGATGTTGTTATAAATCAAACTCAAAAAAGATTTGACCCTACCATAATTACAATTGTTTGGGCAAGACGTTTTGCTGGTTACAAAAGAGCAGACATGCTTTTATACGATTTAGAGCGTTTTGAAAAACTACTTTCAAACGAAAAATATCCAGTTCAAATTATTTGGGCAGGTAAACCATATCCTAAAGATTATTACGCTATTGATATTTTTAATCACTTAGTCAATTTTTCTAAAACAAGAAAAAACTTAGCAGTTTTAACTGGCTACGAAATGGAATTATCAAAACAGCTTAAATCCGGTTCAGATATTTGGCTTAATACCCCAAGAATTACACGTGAGGCTTCTGGAACAAGTGGTATGACAGCTTCTTTCAACGGTTCTGTAAACCTTTCAATTAATGATGGTTGGATTCCAGAATTTCAAAAACATGGAGAAAACTGCTTTGTATTACCTGAGTTAGATCATAAAAAACCTGTTTGGGAGCAAGATGAAGAAGATTGTGCTAATTTATTTGACATTCTAGAAAACGAAGTATTACCAACCTATTACGACAAGCCTAAAAAATGGCAAGAAATTGTATTTAATGGTATCACAGATACTATTCCAGAATTTACAAGTGAGAGAATGGCAAAACAATATTACGAAGAACTATACAGCTAGAAATTTACTACTAAACTTCACAAAAGCACTTTAATTTTCAACAATTTTAAAGTGCTTTTTTTGTTTCAAACTATAATTCTCAAGTTTTTGACTTTGAACCTTTCCTTCAATCAACTTTTAAACCTTTTCTACATTTCATTATTCCCACTCTTAAACTTTCAAACTTTTTACGCTTTTCCCTTTTGTAAACTAAAATAGAGTTAGTACTTTTGCCCAAACCTAAGAATAATGAAAAATACAAAATATGTTTTTGTAACAGGAGGCGTAACTTCTTCACTTGGAAAAGGAATTATTGCAGCTTCTTTAGCAAAATTACTACAAGCTAGAGGCTATTCTGTTACCATTCAAAAACTTGACCCATATATTAATATAGATCCTGGAACTTTAAACCCTTACGAACATGGTGAGTGTTATGTAACCGATGATGGAGCTGAAACTGATCTAGATTTAGGGCATTACGAGCGCTTTTTAAATATTCCAACTTCACAATCTAACAATGTTACAACTGGTAGAATCTACCAATCGGTAATAAATAAAGAGAGAAAAGGTGAGTTTTTAGGTAAAACAGTACAAGTAATTCCGCATATTACAGATGAAATAAAAAACCGAATTCAAATTTTAGGCAATACAGGCGATTATGATATTGTTATTACTGAAATTGGTGGAACTGTTGGTGATATAGAATCGTTACCTTATGTAGAATCTGTACGTCAATTATTATGGGAATTAGGACACGAAAACGCAATTGTTATTCATTTAACATTAGTTCCTTATTTAGCTGCTGCTGGAGAATTAAAAACAAAACCTACACAACATTCTGTTAAAATGCTAATGCAAAGTGGGGTGAGTCCAGATATATTAGTCTGCAGAACAGAACATGAAATTTCAGATTCCATAAAAAATAAATTAGCTTTATTCTGCAACGTAAAAAAAGAAGACGTTATACAATCTATTGATGCTGAAACTATTTACGACGTTCCTAATTTAATGTTAGATCAAGGTTTAGATAAAGTAGTTCTTAAAAAATTACAATTAGCAGACGATAAACAACCAAATCTAAAAATATGGAATGCCTTTTTAAAGAAATTTAAAAATCCTAAACATACTGTTGAAATTGGTTTAATTGGAAAATATGTTGAATTACACGATGCTTATAAATCAATTTCTGAAGCTTTTATCCACGCTGGAGCTCAAAATGAAGTTCAAGTAAATATAAATTGGATTCATTCTGAAGACTTAACAGTTGAAAATGTTCCAAATAAATTAAAAAATTTAAATGGAATTTTAGTCGCACCTGGTTTTGGAGAACGTGGAATTGAAGGAAAAATTGATGCGGTTCGTTTTGCCAGAGAGCACAACGTTCCTTTTTTAGGTATTTGTTTAGGAATGCAAATGGCAGTTATTGAGTTTTCAAGAAACGTTTTAGGGTATAAAGATGCTAATTCTGTTGAAATGGATAGCGAAACAACCAATCCTGTTATTGACATTATGGAAGCGCAAAAAAGCATCACCAATTATGGTGGAACAATGCGTTTAGGAGCTTGGGATTGTAATTTAACGGAAGGCAGTAAAATTAAAAACATCTATAAAAAAGAACTCATTAGCGAAAGACACCGTCACAGATACGAGTTTAACAATTCATATTTAAAACAAATTGAAGCTGCAGGAATGGTTGCAACAGGTACAAATCCAGAAACAAATTTGGTTGAAGTTGTTGAAATCCCTTCACATCCATGGTTTGTTGGTGTGCAATACCACCCAGAATATAAAAGTACAGTTTTAAGTCCGCATCCTTTATTTTTAGATTTTGTAAAAGCAGCTTTGGAACATTCTTTGAGCTAAAATAGAATACTTAATAAAAACTAATTATTAACGTTACTTTTAGTACTTTTGTCGGGCTTTTTAAAACTTTTTAAAAAGTAGATGACAAATTGACATTTAATTATACACATGGAAGAAAAGAAATTCGATTTTAATTCACTAATAGGTTTTGTGCTTCTTGGAGCCATAATGTTATGGTGGATGTACAGCAATCAACCAACACCAGAAGAAATAGCAGCTGAGAAAAAAGCAGCAACAGAAAAAGTTGAAGCCAACCAAGCAACTGAAGATTCAGCAACTTATAACAATACAACCGAAAGAGTACCGCAAGCTACAGATTCTTTATCATTAGCAAAAGCTAAAGGAAAATTAGGAGATTTTAGCTATTCAGCAACAATTGCAGAGGGTGAAACAATTTTAGAAAACAATGTATTAAAATTAATAATTTCTAATAAAGGTGGGCAAATTAAAGAAGCATTACTAAAAAATTATGTTACTTACGATTCTTTACCTTTATACATAATTAAAGATAAAAACGCTTCTTTTAATATTAATTTTGGAACTTCAGAAAACAGAATCTTAAACACAAAAGATTTAATGTTTGAACCAACTCTAACACAAAATGGCTCTAACGAAGTACTTTCAATGAAATTAAAAGTTTCAGATTCTAAATATTTAGAATATCGCTATGAAATAAAACCAGATGAGTATTTGGTTGATTTTAATGTACGTTCTCAAGGTTTAAACACATCTCTTAACACCGCGCAACAAATCACTTTAGATTGGAGTTTGGATGGTTATAGTCACGAAAAAAGTATTCGTTACGAAAATCAGCAAACAGAAATGTATTATGAAAAAGGTGATGAAGATATAGACTATCTTTCTGTTGGTGGCGAAGATGACGCTGAAGAATCCGATGTAAACTGGGTAGCTTTTAAGCAACATTTCTTTTCAGCAATCTTAATTTCAGATAAAGCATTTGATAATGCAAAATTAACATCAGTTACTTTAACTAAAGACGAAGAAATTGATACTGTTTTTACAAAGGCATTTGCTTTAAAAACACCTTTAACTTTAGAAGCCGGTGAGTTTGATTATAATATGGATTGGTATATTGGGCCAAACGATTATCAAATTCTTAAAAAATACGATAGAAATATTAAAGAAATAGTAAATCTGGGTTGGGGAATTTTTGGGTACATAAACCGCTTAATTTTTGTTCCTGTATTTAATTTCCTTCAAGGTTTTATTGGTAATTATGGTATTATTATTATTCTACTAACCATTGTAGTTAGAATTATAATGTCGCCTTTGGTATATAAATCGTATTTATCAAGTGCCAAGATGAAGGTGTTAAAACCTGAAATGGAAGAAATTAACAAGCGTTTACCAGGAAAAGAAAATGCAATGAAACGTCAGCAAGAAACAATGGCTGTACAAAGTAAAGCTGGTGTTAGCCCGCTATCTGGTTGTATTCCTGCTTTATTACAAATGCCTGTATTCTTTGCATTATTTAGATTTTTCCCTTCTAATATAGATTTACGTCAAAAAGGATTTTTATGGGCCGATGATTTATCCTCATACGATTCTGTGTTTGAACTTCCATTCCACATACCAATGTATGGATCTCATATTAGTTTATTCCCAATATTAGCTTCTGTTGCAATTTTCTTTTATATGAGAATGAGTCAAAGTCAGCAAATGGGAATGCAACAACCTACACAAGAAGGTATGCCAGATATGCAAAAGATGATGAAAATGATGATGTATCTTTCTCCTGTTATGATGTTAATTTTCTTTAATATGTATGCAAGTAGTTTAAGTTTGTATTACTTTGTTTCTAACTTATTAACTATTACTATAATGCTAGTTATTAAGCATTATATTATAGATGAAGAGAAGATTCATGCTAAAATTGAAGAAAATAAAAAGAAGCCTAAAAAGGAAGGTAAGTTTAGAAAACGCTTAAATGATGCTATGAAACAAGCGCAAGAACAACAAGCTAAACAGCAAAAGAAACGATAAAACTTACCATTTGTTAAGTTATAAGTCCTTTTGTTTTTTCAAAAGGACTTTTTTTTTAAATTTAACATTACCAAACCAATTATGTGAAAAGTTTAAAAAGTTCATACAAAATAATTAATGAACATAATCTTATTATCGAATATCACAAAGGCGATATAGATTTAGACTCATACATTAAATTTAAAAAAAAAACGTTTACTGATAAAGACTTTAAAACAAACCTCAATTACTTAATTCATTTTAAAGACGTTACGTTCTTTACTCCACCAGAGGATATAAAAAAATTTGTAGATTTTATTATACACAATGCGCCTAAATTAGGAAAAAGAAAAGTAGCTTTTATTACTAGTACTCCCAACCAAGTTGTTTCAACCACCATATACAAAACAATGTTAACTAATGATGAGCAGCAAGTTGCTATTTTTTCTACAAATAATAATGCTTTAAATTGGCTAACTTCAAACAAGTTAAATACTAAAGAGTTAATTGAAATAGTAAAATTTATAGAAAAAGAAACTGAAAGATAATTTACTAAAAATAGTATAATTCTATATTTTTACCTCGTAATATGTTTTAGATTTCATTATAAATAAAGTATCATAAACCTCTTTCGGTTTCTTGCTCAAAAAAACAACTTATGAGACTCCTATTTAAATACATTTTCATTTCTTTAATAACTTTTTTTACTTTCTCTTGTTCTAATGAAAGTAATAATATTGTCACCGTACCAGAAAATAATTTAAAAAACCTAACCATATTTCATATAAACGATCAACACGGACAATTAAATAATTTTGCAAAAATAAAAGATATAGTAGCGAAAGAAAAAAAAGAAACTAATGTTTTATTGGTTTGTAGTGGAGATATTTTTTCTGGAAACCCAGTTGTAGATAACCATCCTGAGAAAGGATTTCCAATGATAGATTTAATGAATAAAACTGGTTTTGATATTTCTGTAATAGGCAACCACGAATTTGATTATGGAGAGACAATTTTAAAAGACAGATTTAACCAATCTCAATTTAACTGGGTTTGTGCCAATGTTGAAATGGACGATACTGGAATTCCAGAACCCGATGAATACAAAACTATTTTAATAGATAATATAAAAGTTACTTTTTTAGGATTGGTAGAAACTAATGGTAAAGAGAACGCCACTATTCCATCTACGCATCCTTGGAGAGTGCAAAATTTAACTTTTAAGAAATACCAGAACATTATTGGCAACTATGCACAACTTAAAGAAACTGAAAACTCCGATCTCTATATTGCTCTTACACATTTAGGAGAATCTTCTGATATAAATATTGCTAACTATTACCCTTATTTTGATTTAATAATTGGAGGACATTCACACTCAAAAGTTAATACTAAAATCAATAATATTCCAATATACCAAGCTGGATCCAACTTAAATTATCTCGGTAAAATTGAATTGGAAATTGACGATAAAAAAATAAAAAAATCTAGTTATACATTAATTGATTTAAATGCTTACCAATATTTTGATAGTACTCTAAAAGACTTAATTGATAACTATACTATAAACGCTAATTTAAGTAAAGTTATTGGTTTTTCAGAAGCTTACCACAATAGATCTAGTGTTGGTAGTTTTTATACCGATGCGCTAAGAAACCAAATGAATGCTGATATTACTTTCCAAAATACTGGTGGTGTTAGAAGTGATTTAGATGAAGGTGATATCTTAAAAAGTGATATTTATAGTATCGATCCTTTTAACAATGGAAGTGTAACTTACACAATGACTGTTGCAGAAATTAAAAACTTTTTAAAAGGAAGTAAGGCCTCAGTTTATTATTCAGGTGTTTTAATTGAACAAGAAAACAATACAATTATTATTAAAAATACAAATAACCAAGTTTTAAATGATAACGAAACATTAACAATAGGTTTAAACGACTACATTCCTGCGGTTTACGACAACTATTTCACCAAAACTCCAACATTTTTACCAAATACTACTGCCGAAACTTTAATAAATTATCTTGAAAACACAACAGCTCCAATAAATTATACACAAGTAAATAGTTACTTTAAATATGAATAATAATTAATTTTTTAGCTATTTAAAAAAGTTAAGATATTTTGCTCAATTCTCTCAGAAATATTTTGCACATCAGATTTTACAAAGGTTTCTCCAGTTATATTTTCATATAATTCAATATATCTTTCAGAAATTTCTTGAATTTTTTCATCGCTCATTTCTGGCACAGTTTGTCCTTCAAGTCCTTGAAAATCATTTGCAATTAACCACTGACGCACAAATTCTTTTGATAGTTGTTTTTGAGCTTCTCCTTTTGCTTGTCTTTCTTCATATCCATCAGCATAAAAATATCGAGAAGAATCTGGAGTATGAATTTCATCAATCAATAAAATCTTTCCATCTTTAGTTTTTCCAAATTCATATTTAGTATCTACTAAAATTAATCCTCTTTCCGCAGCAATTTCTGTACCTCTTTTAAATAATGCTCGTGTATAATTTTCCAATACTTCATAATCTTCTTTAGAAACAATTCCTTTAGCAATAATTTCTTCTTTGGAAATATCTTCATCGTGATCACCATCTTCTGCTTTGGTTGCAGGCGTAATTATTGGTTCTGGAAATTTATCATTTTCTTTCATTCCCTCTGGCATTGAAACTCCACAAAGCACTCTTTTACCAGCCTTATATTCTCTTGCTGCGTGTCCAGACATATATCCACGAATTACCATTTCTACTTTAAAAGGATCACATAAATGTCCTATTGCAACATTTGGATCAGGAATTGCAACAATCCAATTTGGCACAATATCTTTAGTTGCATCCATCATTTTTGAAGCAATCTGATTTAAAATTTGACCTTTATATGGTATTTGTTTTGGCATTACAACATCAAATGCAGAGAGCCTATCCGATGCAATCATTACTAAAATTTCATCATTAATATTATAAACTTCTCTAACTTTTCCTTTATAAAAAGATTTTTGCTTTGGAAAATTATATGCTGTGTTGTTAATTGTATTCATTGTATTTGGTTGTTTGTTGTTTGCCTAAAACTTTTATTTAATTTGTAGAAATTAATTACTCGTTTCCTACTTCTAAACTTTTATAAGCTGAAATTATTTCTTTTACTAGTCTGTGTCTAATTACATCCTTTTCATCTAAATGCACAAAAGCAATGCCTTTAACATTTTTAAGTGTTAATAAAGCCTCCTTTAAACCAGAAACCTGGCGCCTTGGCAAATCTATTTGACCAGGATCACCATTTATAACAAATTTTGCGTTTTTTCCCATTCTGGTTAAAAACATTTTCATTTGGTTATGCGTTGTATTTTGAGCTTCATCTAAAATCACAAAAGCATTATCCAAGGTTCTCCCTCGCATAAAAGCTAGTGGCGCAATTTGAATTACACCTTTTTCTATATATGAATCTAACCTTTCAAAAGGAATCATATCTCTTAAAGCATCGTATAAAGGTTGCATATATGGATCTAATTTTTCTTTTAAATCTCCTGGTAAGAATCCTAAATTCTCTCCAGATTCTACTGCTGGTCGAGTTAATACAATTTTTTTAACCTCCTTCTCTTTCAAAGCCTTAACCGCCAAAGCAACTGCCGTATATGTTTTACCTGTACCTGCTGGGCCAATTGCAAAAAGCATATCGTTTTTCTCCATCAACTCAACCATTTTACGTTGATTTGCAGTTTGTGCTTTTATTAACCTTCCACCAACACCATGTACCAATACTCCATCTGCTAATTTAGAGCTTTTATGCTCCTTACCATTTGAAGTTAACATGCGCTCAATACTATTCTCATCTAATTTATTGTAACGGTTAAAATATTTTATAAGCATCTCAACCCGTTTTTCAAACTCGTCTAAAATAGTAGGTTCTCCATATGCTTTTATACTGGTACCTCTTGCAACAATTTTAAGCTTTGGATAATACTTACGTAAAATATCTACGTTTGAGTTCTGAGTACCAAACAAATCGCTTGGGTTTATCTCTGTTAGTTCAATAATACGTTCGTTCAAATGTAAAATGTGTTAAGTTTAATTCAATAAAATGTACATAAAATAACCGAATAAATGATTAGATTTGCATAACAAATTTAATTATATCAAATAACAATAGTTAAGGCTTTTCAAATAAGTTTTAAACATTTTATTAAGGGTATTTAATTGCTATTCATTAAAAAAAATCGCGCATATATTTTATGTCAATAATTACATTAACTACTGATTTTGGGACAAAAGACCATTTTGTTGGTTCTATAAAAGGTACAATTTATAGTGAATTACCCAATGCTCGGATTGTTGATATATCGCATCATATTGCTCCTTTTAATATAATAGAAACCGCTTATATTTTAAAAAATGCTTACAAAGGATTTCCAGATGAAAGTATCCATATAATTGGAGTAGACTCTGAATTAAATGATGAAAATAAACATATTGCACTTAAATTAGACAATCATTATTTTATTTGCGCAAATAATGGTATCATCTCTCTTTTAACAGCAGAAATCAAACCTGAGAAAATAGTTGAAATTAACATTCACGATCGCATAGAAACAAGTTTCCCTGTTTTAGATATTTTTGTAAAAGTTGCTTGCCATATTTCTAGAGGCGGAACCCTTGAAGTTATTGGTAAAGCAATTACTGATGTTAAAAAACTTGTAGAATTACAGCCTTCAATTTCTGCCGATAATACTAGTATTTCTGGAAACATTATTTATATAGATAATTATGGAAATGCTATAAGTAATATTTCAAAAAAGATATTTAAAGAAGTTGGTAAAGGACGTGATTTTGAAATAATAGCAAACAGGTATGTTTTTAAGAAAATTTATTCAAAATATAGTGAATTTGTTGACTTTTCAATCCCAAAAGAAAACCGTCAAAATGAAGGAAGCAGACTTGCATTATTTAATGCTGCAAATTATTTAGAAATTGCCATTTATAGAAGTAATTTAAATACCGTAGGTGGTGCCTCATCTTTACTTGGTTTAAAATATAGAGATAAGATAACTATAAAATTTATTTAAAATTAATATATGTTTGTTCGCATTGTAAAAATGAGTTTTGAAAAAACTACAATTGATACATTTCTTCAAAATTTTAATAATAACAAAGAAAAAATACGAAACTCCAAAGGTTGTCGTTTATTAGAATTATATAGAGATAAACATACACCCACAATATTTTTTACATATAGTTATTGGGAATCTGAAGAAGATTTAGAAAATTACAGAAACTCAGAATTATTTAAAACAGTTTGGGCGAAAACAAAAATATTATTTAATAAAAAACCAGAAGCTTGGAGCGTAGATAAAATGTATGTTTCAGACTAATATTAACTTTTAATAAAATTATGTTACCCATTTTAAAAAAAGAACTAACTTCATTTTTCTCTTCGCCAATTGCCTATTTGGTAATTGCTGTTTATTTAGTTGTTAATGGATTATTTCTTTGGGTTTTTGATGGTGATTATAACATTTTACACGCAGGTTTTTCCGATTTAAACAGTTACTTTTTTTTAGCTCCATGGATTTTTATTTTTTTAATTCCTGCAATAACAATGCGCAGTTTTTCTGACGAATTTAATACTGGAACTATCGAAATTTTAAAAACAAAACCTCTAACCAATTGGCAACTAACTTTAGGTAAATATTTTGGAGCCTTAATTTTAGTTGTTTTAGCAATTGTACCAACGTTTATCTATGCCTTTAGTTTATACCAATTAGGAAACCCTGTAGGCAATATTAATATTGGAACTACAGTTGGTTCATTTTTAGGCTTATTATTTTTGGCAAGCGCATATACTGCTATCGGTATATTTGCTTCCACACTCTCTAATAATCAAATTGTATCTTTTATAATTGCGGTTTTTAGTTCGTTTTTTTTATTTTATGGTTTAGAAGCTTTGGCAACCTATAACCTTTTTGGAAATTCGGATTATTTAATTGAAAAAATTGGAATGAACAACCATTATAGCAGTATTGGAAAAGGTGTTCTAGACACACAAGATTTAATCTATTTTATTTCTGTTACAGCCTTCTTTTTATTTTTAACGAAACTTAGAATACAACATGAAAAATAAGTATTCTAAAATAGCCATTTTTTTTATAGGAATCATCCTTCTAAACTACATTGGATCAAAAGTTTATAAAAGATTTGATCTTACCGAAGATAAACGTTACACTTTATCCGAAACAACTAAAAACATTATTGCAAATGTTGATGAAATAATTGGCATTAAAGTATATCTTGAAGGAGCTTTTCCAGCGGAATTTAAACGGCTTCAAATTGAAACAAAACTACATTTAGAAGAATTAAAAAATCAAAATAAAAACATACATTTTAGATTTGTAAATCCTATTGACATTGGTAAAGAATTAATTGAAAAAGGATTAGAACCAAGCAGATTACAAGTTGAAGAAAACGGAAAATTATCTGAAATTGTATTATTTCCTTTTGCTGAAATTAATTATAAAAACGGCACAGAATATGTTTCTTTACTAAACGATATTTTTACAAACTCTCAAGACCAACAACTAGAAAGTTCTATTCAAAATTTAGAATATGCCTTTGCAAATGCAATTCATAAAGTAACTTCAAAAAAATCAAAAAAAATAGCTGTTTTACGTGGTAAAGGCACCTTAGAAGATGTTTACTTATTCGATTTTTTAAAAAAATTAGGAGACTATTATTATCTTGGTCCTTTCACTTTAGATTCCGTTGCTAAACAACCTCAAAAAACAGTAAAACAGCTCGCCGAATACGATCTCGCAATAATTGCAAAACCAACCGAAAAGTTTACGGAAGAAGAAAAATACACACTCGATCAATATATAATGCAAGGCGGTAAAACACTATGGATGCTAGATAATGTACATGCAGAATTAGATAGCTTAATGCAAACTGGAGAAACTTTAGCATACCCTAGAGATTTAGGCTTAACAGATTTCTTCTTTAATTATGGCGTTAGAATTAATCCAGATTTAGTAAGTGATTTGTACAGTTCTCAAATTACTTTAGCAACTGGAAATATTGGAAATAAAACTCAATTTAATAATTTTCAATGGAATTATTTTCCACTATCAAATTCATTAAATAACCACGCCATAAACAACAATATTGCACCTGTAAATTTTAAATTTGCCAATAGCATAGATACTTTAAAAAACAACATTTCAAAAACTGTTTTATTACAAAGTTCACCGCTTTCAAAAATTGTTGGTACACCAAGTATTATTTCATTAAAAAGCATTAATCAAAAGCCAGATCCTGCTAATTTTTCTAACGGAAATAAGCCTTTAGCCATATTGCTCGAAGGCGCATTTAAATCTGCCTACAACAATCGTGTAAAACCTTTTAAATTAGGCGATTACAAAGAAATTGGAATTAACACTAATATGATTGTTATTTCAGACGGTGACATTGTTGCAAATGAAATTGTAAAGGGACAACCTATTGAATTAGGTGTTCATAAATTTACAAATCAGCGCTTCGGAAATAAAGATTTTTTATTAAATGCCGTTAATTATTTATTAGACGATTCTGGTCTAATAAACTTGCGTTCTAAAACCATAAAAATAGCTTTTCTAAACAAACAAAAAGCTTACGAAGAAGCTTCAAAATGGCAATTGATTAATATCATTCTTCCCTTACTTATATTAGGCTTTTTCGGATTCATATTTAACTATTTCAGAAAGAAAAATTACCAATAACACCATACTTCATTCATCTTAAAAATTTGTTAAAATTAGAACCTCTTAGTTTATAGGCATTTATATAAGTTATATTTGTTACAAAACTTAAATATAACTATTATGCTAAAAAATTTATCATTACTTCTTTTATTTGTTGGTTTAACGGCAACATCTAACGCACAAATTAAAACACCACAACCTAGTCCTGCAGCTAAAATGGAACAAGTTGTTGGCTTAACCGATGTTACAGTAGAATATTCTAGACCTGCGATGCGCGGAAGAACAATCTTTGGAGATTTAGTCCCTTATGGAAAAATGTGGAGAACGGGCGCAAACGCAAATACAAAAATAACTTTTGGCGATAACGTTACTATAGATGGACAAGAATTGAAAAAAGGAACGTATGCAATTTTTACAGTTCCAAATGCAACTTCTTGGGATGTCATTTTTTACTCCGATGCTAACAACTGGGGAACTCCTCAAAAATGGGACGAAAGTAAAGTTGCTGCAAAAACTACTGTAGCTACTCAAGAAATGCCAATGCCAATCGAATCTTTTACAGTAACTTTTGATGACTTAAAAACAAATTCTGCAGTTATCGGTATCCTTTGGGAAAACACTTACGTAGGGGTTACTTTTGAAGTTCCAACAGATAAAATTACAAGTAAAAGTATTGAAAGTGTGATGGCAGGACCATCTGGAAACGATTATTTTCAAGCTGCAACTTATTACCACACAGAAGGTAAAGATTTAAAACAAGCTTTGGCTTGGATGAAAAAAGCAACTGCTGGAGACAATCCTCCTTTCTGGTATTTAAGAAGAATGAGTCTTATACAAGCAGACTTAGGAGATAAAGCTGGTGCTATTGCAACTGCTAAAAAATCTTTAGAAGGTGCTACAAAAGCCAACAATGCAGATTATGTTAAAATGAATAAAGAGTCAATTGCTAAATGGCAAAAATAATTATGACAAAATTTAAATTAACGCTTGTATTTCTTTTAGTAGCAACAATAACATTTGCTCAAAAAAGTCCTAGAAAACAAGCTTCAGGAAACATTGGAGAAGTTGCCGTAACAGTTGATTATGGCGCACCTAGTGTAAAAGAAAGAACTATTTGGGGTGCACTTGTACCTTACAATAAAGTTTGGAGAAGTGGTGCAAATGAAAATACTACCATTTCTTTTGATAAAAGTGTTACAATTGCTGGATCTACAGTTCCTGCCGGAAAATATGGTTTTTTTATGATTCCATCTGAACAAGGTGAATGGGAAGTTATTTTTAGCAAAAAAAATGATGCTTGGGGTTCAAATGGATATAATAAAGAAAATGACCAACTACGCCTAAAGCTAAAACCTGCTTTTACTGAAGATACCATGGAACTATTAACTTTTATGGTAACAAAAGAAGGAATAACATTTGCTTGGGAAAAAGCACGTATTGAAATTCCTATTCAATAATTAAATTTACTATAAGCAAGAGTCTGTCTAAAAACTTAAAACTTTTTAGACAGACTTTATAAAATAAGTGTTTGCTAATAGGATATTTTAACAATAATTACTCTAACATTTTTAAATAATCACTTTCAGAAATAATTGGAATTCCTAAAGTTTCTGCTTTAGCTAACTTACTTGGCCCCATATTGGCTCCAGCAATAACATAAGTTGTCTTTTTTGAAATAGAACTCCCCACCTTTCCCCCATTATCTTCTATTGATTTTTTTAGATCGTTTCTATTAAAAATGGTAAAAACTCCAGAAACAACAAATATTTTATCTTTTAAAATTGATGTAATATTTTCTTGTGATTCTGCAGACATCTCTAATTGAACACCATACGATTTTAAACGCGACACCAATTGAATATTAACTAAATTTGAAGAAAAATCAATAACACTTTGCGCAATTCTATCACCTATTTCATCAACAGTAATTAATTCTTCAAAAGAAGCTTTCATTAAATTATCTATAGATTTAAAATGTTTTGCCAGTTTTTTTGCCACAGTTTCCCCAACAAATCTAATTCCCAAAGCAAATAACACTTTCTCAAAAGGAATTTGTTTAGAATTTTCAATACCTGCAATTATATTTTGAGCAGATTTTTCTGCCATACGTTCTAATGGAATAATCTGTTGTTCTTTTAATTCATACAAATCGGCATAATTATTAATTAAACCTTCTTTAAAAAGTAATTCAATAGTTTCAGCTCCCAAACCATCAATATTCATTGCTTTTCTGCTAATAAAATGCTGAATTCGTCCAGTAATCTGGGTTGGACAACCATACTCATTTGGACAATAATGCTTGGCATCACCTTCATTTCTAATCAATTCCGTATTACAATCTGGACAATGTGTTATATAATGAGTAGGTTCAGAATTTAAAGGTCTTTTACTTAAATCTACACCAACAATTTTTGGAATTATTTCTCCTCCCTTTTCAACATAAACAGTATCTCCTACTCTAATATCTAATTTTTCTATTTGATCAGCATTATGTAACGAAGCTCTTTTTACTATAGTTCCAGCAAGTTGCACTGGTTCTAAATTAGCTACAGGAGTAATTGCTCCAGTTCTGCCAACTTGATACGTAATTTCATTCAAAACAGTACTTTCTTGTTCGGCTTTAAACTTATATGCAATTGCCCATCGTGGCGATTTTGCAGTATAACCTAACTCATCTTGCTGCGCCAATGAATTTACTTTTACAACAATTCCATCAGTTTCATATGGCAAATTAAAACGTTCGGTATTCCATTTTTCAATAAAATTAAAAACTTGGTTTATAGATTTACATACTTTTATAGCTTTTGGAATTTTAAAACCTAGTTCTCTGGCAAATTCTAAAGTTTCGTAGTGTGTACTTTTAATCGGCTTATCTGAGACAATATGATACAATAAACAATCTAACGGGCGTTTTGCTACCTCACCACTATCTTGTAACTTTAAACTTCCACTTGCTGTATTTCTAGGATTTCTGTAAGGTTCTTCTCCAATATCAATTCGCTCTTCATTCATTTTATTAAACCCATCTAGAGGCAAAATTATTTCTCCTCTAATTTCAAAAGCTATGTCTATTTTTTTGGATAACACCAAAGGAATAGATTTTATAGTTCTAATATTTTCTGTTACCTCATCGCCTTCAAAACCATCACCACGGGTTACCGCACTTTTTAACATGCCATTTTCATACAATAAATTAATAGAAGCACCATCATATTTTAATTCACAAGTATATTCAACTTCATCTGTACCCAATATTTTTTTTACTCTTTTTTCCCAATCTTCTAAATCTTCTTTAGAGTAAGAATTAGACAAAGAATACATTCTATTTTTATGAATTACAGTATTAAAACTTTTAGTAATTGCGCCACCAACTCGTTGTGTTGGAGAATTAGCATCAAAAAATTGTGGATTTTCAGCTTCTAATTTTTCTAGTTCTTTTAATTTTATATCAAATTCATAGTCAGAAATTACAGGTGCATCTAACACATAGTAATTATAATTATGTATTCGTAATTCTTCTCTAAGCGTATTAATTTTTTGTTCAATCGTATCTGACATATCTTCTAAATTCTTCGCTAAAAGTAATCATATTTTTTAAATTCAAAAATTGAAATTTTATTAAATAATGTAACCTAGTTTACCTTAATATGTAACTAAAGTGACATTGGAATCTGACTTTTATCATAAAAATATTTCTGCAACTAAAGTAACTTTACTAACAATAAAAAGGTTATTTTTAAATGCCTTAAACTAAAAAAACTAAACTAAAAAAAATGAAAAACTTACTTATTTTAGGGGCTGGAACATCTGGTACAATGATGGCAAACCATTTATTACCAAAACTATATAAAGATCAGTGGAAAATTACTATAGTAGATCAATATAAAACACATTATTACCAACCTGGTTTTTTATTTTTACCTTTTGATATTTATACAGAAAAACAGGTAAAAAAAGTTGGGAAAAAATTTATTCCGAGTGAAGTAAACTACATTCAAAAAAAAATTGAACAAATTTTTCCAGAAGAAAACAAAGTTCAGTTAGAAGATGAAACTATAAATTATGATGTACTTATAGTTGCTACTGGTTCAAAAATTGCACCTGAAGAAACTAGTGGATTAACAGGCCCATTATGGAAAAAAGATATTTTTGATTTTTATACTTTTGAAGGTGCTTTAGCTTTAAGAAATAAATTAAGAGATTGGGAAGGAGGTAAATTAGTAGTTCATATAACTGAAATGCCTATTAAATGTCCAGTTGCTCCATTAGAATTTGCATTTTTAGCAGATGACTATTTCCGTAAAAAAGGTATAAGAGATAACGTTGAAATAACTTATGTTACACCTTTATCGGGTGCATTTACAAAACCAACTTGTACTACTGCCTTAAATTACCTTTTGGTTGAAAAAGGAATTAAAATTGAGACTGATTTTGCCATAGAAAGTGTTGATAACGATACTAAAGAAATTGTAGATTATGAAGATCGAAAAATCCCATTTGATTTATTAGTAACTGTTCCAACAAATATGGGAGATTCTGTTATTGAAAAATCAGGTTTAGGAGATGATTTAAATTTTATACCAACAGACCATAACACATTACAATCTTTAGCACACGAAAATATTTTTGTAATTGGAGACGCTACAAATGTTCCTGCATCAAAAGCGGGTTCTGTAGCACATTTTGAAGCTGAAACATTAACCGATAATATCCTTTTATATATTGATGGTTATCCATTAAAAAAAGAATTTGATGGACATGCAAATTGTTTTATTGAAACAGGAAATAACAAAGCGTTACTAATAGATTTTAACTATGTAACAGAACCTGTACACGGTAATTTCCCTTTTGCAAAAATAGGTCCTCTTAAATTACTTAAAGAAAGTGTTTTAAATCATTGGGGAAAATTAGCTTTCCGATGGATTTATTGGAATATGCTTTTAAAAGGAATTGCAATCCCTTTTGTGTCTAGAAACATGAGTTTTAAAGGAAAGGTTTTTGATATAAAACCAGAAAAAAAATAACAATTTAAATAACAAAAAAACTAATAATTATGTCAGTAAAAACTATAGCAGGAAAAGAGGTAAACGTTTCAGATGACGGGTACTTAGAAGATATGAATCAATGGAATGAAGATATTGCAAATGAAATTGCAAGTGAAATTGGAATCGAATTAACTCCAAAACACTTTGAGGTTATAAATTTTTTACGCGAAAAAGCAGCCGCTAAAGAAGCGCTTACCATTAGAGGTGTTGGAAAATCTGGTGTTGTAGATATTAAAGGTTTGTACAAATTGTTTCCAAAAGGACCTTTAAAGTTCTCTTCAAGAATTGCAGGAATACCTAAACCAACAAGCTGTATATAAACCACATAACTAGTTATTATTCATTAAAAACACAAAATTATGAGTACAGAAAAAAAACCTTTAGAAAAAGTTTGCTTAATATGTGCTAAAGGAAGTTTGGAAGATGTATATGCAAGTTTAGTTATGGCTAATGGAGCCGTTATGGAAGGTATTGAAACCAAAGTGTTTTTTACATTTTTTGGCTTAGATGGAATTTCAAAAAAAACAATGAATCATTTACACACTGCAACAACAGGTAACCCTGCTATGAGAATGCCGGGTGGACTTCCCTTCCCAACAATGTTAGGTGGATTACCAGGTGTAGAATCTGCAGTTTCTGGTATGATGCGTAAACAAATGGAAGCTTTAGATATGCCTCCGGTTGATGAGTTTTTAGAAATGATTACTGCTGGTGGTGGTGAAATTTACGCTTGTAAATTAGCAGTTGACATGTTTAAACTTAAAAAAGAAGATTTATCTGATGAAGTATCTGATATTATAACAATTGGTGAATTTTATGAAATGTGTGATGGAGACAGAACTCAAATAATATTTACATAAAAACACTAAATAAAAAAGCTGACTAATAAGTTACTTATTAGTCAGCTTTTAAAACAAAAATCAAACAATTATTTAAATATATATCGTTCTGTTTCCCCTTCTAAATTTAACATTTCAATTCTTAAAACTTCCCCTTTTCTTTTACTTGAAATAATTGAATTTACAGTATCAACAGAGTGCATTTTTTCACCATTAATCGCCGTAATAATATATCCAGTTTTTACACCATAATACAGCAACTCTTTATTTGTAATGTCTGTTACTTTTACGCCATTTTCAATCTTTAACTCTTTTAATTCTTTTGCTCCTAAATTTTTCAGCTCTAAACCTAAAGAAATAACCTCGCTTACTTCATTTTTACTTAAAACTACACTCGTTTTATTTTCTAGTCCGTTTCTAACAAAGGTTACATTAACAACATCATTAGGTCTTTTTGTGTTTAAAAATCCTGTTAAATCTGCATATGAAGTAATTCTAACACCATCTACATTTGTAATAACATCATCTTTTTGTAAGCCTGCTTTTTCAGCTCCAGAATTTTCCGCAACCCTTGAAATATAAAAACCTTCAGACAATTCCAAATCTAAATTCTTTGCTATTTTACCATTTAACTCTCCTCCCTCTACACCTAAAATAGCCTTTTGTACATTTCCAAATTCCATTAAATCTTCAATAACTTTTTTAGCAATATTTGAAGGAACTGCAAAAGAATACCCAATAAAAGAACCCGTTCTGGAGGATATTGCAGTATTTATTCCAATAAGCTCTCCTCGTGTATTCACTAAAGCTCCTCCACTGTTTCCTGGATTTACCGCAGCATCTGTTTGAATAAATGAATCTGTAATTGGTCCATTACCGTGTAAATCTCTACCTTTTGCACTTATAATTCCAGCAGTTACCGTAGAGGTTAAATTGTATGGGTTTCCAACTGCTAAAACCCATTCACCAACTTTTACAGCATCTGAATTTGCAAACGTTATATAAGGCAATTCATTTTCTTCGATTTTAAGTAACGCAATATCATTTGTAGCATCGGTTCCAACCAATTCTGCCTTATACACTTTTTTGTTGTTTAAAGTAACTTCAATATCTGTTGCTCCTTTAACTACGTGATTGTTAGTAATTATATATCCATCGGAAGAAAAAACCACACCACTACCTGTACCAACTTGCGAATATTTTTTTGTGCTATTTCCCTGACCATAAAAGAACTCTGCAAATGGATCTCTCACAGTTTTATAGGAAGTATTTTTAACATGAACCACAGCATTCAATGTTTTTTCTGCTGCAATTGTGAAATCGGTATTTTCTATTGAATTACCAAAAGAATTTGAATAATTAGTAGCAACTGTAACTGGACTTTCATCCATCGATTTTTCTATTACTACTTGTGGCTTTTCTAAAAATAATTTATAAGCACCCAAAGTTAATGCACCTCCTAAAGCCGAAAACAAAACAATACTTATTATTTTTTTCATTATTATATAATTTTTAATTTATTAACACACAAATTTAAAATTTTATTGTCTCTTAAAAATAGCTTTAACGCTTCATTAACGCTCATTTAACCATTTTTAACATTTTACAATTCAGCTTTTATTTTTAGGCGCAAAAACTACTTTGAATTTACTACATTTGTATCAATGAAATTACATTTTTATAAATATCAAGGCGCTGGAAACGATTTTATAATGGTTGATAATAGAGACCTATCCTTTCCAAAAACTAACACACATTTAATTAATAAACTGTGCAATAGACGTTTTGGAATTGGCGCAGACGGACTTATTTTATTAGAAACTTCAGATGATGTAGACTTTACAATGGTTTACTATAATGCCGATGGAAACGAAGGAAGTATGTGTGGTAATGGAGGTAGATGCATAGTGGCATTTGCAAAACAACTGAACGTTATTAAAAACGAAACTACGTTTAATGCGGTAGACGGATTACATTTTGCAACCATAGAAAATGAAATTATTAGTCTTAAAATGATTGACGTTAGCGAGATCGAGGTTTCAGAAAATCACGCATTTCTAAATACTGGCTCACCACATCATATTCAGTTTTCTAACAATATTGCTAAAATAAATGTAAAAGAACTTGGTGCTAAAATCAGGTATGGCGCTCCTTATTTTAAAACTGGTACAAATGTTAATTTTGCAGAAAAAAAAGCAGCTAATTCATTTAAAGTTAGAACCTACGAAAGAGGTGTTGAAAATGAAACCTTAGCCTGTGGAACTGGCGTTACTGCGGTTGCAATTGCAGCACATAATACCCATAAAACAAATAGTAATTCAATTAAAATTGAAGTTTTAGGTGGTAACTTAGAAGTTTCATTTGAAAAAATTAAAAATACATACACTAACGTTTTTTTAAAGGGTCCTGCACAATTTGTTTTTGAAGGTAAAATAGATGTATAATGGCAAATTTATTAGGCAAAAATATTAACCTAAGAGCTCTAGAACCAAAAGATTTAGATTTTTTGTTTGCAACTGAAAACAATGAAGAATTTTGGGAAATAAGTAGCACACAACTTCCTTTTTCAAAATATACATTACAACAATATATTAAGAATGCGCATCAAGATATATATGAAGCTAAACAATATAGATTTGTTATTTGTAATACAGAGGATATACCCGTTGGTATGATTGATTTATTTGATTTTAATCCACAACACAAACGAGTTGGAATAGGAGTTTTAGTACTTCCAGAACATCAAAATAAAGGCTATGCTTCTGAATCTTTAGAGCTGGTTATAGCATATGCAATCAGTTATTTAGATGTACATCAAATTTATGCAAATATTATTTCAGACAATTTAAAAAGCATTTCTCTATTCAAAAAAAATAACTTTAAACAGGTAGGAGTCAAAAAAGATTGGTTGTACGCAAACGCTATGTTTAAAGATGAAATTCTATACCAATTAATAACTAGTTAAAATGAATTTAAAAAAAGGTATTCTATTAATTATCGCATTATTATTTATAATTGGTGGTTTTTTAACCTATAATTACTATACTAAAATATACAAAGCTAATACTATTAAAGAAGGTTATTTGTTAATACCTTCTTCCAGCAAATTTAGCGATGTCGAAAATTTAGTACGTCCTTTTTTAAAAAGAGTGAATCCTTTTGTTTGGGTAGCCAATAAAAAAAACTATCCAAATACCATAAAACCTGGAAAATATAAAATTACCAAAGGAATGAATAATAATGATTTGGTTAATTTATTAAGAAGTGGAAAACAAACCCCAATTAAATTATCTTTTAACAACCAAGATACTTTTGAAAAACTTGCTGGTAGAATCTCACAACAGATTGAGGCAGATTCTATAGCTCTACTCAACTGTTTTAACGACTTATCTTTTATTGAAGAAAATGGGTTTTCTAAAAATACAGCATTAGGAATGTATATTCCAAATACCTACGAATTTTACTGGAATACATCTGCCCAATCTTTTAGAAAAAAAATGCTTACCGAATATCATAGCTTTTGGAACAATATTAGATTAAAAAAAGCTAAGACGCTAAATTTAAGTAAGAATGAGGTTATAACTTTAGCTTCAATTGTACAAAAAGAAACGGCATCTGTTGCTGAAAGACCTATGGTTGCTGGATTGTATTTAAATAGGTTAAAAGACAAATGGCCTTTACAAGCAGATCCAACAATAATATTTGCTTTAAAAAGAAATCTAGGAGAAGATACTATTATTAAAAGAGTATTAAAAAAAGATCTAGAAATAGATTCTCCCTACAATACTTATAAAAATAGAGGATTACCTCCAGGACCTATTGCAATGCCAGATATTACTTCTATAGACGCTGTGTTAAACCCAACAAAGCATAACTATTATTATATGTGTGCCAGCGTAACTAATATTGGAACTCATGAATTTGCGAAAACGTTATCACAACATAACAAAAATGCATTTAAGTATCAAGTTTGGTTAAACAAGCAAGGAGTTAATAGGTAGTTCACTGACTATATTTAGTAACCTGATTGCATATATTTCAATAAAAATAATATTTCTCTTTATAAAATTTAAAAAAAATATTAAATTATTTATTTTTGTTAATTATCTGTTAAAAAAATAATTATACAATAATAATTTGTCAATTTAAAAATAAGTTATATATTTGCACCCCGAAATTTACAAGGATTAAAACCTTTAAATTATGAGAAAAGTAATAGTATTTTTAAGTTTACTAGTTATTATTGTTATCGCGTCAGCTTTTACAGAAGAAAAAAATAACTTGAATAAATCTAATGACTTTCACGCAGAAATTAGTTCTGTACCTACCCAACAAGAAGCCCTTTTATTGTCAGATATAAACATACCTTTTATTGGAAGATCTTTTAATGGTTTTAGAGAAGCCGTTGCTTTTAAAGAATCTCAGGGAAGGTATCACGTTGTTAACACTCTGGGTTATTTAGGTAAATATCAATTTGGTAGATCAACTTTAGAAAGATTTAACATTTACAACACTCACAATTTTTTAAATACTCCAGAGTTACAAGAAGATGCATTTGTTGCACTTTGTTCTTTAAATAAGTGGATTTTAAGAAAGGACATTAGAAGAAGTGTTGGAAAAAAAATTAATGGTATTGTTATTACAGAATCTGGAATTTTAGCAGCAGCACATTTATCTGGAGCTGGTAATGTAAAAAAGTATTTAAGAAGCCACGGTCAAAATACCTTTAAAGATGCTTACGGATCTTCTATTCAACATTATATGAAACTTTTTTCCGGTTACGATACTTCATTTATTGAAGCAAATAGAAAACCAACTGTTTAATTGAGTTCTGCCATTGTATCTTTTTTCAACCTAAAATAAGCTGCATTTATTTAGTTTCTAACAATCCTTTTAAGAACCCAAAACCGTAGCCTGTAAATTGAATTAAAGTAGTTACTACACTAAAAAAAGCAACTGTAATATTCTTATTTTTCAATAAAGAATCTATAAATAAAATTAGAAAATATACTCCAAAGGCGTGTACAGCTATTTTTATGTTAATTAGCAATAGAAGTATTGAAAAAATAAATGTTAAAATAAATAAGGACGGAAACCAATAGGTAATCTTCGCAGTTTTAGGGTATTTTCTATTTAAAAAAGGACGCCCTTTTCCAAATGCAAAAGTTTGTTTAAAAAATTGTTTAAAGGTTGCTCTTCGTTTATGATATACAAATGCATTTTCTATAAACTGAGTTTCAAAATTATGTTGCCACAATCTAAACGTTAAATCAATATCCTCTCCTATTTTCATTTCTGAAAAGCCTTTTGTAACTTCAAAAGCCTTTTTAGAAATTCCTAAATTAAAGCTTCTTGGCTGAAATTTACCCACAGCTTTTTTACTTCCTCTAATTCCACCTGTTGTAAAAAAAGAAGTCATACTATAATTTATAGCTTTTTGAATAGTTGAAAAAGAAGGATGCGCCGCATCTGAACCTCCAAAAGCATCAGTATAATTTTTAGTCAATGTTTTTTCAACTTCAACTAAATAATTTGGTGGAATAATACAATCCGAATCGAAAATAATAAAGTAATTTCCAGAAGCTTTTTGCATTCCAAAATTTCTTGAAAGTCCGGCTCCTGTGTTTTCTTTAAAAAAATAATGAAGATTTAATTTTTTTGAATATTTTTTGATAACTTCCTCTGAAGAATTGACAGAACCATCTTCTACAACAATAACTTCAAAATTATTAGCATATGTTTGTTTTACCAAACTATCCAATAATTCATCAATTTCATTTGGACGATTATAAACTGGAATAATTAACGAAAATAGTAACTTCACAAAATTTTACTTTACAATTTCAAATTTACTTTATTTATTACAATTAGCTTTCTTTTATAAAAAGAAAAAACCTACTTTGTTAACTTCAAAATAGGCTTTTATTTAATTATTAATATTTATGACTATTGCTGTAAAGCTTCTAAATCTACGTTTTTGTACATTTCTAAATTCTCAACACTAAATCCATTCATATAATCGAATCTTTCTTTGTTTTCAGACCTCACTAAATTCACATATAACCTGGCAGTTTTAATAAATTTTTCATCTTTCTGACTGTTTAAAACTAATAAGTAACCCATAATTATATTTCCAGCCATTTCAACAAGTCTTGTTGAATGAAAATCAATTAACTCATTACTATCTAGCTCAATAACTCTTTGAGTAATTGATTGGTATTCTTCAGCCATTTTATGAAGTTTGGTTCTAATTTCACAATTTTTATCAGAAACCTCAGCGTCATAAGCTTTAATTTGTTCGAAGAAAACTCCAGTTGTAACACCTTTAATTGCCGCAACAGCCTGTAATTGAGATGTGCCTTCATAAATTGAAGTAATACGTGCATCTCTATAAATACGTTCTATTGGGAAATCTTTCATAAACCCAGTACCACCATGAATTTGTAAAGAATCATACGCAATTCTATTGCAAGCTTCACTAGCAGTTAGTTTAATTAGCGGAGTAAATACATTAGAAAGTTTTCCGTAGTGTTTCATTTCCATACGTTCTTCTTTTTCTAACGATCTATCTTTCATCACCTCTTCGTAAGCTTTAAAAATATCTACAAAACGAGTAGTTTCATATAATAATGAACGAAGTGCATCAATACGAACTTTCATATTTGTTAACATTTCATAAACGGCAGGGAAATTCACAATTACTTTTCCAAATTGTGCGCGTTCCTCTGCATATTTTAACGCCTCTCTATACGCAGCATCTGCAATACCAACTGATTGAGCTCCAACACCTAAACGTGCAGAATTCATTAAAGACATTACATACTTAATTAATCCAAAGCGTTCTTTACCAACCAATTCTGCAGGAGCATCTTTAAAAACTAATTCACAAGTAGGCGAACCTTTAATTCCTAATTTTTTTTCTAAATGACGCACTTCCACAGCATGGTCATTCCTATCGTAAATAAACATTGATAAACCACGAGCATCACTTGTTCCTTCTTCTGAACGCGCCAACACTAATGAAATATCTGCATCTCCGTTAGTAATAAAGCGTTTTACACCGTTTAAAATCCAAGTATTTTTTTCTTTATTGAAAACTGCTTTTAATTTTACAGCTTGTAAATCTGAACCTGCATCTGGTTCAGTTAAAACCATTGCAGCAGTTACTCCATCTCTATTGAAACGTGGTAAAAACTTTTCTTTTTGTTCGTCTGAACCAAATTCATAAATAGTTTCGGCACAATCTTGTAAGCCCCAAATATTAGCAAAACCTGCATCTGCACGTGCTACCATTTCTGCGGCCATAACATAAGGCAATAATGGGAAGTTTAAACCTCCATACCTTCTAGGTAAAGACATTCCAATTAAACCCGCCTCATACAGTGCTTTATAATCTTCTGTAGTTCCTTTTGCGTAAACAACTTCGTTATTTTTAATATGTGGCCCTTCTAAATCAACACCTTCTGCATTTGGCGAAATTGTATTGGCACAAATATCACCTACAATTTCAAGTACTTTTTCGTATGAATCAATTGCGTCTTCATGATTTAATGGTGCATAATCGAACTTTTCAGATTGTTCAAAATTATCTTCTTTTAACTTTACAACCTTTTCTAATATTGGATCTTTTAAATGAAATTTAAAATCCGGAGTATCTTTAAAAAAATTATTCATTTTTTTCTATTTTATAGTTGGAGTTATATTTCAAACTCATCATTATATTCTTAATTTATTTAGCGTTCTCCTTGTAATATTTAATCATTTTAGGAAGAACAACTCCTAAATCTCCTGTAATTACATAATCTGCAATAGCATTAATTGGCGCATCTGGATCATTATTTATAGAGATTATCATAGAAGCATCTTGCATACCTGCGGTATGTTGTATTGCCCCTGAGATACCTGCTGCTATATATAATTTTGGTCTTACTGTAGTTCCAGTTTGTCCAATTTGTCGATTATGATCTATAAATCCAGCATCTACAGCCGCTCTTGAGCCACCAACTTCACCTCCCAAAATGTTTGCTAAATTTCTAAGTAGGTCAAAATTTTCTTTTGAACCAACACCATAGCCACCAGCAACGATAATTGGAGCTTCTTTTAAATTTACACTTGACTCTTCAATATGACGTTCTATAACTTCAACAACAAAATCATCATTATTTAAAACTTCATTTGCATTTAATTTAATGATTTCTGTTTTATATTTTGCATCAAAAATTTCTTTTTTCATAACACCTTCTCTAACTGTTGCCATTTGAGGGTGCATATCCCAATTTATAATATTCGCCATAATACTACCTCCAAAAGCTGGACGAATGGCATACAACAAATCAGTATATTCTTTTTTTTCTTTTTTCACAAAATGATCGCCAATATCTAATATAGTTGTGTCAGCTGTTAAACCACAATTTAATTTTGAAGCCAACCGTGGTGCTAAATCTCTACCAACAGAAGTTGCTCCAAACAATACAATTTGAGGATCTTGTTCTTTTAATATTTTATGAGCCAAAGCTGCATGTGGCAAAGTTCTATATGGTTCTAACCTTGAATCATCAGAAATAAATAATTTATCAACTCCATACGGTGAAATTTGACTTTCAATTCCTTCTAAGTCTTTCCCAAAAAGCATTGCGTCTAACGGGCATCCTAACTTTTGAGCTAATCTTTTTCCTGCTGATAATAACTCCTGACTTATTTCTGCTACTTCTCTATTTTCTACTTCGCAATAAACAAATACACTTTTCATCTTACTTTTTTTAAGTTATATCAACTACCCAATGGTGTGATGTTTAATTAATTCTTTAATCATTCCTTCTATATCACTATCTGAATCCGTTAGTACTTTAGATTCATTAGCAGTTAATACAATACTTGAAACACTTTTTACCTTAGTAGGAGAACCTGCTAATCCAATTTTTGTTTCATCTGCTTCAATATCTTCAACACTCCATTCTGGAATCACCAAATAAGGTCTTTTTTTATGTAATTCCTCTAGAACAGGGTCTCCTTTTCTCATCTCTGTTTTTGTTCTTGCATATTTATATTTCATGACATTTTTAGCATGTCTTGATCTACACTCTTGAGAAGAACCATGAACAGTCATTAGGCAAGGATATGGCGCAGAAACTACTTCTACTCCATTCTCTAACCTTCTTCTTACCGTTATTTTATCTTCTTCAAGATTTAAAACCTCTTCAACATACGTAACTTGAGGAATGTTTAATTTATCTGCACATTGTGGACCAACTTGAGCCGTATCTCCATCAATTGCTTGTCTTCCACCAACAATTAAATCATAGTCGGCTATTTTTTTAATTGCTTGAACAATTGTATAACTAGTTGCTAATGTATCGGCTCCTCCAAAACGTCTATCGGAAATCATAATTCCATCATCAACACCACGATAATAACCTTCACGGATAATATCAGCTGCTTTTTGAGGCCCCATAGTTAATATGGTCACATGAGTTTCTGGTATACGATCTTTTATATTTAATGCTAATTCTAGGGCGTGTAAATCGTCTGGATTAAAGACTGTTGAAAGCTTACCTCTATTTACAGTACCATCTGGTTTCATGGCATCTGGACCCACATGACGTGTGTCCGGCACTTGCTTTGCAAGCACTACAATTTTAAGTGGTCTCATAGAATAATATTACTTGTATTTTTTTGATTCTCTAAAATTAAAGCAATTATTTCATGAAAACGATGACAATACTCATACTTCTAAAATTTAAATTAAACAACTTTTAAATTTAAATTTTTAATCAAAAAAAAGCAGTGATTTAAAAATCACTGCTTTTTTAAAATTTATAAGTTTTAAACTTACTTTTTATCTTTCTCTAGTTGTCTTCAGTCGTTTCCTCTTCATCCTGCTGAAAACCTTCCATAAAATCTTCCATAATAGCAGTACTTACACCCATATTTGAGAAACCACCATCGTGAAACAAATTTTGAAGCGTTACCTTTTTTGTTAAATCTGAGAACATTGAGATTGTATAATCAGCACATTCTAAAGCAGTTGCATTACCTAGTGGTGACATTTTTTCTGCATAAGCAATAAAACCATCAAAACCTTTTACACCGCTACCAGCAGTAGTTGGCGTTGGTGATTGTGAAATAGTATTTACTCTTACTTTTTTATCACGTCCAAAGAAATAACCAAAACTACGTGCAACAGATTCTAAATATGCTTTGTTATCAGCCATATCATTATAATCTGGAAACACACGTTGTGCTGCCATATAAGATAAAGCAACAATACTTCCCCATTCGTTCATTGCATCTTTTTTATACAACATACTCATTACTCTATGAAATGATAATGCTGACACATCAAAACCTGTTTTTGTGAAATTATAATCTTGATTTGTATAATGATTTCCTCTACGAACGTTTACAGACATTCCAATTGAGTGTAGTACAAAATCAATTTTACCTCCTAAGATTTCAACAGATTTATCAACTAAATTTTCTAAATCCATCATAGAAGTTGCATCTGCAGGTATTACTTGTGAACCTGTTTTTTCAGCCAATTCGGAAATAGTTCCTAAACGTAGTGCTACTGGCGCATTTGTTAAAACAAATGTTGCTCCTTCTTCGTGCGCTCTTTCAGCAACTTTCCAAGCTATTGATTTTGAATCTAATGCTCCAAAAATAATTCCTCTTTTTCCTTTTAATAAATTATGCATAGTCTTAATGTTGTTTTCGATTTAATTTAATTGGCTGCAAATATAGTGAATTCTTAATTTAACAGTTGCTTTGCGTGTTCAATAGCTGTTTCAGAAATATTTTTACCACTTAACATCTCTGCTATTTCTTTAACACGCTCATCTTTATCCAATTGTGTTAACTGTGTGATTATATTATTATTAATATCTTCTTTATATACTTTGTAATGTTGTTGTCCTTTTGCTGCAATTTGAGGTAAATGTGTAATCGTAATCACCTGCATATTATCACTCATTTGTTGCATTATATCAGCCATTTTTTGAGAAACATCACCAGAAACACCTGTATCAATTTCATCAAAAATAATGGTGGGTAATTTTGAATATTCCGAAAGAATTGCCTTAACAGCTAACATAATTCGAGAAAGTTCACCACCAGAAGCTATTTTTTTTAGTTCACCAAAATTAACTCCTTTATTTGCTGAAATTAATAAAAATAATTCATCCTTACCGTTAGAAAAGTAATTTTTAGTATGGTTGATCTTAAGTTTAAAACGGGTATTTTCCATTCCTAAATTAGAAAGAATTGTTTCTAATTTTTTTATTAAAACTGGAATTGCTTTTTTTCGTTGATTAAAAATTGAAGTTGCCAACATATCAATTTTTTCTGCAACAGAAGCTATTTCAATTTCTTTTGCTTTAATTTCTGAAGAAGAATTTTGTACAGCATCAACTTTTACAGAAAGTGCTTCTTTTATTTCTAATAATTCAGCAATAGAATTTACGGTATGTTTTTTTTGTAAATTATAAATTAATTGTAATCTATCATTTAATTTTTCTAATTCTAAAGGATCAAACTCTATATTTTCGTTAAAATTTTCAATTTCTGCTGTAATATCGTCTAATTCAATCTTCAGACTTAAAACTCTTTCATACAACTCTTTATACTCTATAGCAAATGATTTTATTTTATTTAAATTAGCTGTAAAAGAAACCAATAAAGCTTGCATTCCAATTTCTTCATTTAATGCCAATGCTTGCGCTTCAGTTAAGTTTAATTTAATTTCTTCAATGTTATTTTCTTTATCTAACTGTTGCTCTAAAGATTCTTGCTCATCTACTTTTAAATTTGCATTTTCTAATTCTGTATACAAATGTAAATTGTATTCGTATTGTTCTTTTGCTGATTCTTGTGCTTTTTTAATAGCCGCTAACTCTTTGGTTAACTTGTTAAAAACCAGCAATCCTCTTTTATACGATTCAATTTTGGCTGAATTTGAAGCAAGGGAATCTAGTATATAAAATTGAAAATTACTATCGGATAATTGCAATGTTTGATGTTGAGAATGTACATCTATCAATTTTTCACTAAGTAATTGTAATGTTTGAATTGTAGTTGGTGTATCATTTATAAAAGCACGTGATTTTCCACTTGGTAAAATTTCGCGCCTTATTATAGTTTCTTGTTCAAAATCTAAATCTTTTTCTTCGAAAAAAGTATCTAATTGATAATTTGAAATTAAAAACCGAGCTTCAATAATACATTTTTTAGAAGCATCTTTTAATGTTGAAGAATCTGCCCTTTTTCCTAAAACCAATCCTAAAGCACCTAATAAAATAGATTTACCTGCTCCTGTTTCTCCAGTAATAATAGATAAATTATCTTGAAAGTTTACAGACAAACTTTCTATTAAAGCGTAATTTTTTATGGAAAGATTTATAAGCATTATATAGGTTTGAAAATTAAGATATTACTTTATAGCTTCCCATTTAGAAGCATTTAAAGGAGAAATTCTTAATAAGTCGTCTTTTAATTTCGTAGTATCAAATCTAGGTCCATCAGAAAAAATATCTACAATTTCATCTGCCTTAGAATCCATAAAAACACGTAATAAAAATGCATTTGGACGAGAATCATAAATTGTTTTTAAATCTTTAACAACTTCAAAAATAGCTTGTTTTGCTACTTTCTTGTCCTTACTCATCATATCCAGACCTTTAAAATGATACTCAAACATAGCTTTCCTAAACATATCGTATGTTGGCGACAACATATTATCTATTAAAGTGAATCTTGTTTTAGAACCATCATTTTGGTTCCAACCAGTATAACCACTTTGTTGCGCCTGCACAACAACATCTTGTGCTTTTGTAAAATAGGAAGTTCCACCATTTAATGAAAATGTGTCAGCATCCATACCTAGAATTGTATATACATAAAATGAAACTACAGAAACCAAATTAGATTCAAAAGAGTTTTCATTAAACTGCAAAGGCTCAAACTCTGTATACTGAAATGAAAAATTATCGTCTTTAAAATTAAAAACAGGTGTTAAGTAGGTTGAATTATAAACTGGACGCGATGCTTGAATTTGAATATGACCTTTAAAATCTGTTCCTGTTTGTTCTAAAATAGTAAGCGTTAAATTACAATTAATTAACTCTTGTGGTTTGTAATTAAAATTTGTCCACCTTTTCTGGTTTACAAATTCATTTAATGTAGTTTGTAAAGTGGTAAAAATTTGCTTGTTAGAACCTGGTATTTTATCGGCATTAACAGTAATTGTACAATTTAATTCTTGTGCATTTAACTGAACAACAGCAAATAAAGCAATTAATATTTGAACTATTTTACGCATACATCTTATTCAAAATTACATTAAATATATCTTCAGCAACTTCTGCTTTAGATTTTAGACCAAATTCGTAAATATTTTCGGATTTATCAATTATTGTAACTTTATTTGTAGCTTTTTTAAATCCAGCACCTTTATCATTTAAAGAATTCAACACAATTAAATCTAAATTTTTAGTCTTCAATTTAGTTGTTGCATTTTCCAATTCGTTATTGGTTTCTAAAGCAAAACCTACTAAAAATTGCTGTTTCTTTGCGTTTCCTAAAGAGGCTAAAATATCTTGGGTTTTCACCAATTCAATAGACATTGAATCTGAAGATTTTTTTATCTTTTTATCGGCAATATTTTTTGGTTTATAGTCTGCTACAGCTGCAGAGAGAATTGCAACATCTGTTGTGCTGTAAACTTTATGCACTTCATTATACATTTCTTCAGCACTTACAACATCTATTCTTTCTATTAAACTATTTGAAATAGTTTGATTAGAAGGTCCTGTAACAAGAAATACCTTAGCACCTAAACTAGCAGCAACTTCAGCCATTTCGAAACCCATTTTACCTGAAGAATGATTTCCAATAAAACGAACGGGATCAATAGCCTCATATGTTGGACCCGCAGTAATAACAACTTTTTTATTAAATAGCGGCATTCCTTTAATAATATTATTTTCTATAAAAGAAATAATATTTTCGGGTTCTTCCATACGTCCTTCACCTTCTAAACCACTTGCTAAAAATCCGGTTGAAGGAGGAATAAATACATTTCCAAAACTTTGTAATTTTTCAATACTATTTTTGGTTGAAGGATGTTTGTACATATCCAAATCCATTGCAGGTGCAAAAAACACCTTACATTTTGCGGATAAATACACCGCTAACAATAGATTATCACAAACACCATTTGTCATTTTAGACAGGGTATTTGCAGTTGCAGGAGCTACTACCATATAGTCTGCCCATAAACCTAAATCTACATGGCTATTCCATTCCTCAGTTTCCTGATCACCTTTTTCAAAGAAAGAAGAATATACAGGGTTTTGAGATAATGTAGCTAATGTTAATGGAGTAACAAAGTCTTTAGAAGCAGGTGTCATTACAACTTTTACGTGCGCACCTGCCTTAATAAAAAGTCGTACTAAATGTGCTGTTTTATAAGCAGCAATACCTGCGGTAACGCCTAAAAGTATATTTTTACCGCTTAAAATTGACATATTATTCTTTGGTATCTACGTCTGGGTTTCTATGATAAATTTTACCTTCTAACCATTCTTCAACGGCAATTGCAGTTGGTTTTGGTAGTTTTTCGTAAAATTTTGAAACTTCAATCTGCTCTTTATTTTCAAAAACTTCGTCTAAACTATCTGTATAAGTAGCAAATTCTTCTAATTTTTCAATAAGTTCACTTTTTAAATCACCACTAATTTGTTCAGCTCTTTTGGCTATAATTGTAATAGCTTCGTAGATGTTGTTCGTTGGAGCTTCAATACCGTCTTTATCATAAGTAACAGTAGTTAAAGCAGCTTTTGTGTTTTTATAATCCATTTGTTTCAGTTTTTAATTCAATTAAAGAGTTTAACTCGTTATTTAGATTTTGTAGTAATTCTTCGGTTTCTGATAAATATGCTGATTTTGAAAAACTTCTTTTAAATCTCTCGTGAATCTTTACAGCATTATTTAGTCTATCCTCTTTTTTTAAGATAAAACTATTAATTGCTAACTTATAAGCCGATTTAAATTTAAGATACATTGCCTCTTCCTTATATGAAGTTCCTAAATAATCCCCCAAAAGATTGTCGAATGCTGCTATTGCTGCAATATAATCTTCGGTATGATAATATTGTTTAGCAATTTCAAACGATTTTTTTTCTAACTTTTTTGTAAGCGTTTTTATATTTTCGTTTGCCTCAGTTACTTTCTCAGATTCTGGATATTTATATAAAAAATTCTGCAGAGCTGTAATAGCTTCTTGTGTATCTTTTTGATCTAAACTAAATACTGGAGAAGCTAAAAAATGACTATGTGCAGAAAGGTATGCAGATTCTTCTATTTTTGAACTTTTCGGATAATTTTTTACAAATTTATCGAAATAATATCCTGCTAATGTATACTGTTTTGTATTGTAATGCGATTGTGCAACCATAAATTGAATACGCTCCATTTGTGGTTTCCCTCTATATGAAGGCGTTATTTTTTCAAATAATTGTATGGCTTTGTTATACTTTTGGCTTTCATATAATTTTGAAGCCATTACGTATTGTTCTTCAACCTTACCTTTATTTAATACTTTTTGATATTCACTACACGATGAAACACCAACAGTAACTAATAAAATGAGAATATATATTTTATTTTTAAGCATTTGGCAAAAATAGTTATTTATTATGGATTATTAAAATGATTTTTTATTAATAATAAACCACAAAAATAACTTGCTTTTACAATAAATATTGCGCAACAATCTTAATTGTTTGTTAATTATTAAACAGTTGGCGGAGCAACAGAGCTAACAACGGTTAATTGCTTAATGTCATTATCAAACAAATACAAACCTCCTTTATCGTCTCCTATTAACTTAATTTTATCTAAAATTGTTCTTGCTTGTGCTTCTTCTTCAATTTGTTCAGCAACATACCATTGTAAAAAATTATGCGTTGCGTAATCTTTCTCCTCTAAAGAAATATGCACCAAATCATTAATACTTTGAGATACAAAAACTTCGTGTTTAAACAATGTTTCGAACATTTCTTTAATTGAACCGTATTGGTGTGGAGGTTTAACTAATTCTGAAACTTCTGCTTGCCCTCCGCGTTCGTTTACATACTTAAACATTTTAAGCATATGCTCACGTTCTTCATCTGATTGTCCGTACATAAATTCAGAAATTCCTTCCAACCCTTGACTTTCAGACCAAGAAGCCATTGCTAAATATACTTGTGACGATTCTGCTTCAATTTTAATCTGCTTATTTAAAGCAGCTTGCATATTTTCTGATAACATATTTAAATATTTTTTATTACTATTTAATTTTTCAAATTTGAATGTAAAAATACTAATAATTATCTATAAAATTAACTAATTTTTGCTCTAAATTTTTAGTTGCATTAACTAACGGTAAACGTACATTTGAACCACAAATTTCTAATCTCTTCAACAATGCTTTTATTCCTGAAGGATTACATTCTTCGAAAATATAGTCTATACTATCCATTATTTTATAATGCAATTTATTTGCTTCAACCACATTTTTCTGTAAGCCTAATTTAATCATTTCAGAAAAATCTTTTGGTAACCCTTGCCCAATTACTGAAATTACACCCGAACCACCAGCTAGCACCATTGGTAAAGCAATCATATCATCTCCAGAGATTACCATAAAATCTGCTGGTTTATTTTGAATAATACGCATAGCTTGTACTATATCTCCTGCAGCTTCTTTAACTGCAACAATATTATTAAAATCCTTTGCCAGTCTTACAACTGTTGAAGCTTCCATATTCTTACCTGTTCTTCCTGGAACATTATACACTATAATTGGTTTAGAACTTACTTCAGAAATTGCTTTAAAATGCTGATAAATACCTTCTTGAGTTGGCTTATTATAATATGGAGAAACCGAAAGTATTGCAGAAAATGCTGATAAATCTGTAGTTTTAACCTCACTAACAACTGCCATTGTATTATTTCCTCCAATTCCAAGAACTAACGGAAGTCTGCCATTATTTACCTTAATAATTGTAGCCTTTACTTGTTCTTTTTCTTCTGCTGTTAGTGTTGCAGGTTCCCCAGTGGTTCCCAATACTACTAAATAATTAACGCCGTTATCTATTTGATAATTAACCAAACGAACTAAGCCTTCAAAATCTACTGATCTATCTTCATTAAAAGGTGTTACCAACGCTACGCCAGTTCCTAACAATTCTTTCATTTATATTTTATTTAAAATCTCTAAATACTTTTTTAACTCTTTACTAAACAACTCTATTTCATCAGACTTACAATCTATTAATAAGTCGTAAAACCGATTGTCTAATTTTGCAAACCCCACCTTAAAAGCAACTTTGCTATGCAATATTAATAAGTTGTTATATAAATTGTCAACTTTGCTGTAGTTTATTAACAAATCGTATTTTTTTGTTAAAATATTTTTCAATACTTCATTACTAATTTTACCATACCAACCAAAATCTTTTGGCGAATAAAGCTGCAAATCACTATTTTCTTTAGGGATATTTTGAAGAAAAATTAACAATTGAATATTTTTTTCTTGAATACCTAAAATTTCCTTGAGATTACTTAAAACCTCATCCTTTAAAGATACGTCATCTAAAAAAACAAGTACATTCTCTATTTTTTTAGAAGAACTTTCTGCAACAGCAGTAGCTAATTCATTAACGTTTTTGTTAAAAAATAATTGATTACTTTTTCGTTTAATTCCTGTAAAAATCATCTATATTTACGGTTGATTCACAAAATTAATTAAAATCATTAGTATTTCAACAATGAAAAATTTTATAATTTCATTATTTACAATTCTACTTATTATTAGTTGTAAAAATGAACCACACCAAGTGGTTAAAATAGAAGGAAAACAACTCCCTGTTAATCAAGATATTAAATCTGTTAAAGAAATTGAAGATTTTATTGAACCCTACAAACAAAAAGTAGCTGCAGAAATGAATGCAACAATCTCATACACGCCAATAGATTTGGTAAGAACAGATGGCAAGCTAGAAAGTACATTGGGAAATTTAATGGCTGATTTATGCTACCAAAGATCGAATCCTGTTTTTAATTCTAGAACTACCAAAAATATAGATTTTGCTATGTTTAATTATGGTGGAATTAGAGCAGGTATAACAAAAGGAGCTGTTACAATGGAAAATGCTTTTAATTTAATGCCTTTTGAAAACGGTTTGGTTGTTGTTGAGCTTACTGCCGATAAAGTTAAAGAACTTGTTACTTATTTAATTAAAAGTAATAGAGCGCATCCGCTTTCAAAACATATTAATTTAACTATAAACAAAGACGGATATTCCCTAAAAATTAATAACAAACCTTTAGAGAATAACAAAACTTACTTTGTATTAACTTCTGATTATCTTCAAAATGGAGGTGATAGTATGAACTTTTTTAAAGATCCTGTCTCTATTATAAATTTAGATTATAAGTTTAGAAATGCCATTATAGATTATTTTAAAGAAACCGACACCCTTAAAACTAAATTAGACGGTAGATTTAAATTAGAAAAATAATTTGAAAATAGAAGAAATGAAAAGAAGAAACTTTATACAGCAATCTACTGCAGCAACAGCTTTTTTAACATTGGGTGGCTTATCATTACAATCGTTTGCAAAAAATACAACAAAACATATCACTATTTTACACACCAATGATACACATAGTCACGTAGAACCTTTTCCTAGTGATCATTATAAAACTCCAAACCAAGGAGGTGTTGCCAGACGCGCAACTTTAATTGAAAACGTTCGAAAAGAAAATCCGAACACCTTATTACTAGATGCTGGAGATATTTTTCAAGGAACACCTTTTTTTAACTTTTATGGTGGCGAATTAGAGTTTAAGTTAATGAGTATGCTTAAATATGATGCTGCTACTATTGGAAACCACGATTTTGATAATGGTATCGATGGACTTTTTTCACAATTACCAAACGCTAAATTTGATTTCTTATCTGCTAATTATGATTTTAAAAATACTATTTTAGAAAACAACATCGAACCTTATAAGGTTTTTGTAAAAGATGGAATAAAAATTGGCGTATTTGGTTTGGGCATTAAATTAGAAGGATTGGTTGATCCAAGAATGTATAAAGAAACCAAGTACATAGATCCAGTTGAAATAGCACAAGACATGAGTCGTATTTTAAAAGAAGAAAAACAATGTGATTTAGTAATTTGCTTATCGCATTTAGGCTATTTTTACAAAAATAACCCAGAAAGAATAAGCGACCTCGTATTAGCGTCAAAAACCAAAAATATTGACTTAATTATTGGTGGACACACACATACATTTTTACCAAAACCTACAATTACAAAAAATAGTGTTGGAGAAAATGTAATGGTAAATCAAGTGGGTTGTTACGGTCTTAATGTAGGAAGGATAGATTTTTATTTTGATAACGATGCAACTAAAATTAGCAAAGGGAAAAGTATAATTGTATAAAAAAGTTTTATAAATAAGTAGTATGAGAATTGAAACAGGATTAAAATTAGGGTTTAAAGATGTAATGATTCGTCCAAAAAGATCAACATTAAGCTCTAGATCACAGGTAACTTTAGATAGAGATTTTACTTTTTTACATAGCAAGTATAAATGGAATGGTGTGCCAATAATGGCAGCAAATATGGATACCGTTGGTACTTTTGAAATGGCAACAGAACTCGCTAAACATAAAATATTTACTGCTATTCATAAACATTATACATTACAACAATGGTCTGATTTTATAAAATCTATTCCTTCAGAGTATATAGATTATTTTGCTGTTAGTACTGGAACTGGAAAGGCAGACTCCGTAAAACTTGCAACAATTTTAAACAACCACCCTCAAATAAAATTTATTTGTATAGATGTTGCTAATGGCTATTCAGAACATTTTGTTGATTTTGTAAAACAAACTCGAAAAAAATATTCAGATAAAGTGATTATGGCTGGCAATGTTGTAACTGGTGAAATGGTTGAAGAATTATTGTTAGCCGGAGCAGATATTATAAAAGTAGGTATAGGACCAGGATCAGTCTGTACAACACGTGTAAAAACGGGTGTTGGATATCCACAACTTTCTGCAATTATTGAATGTGCAGATGCTGCTCACGGTTTAGGCGGACAAATAGTTTCGGATGGAGGGTGTAAAATTCCAGGAGATATTGCCAAAGCATTTGGTGGTGGTGCAGATTTTGTAATGTTAGGCGGAATGTTAGCTGGACATACAGAAAGCGGTGGAAAAACCATTGAAATTAATGGAGAAAAATACAAACAATTTTATGGTATGAGTTCAGAAACCGCAATGAATAAGCACGTTGGTGGTGTTGCAGATTACAGAGCTTCTGAAGGAAAAACTGTTGAAGTACCCTTTAGAGGTGCCGTTGAAAATACTGTGCAAGATTTTTTAGGAAGTCTTCGCTCAACCTGTACTTATGTTGGAGCTAGCAAATTAAAAGAACTAACAAAAAGAACAACTTTTATAAGAGTACAAGAACAACACAATGAGGTTTTTTCGAAGTAATTATTTAATTAAAGTATTAAAAAATCTAATACTAAAACTATATTTAGAAAACCCAAAATAAAAATCTTTAGTCCTGCTTCGGTAGGACTTTTTTTATTTAAATTTTAAACAAAAAAACTGTCTAAAAGTTTTACCCTTTAGACAGTTTTTAAATTTATTTTAAAAGTAAGATTATTTATCTTCTTTTACTTCTTCAAAGTCAACATCTTCTACGTTGTCACCTTCGCTTTTAGGTTGTCCGTTCTCAGTTGGCTCTCCAGTTGGAGCTCCTTGAGCTTGACCTTCTTGTTGCGCTTTGTACATTTCTTCACTAGCTAATTTCCAAGCTTCGTTAATCTTTTCCATTGCAGCATCAATTTGTGCAATATCTTTAGATTCGTGTGCTTTTTTAAGTTCTGTTAAAGCAGCCTCAATTGGATCTTTTTTATCAGCGGATAATTTATCACCAAATTCTTTTAATTGCTTTTCAGTTTGGAAAATCATAGAGTCTGCTCCATTAATTTTTTCAGCAACTTCTTTTGCGTTTTTATCTGCATCAGCGTTTGCTTCAGCATCCGCTTTCATTTTTTTGATTTCATCTTCAGTTAAACCAGAAGAAGCTTCAATTCTAATGTCTTGCGTTTTATTTGTAGCTTTATCTGTTGCTGTTACATGGATAATTCCATTGGCATCAATATCAAAAGTTACTTCAATTTGTGGCGTACCTCTTTGTGCTGGTGGAATTCCATCTAAATGAAAACGTCCAATTGTTTTATTATCGGCTGCCATAGCACGTTCACCTTGTAATACGTGAATTTCTACTGATGGCTGATTATCTGCAGCAGTTGAGAATACTTGAGACTTTTTAGTTGGAATTGTAGTATTAGCTTCAATTAACTTTGTCATAACATTCCCCATAGTTTCAATACCTAAAGATAAAGGTGTAACGTCTAATAACAATACATCTTTTACATCTCCAGTTAAAACTCCACCTTGAATAGCCGCTCCAATAGCAACAACCTCATCTGGGTTTACACCTTTTGATGGTGCTTTTCCAAAGAACTTTTGAACCGCTTCTTGCACAGCAGGAATACGTGTTGAACCACCAACTAAAATAATTTCATCTATATCTCCAGTTGTTAAGCCAGCTCCTTTCAATGCTTTTTTACAAGGCTCTATTGTTCTTTTTACCAAATCATCTATTAACTGCTCAAATTTAGCTTTTGTTAAACTACGCACTAAATGTTTTGGTCCTGAAGCGGTAGCAGTAACATATGGTAAATTAATTTCTGTTGATGCAGAAGACGATAATTCTATCTTTGCTTTTTCAGCAGCTTCTTTTAAACGTTGTAAAGCCATTGGATCTTTACGTAAATCCATATTTTCTTCAGCTTTAAACTCTTCAGCTAACCAATCAATAATTTTTTGATCTACATCATCACCACCTAAATGTGTGTCTCCATCTGTTGAAAGCACTTCAAAAACACCATCACCTAATTCTAGAATAGAAACGTCATGCGTTCCTCCACCAAAATCAAAAACCACAATTTTTTGGTCTGTACCTTTTTTGTCCATACCATAAGCCAATGCAGCAGCAGTTGGTTCGTTTATAATACGACTTACTTTTAAACCTGCAATTTCTCCTGCTTCTTTTGTAGCCTGACGCTGTGCATCGTTAAAATATGCTGGCACAGTTACAACTGCCTCAGCAACTTCTGTACCTAAATAATCTTCTGCAGTTTTCTTCATTTTTTGAAGAATCATTGCTGAAATTTCTTGAGGAGTGTATAATCTTCCATCAATATCTACACGCGGTGTATCATTATCTCCTTTTACAACTTTATAAGGTACACGTTCTGCTTCCATTTTAGATTCAGAATATTTGTTACCCATAAAACGCTTAATAGAATAAATAGTTTTTAAAGGGTTTGTAACCGCTTGTCTTTTTGCTGGATCTCCAACTTTACGTTCTCCACCTTCAATAAATGCTACAATAGAAGGTGTAGTTCTTTTTCCTTCTGCATTAGGAATTACAACTGGCTCATTCCCTTCCATTACTGAAACACAAGAGTTAGTAGTTCCTAAATCAATTCCTATAATCTTACTCATAATTATATATTTTTATTATTTTAATTTTTTTTAAACTTACACTTAGTGATAGACAATGATTATGCCATTACAATTTTTATGTCAATATGTCATAATTGAGTTCTTTTCTACAATTAATAATGTCATTATTATATAAGTAAATCCCTTGAAATATTTGATAAAAATCATATACAATGATGTACCAATATCCTATATTTACAGACTTTTAAAAAAACTAAATAATGGAGTGTATTTCTATTTTTGATATGCTAAAAATTGGTATTGGACCTTCTAGCTCACATACTTTAGGTCCTTGGAGAGCCGCGGAAAGATGGATTAATCATTTAAAAAAAGAAAACCTTTTTTCTGAAATTACTTCCATAAAAGTTGACTTATATGGTTCGCTATCTCTAACAGGAAAAGGACATGCCACAGATTTAGCTGTAATTTTAGGTTTAACAGGTGCTGATCCAGAATATTTTCCAACGGAAGAAATTACTCCTCTAATTTCAAATATTAAAGAAAAACAACAATTAAATTTTGGTGGTAGCTTCACTATTACTTTTAATCCATCAACCAATATTGTTTTTAATAAAGAGTTTCTTCCATTTCATGCAAACGCCATTAAGTTTACAGGCTACAATAATACCAAGGAAATTTCAAATGACACCTACTACTCTATTGGTGGTGGTTTTGTAGTAAGAGAAGAATTAATACATGCCAAAGAAAATATGGAGATTTTTAAAACATTTCCGTTTCCAATTCAAAAAGCAACTGAATTAGAAGTGCATTGTAAACAGCAGCAACTAAAAATATCTGAAATTGTCTTAGAAAACGAACGCTCTTTAAGAACCGATGAAGAAATTGATATTGAAATTCAAAGAATTTGGGACACAATGCTCGAATGCATGTATACTGGTTGCCATACAGAAGGAATTTTACCTGGCGGATTAAAAGTTAGAAGACGCGCTTTTGATTTACATCAAAAATTAAAGGAGGATAAAGTTTACAATAACCCGAAAGAATGGTTACGAGCAATTAGAAACACCGAAGTTAAATTCCGTCAAATACTTAAATGGGTAAGTTGTTTTGCCTTAAGTGTTAATGAAGTAAACGCTTCACTTGGAAGAGTTGTAACTGCACCAACCAACGGAAGTGCTGGGGTTATCCCTTCAGTTTTAATGTATTATCTAGTTATTGAAAATCATAAAGCTACATTTAAACATATTAAACAATTTTTATTAGTTGCTGGAGAAATAGGTAGTCTTTTTAAAAAAGGCGCTACAATTTCTGCTGCAATGGGAGGCTGCCAAGCTGAAATTGGAGTTTCTTCTGCAATGGCAGCTGGTGCTTTAACCGAATTGCTTGGAGGCACACCTGAACAAGTATTAATGGCAAGTGAAATTGCCATGGAACATCATTTAGGATTAACATGCGATCCTATTGGTGGATTGGTGCAAGTACCTTGTATTGAACGTAATGCCATGGGTGCAATAAAGGCAATTAATGCCGCTGAACTTGCTTTAGAATCTGACAGTTTAAATGCTAAAGTGCCACTTGATAAAGTAATTTCTAGCATGTGGGAAACTGCTAAAGATATGAATTCTAAGTACAAAGAAACTTCAGAAGGAGGATTGGCTGTTGGAGTAAATCTTTCAGATTGTTAGTCTAATTTTTAGTTATACAAATAATATTTTTTATATTTGATTAAAAGGAATATTAATATTTTTAAAAAAAATCGTTATTCATGAGTAAATTAGATGAAAAAATAGCACTTTATGAAAGTGAAATGAAAAAGTTAGGAATCAAATTTGATGCTGATTTATTTGCAAAGGTTACTAAAGGATTAGGACCTTCAATTTATAAAAATGATGCAGAAACTGTTTCTGGATCAGATGCAAAAGAATTGGGAACCGTAAAAAATAATTTTTTAATCAAAAAATTAGGACTTTCTGATGGACCTAAATTAGACGCTGCTATGGAAAAAGCTGTTGAAACTCTAGGTAAATCTAACAGAAATAAATATAGAGCAATTTTCTATTATTTATTAGTTAAAGAATTTGGAAAAGAATCTATTTACTAGATTTTTATAAATTTATTTAAAAGGCTGTTTAAAAATTGTTTTTAAACAGCCTTTTTGTTTAGTGTTAACACCTAAAAATCATCATCAGAACTATCGTCTGAGATATTTTCTATATCATCTGTATCGTGTACATCATCAAAATTATCTTCATCGGCATCATATTCTTCCATTGTTTCTTCTAATTTCAAGCTAATTTTCACTAAGTAGATGGTATCTTCTGTACGAACTTCAACAGCTCTTACAGTTTCATCTTTAGCATTTTTAAATGTTATTATATCTCTATATCCATAACCTGATGGAAATTTTTCAACCAACATATTCAAAATATCTTCGGTTAATTTGCTATAATCTACAATTACTCTTTTCATAAATTACATATCTAATAGGTAAGCAAAAATTAATGGAGCTACAATAGTTGCATCAGATTCTATAATATACTTTGGTGTATTAATATCTAATTTACCCCAAGTAATTTTTTCATTTGGAACTGCACCAGAATACGATCCATAGCTAGTTGTAGAATCTGAAATCTGACAGAAATAACTCCAAAAAGGCGTATCTGTTCTTTCCATATCTTGGTATAACATTGGTACTACACAAATTGGAAAGTCTCCAGCAATTCCCCCACCAATTTGAAAGAATCCGATACCTTCTTTTGAATTTTGAGTGTACCAATCTGCCAAGAATGTCATATATTCAATACCAGATTTCATAGTACTTGCTTTTAATTCACCTTTTAATACATAGGATGCAAAAATATTTCCCATTGTGCTATCTTCCCAACCAGGTACAACCATTGGCAGGTTTGCTTCTGCTGCAGCAATCATCCAGCTATTTTTTGGATCAATTTCATGGTACTGATCTAACACTCCAGAAAGCACTAATTTGTACATAAATTCGTGAGGAAAATAACGTTCACCAGCAGCTTCTGCATCCTTCCAAATTTTAAATATATGCTCTTGTAAGCGTCTAAAAGCTTCTTCTTCTGGAATACACGTGTCTGTAACTCTATTTAACCCTTTTTCCAACAAATCCCATTCATCTTGAGGTGTTAGGTCTCTGTAATTCGGCACTCTTTTATAGTGAGAATGCGCTACCAAATTCATAATATCCTCTTCTAAGTTGGCACCTGTACAAGAAATTATTTGTACTTTATCTTGTCTTATTACTTCTGCAAAAATTTTACCTAATTCTGCTGTACTCATTGCACCCGCTAAAGAAACTAACATTTTAGATCCCTTAGCTAATTGATTTTCGTATTCTTTTGCTGCATCAACAACAGATGCTGCATTAAAATGCAAATAATATTTTTCTATAAATTGTGAAATTGCTCCTTTATTAGTAGTCATTTTCTTCGTTGTTAAATTTAGTAAATTTGTTTGTTGGCTCTTTAAAACCTTTTATATCATCGTAATCTTCTACATCAGAATTATCGAATTTATAGCTTAACATTTTATAATATAATTTTGCAGCTAAAAAATCTGAAGATTTATCATTTTCATTAGGGCAAAGCTCTACAATATCGAAACCAACTACATTTTTCTCTTTAAAAATTTTATGTAAAAACTCAAGGGTTTCATACCATAATAAACCCCCTGGCTCAGGTGTTCCTGTTGATGGCATAATTGAAGGGTCAAAAGCATCTAAATCTATTGTAAGAAACACATTTTCTGTCATTAAATCAATTGCATTTTCCATCCAATAATCATCTTGTGCCATTTCGTGAGCGAAAAACACCTTATCTGTATCCATTACCGTTTTTTCAATAGCATCCATACTACGAATACCTACTTGAATTAAATTGGTGTTTTGACTTGCCTCATATACAGCACAAGCGTGGTTGCATTTAGAACCTTCGTATTCTTTACGCAAGTCTGCGTGTGCATCAATCTGTACAACTGTTAAACTATTAAAACACTCATTAAATGCTCTAATTGAGCCTATTGAAATAGAATGTTCACCACCAAATAAAGTTACAAATTTATTCTTTTTGATATACGATTTTGTAATTTGATGTACCGCATCTACCATACTTTCTGGCGATGAATTTTCTGTTACTGCATCTGCCAAATAAATACCGTTTTTATACACTTCTGTATCGGTTTCTATATCGTACAATTCCATATTTTCTGAAGCGTTTAAAAAAGCTTCTGGCCCTTTGTCTGCACCTTTTTGCCAAGTACTTGTTCCATCATAAGGAACTGGAATTAAAACTACTTTTGAAGTTTCAATTTTACTGTTTTGCTCAGGAATTCCTGCGTAAGTTTTTTTATTCATAACCTAATATTTTTAAAAAATCGCTTGGTTTTTGTTGTTCTTTAAAAATTTTATATTCTAATTTTCCTTCGTTGTTTTTTGATATAATAATATGTTTTGGCTGTGGAATTAAACAGTGTTGTAGCCCTCCATAACCTCCTATCGATTCTTGATAGGCTCCTGTATTAAAGAATCCAATAAATAATGGTTTTTCTTCTTTATAAACTGGCATATAGATAGCATTTATATGTTGTTCAGAATTGTAATAATCATCACTATCGCAGGTTAAACCACCTAATAAAACGCGCTCGTAAGAATCGTTCCATCTATTTAATGGCAACATTACAAAACGTTTATTTATGGCCCAGCTATCTGGTAAAGTTGTTATAAATGAAGAATTTATCATATTCCAGTTTTCTCTATCGTTTTGCTTTTTTTGATATAGCACTTTATATAATGCCCCTCCACTTTCTCCAACAGTATAACTTCCAAATTCTGTAAAAATATGCGGTGTTTCTACTTCAGCATCATCACAAGCTATTTTAATTTGAGAAATAATTTCATCAATCATATATTCATAATCATAATCAAATGCTAATGAATTTTTAATTGGAAAACCTCCTCCAATATTTAAACTATCTAAGGTTGGACAAATCCTTTTTAGATTTATATACACTTTTAAACATTTGCTTAATTCATTCCAATAATAAGCGTTGTCTTTAATTCCTGTATTTATAAAAAAGTGTAACATTTTTAGGTTCACTTTTTTATTTTCTTTTATATCACGTCTGTAAAAATCTACAATATTTTTATAACCAATTCCTAAACGGGAAGTATAAAATTCGAATTTAGGTTCTTCTTCAGAGGCAATTCTAATTCCAATATTAATTTTTTTACGAATTCCATTGGTTAGCAAATCAATTTCTTCATAATTATCAATTATAGGAAAACAATTTCTATGTCCACCATTAATTAAACCTTGTATTTTTTTAACGTATTCGTCTCTTTTAAACCCGTTACATAAAATATAGGTTTTATCGGTAATTTTACCATCTCTTTTTAAATTCTCAACAATATCAATATCAACCGCAGAAGATGTTTCTATATGAATTTTATTACTTAAAGCTTCATCTAAAACATGTTTAAAATGAGAACTTTTTGTACAATAACAATAGTGATACCTCCCTTTATATTTATGTTTTCGCATAGATGTTTTAAACCAACCTTTAGCTTTATTAATGTTTTCGCTAATTTTTGGTAAATATGTAAACTTTAAAGGGGTTCCAAATTCTTCAGCAAGTTTCATGGTATCTATGTCATGAAAATGCAAATTTTTCTTAGTATCTATTTTAAATTCCTCTTGAGGAAAATCGAATGTTTGATTTATTAGATCAATATATTTAGTATTCATTAAATGTATTTAAGTATTAAAATGTAATTATAGCCCAATATATGGCTTATTAAAAAAATAGCAAAAACTATACTCTTAATACTGAATATGAATTTTGATTATCTACACCCATAAATTGGCTGCAAATTTTAAAAATGAAGTTGGTAGAAGTTGTCGTTTTCCTTAATTTTTCGTTGTGCTTCCAAAACACATAGTAACCTAAAAACTTCTTAATAAAAAAGTTACGACCGAAAAAACAAATATTTTTCATTGTCACTAAAAAATAACGGGACAAACTTATATAAAAAAACAATACAATTTTAAAAAAAATAAAATTATCGTGTAAAAATTAATTCTTTTTCATTTGAAAGCTTAGAATCGAACATATAACCCTCTGAATTGAAATGTTTTAAACCTTCTACCGTTTCTATATTATTATCAATAATATAACGCACCATAAGTCCTCTAGCTTTTTTAGCAAAAAAGCTAATTATCTTTAATTTCTCACCTTTATAATCTTTAAAAACTGGGGTTATTACGGGTACTTTTAATAGCTTAGTATCTATCACTTTAAAGTATTCATTACTGGCTAAATTTACAAAAACCTCATCAGTATCCAATTCCGCATTTAAGGCTTCAGTTACTTTTTTATCCCAAAACTGATATAAATTTTCTTTGCTTCCAATTTTTAGTTTAGTCCCCATTTCTAAACGATACGGTTGCATTAAATCTAAGGGTTTTAAAACACCATATTGACCGGATAAAATTCGGACTTTATTTTGAAGTTGTGCCAATTTTTCTTGAGGTAACGTATAAGCATCAAGACCTGTGTATACATCGCCATTAAAAGCATATATTGCCTGACGTGCATTTTCTAATGAAAATGGTAGTTGCCAATCTTGATTTCGTTGCCAGTTTAATTCACCCAATTTTGGTGAAATATGCATTAATTCAGATAGCTTCTTAGGAGATTTCTTTTTTAAAACAGCACTTAATTTTTCAGCTTCGTTTAAAAAAATACCTTGCGAAAATTCTGTTGTTGGAACTGATGTTTCAAAATCTAAAGATTTTGCTGGCGATATAACTAATTTCATGTGTTTATTCATTTATTAAAAGGTCACATACTATTTGATTAAATCATTTTTTTATGATAAACTTTTTAGCACGTTCGTTTCATTTGTATCAATTTGTAATATTAAATAAAATTACTGCATTTTTTTAACACTTACCATAGTAAAAGATGGATTTTAATAATACATTAATAAAAATAATTTATAGTAAAATTAGGTGCTTATTTAGTTTGTTTATTATCCTATTTCTTTTGAATTTAGCAACAAATAAAAAAGAACATGAATACACATAAACAAAATACACATCTGCTAGCTTCAGAAAAATTAATAGGCTCTGTAGTATCAATTGGAAACGATTGTGCTACTGTTAAATTAACTATTTTAGAAGAAATGATTGTTGACACTTACAATCTTTCTCATGGAAGTTTTGTTTTTGGACTCGCAGATTATGCTGCTATGGTTGCTGTAAATAAACCAACTGTAGTTTTAGGAAAAGCAACTACAAAATTTCTAAAACCTGTTATTTTAAACGATGAAGTAACCGCCATTGCAACAATTACGGAAACTTCTGGAAAAAAAATAAGCGTCTCTGTAAATGTAAAAAATCAAAAAGATGAACTCGTTTTTGAAGGTGAGTTTGTTTGTTTTGTTTTAGAAAAACACATTTTAGAGAACTAAGTTAATTTTGCTTATTAACTTAAAAAAGTTGAAATTCGCTTATCAATCAATTAATATAATTTGATTTTACGGTTAGACATAGACAAAAACATTAATGAATAAAAAACCTTTAATAGATTACATACATAAATACATCAACCTAACTGTTGAAGAAGAAACGATGCTTTTTTCTAAATTAATTTATAGAAATTACCTTAAAGATCAGTACATAGTGCAACAAGGAGATGTCTGTAAAAGCATTAATTTTATTATATCTGGAAGTACAAAAACATTTTATGTAGACGCTGAAGGTCAAGAACATATTGTAGTGTTTTCCATTGAAGACTGGTGGACATCTGACTTAGGCAGTTTTATGACACAAAAACCTGCCGACCTTAATGTACAGTGTTTAGAAAATACGCAGCTCTTTCAATTTACCTATAACAATCTTGAAGAATTATATAAAGAGATTCCAAAACTGGAACGCCTTTTTAGAAAAATTGTAGAACGTGCTTTTGTTGCTTCACAAAAAAGAATTATCAGAAATTTTAGTCTTACAGCAAAAGAACGTTACCAAATTTTCAAGAATACATATCCAAAAATTGAACAACGAGTTCCTCAATACATGATTGCTTCTTATTTAGGCATTACCAAAGAGTTTCTAAGTAAAATTAAGAGCCAATTAGTTCAAGGTCAATAAAAGTTAATCTAGTTTAACTTCATTTCATAATCTACTTCATTTTCTATTGTTTACCTATTTTGGACATTTGTACCATAATATTTTAAACATAAAATAATGAAAAATTCAATAAAAAACATTTTAGCAGTTGCTATAGTAGCTTTTGTATCATTTTCTTTTACAACTATAAATAAAAATAAAAAAGAAATTAAAGTAGAAAACAGTAAAATAGTTTGGAAAGGTTATAAAGTAACTGGATCTCATGAAGGTCTTATTTCCATTAAATCTGGACATTTAAATTTTAATGAAGATAAATTAACTGGTGGAGAATTCATAATAGATATGTCTAGTATCATCTGTACAGACTTAGAAGGTGAATACAAAGGAAAGCTTGAAGGACATTTAAAATCGGATGATTTTTTTGGAGTTGAAAAGTTTCCAACAGCGAATTTAATTTTTACGAAAGTAAAATCTACTGGTAAAAACTCATACCAAATAACTGGAGATATCACTATTAAAGGAAAAACGGAAACTGTTGTTTTTAATCTTTCAGTTTATGGAAACAAAGCAAATGCATCTTTAAAAATAGATAGATCTAAATTCGATGTTAGATATGGTTCTACAAGTTTCTTTGATGGATTAAAAGACAAGGCAATTTATGATGAATTTGATTTAATTGCCGATTTAGAATTTTAATAAAAAGGTTAATAAATTACAACAAAAGCGCAAATCAACTGGTTTGCGCTTTTTTTATTTTAAGTTTGTCTGAAAAGTAATAAATAGCACTGTCATTTAGGTTGTTTCTTAACTTAAAATTTTTGAAATTAACTTAACAAAAGATAAACTCAATTAAAACTGATTTTATTTAAATGTGTTAAACAAGCTAAAGAAAAGAAGAATACATAATGAATATAGAAGATAAATCGAAAAAGGGAAAAGTAATAGGAATAATAGTCGGAATCATTGCTTTTGTAATATCATATTACGGTGTCCAACAACTCTTTAAAAAAGATTTAGAATCTGAATTAAAAAACGCAGCATTGGAATTGAATAAACAAACACCGATGCAAATTGATGAATATTCAAGGTTAGATAGCGCTTCTACAAAAGGAAAAACTAATTTTATTTATCACTATACTCTTTTTCATTTGAAAAAATCTGAGGTAAATTTAGATACAGTAAATAAATATCTCCGACCAAGCATTGTTGAAAATATAAAAAACAGTCCTGAATTAAAAGTTTATCGCGATAACAAAATAACGATGGACTATAAATATTATGATAAAAATGGAGTTTTTGTAACGGAAATTTCTGTAACACCGGAGTTATATGAAAAATAAAAGGCTGTTGCCAACAATATCTATAACTACAACTTAAAAAACTCTTTCATTTATTCTTTAAATGATTTTCTATATCACTAATATGCACATTAAGTGCTTGAGCCGAAATTTGAATTTCTTTTATTAAAAGAATTAAAGATATTATTAACAATATCAATGCAATTCCAAATATCCAAACTGCAATTGTTTGTTGATGTATATAAATAAGAAACATTGTTAAAACACATAAAAGAAGGCTTGATATTCCAAAAATTTGCATCCAGCGCGTAAGATTAATTCTTAATTTCAGATTATTAATTTGATGAATTAAAGAGTTGTCTTTTTTTTCTTGATAAACAGCGTGTAAATTTCTTATTACAGCAGCATAAGCTAAAAACCTATTGGTATAAGCAAGCATAATTAAAGATATTGCCGAAAACAAAAGTGCTGGTGTGGTTAAGGTAAGTGCTTCCATAAATCTAAATTTTAACGCTCTTCTTTTTGGTTCACCGTGTAGGTTCTCCATTTTTCTAAACAATCTACAATATCTTGTGGGATTTCAGAATTGAAGCGTAAAAATTCTTTAGTAGTTGGGTGTTCAAAACCTAATGTTTTGGCATGCAAAGCTTGGCGTGGTAGTACCTTAAAACAATTTTCTACAAACTGTTTGTATTTAGTAAATGTAGTACCTTTTAATACTGCATCGCCACCATAACGTTCATCGTTAAAAAGTGTATGCCCAATATGTTTAAAATGAGCTCTAATTTGATGTGTTCTACCGGTTTCTAATTTACACTGCACTAAAGTAACATAACTAAAACGCTCAATTACTTTGTAATGCGTTACTGCATGTTTTCCAAAATCACCTTCAGGAAAAACACTCATTTGTAGCCTGTTTTTTAGACTTCGTCCTATATTCCCTTCAATAGTGCCCTCATCTTCTTCAACATTTCCCCAAACTAAAGCATAATATAAACGTTCGGTAGTTCTATCAAAAAATTGTTTAGATAAATGTGCCATTGCAAATTCCGTTTTTGCAACTACTAACAAACCACTCGTGTCTTTATCAATTCTATGAACTAATCCTGGGCGTTCGTTCGAATTGGTTGGTAAATTTTCTATATGATGTATTAATGCATTTACCAACGTTCCGCTATAATTTCCGTGCCCTGGATGTACCACCATTCCTGCTGGTTTATTTACAACCATTACTTGGTCATCTTCAAATAAAATATCTAACGGAATATCTTCTGCTACCAACAAGTTTTCATGAGGTGGATGCGACAATACAACACGCACAATATCGTTTGGCTTGACTTTATAATTAGATTTTACAGCAACATCGTTTACCAAAACATTTCCTGCTTTTGCAGCTTGTTGAATTTTATTTCGGGTTGCATTTTCAACAAAATTCATTAAAAATTTATCTACACGTAAAGGTTCTTGCCCTACATGTGCCACATATTTAAAATGCTCGTAAAATTCTTCGTTTTCTGTGTTAATTTCTTCTAAACTCATTAGTTACTTTCTGAATATCTTCCTGTTCCTTCTCCATCTCCTAACTTTAAGGTAATAACAGAGTTTTTCGGAATTTTATCACCTGCTTTTAAATCTTTACCGTTAAATTTCAATCCTCTTACAACATCTTTTGCTATATCTGAAACATAAATTGGAGTAGCACTTATTTTAAATCCAATAGAGCTAAGTTGCGAAGTTACTTGTCTTCTTGTTTTTCCAAAAACGTTAGGAACTTCAATATTTCTATAACCAGAAGGATTTAAAGTTAAGTATATTTTTCTATTTTCTTTTACAAAATCACCTGGCTCTGGATCTTGATCTATCACCGATTTTTTTGGATACTCTGGATTGTAACTCGCAGAATCTATTACAAAAAGTCTTAAATCTAACTCGTTCAATGTTTTTTCTACTTCACTTAAACTCATTTTTTCTAGATTTGGGACTTCAATTTTCTGATTATGATTTGTTGAAATATTCAACCATTTCATAACCACAAAAATAAACACTACCAAACCAACAATTGCATAAACTACTTGTTTTAAAAACGTTTTAGACTTTATAAATTGAATTAGACTCATTTTCTTTTCTTTATTTTGGGCAAATGTACAATATATCTGTTAATCTTTTAAGCTGCATAACTTTTGAAGCAAACTTTTTTAAGTAAAACTTCAAACTCTAAACTTCAAACTTTTAACTTTTTATCAGTAAGTTTGTACTTATTCAATATAACTAAAAATGAAGAAAAATATTGCCATTATTATGGGTGGTTACTCCTCTGAAGTTGAAATTTCTCTAGAAAGTGGAGCCGTTGTTTACAAACATCTTTCCAGAGAAAAATACACTCCTTACAAAATTCATATTTTAAAAAACAAATGGGTTTTAGTTGATGATAATAACAACGAATACCTAATAAACAAACACGATTTCTCAGCAGAAATTAATAATAAAAAAATAACTTTTGATTGTGTTTTTAATGCAATTCACGGAAATCCAGGTGAAAACGGAACCATTTTGGCATATTTTGAGCTACTTGGTTTAAAACACACTTCTGCTCCTTTTTATCAAATGGCATTAACTTTTAACAAACGAGATTGTTTAAGTGTTGTAAAACAATATGATATAAAAACAGCAACTTCTTTCTATTTAGATGAAGGTGATACCTTTAATGTTGATACAATTATAAAAAAAGTAGGTTTGCCGTGTTTTGTAAAACCTAATAATGCAGGTTCAAGCTTTGGAATTTCAAAAGTTAAAACTAAGGAAGAAATGATTCCTGCTATTGAAAAAGCTTTTATTGAAGATTCTCAAATTTTAATTGAAGCATTTTTAGATGGTTCTGAAATTACTATTGGTGTTATAAATTACAAGGATGAAATTAAAGTGTTACCAATGACAGAAATTGTAACAGATAACGACTTTTTTGATTATGAAGCAAAATATTTAGGAAAATCTGAAGAAATTACACCAGCACGTATTTCAGACGAAATTCATAAAAAATTAGAAAAAACGGCTATAAAAGTGTATAATTCACTAAATATGAGCGGATTTTCCCGTTCCGAATTTATTATTGTAAATAATGAACCCTATTTTTTAGAAATGAATACCGTACCGGGTTTAACAGCTGCAAGTATAATTCCACAGCAAGCAGCTGAAGCTAATATAAGCTTACAACAACTTTTTGATAACGCCATTGAAATGGCTTTAAAAAACTAATTATGCGAAAAGCAATTTTTCCAGGATCGTTTGATCCAATTACATTAGGTCATGTAGATATTGTTAACAGAGCTTTACCTCTATTTGATGAAATTGTGATTGCAATTGGTGTAAACGCTGATAAGCAATATATGTTTTCTTTAGAAGAACGTATTCAATTTATAAAGGATTACTACAAAAATGAAGTTAAAATAACGGTAGCAACCTATTCTGGTTTAACAACAGATTTTTGTCAGAAAATAAACGTCGATTTTATTTTAAGAGGTCTTAGAAACCCAGCAGATTTTGAGTTTGAAAAAGCAATTGCACAAACCAATAGAAAACTTTCTAATATAGAAACTGTATTTTTATTAACCTCTGCAGATACTGCATTTATTAGCTCAAGTATTGTTAGAGATGTTTACAGACATGGTGGCGATATTACAGGTTTTGTTCCTAAAAGTGTTTACAAAAAGTAGATTTTTTATGAAGAGGATACTTTTCTTACTATTAGTTATTACTATTTCTTGCAATAAAACTACCAAAAAAAGTACGGTTAATTTCACTACTAAATTTGAGAAATCTGAAGGTTTAGAAACCACAACTTACGCCGAAACTATTGTTTATTTTAAACAATTAGCCGCTGAATTTCCAGAAATATCAATACAAGAAATTGGCGCAACAGATAGTGGATATCCACTCCATTTGGTTGTTTTTAATAGCGACACTACTTTAGATTTTAATAAAATTAAAGAAAGTTCTAAAAATGTAATTTTAATAAATAATGCCATTCATCCAGGCGAACCTGATGGTGTAGATGCTTCAATGTTATTGCTTCGAGATATTGTTCAGAATAAAAATAAAATAAAGGAATTAGAAAATATTATTTTGGCTTTTATTCCTGTTTATAATGTTGGTGGAGCTTTAAATAGAAGTAGTTATTCCAGAGCAAATCAGAATGGACCAAAAGAATATGGTTTTAGAGGAAATGCTAGAAATTACGATTTAAATAGAGATTTTATAAAAGCAGACACTAAAAATGCTCGTGCTTTTTCTGAAATTTTTCATTTAGTAAATCCAGATGTTTTTATTGACAATCACGTAAGTAACGGAGCAGATTATCAGTATACAATTACGCATTTATTTACGCAACATAATAAATTAGGAAACGATTTAGGTAACTTTATAGAAACCAAAATGAGACCTTCTATTGAAGCAGATTTACTTAAAAAAGACATTATAATTACTCCTTACGTTAATGTTTGGGGCACAACTCCTGAAACTGGTTTTAGTCAGTATTTTGATTCCCCAAGATATTCTACAGGGTATTCAACGCTTTTTAATTCTTTAGGTATGATGGTAGAAACACATATGTTAAAACCTTATAAACAACGTGTTGAACAAACTTACAGTTTACTAGAAAGTTCCATAAGTTTTACGTTAAAAAATGGTGTAGAAATTAAAGAATTACGTAAAAATGCAGTTGCAAAAATTTTAGAACAAAAAACCTATCCAATTACTTTTGAAGTAGCAAGAGATACTTTTACTAAACTTCAATTTAAAGGCTACAAAGGCACTTATATTAATAGTAAAGTAACAAACGGAAAACGCTTGTTTTATGATAAAACAAAACCGTTTACTAAAAGTGTTGACTACTACAATCAATTTAAGATTACTAATGAAATTACTATTCCAAAAGCCTATATTTTAAATCAAGGTTGGTGGAAAATTATTGATAGATTAAAGGACAATCAGATTCAATATTCTGTCTTTAAAAATGACACAATAATTACTGTTGAGGAACAATATATAAAAGACTATAAAACAAGAACTTCTGCTTACGAAGGTCATTATTTACATTATAATACTACGGTTTCAACTTCAACAAAAGAAATTACCTTTAATAAAGGTGACATATATATCCCTGTAAATCAACATGGTGCTAGATATATTATGGAAACTTTAGAAGCCTCGGCAACAGATTCATTTTTTAACTGGAATTATTTTGATAGTGTTTTACAACAAAAAGAAGGATATTCTGCATACGTTTTTGAAGATATAGCAGAACAATTTTTAATTGAAAATCCATCAATAAAAAAACAACTTGAAGAGAAAATTAATACCGACATAGATTTTGCTAAAAACCCAAGAGCACAACTTGATTTTGTCTATAAAAAATCTCCTTATTACGAAAATGCACATTTAAAACTACCAATTTACAAAGTGTTTTAAATGGATTTAAAAACAAAAGATATACAATTACAATACGAAGGTTTTTTAAATACTCCACAACTTTGGGAAAACAATGAAGTTTTTGAATTGCAACAATTTGAACTTCCAAAAATAAAAACCCCAATATTTGAAGGTATTCTACAAAAAAATCAACGTTTAGGAAAACGCGTTGAGAGTTTTTTAAGTCATCAATTAAAACAAGATGCTACTGCTAAAATTTTAGTAGAAAATACGCAAATACAGAATGGAAAAATTACTGTTGGTGAATTAGATTTTTTAATAGAAACTTATAAAAATCCAGTTCATTTAGAAGTTATTTACAAGTTTTACTTGTATGATGCTTCAGTAGGAAAAAACGAATTAGATTATTGGATTGGTCCTAATAGAAGAGATAGTTTAGTCGCTAAACTAAACAAATTAAAAAACAAACAATTACCACTACTCTACAATCCACTTACAAAAAATTTGTTATCTAAATTGAACTTAAAATCTGAAAACATTGAGCAGCAAGTACTTTTTAAAGCGCAATTATTTATTCCATACAAAACAACTAACATCCAGTTTAAAGCACTTAATAATAACTGTGTGAATGGTTTTTATATTAATTTTAATGAATTACAAGAATTAAAAACTTGTAAGTTTTACATTCCATCAAAAATAAATTGGTTACAAGAGATTCAGACACAAACTAACTGGCAATCTTTTGAAAAGTTTTTTCAAAAAATTGAAGTCTTTTTTAATCAGAAGTCAGCACCACTTTGCTGGTTGAAATACCCAAACGGAGAAACTAAAAAGTTTTTTGTTGTTTGGTGGTAAATAAAATTATTCAAAAATTTCGTCTGGATTTTTAAAGGCTTTAAATTCTATCGGATTTCCACTAAAATCTTCAACAAACATAGTTAGCTGTTCTCC
>Ga0193954_1000011_pt1 | contig 90130 bp, 85 predicted proteins | sample BB_5_MG_FD_140340 | JGI IMG/M metagenome (GOLD analysis project Ga0193954, IMG submission 140340) | Microbial mat bacterial communities from the Broadkill River, Lewes, Delaware, United States - BB_5_MG | ecosystem: Environmental > Aquatic > Freshwater > River > Microbial mats | place: USA...
TATTATTCCAATTTTAACTCTTTTAGGAATTACTGCTGTTAGAGTTTCATTTGGTTTAGATCATAATTTTGGAGCTGTTGTTGATAAGTCTTCGTTATTTACTCTAACTTCTGTTATTGTTTCACTTCAAATTATATTTGGAGTATTAGGATATAAAATCATGAATGAACTTGGATATTTTGAGAAATTTGTAGATGGTAAAGATCGTTCTTCTGTATCTTTTGCACTAATTTGTCCAGGTGTTGCATTCTTTGTATTTGGAATGTTTTTTATTAACTTTGGATTAACATATAATGATGTTGTTAGTAAATATTCAATAATGTACTTTATTTTAATGTTACCATTTATGTTTATACAATATAAAACCGTACTTTATTTTTTCAAATTAAAGAAAAAATTCTCAATTTAATTAATAGAAAAATAATAAAATGATACAATCTATAAATTTAAATTTATAGGTTGTATCATATGTCTAAAATAAAAAAATTAACTAATATATTCCTGCTTTCAACTACACTTTTATTTACAGCTTGTTCAGTAAAAGCACCTGTTGAAAAAAGTGATTTAATAAATACAAAAAAATATGCAAATAATATTTCTTTTGATCAAAGAAAAGAAACAGATTTATATCTAAAAAGATATTTTAATCCATGGAAACAAAATAGTGTAACTTATACTGTAGAAGAAGCTACATGGGGGTTTTCTTATAAAAACAAAACTATTTACTTAGAAAACCATTTACAAGCTTCACCAGATTGGTTTGAAAAACAAATTGAAAATTCTAATTTTGATTCTTACAATACACTTCTAAAAAAAGCTATTACTTTAAAAAATAGTGATGTTAGAGTTTTCCCTACATCTTCACCAATGTTTTATGATCCTGAAAAAGATGGAGAAGGTTTTCCTTTTGATTATAATCAAAACTCAGCAATAAAAATAAATACACCAATTTTCTTATCTCATTATTCAAAAGATAAAGCATGGGTTTATATGCAATCAAGCACAATTGTAGGATGGATAAAAGTAAGTGATATTGCATTTGTAAATGAAAAATTTATTAAAGACTTTAAGACAAATACATATTCAGTTGCTGTTAAAGAAAAATTTCCTATTTACGACAACAATTTTAGAGAGTATGTAAAACTAGCTACTATATTTCCTAAATTTAAAGATAAATATATTATTGCAAAAAAAGATTTTCAAAACAACGCAATAATTACACATATAAACTTAAGTTCACAAAGTGTACAAAATATGCCTATAAAATTTAACTCTAGTAATAGAATTAAAATTGCACAAGCATTACTTGATGAGCCTTATGGTTGGGGTGGTTTACTAAATAACAGAGATTGTTCAAGTTTTACTCAAGATTTTTTTGTTCCTTTTGGAAAATTTATTTCAAGAAACTCAAAAGCTCAAACAAGAGATGGAGAGTATCACGATATTTCTACTTTATCTAAAGAAGTAAAAAAAGAATATATAAAACAAAATGGCGTACCTTTTTCTACTCTTGTATATTTAAAAGGTCATATCATGTTATATGTTGGAGTTAAAAATAATGAACCACTTGTAATGCATAATATGTGGAGTGTAAGACTAAAAGATAAATGGGGGAAAAAATATAGACATATAGTAGGGAAAACTACAATAACTACACTAGAACCAGGTAAGCAATTAAAAGACTTTGATGAAGATAATAATATTTTAGATCAAATAGAAGGAATAGTAATTTTATAGATAAAAATAATTATTATTGAGTTAAAAGGGTACAAAAGATCTATATAATTAGACTATTAAATAGGCTGTTTAATTTAAAACTTGTTACTTGTTACTTTTTTATTATATAATAACTACGTTATTTGATAATTTTAAATATATATTAGTAAAAATATATCTAAAGGCTATTTCCCATGAAAGAAGAAGAATTAAAACTATCTGAAGAGTCCTTTTTATTATCAGAAACTGATGAAAAAGGTATTATAAGATATCCAAATGATGAGTTTTGTGAATATGCAGAATATACTCTAGAAGAGCTAGTTGGAAAACCACATAATATGGTAAGACATCCAGATATGCCAAAAGCTGCATTTGAAGATTTATGGAAAACTGTAAAAAGTGGTACACCATGGAAAGGTTTTGTTAAAAATAAAACAAAACATGGAAAATATTATTGGGTTTTTGCAACTGTTTTTCCTTTTACTTCATGTGATGGTTCCAAAGGTTATATTTCTTGTAGAAGAATGGCTTCTACTAAAGAAATAAACAAATATGAAAATCTATATAAAACTATGAAATAGGAATTACTATGCTATCAATACTAAAGAAACTATCCATAGAAAATAAAATGAAATTACTTATTATCTTCCCTTTGATTTTTATCATTGCATTATCTTTAAATATAACAATTAACTCCTACAACAAAGTACATAAATTAGAAAGGGTAAAAGAAGTAGTAATTTTAAATACTAAAATTTCTTTATTATTGCATGAAACACAAAAAGAAAGAGGTGCAAGTGCTGGGTATTTAGGAAGTAAAGGTATAAAGTTTAAAGATATATTAGATAAACAAAGAACTCTTACAAATGAAAAAATACAAGATTTTAAAACATATTTAAATACTTTTAACTACTATCCTAAAAAAGGAAAAGAAAAAATAAGTATAGTTTTAGATGAACTATCTAAAATACAAAATTTAAGAACAAGTGTTGATAGCTTAGAAATAAAAGTTAAAAAAGCAATCGATTACTATACAAATATAAATGCTAATTTATTAGATTTTATTGCAAAAACTTCGACAATTGCTGAAAATGAAGTAGTGATCAAAGATATTACATCATATTATAACTTCTTAATGTCAAAAGAAAGAGCAGGAATAGAAAGAGCTGTTGGTTCAAATGCCTTTGCAAAAAAGACTTTTACTCCAGAGTTATACTTAAAATTCTTAACTTTAGTAAATGACCAATCTTCATACTTAAATACATTTTATTTATACAATACACAAAAAGAAGAATACATAAAAGTGAAACTTAAAAATCCTATAGTAGATGAAGTTCAAAGAATGAGAGAGATACTATTATCTTACGACCAAAACAGAGATATGGTTTTTGATATAGATCCTACTTATTGGTTTTCTACAATTACTAAAAAGATTAATATCTTAAAAGAAATAGATGATCATCTTTCAAAAGATATTATAAAAAATATATCTGAAATAAAAGATAATGAATATAATAAAATGCTAATAATAGCATCTTTATCAATTATAATTATTTTAATAATCATTTCATTTGTATTATTTTTTATTGGAAGTATTAATAGAAGTATTAATAAAATTTATTGTGGTGTTGAAGACTTTATTAAATATTTAAATAAAGAAACTAATGAAATAGAACATATAAAACTAGAAACAAAAGGTTCATTAGGAAATCTTACAAAAATGATAAATACTAATATTGACAGAATGAATGGTAACTTAGAGAAAGATTTATTATGTGTTGGTGAAGCTACTATTACGCTTGATAAGGTTGAAAAAGGTTATTATGGATGTAGAGTAAACTCTGTTGCTGCAAACCCACAAGTTAGTATCTTAGCTAAAACAATTAATAGAATGCTAGATAATCAACAAAAAGTAATCAATGATATTTTAAAAGTATTAACTGAGTATACAAACTACAACTATTTAAGTGTAATTGATACACAAAGATTAAATGGTGAATCTAAAGAAATGGTAGAAGGTATTAATACTTTAGGTGAATCAATCACCGCTATGTTACTTGAAAATAAAACAAATGGTGAAACTTTACAAGAAGGTTCAAGTCAACTACTAAAAAATGTAAATGAGTTAAATAAAGCTTCAAATGATGCAGCAGCTAGACTTGAAGAAACAGCAGCTGCAGTTGAAGAGATTACAAGTAATATTGCCTCAAGTAGTGAAAATATTACAAAAATGGCAAAAAATGCAAATGAATTAACAGTATCTGCAAATGATGGTGAAAACCTTGCAAATCAAACTGTTTCCTCAATGGATGATATTAATGCACAAGTAAGTGCAATTAATGAAGCTATTTCTGTTATTGATCAAATTGCATTTCAAACAAATATACTATCATTAAATGCTGCCGTTGAAGCTGCAACTGCAGGCGAGGCTGGAAAAGGGTTTGCAGTAGTTGCAGCAGAAGTGCGAAATCTTGCAAGTAGAAGTGCAGAAGCAGCGAATGAAATAAAAGCATTAGTTGAAAACGCAACTTCAAAATCTAAACAAGGTAAAGAAATTGCTGCTTTAATGATTAATGGATATCATAATTTAAATGAAAATATAAATAGTACATTATCACTAATTGATGAAGTTGAAAATGCTTCAAAAGAGCAAAAATTTGGAATTGAACAAATTAGTGATGCAATTAATAGCTTAGATAAACAAACACAAATAAATGCAAATATTGCTAATCATACAAATGATATTGCAGTTGAAACATCAAGTTTAGCTGATAATGTAGTAGCTGCTACTTCTTCTAAAGAGTTTAGAGGGAAATAGCAAACTTTTTTAGGCTAGTTTATAAATAAACTAGTCTAGACTAAATAATTCTTTTAAAACTTTCTTAAATAAATAATTCGATAAACCATAGGAACATAGTATAGATTTAAAACAGTAGCCCATAAGATACCAAAGCCTAAAGATATAGCCATTGGCTGTAAAATCAAGGCTTGGCCAGAAGCAAAGAAGATTAAACTACTAAGACCTAATACTGTCGTAACAGATGTTAATAAAATAGGTCTTAATCTCATTTTTGCATATTTTTCTAATTCTTCAATATTTTTAGCCTTTTTAATAAAGTCCATCATAATAATTCCATCATTAACAATAACCCCAGCAAGTCCTACCATTCCAATCATACTTGGCATTGTTATATTTATATCCATAATTAAATGTCCAATTAAAACACCTAAAATAGATAAAGGTACTGTACTAATTATAATTAAAGGTTTAACTAGTGAATCAAACATCCATACAAGTGCTATAAAGATTAAAATTACAGCTATAAGTGCAGCCTGCCCCATTTCACTTTGTACTTTTTTATTCTCTTGTTGTTCACCTTTTATATCTAAGTTTACTTCTTTATCTAATACTTTTAACTCATCATCTAATTTTTCAAAAACTTCTGCTGAGGTAATATCACTTAAAGATGCTGTTACACTTATAATTTGTTCATTATTTTCTTTAAATATTTGTGAATAAGCAGGTACTTTTATAAACTCTACAACTTCTTTTAATAAAACTTTTTGATTAGAAGAAGTTGTAATTTTAAATGTTTCTAAACTACTTAGCATGTCTTTTGACTTACTTTTAAAGACAATATCAACAATACCTTCATCATCAAACATCTTTGAATAAGTTGCTTTAAAATAGTATGGTCTTAATTCATTTAAGATTGTTTGTTCACTTATTCCTAAATCACTTCCATAAGAGTTAACTTTGAACTTCAACTCATAGTTTCCAATAAGTGCATCATCAGCTATATTTGAAACACCTTTAATTGATGCTAAATGCTCTTTTAAATCTTTAACAGCTTTTGTTACTTTTTGCTTATCTCCTGAAATAGCAATTTCTACATCGTTTTTTACAATTCCTGCTTGTGGTACAAAGATTTTTAATTCATCATAAATACCAGAGTTAACTTCATCTTTTAAAATATCTTTTAACTGTTTTTCCATATCCTGTGCGCTTGATTCTCTAATCATATTAGTATCATCATATTTTGGAGATAAATAAGGATTAATATATTTTTCAAAAAGATTTATAGGTGCTCTTTCATTTAAATTTATAAATAATTGAAAATAAAACTCTTCATAATGAGCTTGATTTTTACCATCTAATTTTAAACCAGTTACTGAAGTAACAGAGCTTACTACATTTTTAAAATCTACATTATCTAATATCTTTCTTTCTATATCATAAACTAAAGCTTCAGTTTGTTCTATTTTCTTACCAACACCAACTGAACCTGTAATATATACTTGGGTTGAATCAAAAGCAGGCATAAACTCAAATTTTTGAGATTTAAAAATCATAACACTTGCACCAATAATTGAAACTAACATTATAAGAATTGCAAGATATTTTCCTTTTAGTAAAAAGTCTAAAATTTTTCCATAAAGTCTATAGTTGAAATCCCATATTTTATGTGACTTTCTATCCCCTTTACTTACTTTTAAAATCTCTTTTGCATGTAAAGGAAGAAAGAAAAAGGCTTCAAGAAGAGAACTTAAAAGAAGAACTGAAATCATAATAGGAAGTATTTGCATAAACTTTCCAGTCTCTCCTGTCATTAGCAGAATTGGTAAAAATGCAAAAATAGTTGTAGCAGTTGCTGTTAAAACAGCAGGATACATTTCCATTGCACCATCTCGTGCTGCTGTAAACTTATCTTTTCCCATTTCCATATGACGATAGATATTCTCGCCAACCACAATTGCTTCATCAACAAGCATTCCAAGGGCTATTAATGCACCTAAGAGTGAAAGCATATTTAAACTATACCCTAAAGAATCAGCAGCTATTAAACCTATCATAAATGAAGTTGGTATTCCTATTGCAATTACTATTGCAATTCTTATATTTATGAATATTAATAATGCAATAAATAAAAGACATAAACCAAATAATATATTTGAAACAACAGTATTTAGCCTATTTTTAATCCAAATAGATGTATCAATATATGTACTAAACTCTAAGTTTTCATATTTTTTTTCAAACCCTTTTGTAATATCTTTGATTTGTTTAACAAGTTCAATTGCATCACCATTAACACCCTTATTAATACTAACTGCAATATTTGGTTTAGCATTATAGTGTGAAATATCAGCAACGTCTCCTAGTGTAAATCTAATATCAGCAATATCTTTTAAATAAAACTTTTTATCATCAACTTTTAAAAGTGTGTTTTTGATTTTCTCAATATTTTTTTCACCATTAAAAGTAGATAAATAATAGTGTCTTGAGCTATCCTTAATCATTCCAATTGGGAAAATAGAACTTAAAGATTGAATAGCTTGAATAACCCTACTTCTATCTAAACCATAAGCAATTATTTTCTCATCATTAAAGTTTATAAGTAGTTCTTTATCACTTTTTCCAAAAACAGAAACTTGTGATAAATCTTTTAATTGCATTACTTTTGATTTTACTTTATTGGCAACTTCAAGTAAATATTCTCGTGAATCATTCCCCTTTGAATAAACAGCAACTGTAATTAAAGGAAAGGCATGTTCAATACTTTTAACTGTTGGTTCATCCATATCAGAAGGAAGATTAGTTTTAATTTTTGAGATAATATCTTTTACATCTGATATTTCATCATCAGCATCATATCCATCTTTTAAATCAACTTTTATAGAAAAGAAACCATTTTTAATAGTTGAGGATATTTTATCAGCAGCACTTAAACCTAAGAGTTCATCTTCAATATCAGTTACTGCAATTTTATCTAAAAGTTCCGAACTAGCTCCTACATATGAACCTGAAATAGAAATAGAATCAAGGGAAGAAGGAGGAAAAATCTCTTTTGGAATTTTTAAATAAGAAAAAGCAGCAAGTAAAAAGATAAAAAGAAGAAGTAAGTGGTTTAAAATAGGCTTTCTTAGTGCAAACTCAATAATACCTTGTATCATTTTACCTCTTTTACTAAGGGATTAAACAAAAGAGAATCAATAATCTGATTTTTAAATTTCATATCTTCTAGTTGTTGTGCTAAAAATTTATTCTCTTCTTGTAGTGAAATATAGTGTGAATAAAGTTTATTTATGTCTTTACTTATATAATAAATATTATTTCTAAAATAGATTTTTGGAAAATATAAAGCAATTGCAAAAAAGAATATTGTGAATACAATTATTAAAGTATTAAAAGCATTTAGTCTAATCAAACTTAAAAATCCTTAATTTAGAACTTCTACTTCTTGGGTTTTGTTTAATCTCTTCTTTTGTAGGAATTATTGGTTTTCTTGTAATTACTTTTCCTAAAGCATGGTCGTTTCCGCATTCACATCTAAAAGCTTCAGGAGGGCAAATACATGATTTTGTCCATTTTTTAAAATAGTTTTTTACAATTCTATCTTCTAAAGAATGAAATGAGATAATCGCAACTACACAATTTTTTAATTTTGCAGCTTCTAGGGAATCAAAAAGTCTTGTTAATACTCCAAGCTCATCGTTTACTTCAATTCTTATACCTTGAAAAGGAAGAGTTGCTGGATGTATTTTGCCTTTTGACATTTTTTTTGATAGTAAAGTCGCAATATCTTTTGCAGATGTAAAGGGTCTATTATTAACTATTAGTGAGGCTACTTTTTTATATTCTCGAACCTCTCCACACTCTTTAAAAACTCGTTCTAATTCACTTTGAGAATATGTATTTACAACTATTGATGCATCTAAGCTTTGATTTTGATTCATTCTCATATCTAAAGTTTCACTCTCAAAACCAAAACCACGATCAAGTTTATCTAACTGTAAAGATGAAACGCCAATATCTGCTAAAACACCTCGTATATCGTAGTCTTTAAAGTTATCAAGAACATGTTCAAAATTACCTTTATTAAACGTAACCCTAGAAGAAAAAGGATCAAGCCTTTTAGCACAAAAATCTAAAGCTTCATCATCTTGATCATTACATATTAAATTTACAGTTTCATTTTGTTCAAGTAAACCTTGAGTATGTCCACCAAAGCCAGTAGTACAATCTATTATATAACCCTCTTTTATATCAGAAAAAGCATTTAGTGTTTCATTAAATAAAACGGGTACATGTGGTATTTGCATTCAAACATTCCTTATTAAAATTATTATATAATACCCAAAAATATATTTAAGGCTTTTTAAAATGGTTGACAAGGCTACAGTTAAACAATTAAGTAATTTATCTCTTACAATGTTTAGAAAGAATTTTTTTGGAATTTACCATGGTGCAATTTCTGCAAAACTTGATCAAGATAATTTTCTAATAAATACAAATGATGCAATTTTTGATGAAATGAGTTCAAGTTCTTTTTGTACTTTAAATATTAATAAGCAAGATTATAGATGGAAAATAGCAAGTATTGAATCACACATTCATGCAACTATTTATACAAATATTCATGAAGCAAAATATATAGCCTTTGGAATGCCGATCTATACAACAGCATATACTTTTGATCATGATTTAATTATTTTTGAAGATTATTTTGGAAAAACAACATTTAACGAAATTCCAATTTATGATCCAGGTGATTCTAAAACTTGGTATGATAGAAATGCACTTGAAATTACAAAATATTTAAAAGAATCTCATAATAATGTAATGGTTATAAAAGGTGTAGGTGCTTATGTATACGATAGAGACATTAATGAGCTTGTAAAAAAAATTGCCATACTTGAAAACTCATGTAGATTACTAAGCATTAAGACTTCATTTTGCTAAAAGATGTCTTAGCTTATGATTTATGAAGTTATTTTTTGAGTTAAAGCCCTAGTTTTAGCTATTTTAAAGCTTAAATACTATAAAGTTTATTCAAATATATTTTAATTAAGGATTTCATTTATGAACAAAGCTGAATTTATTGACGCAGTAGCTGCAAAAGCTGGATTATCTAAAAAAGACGCAAAAGGTGCAGTTGATTCTGTATTAGAAACAATTACTGAAACATTAGTAAAAAAAGAATCTGTAAGTTTCATTGGTTTTGGAACATTTACAACTGCTGATAGAGCTGCAAGAACTGCTAAAGTTCCTGGAACTGACAGAACTGTTGACGTTCCAGCTACAACTGTTGGAAAATTCAAAGTTGGTAAAGCTTTAAAAGAAGCAATTGCTAAAAAATAATTAATTTATTTTAATTAAGCAAAAAAGGATCTGATTTTACAGGTCCTTTTTTTTTACTTTAAATTTAACAATACTACATAAACTTTTTAGTTTTCTTTGTTGCACTTGCTTCTAATGGATTTTCTGGCCAATAATGCTTCTTATATCTACCTCTTAATTCTTTTCTAACTTCCATATATGAATTACTCCAAAAACTTTCTAAATCATAAGTAATTTGTATAGGTCTTAATGCTGGAGTTAAGAGATGTATTTGTAAGGCAATTTGATTGTTTAATATTTTTGGTGTATTCTTTAAACCAAACATTTCTTGAATTTTTACAGCTAAAATTGGTGTAGCTATATTTGAATAATCTATTTTTATATTTGAAGCACTTGGAACTTTAAAACTACTTGGAGCTAAGATATCAAGGGTTTGCATACTATCCCAGGAAATCAAGCCTTGTAATACTAGAAAAGTATCTATTTCTTTTAATTGTTTTATTGTTTTTACATTTTGTAAATAAGGTGTTAAAATATCTTCAATATTTTCTTCTAAACTATTAGAATCAAAGTATGGTAAATTAATTTCTAGATTAAACTCTTTTTTATTTTCATTTATAAAATTAACTCTATTAATTAACTCTTGTGCTTTTTTATTCCAAGTTAAAAGACTTAATCCCTCTTTTTTTATCAAGTCAATAAATAGTTTTGGATACTTGTCTTTTGAAATATTTGTGTTTATTTCTGATGATATTTCAAGTTCTAAAAAATATGTAATAGTTCTAATATCAAGCTTATTTAACTCTTTTTTATAAGAAATAACATCTTTTTTGTAAATAAAAGAAGAAAAATGCTTTTTTACATCTTCTAAAGTTATACTTGATGCTAGGTGAATAATAGAGTCTTTTTCTTTTGCATTAATATTTGGAACTACTAAATACTCACTATTAAAAAGCCTGTCTTTTGCGTTTATAATAGCACCTTTTGCATTACTTAATTTGTATTTATTTTCATCTTTTATTCTTCTTTTTGCTAATCTATTTGGATAAGCAAAAAGTAGTATTACTCCTAACATATTTTTTGATAAAGTGTTTTTTTCTTCTTTAATACTTCTTATACTTTTTAATCTTTTGTAAAAATACATAGCTTGTTTTATAACTTCTTTAGCTCTAAAAGTATTTATATTTGAGTTAAAAAAGTCTTTTTCTTTTAAAGCTATAAATCTTTCATAAATATCACAAGAAGAAAATTGCTTTGAAAAAATATCTTTTTCAATTAACATTGAAGCTAATAAACAAGCATCATATGCAAAGCCTAAATCCTGTGCTTTTAATATCATATTTGCAAATCTAGGATGAACTCCTAAAGATATAGCTTCTTCTCCAAAGTTTGTAATATTATTTTTATTATCAATCATATCAATATTTTGTAATAGTTTTGAAGATGATTTTATAATATCTAATGAGGGAATATCCAAAAACTTCAACTCTTCAAAATCCTTAACTCCAAAAAAAGCTAAATCTAAAAGTAAGTTTGATAAATCAGCTCTTAAGATTTCAGGTTTACTTGACTCTTCAAGAATTCTACTTTTATGCCATAGTTTATAGCATTTCCCGCTACTTAATCTTCCAGCTCGCCCTGCTCTTTGTATTGCAGAAGCTTGTGATATAAAACAGTATTCTAAATGATTCATATCATTTGAAGGATTAAATCTTATTTGCTTTTCAACTCCACTGTCAATTACTACTTTTATACCCTCTATTGTAAGCGAAGTTTGTGCTATATTTGTTGAAAGTATTACTTTTCTATTTTTACGATTATATATCGCTTTTTCTTGTTCTTCTTTAGAAAGATTAGAATATAAAGGAAAAATATCTATCTTTGTATCATTTGCTATTTTAAGCTTTAAGTTCTCATTTATTTCTCTTATTTCTTTTGTTCCTGCTAAAAAGACTAAAATATCACCTTCATCTTCTTGAAGTGCTTTTAAAATTGTATTTAAAACTAAAGTACTTAAGTCATTTTTACTAGGATGTTTTATGTTTGCTTCTAAATATATGTTTTGAACATCGAACATTTTTCCTTTACTTGTAATAACAGGTGCATCATCAAGTAATAAAGATAAAACATTTGAGTTTAAAGTTGCAGACATAAGCATAATTTTTAAATCATCTCGCAAAATTTCTTGTAACTGTAAAGATAATGCAAGGGATAAATCACTGTAAATACTTCTTTCATGAAACTCATCAAAGATTATCAAAGCTACATTTTCTAAAACCTCATCATTTTGTATTTTTCTTGTTAATATACCCTCTGTTACTACTAATATTTTTGTATTTTTTGAAAAACAAGAATCCATTTTAACTTGATATCCAACACTTTGTCCCACTTCTTCATTAAGTAGTTTTGACATTTGAGAAGCAAGTGCGCGTGCTGCCATTCGTCTAGGTTCAAGCATAATAATAATCTTATCTTCAAGCCATGATTCTTTAAGTAAAGAAATCGGTACAAGTGTACTTTTTCCTGTACCTGCGGGGGCTTCTAGTATTAATCGTGAGTTTTTATTTAGCGTATCTTTTATATCTTCTAAGACATCATTTATAGGTAGTTTTTTCATATAAAGTATTATATGAAAATATCCTTATAATCTAACTTTTTTATACTTTGGTTAAAAAACTTCAAAATTTAGCTATAATCGCAAAATATATATAAAACAAAGGAATTGTTATCAAAACATTTACTTCTATGAACTTAAATTCTCTATTAATCGACGCATTAAAAGATTTAGAGTTTGAAAAAGCAACGGAAATACAACAAAAGTCTATACCAATAGCATTAAAGAAAAAAGATATTCTAGCAGCCGCTCAAAGTGGTACTGGAAAAACAGCAGCATTTTTATTACCTATTTTACAGGAGATACATGAAAATGAACAAGGATTTAAAGATAAAACTTTAAGAGCATTAATCATTGTTCCAACAAGAGAATTAGCAAATCAAATATCAAAAGTAATTGAAGACTTCTCAAAATACTTAAAAATTGAAAAAGCTGTTGTATATGGTGGTGTTTCATCAACTACACAAGCTAAAAAAATTGAGCGTGGTTTAGATATTTTAGTAGCAACTCCTGGAAGATTACAAGAGCATATTAGAAATAAAACTGTTGATTTAACATCAGTTACAACTTTAGTAGTAGATGAAGTTGATACAATGCTTGCTATGGGATTTTTAGAAGATATTGAAGTAATATTCCAAGAAGCAAACCAAACAAGACAGATTTTAATGTACTCAGCTACTTTAAATCAAAATGTAAAAAAACTTGCAAAAGAGTTTTTAAAAGATCCAGTAGTAGTAGAAATATCTTCACAAAGATCAAGTGTTAAAAAGATTGTACAAAGAGTAATTGAAGTAGATCCTAATAAAAAAGCTGAATTATTATCTTATATAATTGGTTCTGAAAACTATTCACAAGTTTTAGTTTTTGTAAATACTAAAAAAGAAGCAGACGCATTAGTTGAGCACTTAAACTTAGATGGTTTACCAGCTTCTTGTATTCATGGAGATATTAGACAAACAGCACGGGCAAAAGCTTTAAGAAAATTTAGATCAGGAGATAATAGAGTTTTAGTAGCAACTGATATTGCAGCACGTGGTATTGATATCCAAATGCTTCCTTTAGTTGTAAACTTTGAACTACCAGAAACTATTGCTGATTATACACACAGAATTGGAAGAACAGGTCGTGCTGGACAATCTGGTTTTGCTATTACACTACTTAGTGTAAAAGATTATAAGATGATGAAAGAGATTGAAAAAGAGTTAATTCTTGATTTAGGAAGAGAAATCGTTGATGATTTTGAGCCAAGTGAGAAAAAACCTAGAATTTTTGTTCACAAAAGAAGACCTTTAAGTCAAAAGAAGGGTTTAAAAGACAAATATGGGAAACCAAAAACAACTAAAAAAACTACACAAAAAGCTAAGCAAAAAACATCTAAGAAAACTACTAAAAGAGATGAAAATAGAAACTTTAGAAAATAAAATATCTTAAGATATTTTATTTCTACAGCTAGTTAAATTACCTTCATTCTTTTTAATATCTCATATGTTTTAGAAACATCATATGTAGCACTATGGTACTTAACAGTATCAAAATCAATTTCATAAAAAACACAAGTTTCATCTAATTTTGGGTTTTTAATATTTCCATTTTTATTTACAGCTTTTACTATTTTTTTATTCTCTTTCATAGTACAAAAATGATTTTCAAATTTCACCATTGTATCAAGATGTCTTAATTCAAAAGATATGTTATGTGCTACTAAAGTCTTACAATCCTTACAAAACTCAACAAAATCTAAATCCTCTGTAAAATAAGAAGAATAACTAGCCCCATCTCGATGATTTAATATAAGCTCTGGACTTAACTTATGAACTTCATATGAATATGGATTTACACTATATCTTGATAAATAATATCTATGGAATTTATCAGTTATTTTAAAACTTCCATCTATTTTCTTAAGTTTTACTGCTGCTACTTCTATTACATCACCAATGTTTTGTGAGTTTGTTTCAAAATCTAGTATTATCATTATCTTCTTTTTCTCTTTTTTTATAAATTAATTCTTGTATTTTCTTATATTCTATTTTATTTATAGAGTTTAATTCATCAATTAAAGGCTCATATTTTTTAAAAAGCTTCCAAATATTATCTGCATGTTCATATCTTTGCATTTTTATTAATTCAAAAAAAGCAAAAGCATTTACAAAAGCTTTTAATATAAAAGACTCATTTCTTGACTTTTTGTCATTTTTATATATACGCCATAAATCTTCAGTTCTATCATGTGCTTTTAAAAAATAATTCTCATTTATTAAAATTAAGATTTCATTTAATTCTTTTTTTATCTTCATAAACTACCTATATTATGTAATTTTAACATTATATCTAAGTAATTTTAAAGTAATAAAATAACTTTATATTTTTAATATAAAAGTAGTTTTAAAACTTAATAATATTTTAATATTACTAGTTATACAATATGTAAAGGTCTATAAAAGGAGTCTCTATGCAAGTAGGAAATAACTCTCAAATAAATGCAGATGTATATTTAAATGCACAGCAGTCGTTAAATAAAATTGCAACAGGTGTAACACTAAATCAAGCAAGTAATGATGCCTCAAGTTTAGCAATATCTAATAACTTACAAGTTCAAGCAAATGGATATACACAAGCTATTGAAAACACAAATTCAGCTATGGCACAAACACAAATTGCTGATGGTGCAACAAAAGAACAAGCAAGCATTCTAGATAATGTAAAAGAAAAACTTTTACAAGCTTCGACTGATACAACTAGTCAAGAAGGTCGAGATGCTATTTTAAAAGATGTTAAAAGTTTACTAGAACAGTTTGATAATATTGCTAGTAGTACAAACTATAATGGCAATACGCTATTACAAAACAGTCAAACAGATAATAGTGAAAGTTCTAATTTTCAATTTCAAGCAGGAGAAGAAAGCTCTGATATTATTGAAGCATCAGGAGTTCAATCAAATACTGAAGGATTAGGTCTTAGCACTCTTTTAAATCAAGATGCTAGTAGTTTTAGCTCTAGTGATGCAAGAAGTTTTTTAGAAAATGTGGATGATGCTATTAGTGGATTAAGTGATATACGAAGTGAATTTGGTTCAGTTTCTAATCAGTTGGAAAGCTCATCTAGAAATCTTCTAACACAAAAGAATCAAACTCTTGAAGCTAATTCTGTATTTGATGTAGATTATGCTAAAGAATCAGCAAACTTCTCTAAACAAAATGTTTTAGCTCAAATTGGTGCATTTGCCTCAGCACAAGCAAATAATATAAATCAACAAACAGTTGGTAGATTATTAACTTAAGATTTTTTAACTCAAGTTTACCTTGAGTTAAAAGTTTATTGTTTCAGTAATTCTTATTCTATTTTTTCTATGATTTGAAAATTTATGAAACTCTCTATTTTTATAAACAAAGTAATTTTTATATCCAACTAAAACCTTTTGCTTTCTAATTTTTCTATGTTTTTTATATCTATTATGATTATCATAATTTCTAGTATAAGATGCATTTTGGGCATATGCATTATTATCTCTTGAATTATTTGCAATTGAAGCACCTAATAAACCACCTACAATTTTTGCAGCTGTTTTACCATTACCCTTACCAATTTGATTTCCTATGATAACACCAATTGTTCCACCAACAATTGTATCTAAACCTATATTATTATTATTTGCATAGCTATTAGAGTAGTTATTAGTATTGTAATTTGGCTCATATCTATCATCATAATCACTTCTGTAATAATTAGATTCATCATAATTATTATGATGTCTATATTCATAAACAGGTTCGCTATGTGTTACATAAGCATGAAAAGTTGTTGTATGTTGCTTTGCAAAAGCAAAAGAGCCACACATTAAAATTGATAGTAATATTTTATTCATCTAAAACTCCTTTTGTAATTAAATTTTAAGAAGTATATTTTTAAATAGTGTACTTATTGTGGAGATTTTTTACTTTAATTTACCAAAAACTTTATATTTTTCCCAATAGATATCTAAAGCTTTATTTAGTTGTTTATCACTTAATTTACTCTTTTTCTTAACACCAAATCTTTTAATAAAAGCTTCGGGCATGATAGTCATATCTTTTTCTGGTTTTTTTAAAAAAGAGAACATAGCTTTTTTTACATTTTTTTCACTACTATATTTTAATAAATACCTATAAAAATATTTATCAATAGAAACAGGAAGTTTTTTATGACATTTTACACAATTGTTTTCATATACATTTTTTGTTTTTGCAGCTTGTAAAAAAGAGAAAAAAAGAAAAATGATTAATAGTAATTTTGCCATATTACCTCTATTTTAGTACCCTTATTTATTTCTGATTCTACTTTTAAATCTAAATTATACTCTTTTGCTATTAATGAAACTATATTAAGCCCTATTCCAAAGCCTCCAACACTTTTATCAAACCTTGAATATCTTTCAAAAAGATTTGCTAAGTTTTCTTTACTCATACCTTTTCCTGTGTCTTCAATACTTAAAAGATTCTCTTTAAGAATAATAGTTATTGTCCCTGCTATTTTATTATATTTAATTGCATTTGAGATTAGGTTATCTATTAGTTTTGAGATTTTTTTTACATCAGTATTTAAATATATGTCTTTTTTTATATTAAGTATAAAATTTATTTTTTTTATAGTTGCCAAACTTTTGAAATATTCGACTCTCTGCTTAATTATATTTGATAAATTCAACTCTTCATTTTGTGATATAATTTTATTATTTAGTGTTAAAAATGTTAAATCTTCATAAATATTAGATATTGTTTTTGCACCAATATCAATACGATTTATTTTTCTTTTTAATTTTTCATCTAATACATTCTTATCAATCATTTCGATATTTGTAATAATGGCTGAAATAGGTGTATTTAACTCATGAGTAGTATCTTTAATAAACCTATCTAATAAATGTAAAGCATCCCTCATAGGTTTTAAAAATAGCTTTGAAATAAAATATCCAAGTATTAACATGAAAATAAAAGCTACTAGTGAGTATGTAATAATTTCACCTTTAACACGAACAAACCATAAGTTCTCATCAGGAACTTCAATAATAACATATTTTGCACCTAGATAATATGATTCTGGTTCTTTTATATAATGAATCATTTTATTTGAAATATATGTAACTTTATCAAATTTTATATTTTCTTCTTTTAGTGTTGAAAAAATAAGCTTTTTATCACTATCAAAAATTGCTGAATTAAAGGTATTAACTCTTGGATAAAATTTATATTTGTCAAAATTTACATGTAGATCTTTTAGTTTAAAAATAAAATCATTTGAATATTCTTGAAGTTGATGACGTTTTTCTTGTAACATTAAATCTTTTTGGAATTTATAGTATGTAAATGAAATACCACCAATTATTACGAGAACTAAGAAAGAGTACAGAAGACTAAATCCAAGAAGAGTTCTAGTCTCGCTCTTGGTTAAATCGATATCCAAGCTTTTTAAGACTAACAATTTTATCTTTTCCTAATACCTTTCTAAGGTTTTTTATATAAGTTCTTAAAGAATTATCACTATATTCTTCATCATATTCCCAAACATAATCATAAATTCTATCATGAACTAAAAGTTCATTTGGATGCTGTAAAAAAAACTTTAGAAGTTTTAACTCTTTAAAATTAAGTTTTATTATTTCCCCATTTGATATAAGTTCATTTGATATTGAATCAAAAGTAATATCCTTATCAATTTGTATTAGATTATTTTTTACTGAAAACTCTCTTTTGATTATTGTTTGAACTCTAATTAAAAGTTCTTTTAGAGCAAAAGGTTTTCTAATATAATCATCACACCCACTATCATAGCCTTCTTCTAAAGAATCCATTGAGTTTAATGATGTGATAAAAATAGCAGGGGTTGTATTCCCCTCTTTTCTTATCTCTTTTAAAACTTCAAAACCATTCATCTTAGGAACATTTACATCTAAAAGCAATAAATCAAAGCTATTTTCATAAATAGCAGAAATTGCATCTTCTCCATCATAAATAGATACTACTTCATAGCCTTCATCTTCAAAATATTCAACAACTGTTTCATTTAAAGTCAAGTCATCTTCTAATAATAACAGTTTTGTTTTCATTATTTTTTCAACTTTGGTAAATTATTTTCATAAGAAGATTTTTCACTTGCGCTCATTGTAGAGATTCTTGATTTTAATTCTCGAACAAATTTATTTTTATTTTCAGCTTTAACATATCCCATTATTGCGATTAACTCTTGAGTACTCATTTCTGAATAATCATCTTTAGCAAAAAGAAAACTAATTATAAGTAAAAATAATATTAATGTCTTTTTCATTTTTAATACTTTATTTATTTTATTATTATTATAGCATAATAACTGTGTAATAATTGTTAAACACCCAAGTATAGCAAAAGTAGCGTCTTTAAATCAATAAAATAGCCCTTTCATAGCATTTTAAGAATTAATCAATATTTTTACTATTTTTTACTCTTTTTCTTCATTTTTTAATGATATAGTAAGTGAATTTACTTATTTCTTATGTATAATATATATATAAACACAACTAAAGATTTAGGATAAATCATGACACAAATAGGAAAACTGTTTAATAAAACACCATATTTAGTAAGAGATATTGACAATACATATAAAGATATAAAATATGTAGAACAAATTATAAATACCTTATTAGAAAAGTATTCTATTAAATCAGAAAACATTATAAATGTTTTCTCAAATAATAGAGATAATATTTTACACTTTCATATAGTAATTAAAACAAATATGCCAAAAGAAAATCTTTGTTTAAAATATGAAGAAGAAGATATTGAATTTACTTTTGAAGAATATAAAGAGTCTAAAACTAAAACAAAATATATCAACTCTTTTATGTTTCTTGAAACATTTAAGCATTTAAATGAAAAAAGTTTAGTTACTGTATTTGATGAAATGATTGGATGTGATGGTAAAAAATTATTTATTTCAGTTTTAAAAGAAAATTTAAAACTATTTCAACCAAGTTCTAAACACTACTATTATAGAAATATACTAATTCTTAAAAAAGATATAGTTTGTAATACTGCTGAAACATTTAATATTAATACAGACGAATTATATGAAGACTTACATCCAAATGTAATAAAACAAGTTTGTAAAGATTTAAATCTTACATATAAAAAATTATCTTATGAATTAGGATATAAACCTGATACTATTAATAAAGCAGCATCTACAGGAAAAGTAAGTGATCAACTAAGTAAAGCAATTGAACTTTATTTAGAAAACTTAAGATTAAAAGAACAACTTAAAGATTTTGATGTGATTAAACAAACACTTCAAAATGTTATAGTTTAAGCTTTTCTAAATATAATTTTACTACAATCAAACGAAAAAAGAGTCTGAATGTATAAAAACCTATTAGTACTAACTGTAATTGCTTTTCTTTTCACAGGTTGTTGGGAAGAAAAACCAGAAGAAAAGTGGCATTCTTTTATTTATCCTGATAAAACAAACAGTAAAAGAAGTCTTAAAAGCCCAGTATTTTTTAAAACTCTACAAGAGTGTCAAAAAGAATCTGAAAATCAATTAGCAATACTTAAAATTACAGATACTGGTACATATAAATGTGGTCTTAACTGTGAATTTCATGATGGTATGAAACTAGAAGTTTGTGAAAAAATGTTAGCTGCACCTGTAAAATAGTAAGAACTTTTACTATTTTACAAGCTCTTCAAAAAATAACTTAAATTATTTTTTATACTCTTTATGTTATAACTCTGCTTATTATTAAAAAATAGGAATATCAATGAAAGAGTTAAAGTACTTAAATGTACTATATATATCAAATGATTTTACTCAAGAAACAGCAATAGAATACCTAAATATAAATGCTAAAGAGTTTTTTCTCGTAGATGATCTAAATAAAACTACAAATGTATTAAATACAAAAAAAATAAATATTATATTCTCAGAATACAATAATATTAAATATTTTAGAGAAATTAGAAAGAAATATGAAAAAATTCAAATCATAATTGTAAGTAAGTTAATAGAAAATATTCAATTAATTGAAAGTATAAAAATAGGACTTTTAAAATTCTTACAAGCACCTGTAAAAAAAGAAGAATTAATCTCATCTTTAAGAACTTGTATTCAAACATATGATGCAAATAAATCAAATATTATTAACCTACAAAATGGCTATATTTATGACTACTACAATCAAATACTTTTAAAAAATAATAAAATTGTTTTACTATCAAGAAAAGAGAATGAATTTTTTAAATTTATGTCAAATAAAGCAGATAATACAGTTTCATATGAAGAAATTGATAAAGGTATTTGGGAAGGTTCTATGACACATGATGCGCTAAGATCACTTGTAAAAGAATTAAGAAAAAAAACATATAAAGATTTAATAAAAAATATCTCAGGAATTGGCTATAGATTTAATTTAAATTAAGGTATTTATAGTAAAACTTAACTAATTTAATTAAGAAAGATTACTATGAATAAACACATTTCCTTTAAAAATATATTTAAACTACTTTTAGATAATAAGAAGCACCTACTTTTAGGTCAAGCTATAACTTTTATAGCTATCTTAATAAGTATTCCCATTCCCTTGATGCTTCCAATTTTAGTTGATGAAGTATTACTTAAAAAACCTGACTTTTTTGTAAATACAATTAACGATACTTTAGGCATTGGTAATGCCTTTTACTATATAGCAATAGTGACAATTGTCGTTATGCTTTTAAGATTAATTCACTTCGTATTTACTGTAATAATTACAAAACTTTTTACATATATCTCAAAATATGTAACTTATAAATTAAGAGTAAAAATACTAACTCATTTAAAACTTGTAAATATGAATGAATATGAAAGTTTAGGTTCAGGTGCAATATCCTCAAATTTAGTAACTGATATAAATACTTTAGATACTTTTATTATCTCAATTGCAAGTAAATTTGTAGCTTCTATTTTAACTTTAATGGGTGTTGCTATTGTAATTATAGCAATTGATCCAATATTAGGTTTAATGATTCTTTTTATTCAACCCATTATTATGCTTTTATCTAAAAAAATATCTAAGAAAACAGGTGCTTTAAAAAAAGAAGAGAACCAAGCAATTGAAGAATTTCAAGATAATGTTGGAGAAACATTAGATTTATTTGGACAAATTAAAGCAAGTAACAAAGAAGAATATTTTTTTAATGAAGCTATAAAAAAAGCCAAAAATATCCAAATAGCTTCAAATGAATATAATTATAAAAGTGTTGCTTATGAACGATTATCTTTTACAGTATTTTTAATTGCCTTTGAAATTTTTAGAGCAACTGGTCTTATTTTAGTTGAATATAATGATTTATCAATTGGTATGATGTTTGCAATGTTTGGTTATATCTGGTTTATTATGACTCCTGTTCAAGATATTTTATCAATTCAATACTCATATGCAAGTGCAAATGCTGCAATAAGTAGAATCAATAAAATTTTAGATTTAAATATTGAAAAAAGTGGAGAAGAAGAGCTTTGTGTTAAAAATAAAGAAGTTAATATCTCAATAAAAGACTTAAACTTTTCATATACTGAAGAAAAAAATATATTAGAAAATATCTCTTTAGATATAAAAAGTTCCGATAAAGTAGCTTTAATTGGGGCAAGTGGGAGTGGTAAAACAACACTAGCACAAATAATTTCAGGATTTTATTCAAAGAAAAGTGGTGATATTTTTTATAATGGTATGAGTATTGAAAAACTAGATAAAAAAAGTTTACGAGAAAATATATTTTTAGTACTTCAAATGCCAATACTTTTTAATAATACATTAAAATTCAATATTACAATGGGAAATGAAAATATAAGTGATGAACAAATTCATAAAGCTTTAAAAATAGCACAACTTGATGATGTAATTGCAAAAATGACAGATGGTTTAGAAACAATGGTAGGACGTCATGGTGTTAGATTAAGTGGCGGGCAAAGACAAAGACTCTCAATTGCTAGAATGATAATTGCAGATCCTGCTGTTGTTATCTTTGATGAATCAACATCAGCACTTGATGTACATACAGAAGCAAAACTTTTTATTGCACTAGAAGAGATATTAAGAAGTAAAACTGTAATTACGATAGCACATAGATTAAGTACAGTAAAAAATGCAACTATTATTTATGTTTTAGATGAAGGTAAAATCGTTCAAAGAGGTAATCATAAAGAACTTGAAGAGGAAGAAGGACATTATTTAGAATTTGTTAAAAATCAGTTGATTTAGAAAAGGTAAACTCATAAGCCGAGTTTTGTTTTAAAGACAATAATTTATCTAGCTACTAAATTACTTTAGTAGTCAAGCAAAGACCAAAAATGTGAAGTAAATACCAGGTCTTTTTGCTGCAAGTTGGGTTTACAAAGCACTAATGATTACTCAAAAGTCTGGTGAGCTCTTACCTCACCGTTTCACCATCACCAAAAAATTGGCTGTCTATTCTCTGTTGCACTATCCCTTAGGTTACCCTAGCCATTAGTTAAATGGAACCATACTTCACTGCAGCCCGGACTTTCCTCTTGAATATTTAAATTCAAGCTATTGTCAAGCTTACCTTTTGCGTATTATATCTAAGTTTACTAAAATTTTACTTTCTTATAATATCGTAGTGCTCTGGTGCTGTAAATTTAAAAATATCATCATTTATTTCTTTATTTGAAACTTGATTATCAAATTTAATTTCTACATTATTATCTAGCTTGTCTTTGTATTTAATTATCTCAATTTCATCTGATTTTTTTGAAGATTCAATTAAATAATCAATATCATCAATATTTGCAATATATGAATTTTCATTTATTCTTTTTGATGTATTTAATAGCTTAATAATATTTATTTCACTTTGTAATTGAGTATAAATAGCTTGTTCTAATTCTGGTTCCTCTACAATAGCAAAGTCATTTAAAATATAAACATTTTTTTCAATAGGAGTTTTGTATTTCCATAAGATTTTTCCATTGTTTTTAATAAATACTTCACCTTTATATTCAATAACCTTATCATTAATTGATTTAATACTTTGTGTAAAATTGGCTGTAAAACTTTCTAAATTTTTAATATCTGCTGAGGCATTAATCGTAGCAAAAAAAACTATAAATATAAATATCATCTTATAAAACATATTTTAACCTTTATTTTTATATAATCTAGCGATTATAACAAAAAGGAATTAATTTTATGTTAAATGTTTTTTCAAAGATTTTTGGTACTAGAAACGATAAAGAAGTAAAAAGATATAGAAAAAGAGCTCAAGAGATAAATGCACTTGAAAGTAAGTATGAAGCAATGAGCGATGATGAATTAGAAAATAGTTTTAATAAATTAAAAGAGCAAGTACAAAATGAAGGGAAATCGTTAAACGATGTATTAAATGATTCTTTTGCAATTACTAGAGAAGCTAGTAAAAGAGTTTTAAATATGAGGCCATATGATGTTCAATTAGTTGGAGCAATGGTTTTACATGATGGAAGAATTGCAGAAATGAAAACAGGTGAAGGTAAAACACTTGTAGGTTCATTAGCAGTATCATTAAACGCATTAACAGGAAAAGGCGTTCATGTTGTAACAGTAAATGATTATCTAGCATCAAGAGATGCAAAAGAGTTAGAACCTTTATATAATTTCTTAGGGTTTAGCGTTGGTGCTATTATTGGTACTTTAAAAGATGATGATTTAAGAAAAGAACAATATGCTGCTGATATCACTTACGGTACAAACAATGAGTTTGGTTTTGACTTCTTAAGAGATAATATGAACTATGATATTGAAGAAAAAGTTCAAAGAGAGCACTCTTTTGTAATCGTAGATGAAGTAGATTCAATTTTAATTGATGAAGCTAGAACTCCTTTAATCATTAGTGGTCCTACAAATCAAAAAAGCGTAAATTATGCAAGAGCAAATGAAATAGCAATGACTTTAGAAAAAGGTGAGTTAATCGAGCCTAAAAAGGCTGATGAAAAACCTATAACAACAGGTGATTTTACAGTTGATGAAAAAAACAAATCTGTTGTTTTAACAGAAGATGGAACTACAAAAGCACAAGAATTATTTGAAGTAGATAACTTATATTCTTTAGAAAATGCATCACTATCTCATAATTTAGATCAAGCTTTAAAAGCTAACTATATTTTTGAAAAAGATGTAGATTACGTAGTTAAAGATAATGAGGTAATTATTGTAGATGAATTTACAGGAAGATTAAGTGAAGGAAGAAGATTTTCTGAAGGTCTGCACCAAGCTTTAGAAGCAAAAGAAGGAGTTTCAATTCAAGATGAATCACAAACTTTAGCTGATATTACTTTCCAAAACTACTTTAGAATGTATGATAAATTAGCTGGAATGACAGGTACTGCACAAACTGAAGCTACTGAGTTTGCAGAAATTTATAATCTTGATGTTGTATCTATTCCTACAAATGTTCCAGTTAAAAGACTTGATAAAAATGATTTAATTTATAAAAGTGAAGCAGAAAAATTTGAAGCAGTTTGTAATAAAATTAAAACTTTAAATGAAAAAGGACAACCAGTTTTAGTAGGTACTGCTTCAATTGAAAAATCTGAAAAGTTACATAAGATTTTAAAAGATAAAAAAATTCCTCATACAGTTTTAAATGCAAAACAACATGAAAAAGAAGGTAAGATTATTGAAGATGCTGGTCAAAAAGGGGCAGTTACAATTGCTACTAATATGGCTGGACGGGGAGTTGATATTAAACTTACACAAGAGATTCTTGATCTTGGTGGATTAGTAATTTTAGGAACGGAAAGACATGAATCTAGAAGAATTGATAATCAATTAAGAGGAAGAGCTGGACGTCAAGGTGATGCTGGGGAATCTCAATTTTATTTATCATTAGAAGACAATTTACTTAGAATTTTCGGATCTGACAAAATCAAAGGTATCATGGAAAGATTAGGTATTGAAGATGGTGAGCATATTGAATCGAAAATGGTTACACGTGCAGTTGAAAATGCTCAGAAAAAAGTTGAGCAAATGCACTTTGAATCAAGAAAACACTTACTTGAGTATGATGATGTTGCAAATGAACAAAGAAAAGTTATCTATAAATTTAGAAATGATTTATTAAGACCAGATTATGATATTGATACTAAACTTAATGAAAATAAATTAGAATATGTACAAACAACACTTTTAAATGCTGAAATAATAGATGGTATGCCAGCTGAAGATTATAATTATGAATACATACTTGTTAAGGTTAAAGAAGAACTCCGATTAATTATTACACTTGAAGATATTAAATCTGAATCTTATGAAGAATTAGAAGAGAAACTTCTTAAAATAATTACAGACGTTTATGCTAAAAAAATGGAAATGGCTGCTCCTGAACAAAAAAGTGAAATTGAAAGAATTCTTTACTTACAAATTTTAGATAATGCATGGAGAGATCATTTATATTCTATGGATACATTAAAAACAGGTATAGGACTTCGAGGGTATAACCAAAAAGATCCATTAGTTGAATATAAAAAAGAATCATATAATATGTTTATTGAACTGATTTCAAATATTAAACATGAGATTATCAAAGTACTATTTACTATTCAACTTCAAAATCAAGAAGATGCAAAAAAAGAGCAAGAAGCTGTTGAGAAAATGAAAGAAAAGATGGAAGAGTCTACTGAAAATATAACTACTAATGTTGCTCAAAAAGAAGTAATGGCAAGTGAAAAGAAAATTGCAAGAAATGACAACTGCCCTTGTGGTTCTGGAAAAAAGTATAAACAATGTTGTGGGAAAAGCGGACCTAAAAGAGGTTTAGCAGCGGGAAACTAATTTGAATAAAAAATTAGTTAATTTTATTGTAAAAAAATATTTAAGATTTGACAAGAAAAATCCTTTTATATCTATAAGTGCTATTTTAGCATTTGTAGGTGTAGCTATTGGTGTTATGGTTTTAATTCTTTCTATGTCTATTATGAATGGAACTGCAAAAGAGTTTGAGAAAAAACTCTTCACTATGAATTATCCTCTTACAATTTATTCAAAATTTAATAACTCAATTGATAAATCACTTTTAAACCAATTACAAAGTAAATATCCCAATTTAAAATTTTCGCCTTATATTTCAGCTCAAGTAATCGCACAAAGTGGTGAAGATATGAGTGGGGGTATGATTTTTGGAGTAATTCCAGAAAATGAAGCTTCGATAAATGATATTTATAAAGAAGCTTTAGGTGATTTAAAACTTAGTAAATATGATATTATCACTGGTGTAGGAATTTCTTCTAAACTATTTTTAAATCAAGGAACTAAAACAACTCTATATTTTACATCATTAAATCCAACAGGGTTTTCTATGATTCCAAAGATGAAAAGATTTACTTTTCGAAATTCATTTAAATCAGGTTTAAATGCTTATGATCAAGCTTATATGTATACTTCTATTGAAGCTTTACAAACTTTATTAAAAAAGCCTAAAGATACTTATGATGGTATCCATATTTTCTCAAATGATGCTTTTAAAGATATTGAAAAGTTAAAAGAAGATTTAAAAGATACAGGTGCCGGAGTTTTAGGATGGTGGCAACAAAATGGAAACTTCTTCGCTGCAATGAAAATGGAAAAAACAGCCTTATTTATAGTTTTAATGCTAATTATTCTAGTAGCTTCATTAAATATCATATCATCACTTTTAATGACAGTAATGAGCAGAAGAAAAGAAATCGCTCTACTTTTATCAATGGGCGCATCTAATAAAGAGATTAAATCTATCTTTTTAAGAGTTGGTATAATTATTGGTTTTTCTGGAATTTTGAGTGGGATTGCTTTAGGATTTATTGGGTATTGGGCTTTAGACACTTTTGATATTGTTTCTCTTCCTGCTGATGTTTATGGAACAGCAAAACTTCCACTTGATTTAGCATTAAGTGATTTTATATCTATTGTAATAGGTGCTGCTATTATTGTAACCTTATCATCATATTATCCAGCAGCAAAGGCTACAAAAATAGATGTAATTGATGTGCTAAGAAATGAATAAACCTAATTACTTTAGGTTTATTTCTTTGGTTCTTCTTTCCCTAAATTTTTTAGAAAGTCTACAAATTCAGAAGGAGATGTTAAAACTCTTTTTGCAATATTTAAAGGAACAGAGAAGGCATCTTTTGTTAAGTTTGTAGATATTTTTGGATTCTCTAAAGGTCCAAAGATATTAACTTTTGTTTCAACTCTTTTATCTTTTCCTAATAGCACATAATTTACTATAGGAATAGCTCCTACAATCTTTGAATAATCTTTTAAAAATATAAGATTAATAGTAGATTTTATAGTTCCTGTATTTAAATCAACTGTTCCTAAACCATCGAAATCAATTCCATTTCCAACAGTCACAACTCTTGTAAAATCTAAAAGTTTTTTATCTTGATGATAATCAAACTCTAATACTCCATCTATTACTCTATATCCTGTTAGATTAAAGCCACCAGTAGTTGCCATTCCAACAACTGAAGGAATAGCTAGTAAAGGGTTAATTAACGCAGGAGATGTATTTATAAATAACAATAAATTATTTAAAATTGCTAAGTCTTCAATTTTTACATCTTTTAAAATCATCTTTCCTTTTATAGAAGCTGGTGTTCCTTTAGCTAGAAATTGAATATTATTACCTTTTAAAATTTGTTTATTAAAAATTGCATTTATAAATTCATCGCTTATATCATTTGCAAAGATATCAATCTGCTTATCTTTTGATTCTTTAAATGTAAAATCTGTTTTTTTGTGATTTAAATGAAAATATTTATTATGATCTCGTAATCTTAAAGTAAAACTATCTGCTAAAAATTTAAACTTATCATTTATAATTATATTTGAATTCATTCCATTAATATTTAAATCATTGATTTTACTTTTATCTTCGTTATTAGTATTAACTAAAACATCATAAGAATCAATTTTTATTTCTGCTTTATTATTTTCTGAGTATTTTAGGATTATCTTTTTATCCAAGCTTTCAATATTTACACTATTTTTAGAATAATCACCTTTTATATTAAGTTCAGATACTTTCTTTCCATCTTTAAAAATTGGTATATCTAAATTTTTTGCATCTGCCCAAAAAGTAATAATATCTGGTTTTAAAATAGCCTTTGCTGTTTTTAAATCATATACATCATTATCAAGTTTAAATTTTGCATTTTCTACACTAAGATTTAATAATGGTAATTCCTTAGTAGATGATTCTTTTGTATTTATAACAACATCAGTATTATTTAAAGATACAAATATCTCTTTGTTTTTAACTTCAACTTTTATATTATTATCAAGAGAATTTACTTTTACATAATCATTTTTTATTAAACCTTTAACTTTTAATGCAGTAATTTTTTTAGAATTATTTTCAATTGGAAAATCAAGTCCATCTATTGAAGAAATAAAAGATATGTCATTCTCATCTTTAATTTTTAAAGATAAATCACCATCTTTTATACCAATTTTTTTTAAAAGATCTGAATACTCATAGATAGAAGATAATTTGTCAATATCAACATAGATAGAATCACTTATTTTAATATCTGTATTTATAGCATCAAGTTTAATATTTACATTATCTTTATAAGAGAAAAATAATGGTGATTTTTTATTTGTTATATGTACGATTTTATCAGTTTTATCTTCAATTAAAAAAGATTTAATTAAGACATTTCCTTTTGCACTTGAAGTATTTGTATTAATTACAAAATCTAAATTTGCATGAATCATATTTTTATATTTTATATCAGCATTAGAAATTGTAACTTTTGAATTATCTAATATTACAATTGCTTTTGTAATAGAAAAAGGAAATTCTTGTAATAAAATATCAGATTCTGAAAGGATAAACTTTCCTTTTATATCCATCTTTTTATTTTTAGCATAAGGGATTATTAGCTTAACAGTTACATCTGTAGTACCTATTTTTTGTACTATTGGTAAATTTATATTATATGCATTTAATATATTTAATATTCGATCATCTAATTTAGCTTTTTTTGCTTCAATATTTACAACAATATTTCCATTTTTCGAACTTGCTATATCATTGATATGAACATAACTTCCATCAATTTTTATATTTTCAAAAACAGGTTCAATTAAATTTAAAGTAAGTTTATTATCTTCAAAAAAAACATCAATTTGTTTTGTATCTATTTTCTTCACATCTTTATGAAATTTTATTTCTGCATCTTTAATAACAGCTTGTCCATATAATGATTTTTCAATAATTTTGTTTTTTTCTAAATCAAAACTTCCATAAAATTCTTTTAATTGTAATTTTCCTTGAACATTATCATACATCCAACTTTCAGCAACTTTTGATAATCTAAAAAATTTTTTTAAGAATTTTAAACTTTCAAACTCTTGACTATTTAACGAGAAATTTGCTAATTTTTCATTTATATCTAAGGTTACATCGCCTTGTAAATCTTGATAATGATATTGACCTAATAAATCTAGTTTTTCGTTAAAATAATCAACTTTAACTTTCCCGGTAAGCATTAAATCAATATCTTTTAAATACAATGAGTATAAATCAAATATAACTTCATTAGATAAAAAATCTAAATTTGATGAGACATTTATAAACTTATTGTCTAAATATAAAGACTCTTCATTTAAAGCAATTGTAAATTCGTTTCCATCAATTTTTAGTCTTCTAACATCAATTTGTTTAAAAAATTTCAAAATGGTTGGAAGTAATTCTATGTTTTTCTTTAAGTCTTCATAAGAGTTGTTAACATTAGACTTTTTTGATTTAATCTCTATATTCTCAATATCTACAATAAGCTTTTTATCAAACTTTATATAGAATTGCGATATTGAAACATTTCCAAAAGAAAAAGAGTTTATTTTTATGCCCAAAAACAATGAAGAAGATATTAGTACAACAATAAATAGTAAAAAGAAAAATAGAAGTTTAATTGCCTTTAACATTATAGAAATTTTCCTTGTAGCTTGTATTATAGTTTTATTTTATATAACGATTCCGATGAGTTCAACGAAAGTATTATTTATTCCAAAAGGTAGTACAAATAATACAGTATCTTACCTAAATAAAACAGGTTATGAACTTAATATAATTGATAAAATTATCCTAAGATCTATTGGTTTAATTCAGAGTGGATGGATTAATGTAAATGAAAATAGATTAACTAAAATGGATTTTTTATATAAGCTAACTACTTCAAAAGCTGCATTAAAAAATATTACATTAATACCAGGTGAGACTTCTTATATATTTTTAAAACAATTAGCAAAAGATCTTAATCTTTCAGAAGAAAAACTTAAAAAAGTATATGAAAAACATGCATATAAATTAGATGGAAATATTCTCGCAGATACATATTCATTACCTTATGGAATGAATGAAGATCATCTAATCTTTTATCTATTATCTCAAAGTAATAAAAAATATGAAGAATTTTCTAAAAAGATATTTGGGTTATATGATAAAAAAAAATGGTATCACTATTTAAGTTTAGCATCAGTAATTCAAAAAGAAGCTGCAAGTATTGAAGAGATGCCAATTGTTTCAAGTGTGATTCACAATAGATTAAGACGTGGGATGAAGCTACAAATGGATGGGACTTTAAATTATGGTAAATATTCTCATGTTAGAGTAACTGCTAAAAGAATTAAAGAAGACACAACTTCATATAATACATATAAAAACAATGGTTTACCTAAGAATCCTGTTTCAGCAGTTAGTTTAAATGCGATAAAAGCAGCAATTTTTCCTGTAAAAAGTGACTATTTATATTTTGTAAAAAACAATAAAACAGGGCTTCATACTTTTTCAAAATCATATAAAAGTCATGTAAATAAAATTAATGCAAATAGAGGTGTAAAGAAAAGTTACACTAAAGTGAAAGAAAAAGAAAGTAAAATTGACAAAGAAGCAAAACTGATTATGAAGACCGATGTAAAAGAACAAAAGCCCACTTCTATTAGATCACTTTGGGATAATGTAAAATAAGAACTGTGAAAAATTGAAACATACCTCTTTTTGATATAAAATTAAACCTAGCTTTAAATAGCTCTAAATTCAATTAGTGATAAGATACATCCAGTATAAAAATTCAAATTTAGGAACAAATATGTCAAAGATTATTTACACAAAAGTTGACGAAGCACCTGCTTTAGCAACATACTCTTTTTTACCAATTATTAAAGCTTTTACTAAAAGCTCTGGTATTGAAATGCTTACAAAAGATATCTCATTAGCTGGAAGAATTCTTGCTAACTTTCCTGAGAACTTAAAAGAAGACCAAAAAATCGCTGATCATTTAGCTGAATTAGGTGAATTAACACAAGATCCATCTGTTAATATTATTAAATTACCAAACGTTTCAGCTTCTGTTCCACAATTAAAAGCTTGTATTGCTGAATTACAAGCAAAAGGTTACGATGTACCAAATTATGATGAATCTGCTGAAATAACTGCAAGATATTCTAAAATCTCTGGTTCTGCTGTTAATCCAGTATTAAGAGAAGGTAACTCAGATAGAAGAGCACCAGGTGCTGTTAAAAATTACGCAAAAAACAACCCTCATAGAATGGGTGAATGGACTAAAGATTCAAAAACTGATGTTGCACATATGGATCATGGAGATTTCTATGATAATGAAGTTTCTAAAACTTTTGAAGCAGCAGATGATTTAAAAATCACTTACAAAGCTAAAGATGGTTCTGAAACTGTATTAAAAGAATCTTTACCTGTATTAGAAGGTGAAATTATTGATGCTACTGTTATGAGTGCAAAAGCATTAGAAGAATTTTATGCAAGCGCTATTGAAGAAGCAAAACAAAGAGATGTATTATTATCACTACACCTTAAAGCTACTATGATGAAAGTTTCTGATCCAATTATGTTTGGATTTGCTGTAAAAGTATATTTCAAAGATTTAATTGCTAAGCACGGTGAACTATTTGATAAATTAGGTGTTAACTTTAACAATGGCTTAGGTGACTTATATTCTAAATTAGACCAAGTTGATGCAGATAAAAAAGCTGAAATTGAAGCTGATATTGAAGCTGTTTATGCAAAACAACCAAGACTTGCTATGGTTAACTCTGCAAAAGGAATTACAAACTTACATGTACCATCTGATGTTATTATTGATGCATCAATGCCTGCTATGCTTAAAGGTGGTGGGAAAATGTGGAATGCTGAAGATAAAGAAGAAGATACAGTTGCAATGATTCCAGATAGATGTTATGCACAATCATTTAAAGCAGTTATTGAAGATTGTAAAAAGAATGGTAAATTAGATGTAACTACAATTGGAACAGTTCCAAATGTTGGTTTAATGGCTCAAAAAGCAGAAGAGTATGGTTCACATGATAAAACTTTCCAAGCTGCTGGTGAAGGTCAAATCGTTGTTACTGATAAAAATGCAGATACTGTATTCTCATTTGATGTTGAAGTTGGTGATATCTTTAGAATGTGTCAAGCAAAAGATGCTCCTATTCAAGATTGGATTAAATTAGCAGTTTCAAGAGCTAGATTATCTAATACTCCTGCTATTTTCTGGTTAGATGAAAATAGAGGTCATGATAGAGAAATGATTAAAAAAGTTAATAAATATTTACCAGAACATGATACTACTGGTTTAGATATTTCTATCATGAATCCATTAGAAGCTACAAAAGTTTCTTTAGAAAGAATGAGAAAAGGTCTTGATACTATTTCTGTAACTGGAAATGTTTTAAGAGATTATAATACTGACTTATTCCCAATCTTAGAATTAGGAACATCTGCAAAAATGTTATCAATCGTTCCATTAATGAAAGGTGGAGGATTATTTGAAACTGGTGCTGGTGGTTCTGCTCCTAAACATGTTCAACAATTTGCACAAGAAGATTACTTAAGATGGGATTCATTAGGTGAATTTATGGCACTTGCAGCTTCATTTGAACATTTAGCAAATACTCAAGGTAATTCAAAAGCACAAGTTTTAGCTGATACTTTAGATAAAGCAACTGGAACTTTCCTTTTAAATGACAAATCACCTGCTAGAAAATTAGGTTCAATTGATAATAGAGGTTCTCACTTCTATTTAGCAATGTACTGGGCTCAAGAATTAGCAGCGCAGACTACTGATGCTGATTTAGCTGCAGAATTTGCTCCAATTGCAAAAGCAATGACAGAAAACGAAGATAAAATTGTTGCTGAATTAGTAGCTGGTCATGGAAAAGAAATTGACATGGGTGGATATTATTTACCAAATGATAATTTAGTTTCTAGTGCAATGAGACCATCTGCAACTTTAAATTCAATTATTGGATAAATTAAAATAAACAAATTTATTTGTTTTATTTAAAAAGGTAAGACGTTTATGTCTTGCCTTTTTTTATTTATAATTAATATGATTTAATTGTATTAAATTTAAAATTGATATAATTAAGTTATAAAAACATTAAGGACATATCTTGGTAAATAAAAAAGTTGGTATAGTTGGAGTTGGTAATGTTGGTTCTACTTTAGCTTATACTTTAGCAAATAAAGGTATCTGCTCTACAGTAGTTTTAAAAGATATTAGAGAAAATATTGTACAAGCAATGGCTTTAGATATATCTCAAGCAGCAAATGCTGCAAAATCACATACATTAGTAACTGCTGCACAAGATGGAAGTGATTTAAAAGGTTGTGATGTAATAGTTGTAACAGCTGGAATTCCTAGAAAACCTGGTATGAGTAGAGATGATTTACTTCTTATAAATGCAAAAATTATGAAAAGTGTAATTGAAGATATAAAAGAAAATGCTCCTGGTGCAATAATTATAATAGTTTCAAATCCACTAGATGCGATGGTATATTCTGCACTAAAAAGTTCTGGTTTCAAAAAAAATCAAATAATTGGAATGGCAGGTATTTTAGATTCCGCTAGAATGAGTCACTTTATATTAGAGAAACTTGGATATGGAGCAGGACAAATTGAATCTTCTGTTATGGGAGGACATGGTGATGATATGGTACCTCTTCCAAACTATTCAACTGTCGCAGGAGTTCCTTTAAGTGAATTATTAGCAGAAGAAGAAATTGAAGAAATTGTTACAAAAACAAAAAATGGTGGTTTACAAATTGTAAAACTACTTGAAATTGGTTCTGCATATTATGCACCAGCTCATGCAACTTCACTTATGGTTGAAGCTATACTACATAACCAAAAGAAAATATATCCATGTGCTGTACTTTTAGAAGGAGAATATGGGTACAAAGATATTGTAGGTGGTGTTCCTGTAATGTTAGGAAGTAATGGTATTGAAAAAATTATTGAATTAAATTTAGATAAAAAACAAGAAGCACAATTTAAAAAATCTATAAATTCAGTACAAGAATTAATAGATACTTTAGAATCTAAGTTTTTTAATTAATAGTTAAAATATAATAAAAGGCATACATATGAAACAAACGTTTGAAGTAGAAAATGTAAAATGTGGTGGATGTGCTAATACTTTAATCTCATCATTAAAAGAAGAATTTGGTGAAGTTTTAGTAGATTTAGATGTTTATCCACGAAAAATAACATTAGAATTAGAAGAAGAGAAAAGAGAAGCATTAAAATTAAAATTAAGAGCCTTAGGATATCCTTTATCAAGTGATGAACTATCTAGCTTACAAAAAGCTACAACAACAGCTAAAAGCTTTGTATCATGTGCTATTGGTAAAGTTAATGTAGCTACTGGAAAAACTGATTAAACTCTCTTATGAATAAAGTAAAAAAATAAATTTTTTTACTTTATTAAATACTTTCAATTATTATACACCCTGCTTATAAACTAATCAGAAAAATATATATTTTTTATACAGTTTAGAATTAAAATATTTATATTTATTTGATAAACTAAATTATGTTACAAACAAAAAAACAAAATTACCTTATATTTACAGACTTAGATGGAACATTACTTGATCATAATACATATAGCACAGAAGATGCAAAAGAGATGCTTGAATATATCAAGTTAAATAATATCCCATTAATTATAGTTACAAGTAAAACAAAACAAGAGATTCTAAAACTTAGAAAACAACTTGATATAAACTACCCTTTTATTGTTGAAAATGGTGCAGGTATTTTCTTACCTGAAGATGAAGATTTTAAACAAATTAATATGGGTAAAACATATAGTGAAACATTATGCTTTATTAATCAGTATAGAGAAACATTTAATATTAAAAGTTTTTTTGATATGAATGACAAAGTAATTTCTAGTCTTACTGGACTGAATATAGAAAATTCAAAATTAGCAAAAAAAAGAGATTTTACTGAGCCTTTTATAATAGAAAAGGAATCAAATATTGAGAAGCTAAGACAAGTAAGTTTAAAAGAAGGATTTGACATTGTTAAAGGTGGTAGATTTTATCATCTAATTACAAAAGACCAAGATAAAGCTCATGCTGTTTTAAAACTTAAAAATATTTATGAGGAGAAATATAATAAAAAGTTTAAAACTATTGCATTGGGTGATGGAGAAAATGACAAAACAATGCTTGATGTTTCAGATATTTCAATTCTTATTAAAAAAGTTAATGGAACATTTATTGATTATAATAAAAAAAATCTTATAAAAACACAAGATATTGGACCAAAAGGTTGGAATGAAGCTTTAAAAGGAATTTTATGCAAGTAAAAGAGATACTAACAGATTCATTTTTTAATGTTTTAAAAAATATTGAACCATCTAAACTTATTGATAATAAATGTATTTTTAAAGAGGATAAATTTCTTATTAACAAGAAAACTATTTCTTTAGCTAAAGATAAAAAAATACATCTTTTTGGTTCTGGAAAAGCTGTTTTAAGTATGGCTAAAACAATATATGCACAATATGAAGAAAAAATAGAAAATGCTGTGCTTGTAGGCCCTTATGAAAATAATCTAAATAAAGATAACTTAACTTACCTACAAAGTAGTCATCCAATTCCTAGTGAAAAAAGTTTACTTGCTGCAAAGCACTTAAAAGATGCAATTGAAAGTTTAAAAGAAAATGATTTTTTTATTTACTTACTCTCAGGAGGAACTTCAGCATTAGTTGAATTACCAGTTGATGAGATATCAATGGAAGAGTTTCAAGAAACAACAGATCTTATGATAAAAGGATCTATGCCTATAGTTGCGATGAACTGTATTAGAAAGCATTTATCTCAAGTAAAAGGTGGAAGATTAGTCTCAAATTGTAAAGCAAGAGGAATAGTTTTAGTTTTAAGTGATGTTATTACAAATGATTTAGAAGCTATTGGCTCTGCTCCTTTATATTGTGATAGTTCAAACTTTGAAACTGCAATAAATTATTTAAAAGAGTATGAATTACTTGAAAATATACCTAAAAAAGTCAAAGCATATTTACAATTAGGAGAACTTGGAAAAATCAAAGATACTCCTAAAACTCAAAAAGACAATATTGAACATTTTATAGTAGCCTCAAATGAAATATTACTTACAGATATAAAAAAAGAGCTTGAAATAAAAAATATCAAAGCTGTAATTATAGATAAAAAAATAGAAGATGACGTAAATATAGTAATAAATGATTTACTACAGTTTATTGAAACAAAAAAAGAAGGATGTTTTATTTTTGGAGGAGAAGCTTTAGTAAAAGTTACTTCAAATGGAAAAGGTGGAAGAAACCAACATCTTGTTTTATCATTCCTAGATAGATTTCCAAAAGATAAAAAAATTACAATTTTAAGTGCGGCAAGTGATGGAGTTGATGGAAACTCAAATAGTGCTGGAGCTATTATTGATAATAATAGTTTAAAAAAAGCAGAATTATTAAATCTTGATATTAAAGAGTATTTAAAAAGTTTTAATTCAAATGAATTCTTTGAAAAAACTAATGATTTAATAAACACAGGACCTAGTCATAATAATATGCTAGATGTAATAATAATATATATAGAAAAAGGAGAGCAATAAATGTCAGATTTTTTTCAAAACGGTGTAATTACAACGCTTCAAAATTTAGGTGAGCGAAGTTTAGAAGATATAGAAGAGGAACTTTTAGAATTTAGCAAAAGAAGAAGAATGGTTCTTTTATTACCTGCTTTATATTCAGAATTTCAAACACCAGCTATGCACAAGATTATTGATGAATTAAAGAATATAAAATATTTATATAAAATTATACTAGGTCTTGATCAAGCAAATAAAGAACAATTTGAAGAAGTAAAAGTACTAATGTCAAAACTTCCATGTAAAGTTGATGTTCTATGGAATGATGGACCTAGGATTAAAGAGTTATATTCTGAACTCACAAAAGAAGGTTTTCCAGGTCTTGATACACCAGGAAAAGGAAGAAATGTATGGACAATGTTAGGTTATGGTTTAGCAGATAAAGATGCTTATGCTTTTGCTCTTCATGATTGTGATATTGTAAATTATTCAAGAGAAATTCCTGCAAGACTTTTCTATCCAATAATTCACCCAGCTCTTGATTTTGAGTTTAATAAAGGTTATTACTCAAGAGTTACTAATAAACTCCATGGAAGAGCTACAAGACTTCTTTATAGCCCACTTATTAACTCTTTAAAAAAGATACATGGACAAAGTAGATACTTAGAATATATGGAAAGTTTTAGATATGCATTATCAGGAGAGTTCTCATTTATTAGATCAATGGGAAGAGGTATTGCTATTTCTCCTACTTGGGGATTAGAAGTATCAACATTAAGTGAAGTTTATAAAAACACATCTAATAGAAGAATATGTCAAACTCAAATTATGGATACATATGAACATAAACATCAAGAACTAGGTTCAGAAGAATCTGGTGGTGGTATTTATAAAATGGCAAATGATATAGCAAAAACTATTTTTAGAGTAATGGCACAAGAAGGTGTTGTTTTCTCAACTTCAACATTTAAAACTCTTCTTGCAACCTACTTTCAAGAATCAAGATTTGAAATATCAAAATATAATGCTCTTAGTAAAATAAATGGCTTAAACTATGTTAGAGAAAAAGAGATAAATGCTGTTGAAGTTTTTCAAACAGCTATTAAAGAAGCATCAGAAGAATACTATGAAGACCCAATGGGAATACCTTCTTTATCTCCTTGGATAACTGTAAGATCAGTATTACCTGATTTTTCTGATAAATTTAATCGTTATGTTAAAAAGGATAACGAATGAATGAAAACATAAATAAAAGATTAGAAAAACTATATCCCAAACAAACAGCTAATGATGCGTATAAAGGTATTGAAAAATTAATTAACAAATATAAAAAAACTATAAATTCAAAAGAATATCATTTAAGTCAAAAAGATATTATTTTAATAACTTATGGAGATCAAGTTTCAAAAAATAGTGAAGCAACGCTTCAAACATTAAACGGGTTTATGGATAATCATTTAAAAGGTGTTGTAAACTCCGTTCATATTCTTCCTTTTTATCCCTACTCTTCAGATGATGGTTTTTCAGTAGTTGATTATAAAGAAGTTGATCCGCATATGGGTTCGTGGAGAGAAGTTGAACAATTATCAGCTGATTATAGAATAATGGTTGATGGAGTAATTAACCACATATCACAGTTTTCTTTATGGTTTAAAGCCTATTTAGCGGGGGATAAGGAGTATGATGATTTTTTTATTGAGCTTGACCCTACAATTGATTTAAGTAAAGTAGTAAGGCCAAGAGCTAGTCCTCTTTTACATGAATACTTAGATGATGATGGAAAAATACATAATATATGGACTACTTTTAGTAAAGACCAAGTTGACTTAAATTATAAAAGTTACAAAGTTTTATGTAGTGTTTTAGATGCAATGTTCTTTTATATTGAAAAAGGAGCAACACTAATTAGACTTGATGCAATTGCTTTCATTTGGAAAGAGATAGGCACACAGTGTGTTCACTTACCTCAAACACATGAATTAATACAATTAATGAGAGATATTTTACATGAAGTTGCACCTGAAGTTATCATAATAACAGAAACAAACGTTCCTCATCATGAAAATATTTCATATTTTGGAAGTGGAGAGGATGAAGCTCAAATGGTTTACAACTTTGCATTACCACCATTATTATTAAACTCTATTATTCATTCAAATACAGAAAAGTTAAGTTCATGGGCTAAAACATTAAAACTTCCAAGTAATAAAGTATGTTTCTTTAACTTTACAGCAAGTCATGATGGTATTGGATTAAGACCAGTTAAAGGATTATTAAGCGATAAAGAAGTGGACGATATTGTTCAAAATGTTCAAAAAAATGGAGGTTTAGTTTCATATAGAGCAGAAGAAGATGGTAGCAAAACACCTTATGAGTTAAATTGTAGTTATATTGATGCACTAACAAATCCACAAGAAGATCAATTACTTAGAATTAAACGTATGCTTGTAACACAGGCAACAGTTTTAGCAATGCCTGGTGTTCCTGGAATTTATTTCCATTCAATTGTAGGTTCACAAAACTATCATGATGGAGTTAAACACTCAGGAATAAATAGAACAATAAATAGAGAAAAATATAATATCGATTGGTTAGAAAAAGAGTTATCAACTCTAGGAAGCTTAGCTAAAACTATTTTTGATTCATACAAAAGAATGATTTCTATTAGAATAAATGAAGAAGCCTTTAATCCTTTTGGTGAATTTGAGTTTTTAACATTAAATAAAAGAGTTTTTGCAATAGATAAATTTAATATTGAAAAAACAAGTCGAATACTTTCATTAAACAATTATTCTAATGAAAAAGTGACTATAAACTTACCAGAAAATATAAAACTTCCACTATGTGATATTTTAAGTTCTAATTATTGCGATGAAAGTACAGAAAAAAAAGAATTAACAATAACACTTGAGCCATATCAAATTATGTGGCTTAAGGGAAAAATATAAAAATTAAGGAGAAAAAATGAGTGATATAACAAAATGTTTATTCCCAGCAGCAGGATATGGGACAAGGTTTTTACCAGCAACAAAGGCAATGCCAAAAGAGATGTTACCAGTACTTACAAAACCACTAATTCAGTATGGGGTTGAAGAAGCTATGGAAGCTGGATGTGATGTAATGTCGATTATTACAGGACGAGGGAAAAGAGCTATTACAGATCATTTTGATATTTCATATGAACTTGAACATCAAATAGAGGGTTCTTCAAAAGAAAAGATGTTAGCAGATATTAGAAATATTATTGATAAATGTACCTTTACTTATACAAGACAAAATGAGATGAAAGGTTTAGGAGATGCTATTTATAAAGGAAAGGTTTTAGTAGGAGAGCAAAGTCCTTTTGCTGTTATCTTAGCAGATGACTTATGTATAAACCCAAAAGGGGATGGAGTTTTAACTCAAATGGTTAAACTTTATGAAAAATATAAGTGTTGTATTGTTGCTTGTATGGAAGTACCTAAAAAAGATGTCCATAAGTATGGTGTTATTGAAGGTAAAATTATGGAAGATAATGTTCATATTGTTTCAAATATGATTGAAAAACCAGACAATGATAAAGCACCTTCAAATCTTGCAGTGATTGGAAGATATATATTAACTCCAGAAATCTTTGAAATAATTAAAAATACAAAACCTGGGAAAAATGGAGAATTACAAATTACTGATGCTCTTTGTGCACAAGCAAAAAATGGAATGGTTCTTGCATATAAATTTGAAGGTAAAAGGTTTGACTGTGGTTCAGTAGATGGTTTTGTTGAAGCAACAAATTACTTTTATAACTTAGAAAAAAAGCCAACTAAAGTATAAGTATATAAAATCAAATTACACAATTAATAAACTTTTATATTATAAACTATTTTTAATATAAAGGATTATTAATGAAACTATTAACATTTATTATTAGCATCTCAATTGCACTTATTACACTTTTATAAGTTTAGAAACTTCAACTATAATTGGGAATATTTTTATTACACCAATAACATATATATCAAATCTTTTAAAACAAAATTTTTCATATATACCCTATATAATTCATGTATTACTAATTTTTACTATAGGAACTTTATATATATTATTATTTAAATTGTTTATTTTAAATAAGCTATTAAAGTTTCAATATACTTATTAGCTTCTTCTTTAGTAATACCAAACTCTAAAGCATCTTTTTTTACTTCTGCTTCTTTTAACTTAACTATAGAATTATCTTCATTAATTTTAAAAATAAAATATTTAGTTTGAGTATCATCTGAAATATTAAGTAATTTAATAAAACTTCCATTTGTGTCATTTACCATAGGAATTTTGGAGTTTGTATTTAACTCTTCTAGTTTTCCATTTACTGCTAGCTTTTTAATAAACCATGGAGTTTTTGATATGTTAGCAACTAATACAATATCATTTCTATTTACACTTTTTAAAGGCTCGATAAGAGATAGTGCATCATGGTTTAATACAATAATATATTTTCTATTTGAATTTTTAAATAAATCCTTCTTTTTCATATATCCACCAACACCAATAACTTCAAAATGACTTGGAAATAAAGAAGTATTTAATTTAATATTTTTATTAACTTCTATATCTTTATTTACTTGTTTAGGTGCAGTTATATATACTAATAAACCAAATCCCATAATTGCTAAAAAAACTATTTTTAAAACATTTGCCATTAATTGTATTCCTATTATTTTAATTATTAATTTTTTTGTTTTTTTGCCCATCTTTTAAATAAACGATAAGTCGATATTGTATCATCAATTTTTTTATTATTTATTATATTTTCAACTAATTCATTAGCTAAATAAGGAGATAAAACAAAACCTCTTCCACCAACACCATTAAGAATAAAAAGATTATCTATTTTTTCTAATATCTCTTCTTTTATATGTGTACCATTTATTAAATGTGGGAATTTATCAAAACTCCTTTTTGAGTCAATTAGTTCTCCAATCATAGGAAAATAATCCGTACTTGAAGCTCTTGCTCCAATTTTAACATTAATAACATTTACATCATCTAACTTCATAATATCATTTGCTAAATCTATTAACTTTTCTGAATCTTTATTTGTAATGTCTTTTGTATAACAATTAGAACAATCTTTATTAAGATTTGCAACTTCAACACAATAATTACAAATATTTTTATCACAATCAAATCTATGATGTGTAGCACCTATTGACACTTTATATAAATCTTTATTCTCTAATTTTAAAGCTTTTGAAAGAGAACACTCTTTATGATAGTTAAAATCTACACAAGTTTTTGTTGTAACATCTATTTTTTGACCCCATACAGCTCTAATATCAAAATATTTTTCTTTGATTAATTTTGTATTTGCACCAGTACAAAGTATTAATTTTTTGGCTTTTATTTCATTATTTAAAAGCCATGATTCATTTTCATTTACAATTGAAACTACATCATAGTTTAACTTTTTTTTAATATCTTTTGTTAGTAATTCACAAATCTCTGATGGATTAATCCATGAACCAATATTAAAAAAATATCCATCTTCAAACTCTTTATATTCAAAATCCATATAAGGTTTGTAAGAATTAAACTTTTCTCTATCTTCATTATTTTTAGGAATTCTACATACTCCGTCATTTACAAAAGATTTACTATTAACTTCTTTATAAAATAAGGTAGAAAAGTTTAAAGATTTTGTTATTAAATCTTTAAATTTATTAGGCTTACCTAATAATGGTGATAAAAAAGCACCAGCTGCTCCACTTGCTCCAAAAGCTACATTTTCATTTTTATCAATTAGTAAAATTGAATTTGAATACTTTGATAAAAAATATGCAGTAGAACTTCCAGCAATTCCAGCACCTATAATTACATAATCATATTCTTCAAACTTAAACATTTTTATCCATTTCATCAAGTAGTTGATAATTAGGTCGCCAGTACCCTCTTCCACCTCTTAAACTAATACATTTATAATTAGGGAATTTCTTTTTATAATAAGATAATCTTTCTTTTGTAGTTTTTCCAGTATCACAGTAAAAGACGAAAACAGAGCCTTTTGGCATTAAATTCATCTCATAAGGATTGTAAGTAATTGTTTCTATTCTATCAAGTGGCTTTAAAATAGTATCAATAAGAACAACTTGAATATCATTTTTTTCTAATTCTTTTGAATATTTATATAACTCTTTTTGCGTCCACTCATCTTTATCAAACATTTATAATACCTATTTTTTTAATTAGTAAAATCCTAACTAAATACTTAGAAAATAAGGCTTAAACACTAAAGTTTTTATAAAAATTTATCAATTAATCAATATAATTGCTAAAAATAAAAATAACCTTGATTGACTTTGACTCAAGTATTAGATATAATACATTTATAAATTAACAATTATTTTAAAATACTATAGGAAAAAAAATGGCTAAAAGTTTATACGAAACATTAGAAGTAAGTGAAAATGCATCAAAAGATGAAATAAAAAAAGCATATAGAAAACTAGCAAGAAAATATCATCCAGATGTAAATAAAGATAAAGATGCAGAAGAAAAATTCAAAGAATTAAATGCTGCATATGAAGTATTAAGTGACGATGAAAAGAAATTACAATACGACCAACATGGTGATGCAATGTTTGGAGATCAAAATTTCCACGACTTTGCAAGAGGACAAGGATCAAATGCTGATTTAGATGATATTTTAAGACAAATGTTTGGTCAAGGTGCTGGTGGCTTTGGAGGAGGAGGTTTCTCTCAAGGTGGCTTTGGCGGTTTTAATGAACCAGACTTAGATACAAGTGCTCAGCTTACTATTGCCTTTAATATATCTGTTTTAGGTGGTAAACAACATGTAACTTTAAATAATGACTCATTTGATATTAAAATTCCTGAGGGAATTCAAGATGGTCAAAAAATTAGAGCAAAAGGAAAAGGAAAATCTTATCAAGGACAAAGAGGAGATTTAATCTTAAAAATCAATGTTGCTCCTTCTCCTGAATATGAAAGAGAAGATGATACATTAATCAAAAAATTTGACATCCCTTTAAAAGTAGCATTATTTGGTGGAAAAGTAGAAATAAAAACTATCCATAAAGATATCACTTTAAAAGTTCCACAAAATACTAAGCAAAATCAAAAATTTAGAGTTAAAGAGCTTGGTGTTTTAAATAGAAAAGCTGGTGTTAAAGGTGATTTATATTTAAAAGCAAATATTATTTTACCAAAAGTTGAAGATTTAGATGAAGATTTAATTGAAACTCTAAAAGAAAAACTTCCAGAAAATTAAAGAAGGATTGATTAATGGAAACAAATAGTTATATTGAACCAGTTTTTTTAATTTCTGCAGTTGCAGAAATTTTAAATATTCATCCTCAAACACTAAGACAATATGAAAGAGAAGGACTAATAACTCCTTCTCGTACAAATGGAAAGATTAGGCTCTATTCTCAAAAAGATATAGACCATATTAAATATGTTTTAACCCTAACTAGAAAGCTTGGGGTTAATCTTGCAGGTGTTGATGTAATTTTACAGTTAAATGAAAGAATAGCAGCATTAGAAGAAGAAATACAAACATATAAAGTAAAGATTAAAAATATTAATAATTTAGCAGTAGTTCCAGATACAAAAGCATTAGTCGTTCAACAAACATCTTTTGATATTGTAATTATAGAAAAAAATGAAGAAGACTAATTCTTCATTTTTTATTTAGTAGTTTATATTTGATATTGTACTACGTAGTCTCTCATTAAAGGTGGTACATCTAAATAATTATCATCTGCAGATGACATAGTATTTTGAGTTCCATCTTCCGTATTTTCACTAGATTCTTCGTGTTCATCATTTTTAGATTCAAATCCAGTTGCTACAATTGTGATTTTAACTTCATCAGTTTCAAGAGTAGAATCAGAAGTTGTTCCAAAAATAATTTCTGCATTTGAATCCATTCTATCATTAATAGTTCCCATAACATCATTAATAGCAAATAATGATACTTGAGGATGGATATTAAAATGTATTAAAATACCTTTTGCACCATTTAGTGATACTTTATCAAGTAAAGGAGAGTCAATAGCATCTTCTAATGCTTTTTGTGCTGCATCTTCACCTTTCGCTTTTCCAATTCCCATTAAAGCCATACCACGATGTTGCATAATTGTTTTAACATCAGCAAAGTCAGTATTAATATCTGAATTACCTGGATTTAAAATAACCTCAGACATTCCATTTACTGCTTGGAAAAGAATATTATCAATAATTTTGAAAGCATCTTTCATTCCAACATTTTCATCAATAATTTCTAATAACCTGTCATTTGGCACTATAATAATTGAATCTGATACTTTTTTAAGTTCTTCAAGTCCTAAATTTGCTAAACCTGCTCTTTTCTTACCTTCCCATGTAAATGGTTTTGTAACAACAGAAACAGTTAATGCACCAATTTCTTTTGCAGCTTTTGCAATAATAGCAGCAGCACCAGTTCCTGTACCACCACCTAAACCAGCAGCAATAAAGATAATATCAGCACCCTTAAGTGCTGTTTTAATATCTTCATATGATTCAACTGCAGAATCTCTACCAATCTCTGGCTTCATTCCTGCACCTAAACCTTTAGTTAATTTAAGTCCAAGTTGAATTTTCTTTGGTGCTTTTGAAATATGCAACACTTGCAAATCAGTATTAGCAGCGATTAAATCGATTTTATGAGAACCTTCTTTAATCATGTGGTTAATCATATTACAACCACCTCCACCTACTCCAATAACTGCAATTTTAGCTACATTATCTGATAAAATTTTATTTGGCATGTCCACTTTTATATCATCTACTTTAAATAAGTTATCCATTAAAACCACTCCGATACTTTGCTCCAGAATTTTGAAACACCTTTTTTCTTATCTTTTCTTAAAGGCGTTAAAACTGTGGGATCATCTTTTAAGTTTAAATCTTCTCTATAATTATTAGAAGGAGATTTAGTATTAATTGAATTATTGTTTATTGCTTTATCTTCAGCAATAACCTGTTGTTTTTTAACTGGTTTCATTAGTTTCTTACTTGAGTCTAATTCATAACTTCTATTAATCCCTAAAGAATATACAAGTAAACCTACAATCGTAGACATTTTAGGATCATCAAAACTCATATAGCCATTTTCAATATTTTTAGGATTTGATAAAGAAATTGGAATACCATCATAAATTTTTATTGCAAGAGTTTTAATACCTTCTAAATTACTCATTCCACCTGTTATTACAATTCCAGAACCTACATTATCTAAAATTCCACTTTTCTTTAACTGGTTTTTTACAAGTATTAATATCTCTTCTATTCTTGCATGAATTATTGTTTGAATACGATTTAATGCAATTTCAGAATGCATCTCTTCATCTCCAATTCTAGGTATTTTAACTTTTGTTACACCTAAATCTGTTGCTGAAGAATAATCTTTTGTTAGTGAACCATACTCAGTTTTTATTTTCTCAGCAGCTGCTGGTGGTGTGTGAAGCATCACTGATAAATCATTTGTTATATGGTTTGATCCAACTGGAATAAATCCATTATAAATTAATGAATTACCTTTGTAACATACAAATTCAGTAGTTGTTGAACCTATGTTAATTACAGTTGCTCCAAACTTTTTTTGTTGTTCATCTAAAATAGAAATTGCAGAGGCATATCCATCTAACACAAATTTGGTTACATCTACACCTGATATTTTAAGAGCAGATTTGATATTAGTAAGGGCTGTTCTTTTTGCAGTAACTATATACACAGAAACTTCAAGTCTTGAACCATTCATGTTAAGAGGATTATCAACATCGACAGAATCATCAACTTTAAAGAAAATAGGCACAACATGAACTACTTCATATTCTGGAACTATTGTTGCATTATATAATGCCATTTGCATTACTTGATTAATTTCAGTTTCAGTAATTAGACCATTTGGTACATTTACAGAACCTGAACTTCTAATGCTTTTTGTATAAGAACCAGAAATAGAAACAACAGAAGTATCAATAACTTCTGTTGTACTTCTTTTTGCTATATTAATTGCGTCTTTAATAGCTTTTGAAGCTTCTTCTATATTTATGATTATGCCTTTATTAACACCCTCACTCTTTTGTACAGCAGTACCAAGGATATTAATATTAGACTCTAAGTCATGCTTTGCAATAACAGCTGTTATTGCAGATGAACCAATATCAATTGCTAAAAGAGTATTATTCAATTGTTATTCCTTTGTTTGTATAGATGACTGTACTTCGTATTTATTTTCTAATCTTTTAACAAGATTATTCATTAATTCTTCACTTTGTAATTGTATAATTGTACTTTGTACAGATTCATCTCTTGATTTATCATAAGTTCCTAATTTAGAATCATTAATTCTAAATAATACAACTTTATCATTTATTTTAATTGTACCTGATTTTGTTCTTGATGAAAATAGTTGGCTTAAGAAATCAGCAGTTTCTTGTGGCTGTAAACCTGCAATTTTATCTATTGATTGTCTTGACACACTTTTTACATCTGTTCCAACAAAATTTTCTAATTCTGTATTTGCTAATTCATCAAGTTTTTTTGCTTTTGCAACTTTTTCATATGAAATTTTCACATCTTCTAATGCTTTCTCAAAAGATAAAGGTTTAGATTCATTTTTTGCTAAAACTTTTACAATAATAAACTTATCACCATCTAAGAATGGTTTTAGTAAATCACCTGGTTTTGCATCAATGATTTGCTTATTATTATCAGCACTATAAGGAAGTTTACTTTCAACTAAAGTATTTGAAGAAGTTAATGTCTCTTCAGCTTTTTTTATTTTAAGATATTTTTTCAATGCTTCTTTTTTAGTAAATTTGCTATCTAGTTCTTTGATAACTTGAGCTTTAGCTTCATCAAATGATTTAATTTTTCCATCTTCTTTTTTATAATCTATTCTAAATTTACTGTGATGCTTTAAAATATCTTCTTCACTTGAATTGGCAGATACTAATGGAACTTCACTTGTTTCAAAAACATATGAAACTTCTGACATATATGCATTTTCATTAGCTTTCCAGTATTCTTTTAATTCTATTTCAGTAGGAGATACAGTAATATCTTTCATACTTAAAATTTTGTAAGTAATATCGTCTTCAATAAATAGTAACTTATTTAAATTTTCAATTTCAATATTATTTGGTTTAACTTCAAATAATACTTGAACTTTTTGTAATAAAATATTTCTTTTTAATGATTCTTCAAACTTAACCGGAGTAGTTCTGTTTTGTGATAGAACCTTAACATAGGTAGATTTATCAAATTTCCCATCTTTCATAAAAGCATTATATTTTAATAACTCTTTAGCAATATCTTGATCTGTTACATCTAAACCTAAAGAATCTGCATAAGTTAAAATTAAATTCTTTTGAATAACTTGCTTATATGCAATATCTTTTAAGTTTAATTTATCTGCCATATCTTTATTAAATGTACTACCAAATAATCTTGCATATTGATCATAAAGATTTGAATACTCTTCTTGATATTCTTCAACAGAAACTTCTCTATCAGCTACAACTGCCACAGTTCCGCCTTCTTTTCCAAACTCATAAGAACCCCAGCCAACAAAACCAGCTCCTACAAACGCAATAGTACTTATCCAAATTGTAATCACAAGCCATCTTTTATGTCTTTGCATCCACGTAATCATAAAATATAATCCTCTTAAAAATTTTAGTTATACTACTAAAGATTTGCTTGAATATTAGTTAAAGATCTATTAGTTTATTTTTAATTTGTGGCTTAGATAATAAATCATTTATAACAGACTCTCTAATAGTAATTTCAAGTTTCTTACAAGCACTTACAAAAGCCTCTTCTTCTCCTACAATAAAACACATTCTTTTTGCTCTTGTAATTGCTGTGTAAAGTAGCTTTGTATTGTGCATGATATAGTGTGAAAAACTCATAGGAATTAAAGCATTTTCATACTCCATTCCTTGTGTTTTATGAATAGTTAAACAGTATGCTAAAGAGAGTAATGAGGCAACATTATCAAAATCATAAAAGACAACCATGTCATCATTTGGATATAAAACAATACATTTATTTTCATCAAAATCTAACTTTATTATAAGTCCTAATTGACCATTAAATACTCTTTTTTCTATAAAATCACTAGAACCACTTTTATACATACTCATAGTCTGGGATCTCATATTTTCATTTTTTATATGAATTACTTTATCTGTTATTTTGTACTCATAAAGTTTGGTTGAATATGCCTTTCCTTTTGTATGATTAAAAAGTTTTTGAAGTTGCATATTTAAGTTTTCAACTCCTAATAAACCACCTTTTATAGGAGTAATTACTTGAAATAAAGTTAAAGCTTTGTTTATTTTTTTCTCTTTTATTAAATCAAAATAATTCTGTATATAAGTTGCTGAAATATTTAAGATGTTGTTTAAAATATGCTCTGAGTTTTCAACTCTTATATCTGCAAACTCATTTGAGGAGTTTGAATTTTTCTGTGAATAATAGTTTGAGATAGAAACATTTACAAATTTAAAATCTTCATATTCTTCACTATATTTAGGAACCTCACCTTTTCTTATATCATTTGCAATAACAGCAATTGCTTGGTTTTCATTTTGACGATATATTTTTGTCAGTTTACAAATTGGTGCTAAATCATATTTGATTGAATCAGCTAGTATATTTCCTGCTCCAATTGCTGGTAATTGTCCATCATCCCCAACAATAATAAATACTGTATCATCATCAATTTTTGAAATAATTTGATAAAAAGTAACTGAATTAACCATTGAAGCTTCATCTAGTAAAATTACTTTATAAGGGAAGAAATCTTTTTCTTTATGCTTTACTAAAAGGGATTGAATTGTTGCAGAAGCATATCCTGTAGTATCTGATATTCTTTGAGAAGCTATTCCACTTAAAGCAATAGTTATAATATCATCATAAGAAACAACTTCTTCAAGTAACTGTAAAATTGCTTTACTTGAAGTTGATTTACCAGTTCCAGCATATCCTATTAAAAAAAGTGTATTATGTCCTTCATTTATTAACTCAACTGCTTTTTTTTGCTCACTACTTAACTCAAAGCCTAAGCTTAATTGTTTTTTTTCTAAGTAATTATCAAAAGAAGCAATAATTTTTCGATTTAGTTCATTTTCTCTTCTTTGAAAAAACTCTAAAATTCTTTTTTCTGCATAATAAAGAATTGAGGGAGCATAACGATTCTCTTTTGTTACAAAAATATATTCTTCAACTAACATTTTTGTTAAAGATTCTTCGTATAAATCATTTTTATCACTAAAGCGTAAGGAATCATCTAAAAGCTTATATAAATGGAATTTATCAATAGAAGAATTACCATTGTTATCACAATATTCTCTTAAAGTATAGTTTAAACATGCCATGATTCTAAACTCACTAAAAGGATCAATTCCTAATGCTTTAGCAATTTCATCAGCACGTTTGAATCCTATTCCTTTTATATTTATTAAAAGATATGGATTTTTTTTAATTTTTTCTATTAAGTTATCTACTTCACCTAAAGATGAATATATTCTTGTAATTAAGTTTGAAGTTACACCAAACTTGGCAAGAAAGGAACCAAGTTCTCTTAAGTGCTTAAACTTTTGCCAAGAAGAGACAATCATATTAAGCTTTTTTTCTTTTATACCTTTAAATTTCAATAACTCTTCAGGCTTTTCATTTAGTATTTTTACTAACTCTTCTTCACTATAAGCATCTACTAATTCTTTTGCAAATTTTTTACCAATACCTTTTACTATCTTTGTTAAAAAAAAGAATATTTCTGCTTCTTTAAGCTCTAAAGTATCAAACTCAAATTGAACTCCATATTTTTTATGTGTAGTCCAATTTCCTTTTAATATAACTTCTTCACCAACAATTTTTTCAATATCTGTATCAAAATATGCACCACAAATCTTTTGATTATTTTCTAAAACTGCTATTATATATTTTGTTTCTTCATTGGTGTATAGAACTTTTTTTATAACTCCTGAAAGTTTAAAGCTTTTATACTCTTCTTCTTTGGCCATTAGTATTCATCATCAAATTTTTTATTTTTATGTTTATCTTTACTGTAAGAGTTACTATTTCTTTCTTTTTGTAGAAGATTTGCATCTTTTAATAATATAGCTCTTTCATTTTCAAAAGATTTTGAGTGTTCATTTACAAACTGCATAGTTTTTTCTATAAAGTTTTTTAAATCTGTTAAATAAGCTGAATATAAATCCATTTCTTGAGCTTTTTTCATCTCTTCAAAATTTTTTAAAGTTCTAACTTTAAACTTTTCATGATCAAAATTTTCTAATTTTAGTAAAGATACAGTTCTTGTAAAGAATTTTTCTAAAACTCTTATATATCTGATTCGTAGCTGTTTTACATGTATTTCTTTAATAGTAACTCCATATTTTCAATTGGTCTTGCAATTACTGCTTTATTACCATTTATAATTATTGGTCTTTCAATTAGTTTTGGATTTTCTACCATTGCTTCAATGAGTCTATTTTCATCATTTTCTTCTTTTAAGTTTAACTCTTTATAAACGGCTTCACCTTTTCTTAAAAGATCTTTTGCTGTTATATCTAATAGTTTTAAAATATTTGTGATTTCTTCTTTTGTAGGTTTTGATTCTAAGTATTTATAAACTTTTGAATTAATATTTTTTTCTTCTAATAAATTTAAAGCATTTCTAGATTTTGAACATCTAGGATTATGCCAGATAATTACTTCTTCCATATATATAAACCTTTTTATTATAATTAAAGTGATTATAGCAAAAAGTTTTTTATAGTATATGAAATTATTGCAATTTGTAATATTTATATGATTTAGAATGTATTTTATTATTTAGAATAATTGGGAAAAAGATATTTAAAGAGTTTTCACTGTTTGTTTCTTGTAGAACAAATATATAATATATTCCACTAGTAAACTTAAGAGTTATTTCTTTTTTAACTTTACATTTTATGCTATACTTCTTTTATGTTAGTTGCAGATAATCCATTATTGAATATACTTATTCCAAAAGATAATAAAGCTCTTAAAACTGTACTTAAAGAAGCTGATACAAAAACACTTCAACAAATGCCGCAGAATAAATCTAGCTCTGCTAGTGAAGTATTAAAAAATTTATTTGATCAAGTAAAAAGTGGAGGTAAATCAAACTCAACAATTGAGAATATGATAAAAAACTCTTCTTTATTTAAAGATTTAGGCTCTTTCTCAAAATCAACAACAACACTTTTAAATCAAATAGATTCAAATAGTAATCTTGCTAAATTCAAGCCATTATTAGAAAACTTTTTAAAAGATATAAAAAATCTAGATGCAAATAGTTTAAAAGAACAATTAGGAAAATCAGGAGTATTTCTTGAATCAAAGATTGCTCAAAACACCCAAAAAGGAACAACTTTAAATGCAGGACTTGATAAACTATTAAATCAAATTCAAAATATTATAAAAGATGTAAATTCTCCTCAATCTAAACAAATTAGTGATTTAATTACAAAATTAGTAGAACCAAATAGTCAAACATCAAATACAAATCAAGTATCAAATATGAAAAGTTTAGTTTCACTATTACAAAACCTAAGCACATCCTTAGCAGATAAAGGAACACAAAATTTATCCAACTTAACGAATCAATTAAACTCTTTAGTAAACAAAGGTTCACTTATTGAATCAAAAATTCAAAATACTCAAGTACAAAACTCTCTAGTTTTAGAAAGTAAAAATACATTAAGTATACAAACTAAAGACCTATTAGTGCAAATTAAAAATGAAGTTTTAAGTAATAATCCTCAAAATCAAACAAAAAATCTTTTATCTCAAATTGATTCCTTGATTAATAGCAATGATTTATTTGCAAAAAATGATAAATTAATTGAGCCTAAAGCCCTACTTAATCAACTAATAAATTCTAATGATATTAAAAATGCAGCAAATACAAATAGTAATATTTCAACACTTGTTTTAAATCTAAAAAATATTGCTAATGAAATTACAAATTTAGAACAAAAAGTATTAAATTCCCAAACAATAGTAAATGATAAAAGTTCATTGATTGATAACTTAAAACAAAACTTAGGACAATTAAAAACTGAGTTATCTAATTTGCCAAATATAGATAATAAAACTTTAAATCAAGTAATTTCAAAACTAGAAAACATTCAAACACTTTTTACAAAACTAGAAAACCCAGTTTCTAATTTACAAACAAATATTGCAAACAATATAAGTACTTTTACAAATAATTTCACTTCAAACCTATCAACTTTATTAATGTCATTAAAAGAGGACATTACTAACTTATCATCAAATCAAAATAACTCTAATATACAAAACAATTTATTAAAAGTTATAGATAAAATTGAAAATATTTTAAGAGAGAATATTGCAACTGTAAATCTAGGCCAAAATCCAGCAAAAAACGAAACAAGTCAAATTTCAAATGATATGAAATCTGTTTTATTGCAAATGCAAGATGACTTAGCTTCAAAAACAGATGCAAAATCACAAGAAATGTTTAAACAAGTTGATAAAATGTTAACGCAAATAGATTATCATCAACTTCTATCACATACAGGAAACTCAAATAATGTATATGTTCCTTTTTTATGGGATATGCTTGAAGATGGCTCTATAAATATGAAAAAAGTTGATGAAGAGAAGTTTTATTGTCAGATTAACCTAACACTAAAAGATTTTGGAAAAGTTGACTTAATGCTAGCTATGTATGACAAAAATAAAATTGATTTAACTATTCATGCACAAAGAGAACATTTTAAAGTAGCTGTAAAAGATAATCTTAAAAACTTGAAAAAAGCTCTAAATGATGTAGATTTAATCCCAGTAAATATTAAACTATTAGACTTAAAAGAAGAAAGTGAAAAAACACAAGTAGAGAAAAGAACTGATGCATTTGTAAATCCTTATAATAATCAAAATACAACAAGTGTTGATATAAGAGCTTAATATGGAAGATAAAAATATAGAACAAACTCAAGCCCCAGTTGTAAAAGCAGTCGCATTAAAATATGATATGGAAAAAGACAGTGCTCCAAGTCTTGTAGCTAAAGGAAAGGGAGAAACAGCTTCAAATATCATAAAACTTGCAAATGAACATGATATTCCAATTAAAAAAGATGAAGATTTAGTTGAACTTTTATCTCAAATTGATATTGAAAAAGAAATACCTGGAAGTATGTACAAAGCAGTTGCTGAAATATTCTCTTTTATATATGACTTGTCTAATAAAAATAAAAAATTTAAAGATAGTTATGAAGAGAAAAAATTAAAGTAGATTGATATGAATATAAGAAATTATATAATATAATCGCGATAAACTAAAAGAAGTATTATATTTTATGGCTCGAAACAATTTAGATAATCCTATTTTTCTATTTACATTATTATTAGTAATTATAACTATAAATACGATATCTTCTATACATTTTTTATTAATTATGATTGCAGGTATTACTTTTATCTCTTTTTATGTATGTCTTAAAAGAAAATATCTTTATTCACTTTTTTTTATTGTTTTAACATTTATTTTTATAGAAATAAACTCAGGTTTAAGGCCCTTGTCTTTGACTTTATTATCACTATTTATTTATATATTTATTATCCCAAATATTGATAGAATGATGTCTTTTAGTAAGTTAAACGAATATATTTATATATTAATTTTTTACCTTGGTGTTTTTTTAATATGGGTTATGACAATTGGAATGGCGGATAGTTTTATTGCAATAATATTTGTAAACATCATTATTGACTTATTATTTTTTGGAGTATTTATTTGATTAATAGATTAAACATTATATTTTTATTCATTTTTGTAATTATGATAACTCTACTTTCGAGAGTATACTTTTTAAGTATAAAATCAAATACATATTATGAAGAATTATCAAAAAGAAATTATATTAGTAGAGTTAAGAAAATTCCTGTTAGAGGGATTATTGAAGATAGAAATGGAAAGAAACTAGCTGTAAATCAGATGGGATTTTCGATTTTAATCAAGCCGCATTTAAACTCAAAAAAGAACAAAGACAAACTTGAAAAAGCTATTGATTTAATAATTGAACATTTTCCTGATTTTGAAAAGAAAAAACTATTAAGAGCATACAATAGAGAAAATTCTGCCTATAATCATGACTATGTAAAAGTAGTTAATTATATTCCGTATGAAGAGTTTTTTCCTAAATACACTCTATTTGCTTCAAAAAGTAATATGAAAATAGAATCAGCTGTAAAAAGATTTTATCCTTATAGAAAAGCAGCTTCTCATGTAATTGGTTATGTAGGTAAAGCCTCAAGATTAGACATTTTAAAAAATGAACTTTCAGCTCATAATGGAATAATTGGTAAAAATGGCTTAGAAAAATTTTATAATGATAAATTACAAGGTGAGATTGGTTACAAAGATATAAAAGTAAATGCTTTAAATCAAGAAATTGCTGTTATTGATGAAAAAGAGCCTTCTATTGATAATAGTATTAAAATATCATTAGATATTGAACTTCAAAAATATATTCAAGAACTATTTGGTAAAAAAAGTGGTGCAATAATTGTAATGGATGCAAATAATGGTGAAATATTATCAGCAGCTTCAATGCCTGAATTTGACAATAATATTTTTGCTTCTGGTATTTCTGTAAAAGAGTGGAATGCTATGAGGAATGACCTTAGTCATCCATTTACAAATAAACTAGTAAATGGGTTATATCCTCCTGGATCTATTATAAAAATGGGTGTTGCATTATCATTCCTAGAAAATGGTATAGATGAAAATTACACAGTTAACTGTTCTGGTTCCATTAGAATTGGAAATAGAAACTTTAGATGTTGGAAAAGATTTGGACATGGAAAAGTAGACTTTAGAAAAGCAATTAGAGAGAGTTGTGATGACTTCTTTTATAAAGGAAGTCTTAGAGTTGGAATAAATAAAATATCTAAAACATTAGATAAATTTGGTTTTGGTAAACAAACAGGAGTTGATCAAGTAAATGAATTTTTTGGTGTTAATCCAAACAAATTATGGAAAGAAAAAAAATTCAAACAACCTTGGTATGTTGGGGAAACAGTAATTACATCTATTGGACAAGGAAATATGTTAGTAACTCCTATGCAAATGGCAAGATATACTGCTTTTATGGCTACAGGGAAACTTCCTAAACCACATTTTTATAAAGCAAATTATGAAGAACCAGAAGATTTAAATATACCAGAATCACAACTAAATATGTTAAGACGTGGAATGTATGATGTTACGCATCATCTTAAAGGGACAGCTACAAAAAATATTAAATCTAAAGTAACAATTGCAGGAAAAACAGGAACAGCACAAGTTGTTAGTATTCCTCAATCTGAAAAAGTAAGAATGAAAGAAAGTGAATTAAAATATTATCAAAGATCTCATGCATGGCTTACTACTTATGGTCCATATAAAAATCCTAAATATATTGTAAATGTTTTAGTTGAACATGGTGGTCATGGTGGTTCTGCAGCTGGTGAGATTGTAAGTAAAATATATGACAAGCTTTATGACATGGGATATATCAAAAGTAGAAACTAACTATTTTTTTGATATTATGATTTTAATTATTACATAGGATTATATTTGAAACTTTTATTAACATTATTGCTTTTTACTGTGTACGCTTTTGCTGAAGATACAGCTCCTATTGTAAACCTTTCAGTTGCAGCACTTGATGATCCTGCACAATTTGTAAAAACAATTAATATTGCTATAATTTTAACACTATTTGTTTTAGCTCCAACGCTTATTTTAATGGTAACTTCGTTTACAAGAATTGTAATTGTCTTTTCCCTTTTAAGACAAGCTATGGGACTACAACAAACTCCTCCAACACAAATTGTAATTTCTCTTGCTTTAATTCTTACTATATTCATTATGGAACCATATGCAAAGAAATCATGGGAAGATGGTGTTCAGCCATACATGGATGAAAAAATAGGTTATGAACTTGCCTTTGAAAGAGGAATTAAACCTTTTAAAGAGTTTATGATTAAAAATACTAGAGAATCTGATATTGCACTATTTTACCGTATTAAAAAAGAGCCAAATCCTAAAAATATTGATGATGTTCCTTTAACATTATTAATGCCTGCATTTATAGTAAGTGAGCTTAGAACAGCCTTTGAAATAGGCTTTTTAATCTTCTTACCATTTTTAGTAATTGATATCATCGTTGCATCCATTTTAATGAGTCTAGGGATGATGATGTTACCACCGGTAATGATATCCTTACCTATTAAAATCATCTTCTTTATCGTAATAGATGGATGGCAGTTGATCATAGGAAATTTAGCCCAATCCTTTAAATGATGGGCTTTTAAAGTTAATAAATAATTAAAAATTATAAAAGGACTAAACTTGGCACATGAATTAGCAGGAAAAAAAGCACCTAAAGAAATACTTGAAAATATAGACGCATTATTAGAAGCTTATTATACTAATAAACCAGATGTAAAAGAACAAACTCAAAAAGTAAGTTTTGGAACTTCTGGACATAGAGGAAGCTCAATAAAATCTAGTTTCAATGAAAATCATATTTTAGCAATAACTCAAGCACTTTGTGAGTATAGAAAAGAAGCTGGCATCACAGGAGTAATGCACATAGGAATAGATACTCATGTCCTATCAACACCTGCACAAATTACTGCATTACAAGTATTTCTAGCAAATGAAGTATCATGTAAAATTGCAGTAAATAAAGAGTATACACCTACTCCTGTTTTATCTTTTACTATTTTAGAATCAAATAAAAATAGTAAAATTTTAAATGATGGTGTTGTTATAACTCCTTCACATAATCCACCATCAGATGGGGGATTTAAATATAATATGCCAAATGGTGGACCAGCAGATACTGATGTAACTTCACTTATTGAAAATAGAGCAAATGAAATTCTTTTAAATGAGCTAAAAGAGGTTAAAACTATAAGTAAGGATGAAATATTTACATCTAAATTCTTAGAATTATATGATTTTATAACACCTTATGTAAAAGCATTAGACACTATTATTGATATGGATAGTATCAAAGAGGCTAATATAAAAATTGGGGTTGATCCCTTAGGTGGTTCGGGATTAGAAGTTTACAAAAAGATAAAAGATATCTATAAAATAGAACTTGATATTGTAAATGAAAAAATAGACCCTACTTTCTCTTTTATGTCTTGTGACCATGATGGAAAAATAAGAATGGATTGTTCATCACCATACGCTATGTCTTCACTAATAGCACTAGCAGAGAAATACGATATTGCTTTTGCTAATGATCCTGATTTTGATAGACATGGAATTGTTACAAAAAGTGTAGGACTTATGAATCCAAATCATTATTTATCAGTTGTTATTTGGTACTTATTCTCAAGTAGAAATTGGAAAGAAGATATAGCTATTGGTAAAACTTTAGTTTCAAGCTCAATGATTGATAAAGTTGTTAATTCATTAGAAAAAAAGCTTTATGAAGTTCCAGTAGGTTTCAAATGGTTTGTTGAAGGTTTATATGAAGGAACTTTAGCTTTTGGTGGAGAAGAAAGTGCTGGAGCATCATTTTTAAGAAAAGATGGAAGTGTATGGTCTACAGATAAAGATGGAATTATTTTAAATCTTTTAGCAGCTGAAATGACTTCTAAACTAAAAAAAGATCCTGGTAAAATTTATAAAGAGTTTGAAGAAAAGTTTGGAAAATCTTATTATAGAAGAGTTGATGCTCCTGCTAGTTTTGAACAAAAAGTAAAATTAAAAAACCTTAGTGTTGAAGATATTACATCTAAAACTTTAGCAAATGAAAAAATAGAAAATATTTACACAAAAGCAAGTGGAAATAATGCAAGTATTGGTGGACTTAAAGTTACTACTAAAAATGGATGGTTCGCAGCACGTCCTTCTGGAACAGAAGATATTTACAAAATATATGCTGAGAGTTTTATAGATGAAAAACATCTAGAATTACTAATTAAAGAAGCACAAGATTTAGTTAGTAAAAGTATAGAGTAATAAATAAATTATAAAAATCTAGTCCAATTATTTATCTAATGGGCTAGATTTTTAAAAGATGAACTTAAAGAAGAGAGTCAATTTTTACTTTATAATCTAAATCTTTCCCAGCTAGAGGATGATTAAAATCAACAGTTACTTCTGTTTGAGTAATCTCTTTTACAATAATTTGAGTAAGTTCACCCTCTTCATCTTCACCTTGAATTTGCATTCCAACTTTTAAATCTTTTATATTTGCAAACTCTTCAATTGGTAAAGTTTGAATTGCACTTGCATCATATTCACCATATGCTTCAGCAGCTGGAACTCTTATACTTGCTGCTTCACCTGGTTTCATATTTATAATTCTTTTTTCAAGTCCTGCAATTACTTGTCCTACACCAAAGTTAAACTCAAAAGGCTTATTACTTCGGCTTCCATCAACTAGTTCACCATCAACTCTAACTTCAAACAAAATCTTAACTGTTTGATTTATTTCAATAGGCATTTATAGCCTCCTATTTTTTATTTATATAACGTATAGTATAAAATATCTACTAAATAACCCTTTATATATCCTCTAAAGGAAGTGTAATTTTAAATTCTGCACCAATTAAAGTTTTGTCATTATTTTCAATTTCAATATTGCTAACTAGAATTTGTCCTTTAAACTGTTTAGTAATAATTTGATTTGTCATATAAAGTCCAATACCAGTTCCAATTGAAGAATGTTTTGTTGTAAAGTATGGATCAAATATCTTCTCCATAATATTTAAAGGCACACCATTTCCACTATCTTTTATACTAATTTCTAAATTTTTATCAATTATCTTACTTTCAACAAATAAAAATCTATCTTCACTATTTTCTTGGTTATATACAATTGCATCTTTTGCATTATTAAAAATATTGATTAAAGCTTAAATAAAAAGATTTTCATTTAATAGTAACTTTGTATCTACACTTTTATTATAATATTTAATATAATTATCTTTTAATGAATCTTTTGTAAGTTCTTCTAATTTACAAAAAGCATCTTTAATATTAAACTCTTTAATATCACTTGTATCACCTCTGAAGAAATTTCTAAAATCGTCTATAGTTTTAGATAAATATTGTACTTGACTGTTTATCTTATCCATAGATTCAAAAACATCATCTTTATTTATATTAGCATTAAATTCAAGCTACATTTTTAAATAAGTAAGTAAAATGGCCTAAAGAAGCAATTTTTTGTGCATATTCTAGTTTTTTTTCTAATATCTTCTTTTTCTGATATTCTTTTTTTAATTTATTATTCCAATATATTAAACTAAATAATGCAATTATAACGATTGACAATAAAATCATTTAAAATTGGTAATAAATCAAAATTCTCTTTTGTTATTCCCACACCTCTTTTGATTTCAATTCATTTAATTTCTCGTTCATATGTGACTGAGGATAACAAAGTATATCTATGTCACCTTTTATTAAAGAAGAAAGAGCTATAGCTAAATCTGAAAAAACAATTTTTTTAGAGCTTATTTCATTTGTAATAAGTTTATTACAAGCATTTGCAGATATTACACCTACTTTATTTGTTTTTAAGTCTTCCATATTTGATATACTAAAAGTATTATGTTTCTTAAATAGTCTGATTTTAAAAGTATCTGTAGGTTGTGTGAAGTTAAATAATAATTCTCTATTCTTTGTAATTCCTACATTTGGAACAATATCTATTTCTCCATTTTTAGCTAATTCAAATACTTCTTTCCAGGTATTAATAACTTTATATTCAAATTTAAGATTAACTTTTTTTGATATTTCTTTGAATAATTCATAAGTATAACCATTAAGTTTATTATCATCTTCAATTATATAATAAGGTTTCCAATCTTTTAAAAAAGCTACAGTATAAGTTTTAGTAGTTGAAGAAGAAAATAATGGAATAAAAAACAAAAACATACTTAAAAATAATTTTTTCATAAAAAGCACTTTGTAATAAGATAATATAAAGCATATCTATTATTTGCTTTAAGTTATGTCTTTATAAATAAGCAACATTTATAATAAAAATAATGAGTTTATATATAACTTTTTTTTATGATAAATGAAAGATATTTGACTATATATTTTATTTACTTACTGTATAATAATACTAAAATACATTTAGGAAAATATGATTATGCATAAGATATACTTATCATTACTACTTACATCATTTACTTATGCTCAAACAATTAATTTTAATGACGCTTTAAATCTTACTTTTAAAAATAATAAAGACTTAAAAAACCAAAAATTAAATATTGATTTAGCAAAATTAAACGCAGAAAATGTAAATGCACTTTCTTATGGAAAACTTTCATTTGAAGAACAAGTCAATAGAACAAATCATGCAGGATATGTTTTTAACTCAAAACTTTCCTCAAGAGAGGCTAGTTTTAGTGATTTTGGTGCAATTGAATATACAGGACCAAACGCAGTAACTGTTCAACCAGAGAATCTAAACAATCCAAAAGATAGAAATAACTTTAATACAAAACTAAATTATGATATCCCATTATTTACAGGGTTTAAACTTTCAAATCAAAAAGAGATATTAAAACTTCAACATAAGGCAAATGAAGTGAAATATAACCTAAATAAAAGACAGATATCTTATGAAGTTTTAAAAGCTTATAATAGTGCTGTAGTAGCAAAAGAGTTTATTCAAGCTTCAAAAAAAGCTAAAGAATCTATATCTTTTATAGTTAAATCAGCAAAAGCCTTTCATAAAGAAGGTTTAGTTACAAAAATCGATGTTAAACAGGCCCAAGTTCATAACTTAAATATAAATACAAAATATCTAGAAGCACAAAATAAGTTTGAACTTGCTCTTGCTTATCTTAAGTTTCTAACATCAAAAAATGAAATAAATGATGTAGAAAACTTAAAATATATAGAAATAGAAGATTCAAATTTTGATAATTTATATAAAAAAGCTTTAGAAAATGCAGATGAATTAAAAATGCAAGATATAAATAATAAGGCAAAAAAGAAAAATATAGAGATTTCAAAAGCTGATTACTATCCCACAATTTATTCCCATTTAGAATATGGTTTTAATAATGATAAATTAACACTAAATAATCAAAAAGATTATTATAATGCAGTAATAGGACTTAAATATACTATTTTTGACAAGACAAGAGATATAGAAAAACAAAAGAGTCAAATAGAATATAAAAAATCTCTTTTAGATTATGAGAAATTACAAGAAGCAATTAAATTAGAATTAAAAAAATCACTTCTTGATTTAAATTCAAAAGAAAAAATTTTGAAAGAAAAAAAAGAAACACTTGTTTTAGCAAATGATATTTATAAACAATCACAGCTTATGTATAAAAACCACTTAATAGCAATAATAGACTTATTAGCTCAAGAAGCAAGTTTAAGAAATACACAAGCTGAACTAATAGTTGCAAAATATGAAAAGTCTTTAGCCCTTGCTAAAATAAATCTTATAAGTGGAAATAGCTTTGTAAAAAACAACACAACTTTAAAGGTAATAAAATGATAAAAAGTATATTAATAATTTGTATTTCATCTGTTTTTATTTTTGCAAATAATATCGAGTTATCAGGAACAGTAATTTCTGATAATGAAAAAGTAATTACAAGTAGAAATATGGGTTTTATAAAAGAAGTATATGTAAGTGAAGGCTCATTTGTAAAAAAAGGTGAGTTACTTTATGAAATTGATTCTTCAAGTGTTGATTCTTCAAAACAAGAAGCCTTGTTAAATCTTAAAATGCAAGAAAATAAACTTGCCAATATTCAAGTAAATTACAATAGATATAAAAGATTATATGCACAAGATTTAGTACCTAAATATGATGTAGAAGAATTAGAGCTTAATCTTTTAAATATGAAAAATATGATTTTAATTGCAAAAGCAAAACTAAAAGAAGTAAATTTTCAATACAACTACTTAAAAATAAAAGCACCAAATGATGGACTAATTATAAAAAAATCTATAAAAGCAGGTGAGATGTCTATGCCAAGTGCCCCTGCACTAATTCTTTCAGATCTTTCAAGTTTAAAAATAAAAACTGATATTTCAGAAAACAACTTAGGAAAAATTAAATTAAATCAAGAAGTGAAAGTTTCTATTCCTTCTATAAAATTAGAGACAGTTGGTAAAATTGATGCGATAATTCCAAGTATAAATACTGTTACACACTCTTTTATCTTAAAAATTTCTTTTGATAAAAAAGAGTCTGTGATTTATCCTGGTATGTATTCTAAATTAATTATTGAACCTTTAAACTAAGGCTTTATATGCAAAATATTGATAAAAATTTAAATATAGCAGGAAGATTATCATTATCTTTTATAAATCATCCTTTAACACTTATCTTAGGAGTATTTATTTTAGTTTTAGGGTATATATCACTTGTATTTATGCCAAGAGAAGAAAATCCACAAATAAAAGTAAGTGGAGGTGCAGTTATAGTTGCACTTCCAGGTGCAACTCCTAGTGAAATTCAAAAGGTAATAATACAACCTTTAGAGAAAAAAATAAAAGAAATAAAAGGTGTAGAACACATCTATTCATTTGCAAAAGATTCATATGGTATTGTACAAGCTCAATATTTTATAGGTCAAGATAAAGAAGAATCAAATCTAAAACTTTATGATCAAGTTATGAGAAATATGGACTTAATGCCAAGTGGAGCTATGCAGCCTATTATAAAAACAATGGATATTGATACAGATATTCCAATAGCAACTATGGCTTTTTATTCAATGAAAAAAAATGGAAAAGATTTAATCACTCAAACGCAACTTTATAAAGAAGTAAATAAAATCACAAGAGAAGTAAATAAAATTCAAAATGTCGCACTTGTTGATTTAAAAGGTGAAAAAAAAGAGCAATACAATATTCTAATAGATTCAAATAAAATCTCAGCTTATAATTTATCTATTGGTCAAGTTATGAAACAAGTACAAGCCTTATCTTACAAAACAGCAGATATCAATGGAAATACAAAAACTGGGGATGTAGTTGTATTTGGAATAAAACAAGCAATTGAAACAAAAAAAGATATAGAGAACATAATCATTACCTATGAAAACAGTGTTGCAATTTACTTAAAAGATATAGCAAGTGTACAAAGGTCTTATGATATTCAAAATAATAAAGAAGCTCAACTATATCAAAAAGATCTACAAGGAAACTTTGAAGAAATAGAACAAGTTACTATGAGTATATCAAAGCTAAATGGCTCAAACTCTGTTCTTATAAATGAAGAGATATTTGAATATATGGATTCAATAAAAGAAGAACTACTTAATAAAAAAATTGCATTTACAATTACAAGAGATGATGGATACACAGCTAATAATGCTGTAAATTCACTTGTTCAAAACTTATTAATATCTATTGTAATTATTGCTATTTTACTTATTTTTACTTTAGGTTTTAAAGAAGCTATGATTGTTTCATTAGCAGTTCCTATGATTTTATCACTTACTTTATTCGCTGGATTTTTACTTGATGAAACAATTAATAGGATTACTCTTTTCGCTCTTTTAGTATCCCTTGGAATGTTAGTAGATGCTGCAATTATTGTAATTGAAAATATCCATAGACACAGAAAAGAAAATCCAAATATAGATATTTCAATAACAGCTATAAATGCAACAAATGAAATTGGAAATGCAACAAATATAGCAACACTAGCTATTGTAATGACTTTTATACCTATGTTCTTTGTAGGTGGAATGATGGGACAATTTATGCACCCTCTTCCTATTTTTATATCAATCTCACTTGTTATGTCACTATTTGTAGCGTACTCATTTACTCCATATTTAATGAAAAAAATTTATAAGGTTACAAAATGAGACTAGAAAAATTTATATTTAATATATTAGAAAGTAAAACAAAATCTTTTTTAGTTTATCTTATTACATTTATTTTGTTCTCTTTAAGTATAGCTACATTTCCTAGTGAAATTGTGAAAGCAAAAATGCTTCCAAGTAAAGATTCAAATACTTTTTCTGTTTATGTAGATTTAAAAGATGGCTCAAGTAAATTACAAACTAAAGAAGTGACAAGATGTATTTCTTCAAATCTTCAAAAAAACGAATTAGTTACAAATATTTCAGTGTTCATTGGGGAAGGTCAGCCTTTAGATTTTGCAGCAATGGTTAAACAAAGTGCTTTAAAAAACAAACAATCTCAAGCTGAAATAATGGTAAATATTAAAAAAGCAGAAAATAGAGATATTACAAGTTATAATTTAATAAGCAATTTAAGAGAAAATATTCAAAGAACCTGTTCTTTATATGATGCAAACATAAAATTTATAGAACTTCCTGCAGGACCACCTGTTCTTGCTTCCATAGTTGCAGAAATCTATGGTGGAAATAATTTCCAATCAAGAAGAGGTTTTTCACAAAAAATAGCATCTATTTTAAAAGAGCAAGCTACTTTAGTAGATATTGATATAATGGCTGATAAGGATTATATTAAATATCAATTAGAACTTGATAATAATAAAATCATTAAAAGTGGTATTAATTTGGAGCAAATAAAAAATATTCTTTATTTAGCATATGAAGGTATGGAGATTTCTGTTGTTAATGAAGAAAAGGCAGAAAACCAAATACCTATATTTTTAAGATTAGATGATTCAAGACTTTTAGAAAGTTCAACAAAACAAAGTCTTGAAAGTAAATTACAAACATTAAAAGTAGTAAATAAACAAGGTCTTATGATTAGTCTAGCTTCATTTATTACTATTAAAGAAGTAATAAAAGAGCCTACATTAACATCAAAAAATTTAAATATGATGATAAATGTAATTGCTGAAACAGACAAAGATAGTCAAATTTACCCTCTATTAGATGCTAGAAATCAGATACTAAATGAATTAGCAGAAGATTATATAATCACAAAAATAAATATGCTAAATCTCTCATTTAAAGATAAAATTACAGATGAAGAGTTTGATTTAGTTTTTGATGGTGAATTAAAAGTTACAATTGATACTTTTATAGATTTAGGAGGAGCATTTATAATTGCTTTAGTTTTAATCTTCTTCTTAATGGTAATGTATTATAAAAGTTTTGCTCTTTCAGGAGGAATTGTATTAGCTAGTTTTATCTCAATTGTTGGAGTGATTTTTGCTCATGTCATAATGGATATAATTACTGTGGATACATTTTATTTAACAGCCACATCATTAATTGGTTTTATTGGATTAATTGGAATAAATTCAAGAAACTCAACTTTAATAATAGATTTTTCTAAACAATTAGTTATAGATAAAAAGTTAAGCATAAATCATGCTATAGCACAAGCTACTGCAACACGTTCTAAGCCAATTATCTTAACAGTTCTAACAATGGTATTCGCAAGTTCACTTTTAGCTACTGATGCAGTCTTTGGAGGTTTAGGGATTGCTTTAATAGGTGGAACACTGATATCATATATTGTATCAATGTTCTTTGTTCCAGTAATTATAAAAAACCAATTACATAAAATCATTTAAAAGTATTAGATTTTACTAATACTTTTATTTTTACTGCTTAATTTATAAATCAAAAACCATTGCAATTTCATCGCAAACAGGAAAGTGTTTACAACGAATACAATCAGCCCAAATTTTATGTTCAGGAATTGCTTCTTTTTCAATTACTCTAAAGCCTGCTTTTTCAAAAAAACTTTGTGCATAAGTTAAAGATAATATTTGTTCTAACTTATATTTTCTTCCTTCTTTAATACACTCTTCTACAAGTTTTTTTCCAAGGTCTAAGCCTCTAAAATTTTTAGATACAACTAGACTTCTAACTTCTGCTAAACGCGCAGAATGAATATGTAAAGCAGTGAATCCAGCCATTATTCCATTTACTTCTACAATTGTGTAAGATCTAATTGTATTAGCCATTTCATCTTCTGTTCTTAAAAGAATATTTCCATTTTCAACTTCAGCTTTTACAAGCTCTTGCATTGAAGTAATTGAAGTTACATCAGGCTTATAAAACTTAACTTCCAAATAAGTACTCCGTAATTCTATTTTGAAGAGATTCTACACCTTTTTTCTTTAAATTAGAGATGAATATTCCATCAGGGTTTGCTCTTTTTAATTTTTGTAAGTCATTTTGTTTCAATTTATCTATTTTTGTGAAAGCATTGATAATAATTTGATCACCTCTTTTATTGGCCTTTAGAAATTCATCAACATTTTTATCAATAGGTAAATCAGGATGTCTTGAATCAATTAAATGTACAAAAATCTGCAAACATTGTCTTTGTTCTAAATATCCTGTTAAATTAGAATTCCAATCTTTTTTTAAACTTTTAGAAACCTTTGCATAACCAAATCCAGGTAAATCTACAAATCTTGCATAAAGAAAAGGAACTTCTTCTTTATCTGTTTTAAACTTAATATTAAAATAGTTAATAAGTTGAGTTTTTCCAGGTGTTGATGAAGATTTTGCTAAACCTTTTCTATGTGTTAATGTATTTAATAAAGATGATTTTCCTACATTTGATCTACCTAAAAAAGCCACTTCTGCTTTATCAGGACTTGGTGAATCTTGAATACTTTGTGCTGATTCCATAAAGTTTGCTTCAACTATTCTCATTTAATATTTTCCTTACTTTTGCGAGCCACGCTCAATATTTATGATAAATCTTACAGGCTTATTATCACTACCACTTACTTTTGCTTCACCAGTTAATTGATTTACATAAATTTTTTCACCATAAATTTTTTTATCATCATTCTTTTCTTCTAAAAATCCATTTCCAAGAACTGTGTATTCTTGTTTTAAAGGAGAATAAATAATTTTATTACCCTTTCCAACATAATGTTTTAGATCTGTAATAATTTCAAAATCTACATTTCCCGTTGCTATATATTTTGAAGGAATTTTTCCTGTACTTCCTTTTTTAGTTACAAAATATATATCAACTTTTTGTGCATTTAGTTTATCTTTTCCCATTTGTATTTTTACATTTCCAGTGAAAGTTGAAATACCTTTTTTATCATTTGCTTCAAAATTCTGCGCATCTATAACTAATTGCTGAGTTTGAGCTAATAATAGTGTAGAACACACTAATAAACCTGCTAAAAATTTCATTGCTTACCTTTATTTTTTATTTTTAACTTCTATTTCAAAATGAACATCTTTAGATCTCATATAATTTTTTGTTCCATCTAAATATAAGTTTGTTCCTTTAACTGTATTCTTATAATAATAACCATTATAAGGCACATTATTTGTTGCTAATTTTGTTTTTATATTATAATCTAATGCATCTGTATTTAAATTTATAAAGTCATCTCTATTATATTTTACATCTCTTTGTAAAGTTAAATCATCGCCTTTTTTTATAATAACTTGTGCTTCTAAAGTTTCAATTTTAAAATCTTTTTTATCTAAGTTATTTCTTAAAAGAATATTTGCATCATACATTTCATCTCTAGTTTTATATTTAATAGCATGACTACCTTGAACTATTCTTGATACATTTTTATCTGTAATTGTGTACATTAATGGCTTTTCAAAAACTACTAAAGGAATATCTTTAATATCATTATTCTTTGCTCTATTTTCAACAGGAATAAAATATGATCCAACTGCTAAGAGTAATAATGAATAATTAAAAAGTTTTATATCCATGCGTTTAAAAAGTCCTCTTCAAGTCCATCTTCTTTACAAATATGTTCAATCATTTCTCGAACAGCTCCACTTCCACCTTGATTTTTACAAACTACATGTACAAAATCTTTTAAATATTCTGTTCCATTTAAAGGTGTGAAAGAAAGTCCTGCTTTTTTAAGCATTCTATAGTCATTTAAATCATCACCAATAGCTGCAACTTGATTCCATGCCAATCCTTCATCATCAAGTATTTTCTGTAGTACTTCATCTTTATTATGAATTCCTTGATGTAAGTGCTCAATTTTTAAATCTTTTGCACGTCTTTCAACAATTAAAGAGTTTCTTCCTGTAATAATTGCAGCTTTTTTCCCAAGTTTTTTTGTCCAAGTAGCAATTGCTAAACCATCAGCAACATCAAAAGACTTTAACTCATCTCCAGAATTAGTATATGTAATTTGACCATTTGTTAATGTACCATCAACATCTAATACAATAAGTTCAATCATAGAACACCTTTTGTACTAGGAATTCCTAATCTTTCATTTTTTACTAATGCTCGTCTTAGAGCTACTGCAAAAGCTTTAAAAGAAGCTTCCAAAATATGGTGTTTATTTCTTCCTCTATCTTGAATGATATGTAAAGTTATTCCAGCATTTCCACTTACTGCATGAAAAAATTCTTCAGCTAATTCAACATCAAAATCCCCTACTTTTCCTGAAATATTTACTTCATAAACTAAATAAGGTCTATTTGATAAGTCTAAGGCACAAGTTGTTGCTGCTTCATCCATTACAACAGTTGCATTACCATATCTCTCAACTGCTTCTATAGGAAAAATCTCTTGCTTTAAAGCTTTTCCTAATACAATTCCACAATCTTCAACTGTATGGTGCGCATCAATATGTAAATCTCCATCACAAGATAAATCAATATCAATTCCACTATGTTTAGATAATGCCTCTAACATATGATCAAAGAAACCAACACCTGTATTAATATTTGATTTACCACTACCGTTAATATCTAATTTACATTTAATATCTGTTTCTTTTGTTTTTCTATTTTGTTCTACCATTTTAAACCCTATTTTCTTATTATAATAGCACGACTTAAACCATTTGTATCTTTAAATATTTGTGCTTGATTTTCTGAACTAAAACCTCTTATTAGTACTTTATGTAAAAATCTATCATTAGAAACAACTTTTACTATATCAACTCTATTTTGATTATTAGTTATTGCTTCATATTTTCTTTTTGTTATCATTGCACCTTCTAGTTTACTAAAAGCACCAACTTGTAAATTATAATTATCATGAATTACAGTTTTTTCTTCTATTACCATAGGAGTAACTGGCTCTAATTTAGTTACCTTTTGAGGTACTACTGGCTTTTGATATGCATGTTTTATAGGTGCATTATAATTTTGTATTTCCCCATTATATCCTAAAACAGTTACTTTTACCCTTGCAGTTCCATCTTTTACCATATCAATTTTATGGGCTGCTGTATTAGATAAATCAATAATTCTTCCATCAACAAAAGGACCTCTATCATTAACTCTAACAACTACGCTCTTACCATTTTCAAGATTATCAACTCTTACTACTGTATTCATTGGCAAAGTCTTATGAGCAGCCGTTAAGTCATACATATTGTATGTTTCACCATTTGAAGTCTTTTTAGCATGGAAATTTGGTCCATACCATGAAGCAATTCCTCTAAACTCATCATTTATATTTGGAATAAAAGGATAATATTTTTCACCAAAAACAGTGTAAGGACGTAAGGTAGCTCTATGCATTGCTTTTGAATTTCTAATATTACTATTTGATGTATCTTTATATATTTTATTTATTTCAGATTTGTTTACTACATGTTTTTTAGAAGAACATCCTGTTATTAAAAGCGCTCCTGCTAATAAACTAGTAGTTATTCCATATTTAAAAATTTTATTAATATATTGCAATTTTATCTCCAACTTTTATTTTATTCGATTTCAAGTTATTATCTCTTTTTATTTTTTTAATATTAAGTTTAAATTTATGTGCAATTGTACTTAAAGAATCACCTTTTTTAACTTTATATATTGTTTTATTTGAACTCTTTCTTGTTGTTTTATTTACTTTATACTTATCAATAGGAATAACAAGTTTTTGCTTTAATAACAATCTATTAGATTTTAAATCATTAAACTTTTTAATTAAACTATATTTTACTTTAAACTTATAAGCAATACGTAATAAAGTATCACCTTTTTTAACTCTATAAATTACAAAAGAGTCATTTTTAATTCTATTTTTATTTTTATTATAAATACCTAATTTTGAATAAGGAATATTTACGTCATAACGTTTTACATCAAAAGGTACAATTTTTTGTTTTATATGTATATTCATTTTAGCTAATGTATTATATTTCATATTTAATACTTTAGAAATACTTCTTAAATGCAAGCCACCTTTTACTTTAACAGTTGTAATTGTAGCATTTATATCTCTATCAAAAATATAACCTTTTTTAAGAAAATTTCTATTAGCAATCATTGCTAAAACTACAATTTTTCTTAAATAACTTCTACTTTCTCTTGGTAAATATTGTCTATCTAATTTTTCTTGTATTTTTAAAAGATCTCTAGCTGTAATTGGAATATTCCATTGTTTTATATCTTTGTATATTCTATTAAGTTTATAAAAATCTTTTCTTGTTCTTAAATACTCTTTGATTATATTTCTATATTCTGTGATTTTTTTAGAGTCTTTTTTATTAGGATAAAGTTGTACATATTTATCTATACTAGCTCTTGTAATTGCTTCAATTATTCTACCTTCACCACAATTATAAGCTAATATTGATAAATACCATTTATTAAATCTTTTATGGTGTGATTTTAAATACTTAGAAGCTGCATGCGTTGATTTTATAAAATCTAATCTTTCATCAACATATTCATCATTTCTTAACTTATAAACTTTTGCGGTCGCTGGCATAAACTGCCATAATCCAAGAGCATTTGTAGAAGATTTAGCATCTATTTTGAAATTTGATTCAGCCATAGATAAAAATAAAAAGCTTGAAGGTAAGCCTTCTTGATTTAAAACTTCTTTTATTTTTGAAATATAAATAGAAGATTGTCTTAAATTTCTTTTATATACATGTATATGATTTTTGTCTGATAATTTATTATATAGATCTTGAAGATGTTTATCATGAACAAAAGATTTTTCGATATCCAAGTCTTTTAAGACTTGAAGATCTTTTTTAGTGAAATTTACTGCACTTAAATTAGTATAAAGAGAGGTGAAAATTAAAAATACAACTAATAATATCTTATTCATGTAATATCCCACTTCTTTACATAACTAGATATCCTTTTTAAGATAAACTAGAAAACTCTTTAAATAATTTAATAGCATTCGTTGTAGTAAGATTGTCAATTTCTTCTCTAGACATTTCTAATAATTCAGCCATTTTATCAGCAACAAAAACTGTATAATATGGTTCATTTCTTTTTCCTCTAAAAGGATGAGGAGTAAGATAAGGTCCATCTGTTTCTATAATTAATTTATCTTTTGGAATTTTAGATAGAACTTCTACTAATTTTTTTGCATTTTTAAAAGTTAAAACCCCACCTATACCAAAGTAAAAATTATGATCAGCAAGTGGCAATAAATGTTCACTTGCATTAAAGCAGTGAAGAACTCCACCAACTTGTTTAGCATCATAATCTATTAATATTTGTCTTGAATCATTTGAGGCTTCTCTAACATGAACAATTAAAGGTTTATTTACTTTTTTTGCAAACTCAATCTGAGCAATAAAAACTTCTTTTTGTTTTGCAATATTAGCTTTTTTTTCTTCATCATCTTCAGGAAGTCTAAAATAATCTAAACCACACTCTCCAACTGCTATACATTTAGGATGGTTTATATATTCTTCTAATACTTTTTCATCATACATATCTATATCATAAGGATGAATACCAACAGCAAAAAACACTTCATCATATTTTTCTGCAAGTTTTATAGCTTGAGGAAGATCGTTAAAATCAGCACCAGGAATTAAAAAACCTTTTACATTATGCTCTATTGCATTCTTAATTACGGTATCAATATCTTCATAATATTGTTTGTTGTCTAAATGACAATGAGTATCTATTATTATGTTAAAAACCTTTTTTTTACTAAATTTAATAATCCATTTACTTCAGATAGATCTGAAGCTTTTATCCAAGCATCAATTCCAAAGTTTTTAAATGCATCATAATCTTCTTCATCATCAATCATTGCAACTGAAACATACTTTTCTTTACATACTTCAGATTTATTTTCTTCAAATTCAAAAATTGAATCAATATTTATAATGATGATATCTGCTTTTTCACTTAATCCACTATGAAAATGTTCAACTTTATGTTCATTATCAAACAATGACTCATCAATTTCACAAAATGTAATTATATTCATATAAAAACTCCTAAACTTCTTTAATACTTTATTCTATCTAAAAAATTATTAATTTCAAAATTATAGTATATACCTAGCTGTATCTACGTTATCTACAATCTCATCTAGTTTAACTTCAACTAGATTTTTTGTTATAATTACTTTTTCGCCTTTTTTTTCATCAGCTTCAAAAGAAATGTCTTCAATTACTTTTTCAATAACAGTATGAAGACGTCTAGCACCTATATCTTCTGTCATTTCATTTGCAGTTACTGAATATTTTGCAAAGGCTCTAATAGAACTATCATCAAACTCTAACTCAACCTTTTCTACTGCTAATAACGCTTGATACTGTTTTAATAAAGAGTTTTTAGTATTAGTTAATATTTTATATAAAGCTTCTTCATCTAAAGATTCTAATTCAACTCTTAAAGGAAATCTTCCTTGAAGTTCTGGTAATAAATCGCTAGGTTTTGATACATGAAATGCCCCTGCTGCTATAAATAAAATATGGTCAGTTTTAACTTGTCCAAATTTAGTTTGAACACTACTACCTTCAACAATAGGTAATAAATCTCTTTGAACACCTTCTTTACTTGGATCTTGATTTTGGTTAGTTTTACCAGATGCAATTTTATCAATTTCATCTAAAAATATAATTCCACCATTTTGAGCTCTTTTAACAGCTTCAATTCTAATAGCTTCTTGATCTAGTAAAGATTCACTAGCTTCATCTCTTAATAAAACCTTTGCATCTTTAATACTTACTTCTTTTTTAATCTTATCTTTATTAAGTCCACCTAACATTTTACTAAGGCTTTCTTGCATTGAACTCATATCCATTGGCATATTTGAATCTAAAATCTCTACATGAGCTTTCTTAGAAACTTCAATTTCAATTTTTTTATCATCCAATGATCCATCAAGAAGCTTTTTTTCCATAACGTTATATGTTTTTATAAATGATTCTTTAGCATTTTGAGTTGCAGTATCAGGTAATGGTGGTACGAGAATTTCTATAATTTTTTTATAGACTTCATCTTCAATTTTATCTTTGATTTTATCTTCATACTCTTTTGACACAATATTAATTGATTCATATACTAAATCTCTAATCATTGATTCGACATCCCGACCTACAAAACCAACTTCTGTATATTTACTAGCTTCCACTTTTACAAAAGGTAAAGACATCATTTTTGCTAATCTTCTTGCAATTTCAGTTTTACCAATACCAGTACTTCCTATCATAAGAATATTTTTTGGCATAATTTCTTCTTGTAAAACTGGTTCAACTTTCATTCTTCTATATCTATTTCGTAAAGCTAATGCAATTGTTTTTTTTGCATTGTTTTGTCCAATAATATAATCATCTAAGTATGCAACAATTTGCTTAGGTGTTAAATCCATACTTTTTTAATCCTCTAATTTCAATAATTTAATATTTTGATTTGTATAAATACAAAGTTCACCTGCAATCATAAGTGATTCTTTTACAACTGCTTCTTCATCTAAATCTGAATGCTTTGCAAGTGCCCTAGCAGCTGAAATTGCAAAATTTCCACCTGAACCAATTGAAGCTATACATCCATCTTCTGGTTCAACTACATCACCATTTCCACTTAAAATAAAAATATGGTCTTTATTAAGTACAATCATCATAGCTTCAAGACGTCTTAAAACTTTATCTTTTCTCCACTCTTTAGAAAATGCAATAACTGCTTTTAATAAATCACCTTTTGTTGATTCTAAATGTGTTTCAAACATATCATAAAGATTAAAAGCATCAGCAGTACTTCCAGCAAAACCTGAAAGAATTTGATCTTTATATAATTTTCTAATTTTTGTGGCATTACCTTTTAAAACTGTATTACCAAAAGTAACTTGTCCGTCACCTCCTATTACAGCTTTATTTTTGCCCTTATATGCAAGTATCGTAGTAGCATCAAACATTTAATTATTCTCCTATGATTATAACTTCCAGTGATGCATGAACAGCATGACCTAATTTACAATCAATAATAAAAGTACCTTCAGCTTTGATTTTTTTATCTAATGATAAATTCTTTTTATCAATTTCAATAGAGAATTGAATATTTAATTCTTCTGAAATTTCTTTATTTGTAACAGAACCAATTAAATGTCCATTTGCACCTATTTTGTGTTTAATAGTAAGTTTTGTTGCATTTAATTTTTCTGCTAATTCTTTTGCTGCTGCAATTTCTTCTGCTTCTTTTGCATCTTTTCTTTTTTGCTCAGCTTTATATTTTGCTAATACGTCATTTGTTGCATGTAAAGCTAAACCTTTTCCGATTAAGAAATTTTTTCCATAACCATCTTTAACTTCTTTAACTTCACCAGCTTTTCCCGTACCTTGTACATCTTTAATTAATAAAACTTTCATATTTACTCCATATATCTAAATTAGCGGTATTTTACTATAATTTATATGAAGTAAGTATAAATCATGATACTCTTGGTATTTTAATTAACTTGCAATATCAAGAGTATTAGGCAAATTTTGTCTAATATTCCTTTTTTTAACATAATTATTTAAACCTATATGATTATTATATCCTAAAAGTTTTGCAATTTTTCTAACAGATAATCCAACTGATAATAACTCTTCAATTTTATCTCTTTGCTTATCAAATTTAGATTTTTGAATGGTTCCTACAGGTTTACCTAAAGCAACACCTGATAATTTTTTTGCACTTAATGCTTCTTTTGTTCTTAGACTCATTAAGTCTTTTTCTAATCCAATAGTCATAGAAATCATACCTAGAATCATTTGAGTTAACATATCTTTATCATCAACTAAATCAAGATTTTGCTTAACTACTAATATTCGTATTTTATTAGTTAAAAGAAATTTAACAATTTCTAAAATAGTTTCAATTGTTCTTCCAAATACATTTAAATCATAAACAATAAGTGTTGAGTTTTTTTCACAGTTTTTTAGTAATTCTAGAATATTTTTTTCATCACTAGGAGTACTAATATCAATCTCTATATTTTTGTAAATTTCAATATTATGTTTTTTTACATAATTATTTAAAATATCTTTCTGTTCTTCTGTATATTTCTCATTATTCTTGTTTATTCTCATATATGTGAAAACATTTGACATGATTTATTCCTTAACATTAAGTATATTTTTAATATATAAAGTTACATAGTGTTTCGTTTATATATATAAAATTTATACAAAATGTTAACAAATTATTATTAATTTAAACTTAATTTTTAATTAATCAATGCCATATTTAGACACTTTATAGAATATGTCTTTACACATATTATTATACAGTTTGAATTAAAAGTCTTTTTTTGATATTATCTTTTTGAATATATGTAAACAGAAAGGTATCTTTTGAAAATTACTGTTGGAATCTCAGGAGCAAGTGGAGCTAATTTAGGTCTTAATTTTGTTAAAAAACTTCCTAAAAATATTGAAGTTTTTTTAGTACTTTCTAAGAGTGCAAAAATTGCATTAAAATTAGAAAATGGAATTTCTGTAAAAAAAACTTTTGAACAATATCCAAATGTCAAAATATTTTTAGATAGTAATATTGCTGCACCAATTGCATCTGGCTCATTTAAAGTGGATAAAATGATTATCATTCCATGTTCAATGAATACACTTGCAAAATGTACTGTTGGAATTTCTGATTCATTGATTACAAGGGCTTTTACAGTAATGTTAAAAGAAAAAAGAGATATAGTTCTTGCACCTAGAGAAATGCCCCTTAATTCAATTGCTTTAGAAAACATGTTAAAATTATCTACCTTAGGAGTAATTATAGCTCCTCCTGTTCTTGGATATTATTCAAGTCAACAAACACTAGAAGAAATGGAAAGTTTCTTAATTGGTAAATGGTTTGATTTACTAAAAATTGACAATAACTTATATGAAAGATGGAAATAAAATGCCTAAAAATTTAAATACGAAAGAGTCATATAAAAAAGCTATCTATAGTGGTACTTTTGACCCCATTACAAATGGACATTTAGATATTATAAGCCGTGCTGCAAATATATTTGATGAAGTAATAATTGCAGTTGCGAAAAGTGAAAGAAAAAAGCCTATGTTTACACAAGAAGAAAGAGTAAGGTTTTCAATAGCAGCAACAGAACATTTACCAAATGTACGAGTTGAAGGCTTTGATACTTTACTTGTGGATCTAGCTACACAATTAGATGTAAATACTATCATTAGAGGACTTCGTGCTGTTTCAGATTTTGAGTTTGAACTACAGATGGGTTATGCAAATGCATCAATTAATGATAAAATTGAAACTCTTTATTTAATGCCTACACTAGAGAATGCCTTTGTTTCTTCTACAATTGTAAGAGAAATTATAAGATTTGATGGGAAGTTTCAACACTTAGTACCTAAAGAAGTTTTAGAATGTATGTAGTTGTTGAAGGAATTGACACTGCTGGAAAATCTACACAGTTAGATTTATTACAACAAAAACATCCAAATGCAATTTTCACTAAAGAACCAGGTGGGACTGATATTGGTTTGAAATTACGTTCAATGGCACTTAATGGAGAAGCGAAATCTCCAATTGCTGAAATGTTTTTGTTTTTAGCTGATAGGGCTGAACATATTGAAGAAGTAATACTTACAAATAAAGAAAAATTAGTAATCTCAGATAGATCCATGATTTCTGGAATTGCATATGCATCAGCCTTTCCATTAGAAAAAATGATTGAACTAAATCTATTAGCAACAAACAATATATTACCAAGCCATATAATTTTATTAGAACTATCAGCTTCAGAACTTAAATATAGGCTTTCACAAAAAGAAAATGATGCAATTGAATTACGTGGAATTGAGTATTTAATGAATATTCAAAGTAGAATGAAAGAAACAATAATTAAACTAGGAATAAACCATCTATTTATAGATGCAAGCCTAAAAATAGAAGAAATAGAAGAACAAATAGGAGATTTTTTAAATGAGTAAAGTTGAAAAGAAAGCAATAATACAAAGTCTTAGAGGTATGAAAGATATTGTAAATGATGAAAGTGCATTATTTACATATTTTGTTGATAATGCTTCCTCTATTGCGAAAAGATATGGATTTTCATATATGGAAACGCCAATTTTAGAAGAAACAGCTTTATTTAAAAGATCAGTTGGTGAAAGTTCAGATATTGTAAATAAAGAGATGTATAACTTTACAGATAAAGGTGAACATGAAGTTTGCTTAAGACCTGAGGGAACAGCAGGTGTTGTTAGACATTTTGTACAAAAGAAACTAGATCGTGCTGGTGGAACACAAAGATGGTACTATTATGGACCTATGTTTAGATATGAAAGACCTCAAAAAGGTAGATTAAGAGAGTTTCATCAGTTTGGTTGTGAAGTATTTGGAGTGGCTTCAGTTATTGAAGATGCAAATATTATTATGATGATTAAAGAGATTTTAGACTTCTTTGGAATTGGTTTCAAATTACAGTTAAATTCACTTGGTGATGAAAATTGTATGCCTCAATATAAAGAAAATCTTGTAAAACACTTAACTTCTTTTAGAGATGAATTATGTGAAGACTGTCAGGTAAGAATTGATAAAAATCCTATTAGAGTCCTTGATTGTAAAAATGAAAACTGTCAATTAAAGTTATCCAATGCGCCTAAAATTACTAATAATCTATGTGATTCATGTAATACAGATTTTGAAAAACTAAAAGAAATTTTAGATTTTAACGGTGTTGAATATGAGATTGACACAAACCTTGTACGAGGTTTAGACTATTATTCTAAAACTGCTTTTGAGTTTGTTTCTAATGAAATTGGAGCACAAAGTGCAATTGCTGGTGGTGGAAGATATGATAAACTTGTTGAATATTTAGGTGGTCGCCCAACTCCTGGTATTGGTTTTGCTATTGGAATTGAAAGATTATTAGAACTTGTAAAAATGAAAGAATCAAAAGAAGATACTATTTATATGGGTTCACTAGATGAAGCTTCTTTTAATACAGTTTTAAAAGTTGCAAATATAAAAAGAAAAACAACAAAAACAATAGTAGAGTATACACCAAGAGCTTTTGGAAAGCATTTTAAACTAGCAGAAAAAGTAAATGCTAATATATTTGCTGTAATTGGAGAAAAAGAACTTCAAGAGGGAACTATCTATGTTAAAAACTTAGATACTAAAGAAGAAAAAACTATTAAATTAGAGGAATTCTAATATTGAATAATTATGGAGTTGATATATGGAGTGATGACAACTTCATAATTGAAGAGGGATATGCAAAAGTAAATTATCAAAGTAAACCTTCACTAATATCTATAGTTAAGGAAGTAAGAGATCAAGACTTTAAAGGTCCCTTACTTTTAAGATTCCCTCATATAACTAAAAAACAAATAACTACACTTTATGATACTTTTAATACAAGTATTGATGAATATAATTACTGTGGAACATTTAACGCAGTCTTCCCTTTAAAGGTAAATCAGCTTCCTACATTTATTCATCCACTTATACAAAATGGAAAAGAATTTAACTATGGATTAGAAGCAGGAAGTAAAGCAGAACTTGTAATTGCAATGACGTATAATAACCTTAACTCCCCTATTACAGTTAACGGCTTTAAAGATAAAGAGATGATTCATTTAGCTTTTATTGCAAAGAGCAAGGGCCATAATATAACACTTATTATTGAAGGCTTAAATGAGCTAGAAACAATAATAGGTGTACAAGAAGAAACACATCTTCCTTGTCCAAATATTGGATTAAGAGTTAGACTTCATAGTGGTGGTAGTGGTATTTGGGCAAAAAGTGGTGGAATTAATTCTAAGTTTGGATTAACATCAACTGAGATACTAGAAGCTTATGAAATGATTAAGAAAAATGATATGATCGAGTTCTTAACAATGATTCATTTTCATATTGGTTCAGCTATGAACTCAATTAAGCCATTAAAAAAAGCATTAAGAGAATCTGGTCACATTTATGCAGAACTTAAAAACTTAGGAGCAGTTAATTTAAATGCCATAAATATTGGTGGTGGTTTAGCAGTTGAGTATAGTGCTTATGAAAGAAATAGATTTTATTCATTAAGAGAGTTTGCAAGTGATGTAATATTTACATTAAAAGATATTGCTAAACAAAAAGGTGTTGAAGAGCCAAATATTTTTACAGAATCTGGAAGATTTATTTCTGCAGCCTCTACTGTATTAGTAACTCCTGTTTTAGAACTTTTTTCTCACGAATATGATTTAGCGCATTTAAAACTAAAAGAGACTAACCCTCCTTTGATTGAAGAGTTAAATTTACTTTTTAAAGATATGATTAAAAAAACATCTTATGAATATATGCATGATGCAATTGACCATATGGAATCATTATTAACACTATTTGATTTAGGATATATTGATTTACAAGATAGATCAAATGCAGAAATATTAACTCATCAAATTATAAAAAAAGCTATTTCACAACTAGAAGTGGAAGACTATGAGGAACTTAAAAAACTTGATGAAAATATACAAGAAAAATATTTACTAAATTTTTCTATGTTTCAATCACTTCCAGATTATTGGGGAATAGACCAAGAATTTCCAATTATGCCTTTAACTCATCTTGATAAAAAACCTACAAGATCTGCATCTTTATGGGATATTACTTGTGATAGTGATGGAGAATTACCTTTTGATTCAAAAAAAGCTTTATATTTACATGACATTAATTTAAATAAAGAAGAGTATTTCTTAGGTTTCTTTAATGTAGGAGCATATCAAGATACTCTAGGAATGAAACACAATCTATTTTCACATCCTACTGAAGTAAATGTAGTTTTTAAAGATGGCAAAGTTTCACTAGAAAAAATTATTGAATCACAAACTATTATAGATATTCTTGAAGATATTGATTATGATACAAGTGACATTAAAAACAGACTTAAAGAAAATTTAGATATAAACACATACAAAATATTAGAAAAGTATTTAAATGAGAATAATTATTTAAAAACAATTTGGAGTTATAATGACTAAAGAAAATGAAAAAGAAGAAGAGAATAGTATTTCTTTTTGGGCTCAAATAAAAGAGGACTTTGTTGTTCCTAAATTAAATGATCCTGCACTTGATTCAAATATTGAACTATTTTTTAATTACCCAGGTGTTTGGGCTATTATTAACCATAGGATTACAAATAAATTATATATAAATGGTTGGAGAAGAACAGCAAGAGTATTAGGAGGAATATCTTCTTTATTTACAAAGACAGATATTCATCCCGCTGCAACGATAGGTAGACGAGTATTTATTGATCATGCAATTGGTGTTGTAATTGGTGCAACTACTATTATTGAAGATGATGTATTAATTTATCAAGGGGTAACTCTAGGTGGTGTTAGTTTAGATAAAGGTAAACGACATCCAACTGTAAAATCAAATGCAGTTATTGGAAGTGGTGCAAAAGTTTTAGGGAATATTACTATTGGTAAAAACTCTAAAGTTGGGGCTAACTCAGTTGTTGTTTGTGATGTTCCAAAAAACTCTACAGCTGTTGGAGTTCCGGCAAAGATTCTAAAAAGAGATAATAAAGACTGCAAATTCACACATGATGATTTACCAGATATCAATAAAGAAATGTTTAAATATTTAATTGAAAGAATTCATGTTTTAGAAACTGCTGTTAAAGAAGAAGATGGCATTGATGTAAGTAAAAAAGATAAAAAACTTGAAGATGATTATAATAAATTCATAAATGCAATGAACTCAATAAAAAAGAAATAACATAAATGTATGATTTAGCTGTTTTTGGAATTATAACTGGTTTTATATCAGGCTTTTTCGGAGTTGGGGGAGGTATGATTTTAGTACCAATGCTTTTAGTCTCTGGTTTTGTAATGAAAGAAGCAGTAGCTATCTCTATTATGCAAATGGTATTTTCATCAATATATGGTTCATTTTTAAATTCAAAGAAATTTACAAATGTAATTAAAGATGGAATTATAATAGGTATTGGTGGTTTTGTAGGTGGCTTACAAAGTGGATATATTGTAACAAATGTATCTAATGAATTTTTACAATATCTATTTATTCTAATTTTATTTTACTCAATAATAAAAATATTTATAACTCCAGCAGAACATGATTGTGATCAAAGATCAAAGAACAAACTTACACTATTTATTATCGGTTTCTTTACAGGACTGCTTGCTATGAGTATTGGAGTTGGAGGTTCTGTAATATTAACTCCTATTTTAATAGGTTTTTTAAAGTATGACTTAAAAGCAGCAACTGCACTTGGACTGTTCTTTGTAATATTTTCATCAATTGCTGGATTTACTTCTTTATCATTAAGTGGACATATGCTTTATACCGAAGGTGCTATTATTGGTATTTGTTCTTTAATAGGTGTTTATTTTGGAATTTTGCTTAAAAATAAAGTTCACTCTAATTCATATAAAAAATATATTCTAGTTTTAAATACTATTATATTAGTAACTATGATTTATAAAACATTTTAAATAGCTTTGTAACTAAGTTGTAATTAAAATTTAGTATAATTTCATTACAGACATTAATTTAGATAAAAAAGATTACGCGAACGATCTTTTTTATCTTCTTTTTAAATACAACTGCAATTGTATTTAATTTAAATTGTCTTTTAATAGATACTCTAAAACTCCACCATACTTATAGTACTCAACTTCAATACTTGTATCTAATCTAGATTGTAAAGTAAGAACCTTACTTTGATTGTTTTTAAAAATTTCTATATCTATTTTATCATTTACTTTTAATCTATTAGTTTTTATATTTATAAGCTCATCACCTTTTAACTTTAAAGAGTCAATATCATCATCAATAAACTCTAAAGGTAAAATACCTACTCTTATCAGATCTTTTTTATACTCTTTTGAAAAAGATTTAGCAATGATTACTTCAACACCTAAAAGTTTTAATCCTTTTACAGCCCAATCATTTATCTCCCCGATTCCAAACCTACTTCCTGCAAAGAGTACTAGAGGAATTTTATTTTCTTTCATTTTAAGTGAAAAATCATATATTGGCATAATTTCACTACTTTGAAAATCTTTTGTATAACCACCCTCTTTTGGACTTACCATTTTGTTTTTAAGTTTACTATTTGATAAAATTGATTTTATAATTACATTACTATTTGCATATCTATTCTCAAAAGTATCAAACTCATCAGGTCGTAGCCCTTTTGATTGAAGAAATAAAGCTGTTGGAGAATAAGATGGTATTCTACCCTTAGCAGATATATCTTCACTTGAAATATTATCATCAAAAAGTGCTAAGATTCTTGCATTTTTAATATCAATATATTCTATATTCTTTTTATTGAAAATATCTGTTTTATAAAGATAGGTAGAATTTGTATCCCAATCAAAAGTTTTATCTTTTTCATATACTAATTCTTGCCAATAATTAGTCCCAATAAAAATATCTTTATATAAATCTTTATAAACAGAATAATCAAGTTTTTCTAAGTATTCATTTACTTCATTCATACTTGGCCAAATATTTGATAAAAAAATATCTTGAGTTATACTCTCTTTTGTAATATCAAAATCTAAATTACCTTTTAAACAATAAGCAACTAATAGTGCAGGAGAAAATAGCCATTTAGATTTAGTAAATCTATTTTTTTTGATTTCTTCAATATCATTTGAAAAAGCAATATACGATACATTTAAATTATATTTATCTATATCCAAAGAAACAGTTTCATTAAGAGAGATATCTTTTTTCTCTTTTATAGTAAAACCCAATTGTTCTAAATATTTAAATAAGTCTAATTTCTCTAAAAACTGCTTTTGTACTAAGGAGTCAAAAGTTATAAATCTAGCAATATTTTTATTTATTCTAATACCTAAGTCACAAGCTTTTTTTGCAATTAAGCAAGCTTGTATCAATAAAGAAGGATTAGTTGTATTTTTACAAATATCTATAAGAGCTAAAACAATATCATTATCTTTAACAAATTTTCCTTTTTTAAAGGTTTTTAGCTTATTAGCTATTTCTTTTACTAAAAACTCTTCTTCAAGAGTTTTTAAAGCAATTCCAATTGGCATAACTTTTGATAAGTCTAATTCGATTTGTTCTTCATATTCTGTATATTGTTCTATATCTTTTGATAAATATAGCATTTGCTTTTCATAATATGTTTTAATTAAAGAAGCATTAACTCCTCTTGTTTGTTCAATAAAAAATATAGTATTATCGTCAATAGGAAAATATCCACAAACTCCTTTATACTGCGAAATAAGTTTTGATAACACTGTTCTATCTTCTAAAGATATGTTTTTTAAGCCTCGTCCATAAAACTCTACAATTTTTCCATTTATATTATTGTTTTTTATTATATTTTTTAAGCTTATAAGAACATCATTGAAACTTGTTCCTTGAGCTAATGAGCCTGTAATTTTTATACCAATAGTTTTAGGAAGCTCAAAAGAAATAGAAGAACCTAACATAACAGATTGGATTTCAAGTCTTCCTACATTTAAAGAAAGTACACCTAAAGAATTAAGCTGTGAACTGTGAAAATCTGTACCAAGTATTGCTTCTGGAAAAATTACAACTTTTTCTTCTGTCATTTTCATTGAAAGCATTGTGGATAAGTATTCTAAGTTTACTTGATTTAAATTATTAATATTTGGAGGAATTATAGATATATTTTCAAAAGTATTTCCATAATACTTTAAAAAAGTATATCTTTCTTTATTTTTTTGTTCATTACTATCTTTATTATCAACTACAACATCAATCATTATTTTAGGACTTAAATTTTTACTTGCTGAAATAAAATCAACTAAAGCAGGAACTGCATTAAATTCATTCATTATAATTCTATTTGAATAAAATTTTATTTGCTTTAAATGATTTCTATTTACAAAGGTATTTATAATCTTTTCAATATCATTTTCATCAGCATTTCTAATATTTGCTTCTAATAATATCTTTAATGAATATGGAAGTTTTTTTAATTTTGAAGAATATTCAAAAACTTTTTTTAAGTCACAATAATAATATTTTTTTTGATTAAAATCAAAACTATTTAAAAATCTATTCAAAGCTCTTCACTCCGTTATTTTTCTTAATTAAAAAGTATCTAAATTTACTTTAATAATTAATTATAAATAATTAAAATTCTTCCATAAAAATATAAGTTTACAATTTATATAAAAGCATAGAAAATTTAATCAATAATTATCTAAGAGTATAATATAATATTAGCTTCAAAAATTTAAAGGCTAATATAATTATGACAGATACTATAAAAATTTTTAATGCTAAAGAAAACAACTTAAAAAATATTAATTTAGAAATACCAAAAAATAAACTAATCGTATTTACAGGACTATCAGGCTCTGGAAAATCTACACTTGCATTTGATACACTTTATGCAGAAGGACAAAGAAGATATATTGAATCATTATCTGCTTATGCTAGACAATTTTTAGATAAAGTTGGAAAACCTGATGTTGAAAGAATTGAAGGCTTAACACCAGCAATTGCAATTGACCAAAAAACAACTTCTAAAAATCCACGTTCAACTGTTGGAACAATTACAGAAGTTTATGATTACTTAAGACTTTTATATGCAAGAATTGGAAAACAACATTGTCATAAATGTGGAGAACCAATTTCACAAATGAGTGCATCAGATGTAATTAATCAAGTTTTAACACTTCCTCAAAACTCCAAAATTGTAATTTTAGCACCTCTTATAAACAGAAAAAAAGGTACTTTTGCTGATTTACTAGAATCTTTAAGAGGTAAAGGTTATGTAAGAGCCATGATTGATGGAGTGATGGTTAGACTTGATGAAGAAATAGAACTTGGTAAATCAAAAATGCATACAATCAAAGTCGTAATTGATAGAGTTGTAGTAAAAGAAGAAAACAAAGAAAGAATCGCTCAAGATGTTGAAAAAGGTTTAAAAGAGAGCTTTGGAGAACTTGAAATTGAAGTACTAAATCATGAAGATGTTGGAGTTGAAAAACATATTCATTACTCTGAGCATATGGCATGTTTTGATTGTAAAATTTCCTTTGAACCTTTAGAGCCTTTATCTTTTTCCTTTAATTCACCAAAAGGTGCATGCTCATCATGTGATGGTTTAGGTATTAGATACGCACTTGATATGAAAAAAGTAATAAATGAAGAACTTCCTATTGAAGAAGGGGCTGTTAGAGTAATCTATGGTTTTAACAAAGGTTTTTACTTTAAAATGCTTACTGCTTTTTGTGAAGCTGCAGATATTAATACAACAATTCCATTTAAAGAATTACCAGAACATCAAAGAAAAGCAATACTTCATGGTGGAATAGAAGAAGCAAAGTTTGTATGGAAAAAACATAGCTTAAAAAGAAAATGGGAAGGTGTTGTAAAAATTGCCTATGATATGGTTAAAGATGAAAAAGAGATGGCTGAATATATGACTGAAAAAGCATGTAGTGATTGTAATGGAAATAGATTGAAACCATCATCTCAAAGTGTTTATGTTGCAGGTAAAACAATAGGAGATATTCTAAATATTCCTATTGAAGATTCTCATAAATTTTTTCAAGATGAAAAAAACTTTAAATATTTATCAGACCAAGGTAAATTAATTGCAAAACCAATATTAAAAGAAGTTCAAGAAAGAGTCTATTTTTTATATGATGTAGGACTTGGATATATTACACTAGGACGTGATGCTAGAACTATTTCAGGAGGAGAAGCACAAAGAATTAGAGTCGCTTCTCAAATTGGTTCTGGACTTACTGGAGTAATGTATGTTTTAGACGAACCTTCAATTGGCTTACATGAAAGAGATACAAGTAAACTTATTAAAACACTTCGAGCCTTACAAGAAAAAGGTAATACTGTAATTGTAGTTGAACATGATAAAGAGACTATTGAGGCAGCTGATTACATTGTAGATATTGGTCCACATGCTGGAAAGTTTGGTGGAGAAATCGTATTTGATGGAACACTGAAAAAAATGCTAAAAGCAAAGACTCTTACTGCAAAATATTTAACGGGTGAAAAGAAAATTGATTATGTTCATAATAGGCCACAAGAAGAGTTTATAGAAATAAAAAATGTAAGTATAAATAATATCAAAGATTTAAGTCTTCAAATACCACTTAAAAATTTATGTGCAATTACAGGAGTTTCAGGAAGTGGTAAATCATCTCTTATCTTACAAACTTTATTACCTGTTGCTAAAGAATTATTAAGTCATGCAAGAAAAGTTAAAAAAGTTGATGGTGTAGAGATTGCAGGTTTAGAAAAACTTGATAAAGTTATCTATCTTGATCAAAGTCCAATAGGAAGAACTCCAAGATCAAACCCAGCAACATATACAGGCTTAATGGACGAATTAAGACTATTATTTTCAAAAACAAAAGAAGCAGAAATAAGAGGTTATAAAATTGGTCGTTTCTCTTTTAACGTAAAAGGTGGACGTTGTGAAAAATGTCAAGGCGAAGGTGAAATCAAAATTGAAATGCACTTTTTACCAGATATCATGGTTAAATGTGATGATTGTGCTGGTCAAAGATATAATGCACAAACTTTAGAAATTTTATACAAAGGTAAAAGTATTTCTGATGTATTAAATATGAGTGTTGATGAAGCTCTTGAGTTCTTTGTAAAAATTCCAAAAATTCATGCAAAACTTCAAACATTAAGTGATGTTGGTCTTGGATATATTACTTTAGGCCAAAATGCAGTAACACTTTCTGGTGGTGAAGCACAAAGAATTAAATTAAGTAAAGAGTTAAGTAAAAAAGATACTGGAAATACTTTATATATTTTAGATGAACCAACAACTGGACTTCATTTTGCTGATGTTGATAGACTTACAAAAGTATTACATCATTTAGTTGATTTAGGAAACTCTGTAATTGTAATTGAGCATAATTTAGATGTAGTTAAAAACTCTGATTGGGTTATTGATATGGGTCCTGAAGGTGGAAATAAAGGTGGTTTACTTGTAGATGAAGGAACACCTGAGCAAGTTGCAGCAAATCATAAAAAATCTGGCTCTCATACAGGTTACTATTTAGCAAAGGAGATAAAATAAATGTTTGATAAATCAAAATTTACACAAGACTTAGCAATAGATAGATTTATTCATGCAGTTGAAAATAACTTCTTTGTTGAAGCTCATGAGTTACTTGAAGATGACTGGAATATGTACAAAAAAATTGGTGAGAAAAACAAAGCTTTAGTATTAAAAGGTCTGATAAATGGTGCAACTGCTCTAGCTTTATATTTTGAAAAAAACAGACCTAGTGGATATGAAAAAGTATGGCCTGTTTTTAATAAATATATGCCTTTATTAGATGAAGTATTATTAGAAAATAAAGATAGATTTTATTATGCAAAAGATTTATTGATTAAAAAAAATGCTTTGATCAAAAAAACTTTTAAGTAATTTAGAATTAAGATTAATTTAATCCCATTAAGTAAGTTTTTAATCTCATCATATCCTCAGTAGGATATTGATTTTCACTATTTCCTCTAACTGCTTTTACAAAAAAATCTTTTGAAGAATCGTTATAACCAAAATTTATATTTGTTAATACTACTTCATGATGCTGTTTTGTAGCTTCATTTGTAGTTTTTTCTACATTTGAAAGAGAACTAGTATTTAAAAAGTTTTCTTTTTCTACTTCTTCTAATTTAGATTGTTGATCAAGTTTAGAACTTGTGTTAATTGATTGAATTTGCTGTGCTTGTAAAAGTTTATTATCACTAAATTGATCAATATTAGATATTAATCCATATTCCATTATGAGCTCCTGTCTTTAGAAGAATTTAACTCTTGACATAATTATACATCATTTTTAAATATTTTGTCAAAAAAAATATTTATTAAGCTTATTTTGATATTATTAGTTATTAATTTTCGGATAACAAAGGAGTTTTTATTGGAAGATAGTTCCCAGAGGTGTGATTTAATAATAAGTGAGAAAAAATGGATATTTTAATCTTTCTATTTGTTGCTGTTGTAGGAGTCTCTTTTTTATGTTCTATTTTAGAATCTATTCTACTTTCTACAAATCCAGCATATGTTTCTGTTCTTGAAAAGAAAAATAAGGTTTCAGGGCAATTACTAAAAAAACTAAAATCTGACATAGATGTTTCAATTGCTTCAATTCTTATATTAAACACAGTTGCGAATACTTTAGGTGCAACTGCTATTGGAGTTCAAGCACAAAATGTTTTTGAAGGTGACAAAACAATTGTAATGATTGTTTCAATTGTTTTAACATTTATGATTTTATTTTTTGCAGAAATAATACCTAAAACTATTGGGGCAGTTTATTGGAAACAACTAGCACCATATGCAGCAAGAATTATTAATTTATTTATATTTATTACCTACCCAATAATTTTAATTACGCAATTTGTAACAAAAAAGATTGGTTCAAATATTACAGATACAATATCTAGAGAAGAGTTAATTCACTCTACATTGTTAAGTGAAGAAGAAGGTATTATTGGTGATTTAGAATCTGATATTATTGAAAATACACTTACTTTAAATAATATGAAAGTAAGAGAAATTTTAACACCTAGATCTGTTATGTATGCAATAGATAAAAATACACCTATAAAAGATATTATTGAAGATAAAAGAA